>Ga0326597_10013194_pt1 | contig 10871 bp, 8 predicted proteins | sample RVTome_12_FD_203789 | JGI IMG/M metagenome (GOLD analysis project Ga0326597, IMG submission 203789) | Soil microbial communities from uranium-contaminated site in the Upper Colorado River Basin, Wyoming, United States - RVT100D185 | ecosystem: Environmental > Terrestrial > Soil > Contaminated >... | reverse complement strand
AAGTCGCGCGAACGGGCGGAAGCCGAGGCGCTAAGGTTGGCCGAGTCCCGCCGCGACGCCGAGCGCCGCCTCGTCCCGGAGGTTACGCCGCTACGCACAGAGCCTGAGCAATCGCAGGCCCAGCTGCCCCGTATGCCCCGCGGACCGCAACTCGTGGCGGGTCAGGATTACCATTCCGTCCAGTTGCTGTCAGGGACATCGGTTGCCGTTTTTCAGGAATCGCTCGCGCTGGTAGCAGACCAACCGTATGCGAGAATCGATAAGCGCGGCGCGGCATATGCGCTGCGGGTCGGCTATTGGGATACCCGCGCAGAGGCGGTGCAGGCTGCGAAGGCGTTGTCGCGGAAGTTCCGTGGCGCACACGCCCGGATTGCAACCTATCGGCCCGATGCGATTGTTGTATGGAACGTAGAACAGGCGTCCCAGGATTCAGCGCCAGTTCCGTCAACGCCAGAGGCCCCGCCGCCCGGCATGGCGAGTGCTGGGGAACAGCCGGCCCAAGCGTCGGCGCCAGTGCCATCAGCGCCGGAGGTTCCGCCGCCTGGCGTTGCGAGCGCCGCAGAACAACCGTCCAAAGCCTCAGCGCCAGTTCCATCGACGCCAGAGGTCTCGCCACGAAGAACGGAGCCGGTTCAATTGCAGGCTCAAGCGCCTGCTCTGGGCCGTGAGCCGCAACAAAGCAGACCCGAACCGGGCAGGCAGGTCGAATACCAGCTTGGCGCGGGCGACAGCATACGCGTCGTCGTGTTTCAGAATGTCGATCTCACGACTGAGGCGCGAGTGACTGAAAACGGCACGATCAGTTTTCCGCTGATCGGGGAAGTCAGGATAGGCGGCATGACGATTTCGGCTGCCGAGAAAACCATAGCCGCGGCGCTGAAAGACGGTGGTTTCATCCAGCAGCCGCAGGTCAACATCGTGCTGCTGCTGATTCGCGGCTACCAGGTTGCCGTACTGGGGCAAGTAAACCGCCCCGGACGTTTTCCGCTGGATACCCTCAACGTCCGCGTCTCGGAGATGATCGCCATCGCCGGGGGCATCACCGTTGCCACGGGTGCTGACGTTGCCGTTCTGACAGGCACGCGCGAAGGCAAACCGTTCCGCAAAGAGATTGACATTGCCGGCATGTTCGCTGATCGGGACCGGCTGCAGGACGATGTCGTGGTGCAGGGCGGCGATGTAATCTTCGTTCAGCGCGCACCGATGTTCTACATCTACGGCGAAGTGCAACGTCCCGGCTCCTACCGTGTCGAACGTAACATGACTGTCCGGCAGGCGTTGGCCCAGGGCGGCGGCCCGACCCTGCGCGGCACCGAACGCTGGCTGCGGCTGCACCGCCGCGGTCCCGACGGCAAGGTCGAAATCCTGAAACCCGGCTTCGACGACCCGGTGCAGTCTGACGATGTGATTTACGTGCGCGAAAGTCTTTTCTAGGGAAGTCCGCATCATGAACCTTCAACAGTTCCTGCTGATCCTCCGGGCGCGCTACAAGCTGGTAATTCTTACGCTGCTCGGCACCGTGATGGCAACGCTCGTGGTAAGCCTGATACTGCCAAAGGAATACACCGCCACGACCTCGGTGGTGGTTGACGTCAAGTCGCCCGATCCCATCATCGGCATGATGCTGCCGGGGATGACCACGCCCGGTTACATGGCCACTCAGATAGACATCATCCAAAGCGATCGCGTCGCGCAGAGAGTCGTCACGCTGCTCAAATTTGATTCGAATCCAACGGTCAAACAAGAGTGGATGAAGGCGACTAAAGGCAAGGGCAGGCTGGACGTATGGATGGCCGGTCTCCTGCTGAAAAAGCTCTCGGTCAAGCCCGCGCGCGAGAGCAACGTCATCAGCATCAGTTACAAGGCTTCAGATCCAGGCTTCGCCGCCGCCGTTGCCAATGCCTTCACGCAGGCCTATATCGAAACCAATATCGAATTGAAGGTCGCACCGGCACGGCAATATGCCCAATGGTTTGGAGAACAGGGCAAGTCGCTGCGGGACAACCTGGAAAAAGCCCAGGCCAAGCTTTCCGCATACCAACAAGAGCATGGCATCGTCGCCATCGACGAGCGGCTTGACAACGAGACGGCCAAACTCAACGAGCTTTCCACTCAGCTCACCATCGTGCAGGGGCAGACGTCCGATGCCCAGAGTAAACAGCGCTCGGGCAGCGCCTCGGACACGCTGCCCGAGGTCGTGATGAATCCGACGATCGCGGCCCTCAGAGTCGATGTCGCCCGCGGGGAGGCAAAATTGCAGGAACTCGCCGGCAACCTGGGCAGGAACCACCCACAGTACCAACGCGCGGAATCCGAGATCGCCACGCTGAAGCAGAGACTGGACGCGGAGACGCGGCACATTACCAGCGGATTTTCCACCTCGCGAGCCGTCGGCAGGGACAAGGAGACCGAACTCAGAAACGCGATCGAGGCGCAGAAGAAGAAACTGCTCGAGCTCAAGCATCGTCGCGACGAAGTTGCAGTCCTCATGCGCGACGTGGATGCGGCCCAGAAAGCCTACGAAGCGGTATCGCTGCGGTTCAATCAAACCAGTCTGGAGAGCCAATCGACCCAGACCAACGTTTCGGTACTTAACTCGGCGGCCCCACCGATAGAGCCTTCAAGTCCGAAGGTCCTGCTCAATACATTGATATCGGTATTCCTCGGCATGATGCTCGGTGTCAGCGCGGCCTTCATGCGCGAGATGGTCGACCGGCGGGTCCGCTCGGCTGGCGATCTCGTTGAGATTCTGCAGCTGCCAGTGCTCGGTGTGATCCAAAAGCAGCAACGTATCGGGCATAAGAGGCTCGCCTTTTTGCGCCGCAAGACGGCCTTGGCGACGACGCAGTAAGCAGGAGAACAAAGCGCGATGGCACAGAACAACATCATTGCAGCCGCCGCCGGCAGCGCCGTATCCAAGCGCGGCGAGCGGTCGATCGGCGCCATCCTGATCGACGCGGGAAAGCTTACGCCGGAAGATGCGGAGCGCATCCTGCGCCTGCAGCGCGAGCAGGGCCTGCGCTTTGGCGATGCTGCAACGAAGCTCGGCCTCATCACGCAGACCGACATCGAGTTCGTCCTTTCCCGCCAGTTCGATTATCCGTACCTGCTGCGCGGCCAAAGTGAAGTCAGCGAAGATCTGGTAGCCGCCTACGCCCCGTTTAGTCCGCAGGTCGAAACGTTGCGTGTGCTTCGCAGTCAGCTCATGGTGCGCTGGTTCGATACCGACCCCGCGCGCAAGGCGCTCGCCGTGGTCAGTCCCGCGCGCAATGAGGGCCGCAGCTTCATCGCCGCGAACCTTGCCGTCGTATTCTCGCAGCTCGGCGAGCACACGCTGCTGATCGACGCCGACCTGCGTAACCCCTGCCAGCACAAACTTTTCAATCTCGATAACCGCGCCGGCCTCTCGGCAGTACTCTCCGGCCGCGGCGGGCCAGAGGCGATCCAGCGCATCCCCTCGCTGCTCGATCTTTCCGTCTTGCCCGCCGGCGCGCTCCCGCCCAATCCGCTGGAGCTGTTGGCGCGACCGCTATTCCCTCAACTGCTGCAGGAGCTGGCCAACGAATTCGACGTCATCATTCTCGATTCTCCCGCCGCAATTGAATACGGCGACGCGCAAACGCTAGCCGAACGGGCCGGCGCGGCCCTGGTTGTGGCACGCAGGAACGCCACGCGCATTTCCCAGGTCCGCAGCGTCATTGAAGGTCTGTCCCAGGGACGCACCACCGTCGTCGGTACCGTGCTCAACGAGTTTTAATCTCGGAAATGTTCGCCGCGCTCGACGCAAAACCTCACCGGGGCATCGCCATGGGTATCGAATGGTTGCCCGTGATCGCAGGGCTGCTGGTTCTCTACATCCCGACGTTTTATGATCTTGCCGCAACGATCTGGCAGACGGAAGAGCACGCTCACGGCCCCATCATACTTGCCGTCATCGCGTGGTTTATCTGGGAAGACCGCAAAGCACTGCGCATTGCGCCGGTTCGCACGGCGCCGGGGCCAGGCTACTCGTTGCTGGTGTTCGGACTGCTGCTTTATGCCGTGGGCCGTTCCCAAGGCATCATTATGTTCGAGGTCGGCGCGCTGGCCCCGATACTCGCCGGCGTGCTGCTCGCCACGCGCGGCTGGCAGGGCCTGCGCGCCCTCTGGTTTCCGCTCATTTTCATCGTCTTCCTGGTTCCGTTGCCGGGTTTTTTCGTCGATGCAGTGACGATGCCGTTAAAGCAAAACGTCTCGGAAATCGCCGAGCAGCTGCTTTACGCCGCCGGTTATCCGGTTGCCCGCAACGGGGTGGTGCTTACCATCGGCCAATATCAACTCCTGGTGGCGGATGCCTGTTCCGGGCTCAACTCGATGTTCAGCCTGTCCGCGCTCGGGCTGGTGTATCTGCGCCTGATGCGCTACCGGAGCTGGCTGCATAACGGCGTGATCATCGCCAGTATTCTGCCAATCGCTTTTGGCGCCAATATCGTGCGCGTAATGATATTGGTGCTGGTCACGTATCATCTGGGTGATGAAACGGGACAGGGCTTTGCGCACAATTTTGCCGGGATGTTGTTATTCATGGCGGGACTGCTGATGCTGTTGGGCCTGGATGGGGTGATTCGGCTTGCCAGCGCGCGTTGGCGCGGCAGGGCGGCGGTATGATGGCGCTCGATCGCAGGATGCTGCTGATCGGGCTGCTGATGTTTGCAGGCGCGGGGCTCGCGTATGTCATGACTCCGGCCAAGAAAGTTACCAGCGACGCTGACAAGGTCAATCTGGAAACGATGATTCCGGAATCTTTCGGTGAATGGAAGATCGACACATCGATCGTACCGTTGTTGCCCAGCCCCGAACTCCTGGCAAAACTCGAGAAAATCTACAACCAGACGCTGGCGCGGACCTACATCAACGGCAAAGGTCAGCACATCATGCTGTCGATCGCGTACAGCGACGACCAGAACGAAGGCATGAACATCCACCGCCCGGAAGTCTGCTATCCCGCGCAAGGTTTCGATTTATTGAAAACGGTGGCCGGGGAGTTGGTCACCCAATACGGGAAACTGCCGGTAACGCGGGTGCTGGCACAACAACGCACGCGCAACGAGCCAATCACTTATTGGGTAATCGTGGGTGACAAAGTCACTTTCTTTGGTCTGCCTCACAAGCTCGCGCAATTGCGTTACGGGCTGACCGGCAAAGTTGCCGATGGGATGCTGGTGCGCGTATCGTCGATTGATCGCGACGAAAATGGTGCCTATCAACGCCAGCAGGAATTTCTGGATGCCATGCTGGCCGGCATGAGCGAGAAAGACCGCGCGCGCATCGCCGGGCGCTTCGGCGTCTGATTTTCTCTCTTTTTCTTTGAGGACATATGGCTAAAGTCGCCTTAATCACCGGTGTTACCGGCCAGGATGGTTCCTACCTCGCCGAATTCCTGCTCGAGAAGGGCTACAGCGTTCACGGCGTCAAGCGCCGCTCCTCGAGCTTCAACACGGACCGCGTCGACCATATTTACGAGGATCCGCACATCGATAACCGCCGTTTCATTCTGCATTACGGCGACCTGACGGACTCCACCAATCTCATCCGCATCATCCAGGAAGTCCAGCCCGACGAGATTTACAACCTCGCCGCGCAGAGCCACGTCGCCGTCAGCTTCGAAGAACCCGAATACACTGCCAATGCCGACGCCTTGGGCACGCTGCGTATCCTCGAGGCGATCCGTATCCTCGGTCTCGGGAAAAAGACCCGTTTCTATCAGGCTTCCTCCTCCGAACTCTACGGTCTCGTGCAGGAAATCCCGCAGAAGGAAACCACTCCCTTCTACCCGCGCAGCCCTTATGCGGTGGCCAAGCTCTATGCGTACTGGATCGCGGTCAACTACCGGGAAGCCTACGGCATCTACGCCTGTAACGGCATTCTTTTCAACCATGAATCGCCGCGCCGCGGCGAGACGTTCGTCACGCGCAAGATCACCCGCGCGCTCGCTCGCATCAAGCTCGGCCTGCAGGAGTGTCTTTATCTCGGCAACATGAATGCGCTGCGCGACTGGGGCCACGCCAAAGACTACGTTGAAATGCAGTGGCTCATGCTCCAGCAGGACGCGCCGGAAGACTTCGTGATCGCCACCGGCCGCCAATACAGCGTGCGGGACTTCGTCAATGCCGCCGCCGGCGAACTCGGCATGAAAATCCTCTGGCAAGGCGAGGGGGTAGGCGAGACCGGAATTCTTCAGTCAGCCCACGAGCCACCAGTCACCAGTCACCAGTCACCAATCACCAGTCACCAATCACCAGTCACCAGTCACCAGTCACGCCCCGATGGTAAAGTAATCGTGCGCGTTGACCCCCGTTATTTCCGCCCCACCGAAGTCGAAACCCTGCTCGGCGACCCCTCCAAAGCCAAACAAAAACTCGGCTGGGAGCCGCGGATCAGTTTCGAAGAACTCGTGCAGGAAATGGTTCGTGAAGACCTCAAGATTGCCGAGCGCGACGCTCTGGTCAATAAGCACGGCTACCGTGTCATGGCGTATCACGAGTAACGATATGCAAAAGGACGCCAGGTTCTACGTTGCCGGTCACCGCGGCATGGCCGGGTCGGCCATCGTGCGCCGCCTGCGAGCCGGTGGCTACAATAACATTCTTGCCCGCACCCGCGCCGAACTCGACCTCACCAACCAGGCCGCGGTGAGTGCCTTCCTGAAAGCCGGGAAGCCTGAATACATTTTCCTCGCGGCCGGCAAAGTCGGCGGCATTCAAGCCAACAATACCTATCGCGCCGAATTCATATACGAGAACCTGATGATGGAGGCCAACATCATCCATGCGGCCCATCAGGCCGGGGTAAACAATCTGCTGTTCCTGGGTTCCAGTTGCATCTACCCACGGGACTGCCCTCAGCCGATCAAGGAGGAATACCTCCTCACCGGCCCGCTCGAGCCGACCAACGAGCCTTACGCGATCGCCAAAATCGCCGGAATCAAGCTGTGCGAATCGTACAACCGGCAATACGGCAGACAGTACGTCTGCGCGATGCCGACCAACCTCTACGGGCCTAATGATAATTACGACCTTGGCAGCAGCCACGTTTTGCCGGCGCTGCTGCGCAAGGCGCACGAAGCCAAGCTGCGCGGAGACGGCAAGCTGGAGGTATGGGGGTCGGGCAAACCCAGACGCGAGTTTCTGCATGTAGACGACATGGCGGACGCCTGCGTTTTCATCATGGAGCGCGGCATTACTGAGGGGCTTTACAACGTCGGCACGGGCTCGGACGTGACCATTCGGGAGCTGGCCGAAACTATCATGGAGGTGGTGGGATTCAAGGGCGATCTGATTTTCGATGCGAGTAAGCCGGATGGGATGCCGAGGAAGCTGCTGGATGTTGGAGCCTTGTCGGGGCTGGGCTGGAACTACCGGATCCCGCTCCGGGAAGGCATCCGGGATACCTATCGAGACTACGTTGCGCGCGAAACGGCTTGATCGCCATCCCCAATGAAGTTTTTGAGAAAAAAAGTCGCCTGCTGTGCGGAAAAATGGGCTGCGACTTGATTCCGTATCATCCGCGCCACCACCCTCTGGCGCGCCGGGCGAAATTGTTCCGCGTGGGCGATCCCGCGCCGAATTAAACGATGCCGATCGACACGGATCGTCTCCACACGCCCGCCGGACCTCGGCCGGGACCGCTTTCCGAGCGCGTCCTTGCGGCGGCCAAATGGAGTTACCTGGGTGTCGCTGCGCGTGTGCTGTCGCAATTCATCGCCCAGATCGTACTGGCGCGATTGCTCGGACCCGTGCCGTTCGGCATGTTCGGCATCTGCATGCTGACCGTGGGCATGGCTTCCATTATTTCAGAAATGGGGTTCGGCGCGGCGCTGGTTCAAAAAAGGACTCTCACCGAAGCGGATATACGCATGGCGTTTACCCGCGTCGTAGCGGCATCAGCCGGGCTGGCCCTGCTGCTCGCACTGGTGGCACCGTGGTTGGCGCAGTTTTTCGACGACCCCGCGCTCGCCTGGCCACTGCGGGGAATCGCTTTAAGCGTTGTCATCGCGGGCTTCAGCGTTGTACCCCGGAGCCTGCTCGAACGCCGGCTCGAAATGCGCACGGTGCAAATCGCGCAGGTAACGGGCTACATCATGGGGTTCGTCCTGGTTGGCACCGGATTGGCGTTGGCGGGGGCGGGTGTGTGGAGCCTGGTCGGAGCGCTGGTGGCGCAGAGTCTGACGGAAGCGGTGCTGCTCTATCGCGCCGCGCCCTTTACGCTACGGCCGTTGCTGGTGGCCGAAGACAACGCGCTGCAGCATTTCGCCGGGCGCGTCCTGCTAACCAATCTGTCCAACTGGGCAAGCGAGAATGTGGACAACCTGCTGGTGGGGAAGCTTTTTGGGGTGCAGGCACTGGGCCTTTATTCAGTGTCGTACAACCTCGTGCGCACACCTACCAATCATCTGGTGCTTACCCTGCAGCAGGTGTTGTTTTCAGCAAGCGCCCGCATGCAGGACGACGCGGCGGCGCTCGGCCGCGCCTATCTGCTGACGTTGAACGCGATAATGCTGGTGTCGTTGCCCACGTTCATTGCCGCTGGCTTACTGTCGGAAACGCTGGTGGTGGCGCTCTATGGTCAGAAGTGGCTCGCCGCCGCCCCGATACTCCTGCCGCTGGCACTGGCGATGCCGGTGCACGCGGCAATGGCAATCGCCGGGCCGGTCTTGGCGGGGCGAGGCATGGTCGGCAAGGAACTCAAAGTCCAGTTCTGGAGCGCCTTGCTGCTGATCGGAGCGATCTTTGTCAGTACACGCTTTTCGCTGGAAGTACTGGCCTGGAGCGTTTTCGGCGTCTACCTGGTGCGGGCGGTGTGGATGACCGCGGTACTGATACGAGTTCTCGGCCTCCCGGCGCGTGCCCCACTGACGTCACTGCGTGGAGCGTTGCCATTTTCGCTCGTTATAGCCGGTAGCTTGTTCGCCGCCGATTATTGGCTGCAGATGCTGGGCGTTCTTGCGCCATTGCGACTCGTTTTCGCGCTCGCGTTGGGCGCGGCGCTCGCGCTCGGTGGCGGGCTGCTGTGCGTCCGTTTCCTGGTGGGTCCCGATCTGGCGGAACTGCTCCTTCACTATGCGAATGAGGAGACGGGGCGCTTTCCTCGATGGTTGACGCGATATCTCATTGCACGGTTAACATGACGGGAAAACACGGCCACCAAAAACGGGATCGGTTTTTTGACGGCAAAGTCATGAGTTATTGACGAGGTTGCTCGTGAATGACTTTCTCGGTTTGGTCTTCATTTCACTGCCTTGGACGATTGCGCTGGTGTTGGGCTTCGCCGCGCCGGTTGCTGTCTGGATCACGTATCGGGCCATCACCTGGCTGGGTGAACGCTACGTTATTCCGGTATTGGTCTGGATCATCGGGCTTTATCCGGCAGTGTACGCCATCCTTACGCCGCGTATTCTTACTCGAGACGAAAGATATTTCAGTGACACGGCACTCACGGCCGGAGCCTATTCGATTTGGCTCGCGCGAGGACTGACCGCCGTAATATTGATGATTGCACTGGCGAGTATTATCCGGGCTTTGGTTCGAGATGATTCCTCACGCCGCCAGGGCCGTACGCTGTGGTATGGCTACATTACTTTTTTCAAATTGAGCTTCGTGGACTCTTCTATTGGTGGAACCGAGCCGTCCTTCAGCCATCAATTGATTTACCCATTGCTCATTTTTGCGACGGTTTTTCTCGCGCGTCCACGGGACCCAACGGATTTTCTCCAAGCGGTCAAACCGGTGCTGCTGCTGATCATTTACGCCAGCGCGGTTGCAGCGGTGGCATTTCCGAAATGGGCGCTTTACGACGACCGATCGGCGCTCTTTGCCGGCATTCCACGCCTTTTCGGTGTGACCTCGCATCCAAACGTGCTCGGTCCCATGGCTGCATTTTATCTTGTGATTGAGCTTTTGCGCCCCGCCAATCGATGGTTCCGGATGCTCAACGCCATGGTGGCTATAGCAGTGCTTTTTTTCAGCCAGTCAAAAACGGCTTGGGCGTTGGCGCTATCGGCATTGTTTATCTGGCTTGCCGTGCGCGTCTGGCGAGGGATAGGTCTGGGTCTAAGGGGTGATCGAAACTGGCAACGTGCGCTGTTCAGCGCATTCGGGGTGGGCGGGTTCGCGCTGGTCGCGATGTTCGCCGCCTTTATCGCGGGCGCGTTTGACCGTTTCAACTTGGATAATTTGGAAGGCTTGACGACATTGACCGGGCGCACTGATATCTGGAATATTACGATCGGCGTCTGGCTCGATAACCCGCTGTTTGGTTACGGGCAGGAGTTGTGGGGAGACGCATTTCGGGTCAAATACAGAATGTTGCACGTGGGCCAGGCGCATAACCAGTTTATTCAGACTTTGGGCGAGTCGGGAGTGGTCGGGATGGTAGGGCTGCTGATCTACCTCTGGATGTTTGCATTAGTCGCCATACGCCACGCGGGGCCGACAAATGGACTTTCAGTCAGCCTTTTCGTTCTGCTGATATTGCGTTCCGTAACCGAGGTGCCGCTGCAAAATGGCATTCTTTTCGATGGCAGCTTCTTCATGCACTTCGTAACGTTTACCTATTTGATGATGCTCGAAAAGCGATCTGCCCCCGATAAACCGGGGCTGCCACAGGGTCGGCCGTGATGCGCCAGCCGGTGGCTGCTTGTAGATGCCTACGTGAATGAGATCCAGGCGGGGGCAAGGACATTGCGAGTCTATTCGGTAAGCAGAAACCTGTCCTTCAGGGGTGCGGGTTTGGGAAACGAACTGATCCCGGCGGCCAAGTCTTACCTATGCGCGAAGGCTCTTGGAGCCACACAGATTTCTCACAGCTGGGGGCTGAATCCCCGTGGTTATCGG
>Ga0326597_10013193_pt1 | contig 10871 bp, 9 predicted proteins | sample RVTome_12_FD_203789 | JGI IMG/M metagenome (GOLD analysis project Ga0326597, IMG submission 203789) | Soil microbial communities from uranium-contaminated site in the Upper Colorado River Basin, Wyoming, United States - RVT100D185 | ecosystem: Environmental > Terrestrial > Soil > Contaminated >... | reverse complement strand
TGACCAAAGTCCGCGACTATCTGCGCCGGCAGTTGTTCCTGGTTCCGCGGCGCGGATTGCAGACCTACGAGGCCGCGGCGGAGCTTTATCGCCGGTGTCGAGCCGCCGGCGTTACCGTCAGAAGCACGATCGACTGCCTGGTCGCGCAGGTCGCGGTGGATTACGGGGCGGTCCTGCTTCACTGCGACCGGGACTATGAGCGCATCGCCCGCGTCGAGCCGAAACTGCGGCTGGCACCTTGACGAGCGTCGTGCATTTGCGTTTATGTGCGGTTGCCTGAAGGTTCTTGAGCCTTCGAGTCACCAGTCACGAGTCACGAGTCACGCATCATGAAAATAGCAGTCATGGGTTCCGGCCGCCGGCCGGGCGGGGTAGAATCACACCTGTACAGTCTATTGGACAGGTGAGATGGAACCGATCCCTTACACCCGCCTGCGCAACGAGCTGGCGAAGCTGCTCGACAAGGTCAACGAGGACCGCGTCCCGATCCTGATCACGCGGCGCCGCGGCAAGCCCGCGGTGCTCATGTCGGCGGAGGAGTACTCCTCGATCTCCGAGACCTTGCACCTCCTGAGCAGCCCGGCGAACGCCGCGCGGCTGCGCGAGGCCCATGAGGAAATCGAAAGAGAAATCGCGCGCCGCGCCCGCGCCGCCCGCCGCCGGCGCCGCTGAGCCGTACTTCACTGCGCGGGCGCAGGAGGACATCGCGTGGTGGCGGCAACACCAGCCGAAGATCGCCGCGCGCATCGAGCTGCTCGTTGCCGATATCCGCCGCTCGCCATTCGCGGGCATTGGCAAGCCCGAACCACTCAGATTCGAGTGGGCCAGTTACTGGTCGCGTCGCATTACGGGTGAACACCGTCTGGTCTATCGGCTCGTAGCGGGGCGGATCTACATCGCGCAGGCGCGTTTCCACTACGAGCGAAAGAAATGACGGGTTCGGATTTTCGGGTCTCGAGCCACGAGTCACCAGTCACGAGTCACGAGTCACGCATCATGAAAATAGCAGTCATGGGTTCCGGCGGCGTCGGCGGTTTCTTCGGCGGCCGCCTCGCGCACGCCGGCAGCGATGTCACGTTCGTCGCGCGCGGCGCGCACCTCGAGGCGATGCGTCGCGACGGCCTCCTGATCGAGAACCCAACCCAGGGCGACATCCGCGTGCCGGTAGTGAAGGTCACGGACGATCCGGCCACGATCGGCCCGGTGGATCTCGTCATCATCGCGGTCAAGCTGTGGGACACGGAAGCCGCGGCGCGTGCCGTAAAGCCGATCGTCGGCGGGGAGACGGCGGTGCTGTCGCTGCAGAACGGCGTGATCAAGGACGACATCCTCCGGCGATTTTTCGGCGCGCAGGCCGTGATGGGCGGCGTCGGCTACGTCGCGACCCACATCGCGCGGCCCGGCGTCATCCGCCAGACCGGTGCGCTGCAGCGGCTGGTGATCGGCGAGTACGACGGGCGCCGGTCGCAACGCGCCGAGGCGCTGCTGGCAGCGCTGCTGCGGGCCGGCATCCAGGCTGAGATCTCCGACGATATCCGCCGCACGCTGTGGGAGAAGTACACGTTTCTCGTCGGGCTGTCCGGCACCACGGCGACGATGCGCACGACCATGGGTCCCATCCGAGGCAATCCCCGGACGCGGGCGTTCCTGCACGATCTCATGAAGGAAACCGTGGCCGTCGGCCGGGCTCACGGCGTTGCGCTGCCGGAAGACTATGCCGAGGAACGGCTCCGATTCGCGGACACCGTGCCCGCGGACATGACGTCTTCGCTGTTCCACGATCTCGACCGCGGCAACCGGCTGGAGGTCGAATGGCTCTCCGGCGGCGTGGTGCAGCTCGGCCGCGAGGCCGGCGTTCCCACGCCGGCGAACCGGGCGGTATGGGACATTCTTGCGCTACACGCGCAAGGCAGAAGGGCGTGAACGGTGAACAGTGAACGGTGAACAGTGAACGGTGAACAGTGAATGGAGGTATTAACAAAGTTCTGTCTCAGGCTGCGTAGGTCCGTTCACCGTTCACCGTTCACTGTTCACGCATTTGAGTCATGACTGCGATCCCGCTGACTATCCGCAACGTCCGCGCGACGCCCGTGAAAGTGCCGATGACCTACGTCCTCGGCACCAGCGCGCAGGCAGTGCGCGAGGCGCCGTTGCTGCTGGTGGACCTGGAGACGGACGAGGGGGTGACGGGACGCGCCTACCAATTCTGTTACTTGCCCGCGGCCGTCCCGGGGATCGTCGCGGTGCTCGAAGAGGCGCTTCGTACTCTAAAGGGCGACCGAATCGAGCCGGTCGCCCTTTGGGCGAAGCTCACGAAGCGGTTCACGCTGATCGGCGTGCAGGGCATCGTGCGCATGGCGATGGCAATGCTGGACGTCGCGTGCTGGGACGCGCTTGCGCGGGCGGCGGGCGTGCCGCTCGCGACGTTCCTGGGCGGCGCGCCTCGTCCCGTTCCCGCGTATAACAGCTGCGGACTGGGCCTGATGGCGCCGGAGGCCGTGGCGGACGAGGCGGAGAAGCTGCTGGCGGGCGGCTTCCGCGCCGTGAAGCTGCGGCTCGGTTATCCGACCCTGGAAGCGGACATCGCCGCGTTGCGCGCGGTGCGCGGCCGCCTGCCGGGTGATATACAGGTCATGGTGGATTACAACCAGGCGCTCTCCGTCGACGAGGCGATCCGGCGCGGTCGCGCACTGGATGCCGAGGGCGCGGCGTGGGTCGAGGAGCCGATTCGCCACGACGACTTCGCTGGTTGCGCCGCGGTCGCCCGGGCGCTGGCGACGCCGGTACAGATCGGGGAGAACTTCTCCCAGGTCCACGACATGGAGCGGGCGCTCGCCGCGGGCGCCTGCGATCTCGTGATGCCGGATCTCGAGCGCATCGGGGGCGTGACCGGCTGGCGCCGGGCGGCGGCGCTCGCCGCGGAGCGGGGCATCCGCATGTCGTCGCATCTGTACCCCGAGGTGAGCGCGCATTGCCTCGCCGCCACACCGACGGCGCACTGGCTCGAGTACGTGGACTGGGCGAACGCCATCCTGCAGGAGCCCCTGCGCATCGTGGACGGATGCGCAGTTGCGCCCGAGCGATCTGGCAATGGCCTGGCCTGGAATGAGGATGCGGTGCGGAGGTACCGGATGGATTGAACGGTAGCGTCCGCCGCAATCGCGTTCTGTTCGCTCCGTTTATAATTTGACCGCCGGCAAGACGTTTCGCCGGCGGTCAAATTATATGCAGGTCACCTCCATGCACTTCAAGGCGACCGCGGGCGTCAAGCTGCGGGACGCCGGACTGCAGGCGGCGCTGAAGCGCCTCCAGGGCAACTTCGTTCGGGGCCGCGCCGAGCGAGTCGCCGAGCTCGGCAACTACGAGGAAATCCGCTCGGCTGCAGCCGCGATCCGCGATCGCGCGCTCGAGAATCTCGACCTGTACCTCGCCGAGTTCGAGCGCAACGCCGTGGCGCGAGGTGCCGTCGTGCATTGGGCGGAGACGCGCGATGACGTTAACCGCATTGTCTGCGGCATCGCGCGCTATTACGGCGTGCGCAAAGCAGTCAAGTCGAAGTCCATGGTGACCGAGGAATGCGGGCTCAACGACGCGCTGGAGGCCGCCGGCGTCGAGGTGGTCGAGACCGACCTCGGCGAGTACATCCTGCAGCTCGCGAAGGAGCCGCCGTCGCACATCGTCGCGCCGGTCGTGCACAAGTCACGCGACGAGGTGTCGGACCTGTTCGAGAAGAAGCACGGCACGCCGCGCAAGACCGACATTGCCGCGCTGACCCGCGAGGCGCGCGAGCGGCTGCGGCGGCAATTCGTCACCGCCGACATGGGGATATCCGGCGCGAATTTCATCGTCGCAGAGACGGGCTCGACCCTGATCGTCACCAACGAGGGCAACGGCCGCATGGTGACGACGCTGCCCCGCGTGCACGTCGCCATCACCGGCATCGAGAAGGTGGTGCCGACGCTGGAAGACGTGGCGACGCTGATGCGCCTGCTGCCCGCGCACGGCACCGGCCAGACCATCTCCAACTACGTTTCGGTCACGACGGGCGTGAAGGGCCGGGGGGACGGCGACGGGCCCGAGCACTTCCACGTCATCCTCCTCGACGGCGGGCGGAGCAGCCTGCTCGGCGGCGATCTTCAGCCGATGCTGCGCTGCATCCGCTGCGGCGCCTGCATGAATCACTGCCCGGTCTACCAAAGCGTGGGCGGCCATGCCTACGGCTGGGTCTATCCGGGCCCGATGGGCTCGGTCCTGACGCCGAGCTACGTGGGACTCGAGAACGCGCCGGACCTGCCCAACGCGGCGACGATGTGCAACCAGTGCGGCGTGGTGTGCCCGGTTAAGATTCCGCTTCCGGATCTGATGCGCGTGCTGCGCGAGCGGCAGTTCGAGCTTGGGCAAAAGCCCTGGCCCGAGCGCGCGGCGATGGCGCTCTGGGGCTGGCTCGCGCTGCGGCCGGCGATCTATGCGTGGATGACGGCGCTGGGCGCGCGCCTGCTCTCGTGGATCGGCGGGGCAGAACACCGGCTGCACCGGCTGCCGTTTGACCCGGGCTGGACCGCCGGACGGGATCTCCCGGCGCCGGAGGGCCGCACCTTTCGCGAGCTGTATGCTCGCTTAATGCGGAATGATGAATGATGAATGCAGAATGGAGCTGGCAATGAGCAGACCAACTGAAACCGGAAGTGTGGCCAGCGTGGACCTGTGGATCGGGGGCAAGCGCCAGCGGGCATCGGCGACGCGCGCCGGCGACGTGATGAACCCGGCAACGGGGAAGGTGGCGCGGCGGGTGCCGTTCTGCAATGCGGCGGACGTGGATGCCGCCGTGCGCGCGGCGACGGGTGCCTATCCCGGCTGGCGCGACACGCCGCCGCTGCGGCGCGCGCGAGTGATGCAGAAATTCCTGCAGCTCCTGCAGGCGAACCAGAAGGAACTGGCGCGATTCGTCACGGAGGAGCACGGCAAGACGCTGCCGGACGCGATGGGCTCGGTGCAGCGCGGGATCGAGGTGGTGGAGTTCGCCTGCGGCGTGCCGCACCTCCTGAAAGGCGAGCATTCCGAGAACGTCGGCTCGGGCGTCGATTGCCACACCGTGCGCCAGCCGGTCGGCGTATGCGCGGGCGTGACGCCTTTCAATTTCCCGGTGATGGTGCCGCTGTGGATGTTTCCGGTGGCGATCGCCTGCGGCAACGCGTTCGTGCTGAAGCCCTCCGAAAAGGTGCCGTCCGCGTCGATGCGCATGGCGGAGCTGTTCGGGGAGGCGGGGCTTCCCGACGGCGTGTTCAACGTCGTGCACGGCGACCGGGAGGCGGTCGACGCGATCCTCGCCCACCCGGGAATCCATGCCGTGTCTTTCGTCGGCTCCACGCCGATCGCCCGCCATATATATGAAACCGGCGCGAAGAACGGCAAGCGCGTCCAGGCGCTGGGCGGGGCGAAAAACCACGCGGTGGTGCTGCCCGACGCCGACCTCGACTTCGCCGCGGACGCGCTGACCGGGGCCGCGTACGGCTCGGCCGGCGAGCGCTGCATGGCGATCTCGGCGGTGGTTGCCGTGGGTGCCGCCGCGGACCCGCTGGTCAAGCGCCTCAAGCAGAAGGCCGAGTCGATCATGGTGGGCCCGGGGGACAAGGAGGGCGTGGACATGGGCCCGCTCGTGACGGCGCAGCATCGCGACAAGGTTGCCGGCTACATCGATCTGGGCGTGAAGGAGGGCGCAACGCTCGTCGTGGACGGGCGCGGGCACAGGGTGCCGGGGCACGAGAACGGCTACTTTCTCGGCACGACGCTGTTCGATCACGTGAGGCCGGACATGAAGATCTACCAGGACGAGATCTTCGGGCCGGTGCTGGCGGTGCTGCGCGCGCAGACGCTCGAGGACGCGATCGCGCTCGTCAATCGCAATCCCTACGCCAACGGCACCGCCATCTTCACCGAGTCCGGCGGCGCGGCGCGGCGCTTCGAGAACGAGATCCAGGTCGGCATGGTCGGCGTGAACGTGCCGATCCCGGTGCCCGTGGCGTTCCATTCCTTCGGCGGCTGGAAGGCGTCGCTCTTCGGCGACCTGCACGTGCACGGCATGGAGGGCGTGAAGTTCTACACGCGCACCAAGGTCGTCACCAGCCGCTGGCCGAATCAGGACGTTTCCGAACGCTCGCATTCGGGGGATACGCCGGGGCCGGGGTTCAACATGCCCACCCTCGGATGAGGCGTGACTCGTGACTCGTGACTCGTGACTTCGCGAGAAGACATCCTGGCGCGCATCCGCGCGCGGCAAGGCAAGGCATCTGCGCCGGCCGACGCCGAGCGCGAGAGGATGCGCGCGCATATCGCCGCGCGCGGCGTCTCGCCGCGGCCGCGCATGGACTGGGAGCCGGTTGCGCGCTTTCGCGAACGGACCCTGGGGCTGGCGAGCACGGTAGACGATATCGAATCGCTTGCCGCGGCGCCTGCCGCGGTTGCCCGTTACCTGAAGGCGAACGGCCTGCCGCACGCCGCGGTCTGCTGGCCCGAGTTCGCGGATCTCGACTGGCGCGGGGCAGGCATCGAAATCGCGGCGCGCGGGGCGCGTGCGACCGATGCCGTCGGCATCACCGGCGCTTTCTGCGGAATCGCGGAAACGGGCACGCTGGTGACTGTCACGGGGCCCGCGACGCCGGCAGTGGCGAGCCTGCTGCCGGAGACGCACGTCGCGATCGTGGCGCGGGCGCGCATCGTGCGCGGCATGGAAGAGGCGTGGCGCCTGTTGCGTGAGGAGCTGCCCGGGATGCCGCGCGCGGTCAATTTCATCTCCGGCCCTTCCCGGACCGCCGACATCGAGCAGACCGTGACGCTCGGCGCGCACGGGCCCTACCGCGTGCATATCGTGCTAGCCTGACGCCGGGTTCGCGGCCGTCGCGCGCAGATGACCATGAAGAAATGGACGAGGGTGCTGTGCTGGCTGGCGGCGGGTTGTGTCGCGACCGTCGCGGTGGCGCAAGAGTGGACGGTCTATACGCCGCCGGAGCGGGATTTCCGGGTGGTCTTTCCGCAGCCGCCGACGCGCACGACGGACGCGGACGGGGCGACGGTGTTCCGGGCAGCGGGCGACGACATGGAGTATTTTGTCTACCGCCGCGACCCGACGCGCCAGCCGCTCGGCAACACCGGCGCGGACATCCGGCGGCGCCTGGCAGGGGACGCCGACGACGACCCGGTCGTCCAGCGGATCGGCGAGGAGGATGACGATCCCGCTACGGCGCTGCACGTATTCCGGCGGGGCGGCAAAATTTCCGTCCATCGCATCGTCGCCGCCCCGGGGCGCTACTACGAACTCGTCGTTCGGGCGCCGCGGGGGCAACTCGGCGACGCGCGCCGCGCAGCGCGCGATTTCTACGGTACGTTCCAGGCGCAGGACGCGGGCGTCGCGGCCGGCGCGGCACCCGGACTCGCGCCCGACGTGCTGTGCAAGGAGCGCACGAATGTCTTTTCCCGCGTCTATTGCGAGTATCGCGCCTGCTTTCAGCCGGGCTACGAGAACCATCCCTACTGCAGTACCCTGATTCGCCGCTGACCGCGGGCGGGCACCTGGAATGATCCGCGCACGGCGGCCGGACCTGAGCCCGCTCGATGCGAGCGGTATTGCTCGTCGCGATTTCGTCGCCATGCCGGCGCTCTCGGCGTTCGTGCTCCCGGTCGCGTAGCGCGGCTACGGGGTCCAACCGGATCGAAGGCGGCATGCCGCTTGCATGGGATGCCGCCAGTCTTGCGTTCGTGCCGGGCGCGATGGATTGAGCGTGCACGGCGGGCGGTCTCGCGTCATACTGTGCCGGATCAACGGTTTGCGGATGCCTGGCGGCGCGCACGGGGAACTTTTGCCGGCACCGCCGGACACATTGAGATACCAACCCGTCGACTCCCGCGGCGTCGCGGGCCAGGGCCGATGCGCAAGAAGAGCACAAGAACGGAAGCCACACCCAAAGCCAGTGAGTCACGCGCGCGCGCGCCGCGGCGCACGGGCAAGCCGCTGACGGCGCATGACGTGTACCTGTTCAAGGAAGGCACGCACGGCCGCCTGTACGAAAAATTCGGCGCGCAACCCGCGGCGGCCGAAGGCGGCGCCGCCGTGAATTTCGCGGTGTGGGCGCCGAACGCCCGCGCCGTTTCCGTGATCGGCGATTTCAACGGCTGGGATGCCGCGGCGCACCCGATGGCGCCGCGGCCCGACGGCTCGGGCATCTGGGAGCGCTCCGTGGCCGGCGTGGGCAAAGGCGCGCTCTACAAGTACCGCATCGAGTCGAATGCGGGCGGCAGCTTCGAGAAGACCGATCCGTTCGCTTTCAGCGCGGAGCTGCCGCCGTCCACCGCTTCGCGCGTTTGGACGCTCGACTACGATTGGGGCGACGCGGCGTGGATGGTCGTGCGCGGCGGGAAAAACGCGCTGGACGCGCCCATGTCCGTTTACGAAGTCCATGCCGGCTCGTGGCGGCGCAAGGACGGCGAATTCCTCGGCTACCGCGCGCTCGCGCACGAGCTCGCGGACTACGTGGAGAAGATGGGCTTCACCCACGTGGAGCTGATGCCCGTCACCGAGCACCCGTTCTACGGCTCCTGGGGCTACCAGACCACCGGCTACTTCGCGCCCACCGCGCGCTACGGCCCGCCGCAGGACCTGATGTACCTGGTGGACACGCTGCATCAGCGCGGCATCGGCGTGATACTCGACTGGGTGCCGTCGCACTTTCCCGACGACCCGCACGGCCTCGCGCGCTTCGACGGCACGCACCTCTACGAGCACGCCGACCCGAAGCAGGGCTACCACCCGGAATGGCACTCGAGCATCTTCAATTACGGGCGGCACGAGGTGCGGGCGTTCCTGCTGTCGTCCGCGCTGTTCTGGCTGGAGCGCTACCACATCGACGGCCTGCGCGTGGACGCGGTCGCGTCGATGCTGTATCTCGACTACGCGCGCAAGGAAGGCGAATGGATCCCGAACCGCCACGGCGGCAGGGAGAACCTGGACGCCATCCAGTTCCTCAGGATGCTCAACGAGGCGGTTTACCGCGATCACCCGGACACGGTGACGATAGCCGAGGAATCCACGGCCTGGCCGATGGTGTCCCGCCCGACCTACCTCGGGGGTCTCGGTTTCGGCATGAAGTGGAACATGGGCTGGATGCACGATACCCTTTCCTACATGCGCGAAGACCCGGTCCACCGCAAGTACCACCACGGGCGCCTGACGTTTTCGCTCATCTACGCGTTCAACGAGAATTTCGTGCTGCCGCTGTCTCACGACGAGGTGGTGCACGGCAAGGGCTCGCTGGTGGGCAAGATGCCGGGCGACAGCTGGCGGCAGTTCGCGGGGCTGCGCACGCTGTACGGCTACATGTGGGGGCATCCGGGCAAGAAGCTGCTGTTCATGGGCGGGGAGTTCGGCCAGCGGCGCGAGTGGGCGCACGAAGGCGAGCTCGAGTGGTGGGTCACCGACCTGCCGGAGCACGCCGGCATGCAGCACTGGATTGCCGACCTCAACCGCGCCTATCGGGACGCGCCCGCGCTGTGGCAGGTGGATTTTGCCCACGAGGGATTCGAGTGGATCGACGCGAACGACGCCGAGCAGAGCGCCCTGATCTTCCTGCGCAAGCCGCGCGGCGCGGGCCCGCTCGTGCTGGTGGCCTGCAACTTCACGCCGGTGCCGCGCGAGAATTACGTCATCGGCGTGCCCCGCGCCGGGGCCTGGACGGAAATGCTCAACAGCGACGCCCGCCTCTACGGCGGCTCGGGGTGGGGCAACCTCGGTCGCGTCGAGGCCGCGCCGGTCGGCGCGCACGGGCGGCCGTACTCGATTGTGGTCACGCTGCCACCGCTGTCGGCGGTCTACTTCCAGAGCGAGTCCGGTGGCTGACGCGACGCTGCCCCCGGCCACGCCGGACGGCCGCGCGCGGGCGGTCGTGGACGCCGTGCATCCCTCGGTGGACGGCGGCCGTTTCGCGGTGAAGCGCATTGCGGGGGATCGCGTGGACGTGCAGGCGCACTGCTTTGCGGACGGCCATGACGCGCTGCGCGTCATGCTGCGCTGGCGGGAGGAGGATGCCGGCGGCTGGAACGAGGTCGAGATGCGGGCGCTCGCGAACGACGTGTGGCGCGCGAGCTTCACCCCGGAGCGGATCGGCCGCTATCGCTACACGGTGGTCGCCTGGGTGGATCATTTCCTGACCTGGCGCTCGGAGTTCGCGAGACGCGAGGACCCGGCCGATCTGCAGCAAGCCGCGCGGGTCGGCGCGGACCTCGTCGAGGACGCGGCGCGGCGCGCGGCCGGCGACGACGCGAAGCAGCTCGCGGGCTGGTCCGCGCGGCTGCGAGCGGACGGGGACATCGAAGCGATGCGCGCGGCGGGGCTCGACCAGGCGATGGCGGACATCGCGATGCGGTATCCGGACCGGGAATTCGAGACTGCTTTCCCGGTGGAGATGCCACTCGTGGTCGACCGCGAGCGGGCCCGCTACTCGACCTGGTACGAGCTGTTCCCGCGCTCCACGTCCGAGACGCCGGGACGCCACGGTACGCTGAAGGACGTCGAGAAGCGCCTGCCGTACGTGGCGGAGCTGGGGTTCGACGTGCTGTACCTGCCGCCGGTCCATCCCATCGGGCGCGAAAAGCGCAAGGGGCGGAACAATGCGCTGGAGGCCGGGCCGGAGGACGTCGGCAGCCCGTGGGCGATCGGCGCCGCGGAAGGCGGGCACAAGGCGGTTCATCCGCAACTGGGCACGATCGAGGATTTTCGCAGCCTGGTCGCGGCCGCGAAGCGGCACGGCATGGAGATCGCGCTCGACATCGCCTACCAGTGCGCGCCCGATCACCCCTACGTGAAGGCGCATCCGAAGTGGTTT
>Ga0326597_10013192_pt1 | contig 10872 bp, 9 predicted proteins | sample RVTome_12_FD_203789 | JGI IMG/M metagenome (GOLD analysis project Ga0326597, IMG submission 203789) | Soil microbial communities from uranium-contaminated site in the Upper Colorado River Basin, Wyoming, United States - RVT100D185 | ecosystem: Environmental > Terrestrial > Soil > Contaminated >... | reverse complement strand
GCGCGAGAAGCGGCCGCTCTGGGGATACCGCTTCGAGGGCGTGCGCCACGACGCCGGGAACAAGCTCGGGTTCCTCAAGGCGACCGTGGAGTTCGCCCTGAAGCGGCCGGACCTGGGGGGCCCCTTCCGCGATTACCTGAAGACGCTGAAGCTCTAGCTCGACCCCGACCCGCTCTTGGCGGTCTTCGTGCTCGTCGAAGACGTCTCCGACGAGCTGGAGCCGGTCGAGCTCGACGGAGTCGTCCCCTTGTCCTTGCTCCCGTCCTTCGAAGCGCCCGCGTCCGGGCTCGAAGGGGCGGCCTTGCTCGACCCGCCGTCCTTGCTCTTCTCGCCGCCCTTCTCGCCGCTCTTCTCGCCCCCCGGCGACTTACGCGCGTAGTCGGTGATGTACCAGCCCGTGCCCTTGAACTGGATGGCCGGCGCGGAGAACAGCTTCTGCACCTCCTTCCCGCAGGTCGGGCAGACGGTCAGCGGCGCGTCCGAGAACTTCCGGATGATCTCGAACCGCCCGCAGCGGCCGCACTGGTACTCGTACAGGGGCAACACGCCTCCAAAGTGATGATTCTACCACACTTGACGGGTGTGGCTCAGTCCACCGCCTGCAGCACCAGGATGACGATGGCGACGATCAGGAAGATCATCAGCAGCGTCCGGATGTCCGAATCCAGCGCGGCGACGGGATCGCTCTGCAGGGCGGTGGCCCGAGCCGCCACCTCCGCCAGCTCCGCGTCGGAAAGGGCGCCGACGGCGGCGCGCACGCGGCCGAGGTCCGCGCCCACCGCGGCCGCCGCGGCCTCCGCCTGGGACGAGGACAGCGCGCGGTCCACGACGTCACGGTCGTGCTGCCGGCCGGCCTCGGCCTGCTGCAGTCGCTGCTGCGCGGCCTGGACGCTCACGAGGTGGTCGTCCGCGAACGCGGGCGCGGCCACCGCCAGCGCGGCCGCAACGGAAAGGGCTGCAAACGCCGTCCGCATCGCATGTCCTCCCGGGCCGCACGCCGGCCCTTGATCACAGCGCGCACAGGATACGGTCCAGCGTCGTTTTGTCAACGGGCGCGCCGGCCGTGGGGCCGGAGAAAGCGGCGCCAGCGCCTAGGCAATCAAGACGATCAGGAGTACGAGCGCCACAGCGACCGCCACGATCCAGACGACCCGGTTCTCGGTGAATGGAAGGCCGGCGACCGGATCGGCGGCCAGGGCGGAGGCGCGGGCGGCCACTTCCTGCAGCTCGGAGTCGCTGAGCGTGGAGAGCGAGGCCCGCACGCGCGAGGCGTCGACGCCCACGGTAGCGAGGGCGGCCGAGCCCTCCGGAGAGGCCACGAACGCTTCGACCGTGGCGAGGTTCCGTTCGCGCGCGCCGGTTGCGTCGAGGAGCTGTTGCTGGGCGGCCTTCGGGCTGACGAGGTGGTCGTCCGCCTGCACGGCCGGAGCGACGAGCACCACGAGGGTGGCGAACGCGGCGAGAGAAGTCTTCATGTGGCCTCCGGGGCCCACTTGACCCGGGGGGATTGGGCCCTCATAGGACCGTAGCACGCACGGGCGCTGGAAACGGACCGTCCCCACGAAAGCCCCGGGCGATGTCTCCTGGGCCGCAAGTCCTGGTAATCCTGGCGTCCGCTCTAGTGCACCTCGGCCCAGCTCGAGCCTACGCGCGCATCCGCTACGAGGGGGACGTCGAGCGGCAGGGCGCCTTCCATGATCTCGCGCACGAGCACGCGCGCGGTCTCCGCCTCCTCCTCCGGAACCTCCAGGAGCAGCTCGTCGTGGATCTGGAGGATCAGCCGCGAGCGGAGCCGGCGGCGGCGCAGCTCGCGGTGCAGGTCGATCATCGCCTTCTTGATCAGGTCGGCCGCCGAGCCCTGCACGGGCGTGTTCATGGCCTGGCGCTCCGCCTCCATGCGCACCTGGAAGTTGGGCGACTTGAGGTCGGGCAGGCGGCGCAGGCGGCCCAGGAGCGTGCGGACGTGCCCGGTCTGCCGCGCGCGCGCGATCGTCTCGTCGATGAACCCGCGCACCTGCGAGAAGCGCGCGAAGTAGGCGGCGATGAACGCCTCGGCCTGCTTTTGCGGCACGCCGATGTCCTTGGCCAGCGTGAACGCCGTCTTCCCGTACATCAGCGCGTAGTTGACCATCTTCGACACGCGCCGCTGCTCGTCCGGCGGCACGGGCGACAGCGGTCCGAACACCTCGCGCGACGTCCGGTCGTGGACGTCCTCGCCGCGGCGAAAGGTGTCGATCAGGGTGGGGTCCTTCGAGAGGTGGGCGAGCACGCGCAGCTCGATCTGGCTGTAGTCGGCGGAGAGCAGCAGCCAGCCGCGATCCGCTACGAAGGCGTCCCGGATCTTGCGGCCTTCCGCGGTGCGGATGGGGATGTTCTGCAGGTTCGGGTCGGAGACCGCGATGCGCCCGGTGGCGGCCACCGTCTGGTTGAACGAGGCGTGGATGCGGCCGGTGTCGGGGTTGACCAGCGCGGGCAGGGCGTCGACATACGTCGACTTGAGCTTCTGCACCGAGCGGTATTCCAGGATGCGGCGGCAGATCTCGTGGTGCTGGGCCAGCTCCTCGAGCACCTCTTCGGCGGTGGACTGCGCGCGCGTCTTGGCCGTCTTCTTGCCGGAGCGCAGCCCGAGACTGTTGAAGAGGATGTCCCGGAGCTGGATCGGGGAGTTGATGTTGAACTCCCGCCCCGCCAGCTCGTAGATCTGCCTGGTGAGCGTGGCGAGCTGCCCCTCCATGTCGCGGCTCATCTCGGCCAGGTAATCGAGGTTGACGCGGACGCCCGCACGCTCCATCTCGGCCAGCACCTCGACCAGCGGAAGCTCCATGGTGTGGAACACGTCGGAGAGCCCCTCGTCGAAGAGGCGCGCCGTCATGGGCGCGGACAGGCGCAGCGTGAGGTCCGCCTCCTGCGCCGCCGCGCGCGCGAGCTCCGCCAAGGGCACGCCATCCACGGCGCCCTCGAAGAGGCCGCCGGCGGGCCGGGCGCGCTCGGTGAGGTACTCGAAGGCGAGATCCTCCATGGTCGTGGTGCGGCGGCCCGGGTTGAGCAGGTACGAAGCCACGAACGTGTCGAAGGCCAGCCCCTCGTAGCCGACGCCGGCGCGGCCCAGCACGATGCGGTCGAGCTTGCTGCGCGCGCTGAGCTTGCGCACGCGGGGATCCTCGAACAACGGACGGAGCAGCTCGAGCGCGCGCGCGGGCGGAACGTATTCGTCGAGCTCGAACGGCGAGGGGTCGAAGGGCACGTAGACGGCCCGCCCCGGTTCGCAGGCCAGGCCCAGGCCCACGATGCGGGCGCGCATGGGCTCGCGCCCGGACCGCAAGAGCGACACGGCCAGCTGGCCGGCCTGGCGCGCGCGCTCCACGAACCCCCGCAAGGAGGCCTCCGTGGTCACCAGGTCGTGCACGGTGCCGGTGGCGGTCGGCTCCGGGGCGAACTCCTTGGCCAGGGCCACGAACTCCAGCTCCGTGAACAGGCGATGAGCGGCCGCGCGGTCGGGCGCGCGGCGGCGCAGCTTCTCCAGCTCCAGCGTCACGGGGACGTCCAGGCGCAGGGTGACCAGGTCCTTCGACAGGCGCGCGTCGGCGGCGTGCCGCTGCAGGCCCTCGCGGTAGGCGGCGCGCTTGACCCTCTCCGCGTTCTCGAGCACGCCCTCCAGCGAGCCGTACTCCTTCACGAGGTCACGCGCGCCCTTGTCGCCGATGCCGGGCACGCCGGGCACGTTGTCCACCGAGTCTCCGACCAGCGCCAACAGGTCCACCACGCGCTCGGGCGGGACGCCGAACTTCTCCTCGACCGTCTTGCGGTCGTACAGCGTGGCCCCCGAACCCTCGCGGCCGGGGTTGAGCACGAGCACGTCGTCGGTGACGAGCTGGAGCAGGTCCTTGTCCCCGGACACCACCACGACCTTGTACCCCTGCTCCACGGCCTGGCGGGCCAGCGTCGCGATCACGTCGTCGGCCTCGTAGCCCTGCACGTCGAGCCGGGGCAGGCCGAAGGCCTCGCACACCCGGGACACGTACGGGAGCTGCACGGCCAGGTCGTCGTCCATGCGGCGCCGCGTGGCCTTGTATTCCTTGTACTGCTGGTGCCGGAAGGTCGCGCCGGGCAGGTCGAACGAGATGCCCACCCACTCGGGGTCCTCGTCCTGGTAGAGCTTGCGCAGCATGGTGGTGAAGCCGTAGACGCCGCCCGTGGGCAGGCCGCGGCTGGTGGCCAGCCCGCGAATGGCGAAGAACGCGCGGTGGACCTGCGCGCTGCCGTCGATGAGATAGACCGTGCGGTCGCGGCGTGGCATGGCGAAACAGTGATTCTAGCGAGAGACGTCCGGTGCCCGAAGTGGAGCGTTTCCCTTGCCGTGCCTCGGCGGGTTCATCCCGACGAGGCACGCTGGAAGACGCCCACCGCGGAACGGAGGGCACCGCATGGCGCAGGAAGAGAGATAGACCGTGCGGTCGCGGCGTGGCATGGCGAAACAGGGATCTTATCTCGGTTAGAATCTCCTCTCTCGATGCTGGGCCGCCTAGCCGCCCTCGTCCTGCTCGCCGCCGGGCTCCGAGGGTGCGTCGCCTACGAATACGAGCACGAGTTCTGGCTCGACGTGGACGGCTCGGGCACCGTGTTCGTCAGCGGCCAACCCGCCCTGTGGGCCGCGTTCAAGGGCTTCGAGCGGCCGGACGCGGAAGCGAGCGCGCTGCGGCAGGCCGCGCGCGAGCTGTTCGAGCGCTCCGGGCTGCGCGTGCAGAAGGTAGCGGTGACCCGCCGCGACGGCCGGCGCTACCTGTTCGTGGCCGCCGACTTCGATGCGGTCAACCGGCTGCCCGGGACGCCGGCCTTCCCCGACCTGCAGATCCGGCTCGCTCCCGAGGGCGAGCAGCTCCGCCTGCAAGGCGCGTGGCGCGCGCCCACGGCGGCGGCGGGCCCGGTGGGGGGGCTGATGGCCGTGCGCTTCCACCTCCCGAGCAGGATCTTCGCGCACCACAACGCCGCGGACGGAGTGGAGCGCGGCAACATCGTGGCCTGGCGTCAGGACGTGGCGCAGGGGCTGGCCGGCCGGCCCCTGGAGTTCGGGGCGGTCATGGACCAGCGCAGCATCCTGTTCTCGACCGTGAGCATCTTCGGCGCGGCGATCGCCGCCGGCCTCGGCGTCCTGGCCCTCGCGGCCTACTGGGTCCTCCGCACCGGCCGCCGGCGCGCGGCTATGGCTGTTTCCGCACCCCCCGGGCCGGGAAGTCGATGACGACCCGTGCGCGCCGCGCCACGGCGCGGCCGATCAGCTCCACGATCCGCTGCGCACAGGCCCCGTCGGGGTCCTTGTCGGGCTGGTACTCCGCCACCTCGAGCGCGACCGTGCGCGGCGAGGCGACCAGCGCCGTGACCAGGTCGGACACCTCGGCCAGCGACAACGCCTGGCCTCCCGTGTGCGTGCCCTTGGCCGGCATCTCCGCGGGATCGATCACGTCCACGTCGAGATGCACGACCAGCGGTCCGTCCTCGTTGGCGACGGCGTCGTGGGCCTGGGCCGCGGTGGCCCGCATGCCCAGCCGGCGCGCGGCCATGGCCGGGAGGGCCAACCCGAGGTCGCCGAGCACGCGGCGCTCGCCGGGGTCCAGCTCGCGGAAGCCGACGAGCGCCACGTGGTCCGGCTGGACGGCGGGCGCGGGACCGGCCGCCTCCACGACCTCCTTCGGCCCACGGCCGAGGGCGAGGGCGAGCGCCATGCCGTGCAGCCGTCCCGAGGGTGTGGTCTCCGGAGTGTTCAGGTCGGCATTGGCGTCGAGGTAGACGAGGCCCACGGGCCGGCCCAGGGCGGCGCGCGCGCCGCCGACCGCTCCCGCGGCCAGGCTGCAGTCGCCGCCGAGCACCACCGTGAAGCCTTCGGCCAGCGCGCGCGTCATCTCGTCGGCGGCCGCGCGCACCGCGCAGGCCACGACCTCCGCGTTGCGGGCGCGCGGATGCTCGGGATCCTCGCGGTGCGGGAAGAGGGACAGGTCCGACAGGTTCACGACGCGCGCGCCCGTCTGCCGGAGTCGCTCGAGCAGCCCGGCCTCGCGCAGGGCGAACGGCGCGCGTTCCAGCCCCGGACCGGCCGCGCCGGCCGCGGACGGCACCCCGAAGACCGCGAGCTTGTTCTTCATGGATGCGGCCGTCTGCGACGACCGACCTACAGTATAATTCCGCGTTCCAACACGCCGCCGCTCCCTCCGAGGGCCCATGAACATCAAGCTGTCCTTCACGCCCGTAGCGCAGAACCCCCTCGACCTCCTCGTGTTCGTGCTCGACGACGCGAAGACCCTGTTCGCGGTGGACGACCCCGTGCTGCGCGCGCACCTCGAGCGCGCGCAGAGCGGCTTCCGTGAGAAGACGCTCAAGCGCGAGTACTTCGCGACCCTGCCCGAGGGCGCCAGCGCGCGCGCCCTGGTCGCCTATTGGAGTCCCGGGCTCAAGAGCTGGAACCTCTGGGAGAACGTGAAGACGTTCACCGCCCGCGGCCTGCGCCTGGCCCGAGACCTGCGGCTCCCGCGGGTGGGCCTGGCCCTCAACGCCGCGGAGGCGGCGCCGCTGGTCGGGAAAGCGGTCGAGGGGGCGGTGATCGGCGCGTATTCCTTCGACAAGTACAAGCAGGAGAAGGACGAGTTCCTGCGCAAGGACGCCCAGCTCGTGATCCTCGTGCACCCCGACCACCAGGCCGATGCCGAGGCGCGCAAGGCGCGCTACGCGTGGGTGGCGGAGAACGTCAACCTGGCCCGCGACCTGATCAACGAGCCCGGCGCGGTGGTGACGCCGGAGTACCTGGCCGACCGGGCGGGCGAGATCGCGAAGGAGGTCGGGCTGGAGGTCGAGATCCTCGATCCGGCCGGGCTCAAGGCGCGCGGTTACGCCGGCACCCTGCGCGTGGGCCAGGGCAGCGCGAACCCCCCGCGCATGGTCATCCTGCGCCACGTGCCGCGCCAGGCCTCGCGCGAGACGCTGGCGCTGGTGGGCAAGGGCATCACCTTCGACTCCGGCGGCATCAGCCTCAAGCCCGGGGACAAGATGTGGGAGATGAAGGGCGACATGGCGGGCGCGGCGGCCGTGCTCTGCGCGCTGCGCGCGCTGGGACGCCTGGCCCCCGACGTCAAGGTGGTGGGCGTGATGTGCTGCGCGGAGAACCTTCCCGACGCCAACGCGCAGCGGCCCGGCGACATCTTCACGGCCAAGAACGGCAAATCGGTAATGGTGGACAACACCGACGCCGAGGGCCGGCTGGTGCTCACGGACGGTCTGGCCCGCGCCGGCGAGGAGGGCGCCACCCACGTGGTGGACATCGCCACGCTCACCGGCGCCTGCGTGCGCGCGCTGGGGCCGAGCGTGGCCGGGGTGATGGGCAACGACCGCGAGCTGGTGCAGCGCGTGATCCGCTCCGGCGAGCACCATGGCGAAGCGTTCTGGGAGCTGCCCCTGGTCGAGGAGTACCGGGAGACCCTGCGCACGCCCTACGCCGACATCAACAACATCTCGGCGGGAGGCGTGGCGGGCGCGATCACGGCCGGCCTGTTCCTGAAGGAGTTCGTACCCGCGGACACCGCCTGGGCCCACCTCGACATCGCCGGTCCGATGTTCAAGGACAAGGAGTGGAAGTACTACGAGGCGGGCGCGCTCGGCTTCGGGGTCAAGACGCTGGTTGACCTCAGCGAGCGCTTCCACGATCCTCTGGCCTGACGACGACACGGCGCCCTCGGCGCGCCGTCGGAGGGCCCGGATCATGCGGGTGTCGAGGCAGGCTGTTCTCGGCCTGACTGTCCTGGTGGCGGTCGCCCGGCCCGCGACCGCTCAACCCCGTTCCCTTCACTGGCGGGCGCTCGAGGTGGCGGCGGAGCTGGACCGCGACGGCCGCCTGCACGTCCGGGAACGCCACTACATGGTGTTCACCGGGGACTGGAACGGCGGCGAGCGCCGGTTCCGGCTGGAGAAGGGGCAGTCCCTGCAACTGCACCGCGTCAGCCGCCTCGACGGTTTCGGCGCGCGTGACCTTCGCCAGGCCAGCCCGCCCGCGGTCGACGAATATTTCTGGGCCGAGCCCCGCCTCCTGCGGTGGCGGAGCCGCGCGCCCTCCGACCCGCCGTTTCGCGGGACGGAGATCGTGTACGCCCTCGAATACACGCTCTCGGGCGTTCTGGTCTATCGCGATGGCGTCTACCGCCTCGACCACGACTTCGCGTTTGCCGACCGCCCGGGTCCCATCGCGCGCTTCGTGCTCGATCTTCGCCTGGACCCGGTCTGGCGCCCGCCCGCGGCCGTGGCGCCGCGCGTGGAGGCGGGTCCGCTGCCGATCGGCGTGGGGTACCCCGTCCGGCTCGCGTTGTCCCATCTCGGTGCCGCGGCGCCCGCGCACGTGGACCACGGCTCGCCCGGTTGGCGCCTCCTGCTGCTCACGCTGCTCGCCCTGGCCGCGCTTTTCCGCCTCGCGCTCTTCTGGCGCGGCGAGCGGGCGGCCGGGCGCCTCGAGCCCCTGATGCCCGTGGACCGCATCGGCGCCGGCTGGCTCGAGCAGAGCGTCTTCCATCTACCGGCGGAGGTCGTGGGCGCGACCTGGGACCGCGCCGTCGGCGCGGCGGAGGTCGCAGCCACGCTAGCGCGGCTGGAGGCCGAGGGCCGGATCCAGACCTGGCCGGACGAGGGCGACCCCGACGTCCGCCACCTCCGCCTGCTCGTGCCCCGCACGGCGCTCGTCGATCACGAACGGGTGCTCCTCGACGCGCTCCTGGTCGGGGACGGAGACGCGACCGACACCCGTGAGGTCCAGCGCCACTACAAGGCGACCGGCTTCGATCCCGCGGGCGTGATCCGCGGCGGGCTGGAGAAGCGCGTCGGGGAGCTGCTCGGCCGCGAGCGCCGCGGCGGCGTGGCGCGACCGGCCCCGACCGTCCTGCTGACGGCCACCGGACTGGCCGCGCTCGCCTGGGCGCTCGTGCGCGAGGCGGACGTCGTGGCCCTGCTCGCCGCCGGGGCCTCGCTCGTCGTGTACCTCCTGGCTTTCCCGCTCGCGCACCGGTGGCGCCGGCGCGTGGACGGGGGCGCGCTCGCCGCGTGCGGCCTGCTCGCGCCGATCGCGCTGCTGCTCGGGGCGGTCGCGTTCGTGCATGGCGCCGAGCCCCGGGTCAGCCTGGCCGCGCTGGGCGGAACCGTGGCCCTGGCCCTGGCCTTCGTCCACAGCCTGCTCAACCAGGCCGCCGCGACCGAGAGCCCGGCGGCGCTGCGGCTGCGCAAGCGGCTGACCGCCGCGCGGGAGTTCCTGCACCGCGAGCTGCGCCGGGGATCACCCGACGTCCAGGAGTCCTGGTTCCCGCACCTGCTCGCGCTCGGCCTGGCGGAGGAGGCCGATCGTTGGTCCGCGGCGCGGCCGGCCGCGCCCGCCGTTCCCGTGGCGGGGGGCGGCGCGGCGGGCGCCGCCACGTCGAGCGCCGAGTCCCGCTCGCCTGGTTTCCGCGCCGGCGGCGGCCGCTTCGGCGGCGCCGGCGCGTCGGGCTCGTGGGCGGCTACGGCGCAGGCCTTCTCCGCCAGCATCGCCGCCCCGAGCTCGTCGGGCTCCGGCGGCGGAAGCAGCTCGAGCGGCGGCTCGTCCAGCTCCGGCGGAGGCGGGGGTGGCGGCTGGTGAGCTGCCTGGCGTGGCTGGCCCGCGGTCCCGAGGAATGGCGTCTCGCCTACCTGTGCTTCGGGCTCACGATCGTGGGCGCGCTCGCCGCGCCGCTCGGGGGCCCGATATGGTGGATGCTCGTGGCCGCGGCGAGTGGCGCCGGGATCCGCGCGGTGCGCGCGCTGCTGTTCCCGCTCGCCAACGGCCTGCGCCGCACGCATCTGGCATGGCTGGGGGCCACTGGTTTCGTGCTCGTCGCCGCCGGCGCCGCGAGCCTCTGGCTCTGACCCGGCCGGGACACCGGCGCTATTCGTGGCGCAGCGCTTCCATCGGCTCGAGGTGCGCGGCGCGCCAGGCGGGATAGAACCCGAAGCCGATCCCGACGGCCAGCGCGGTCAGGAGCGCGGCCGGGAGCATCACCGGAGAGAGAGCGGTCGGCCAGCCGGCCAAGCGCTGGATCGCGGCGGAGCCGGCGATGCCGAGTCCGAGGCCGAGCAGGCCGCCGGCCACGGTGAGCAGGGACGACTCGACCAGGAACTGCGCGGCCACGTCGCGCCGGGTAGCCCCCAGCGCACGGCGCACCCCGACCTCGGGCGTCCGCTCGGCCACGCTGGCCAGCATGATGTTCATGATGCCGATGCCGCCCACCAGCAGGCTGATGGCGGCAATGGCCCCCGTGACCACGTTGAAGATGCGCTGCGTGCGCTCCTTCTGGCGCAGGATCTCCCGCGGCACGATGACCTCGAGAGGTACGCCGCCGCTGGTGCGGCCCACCACCGCGCGGGCCGCCTCCGCGGAGGCCGTCACCTCCCGCGCGTCGGCCACGCGGATGACGATCTCGTCGACACCGTCCGGCAGCGCGTTTCCGCCCCGGTCCAGGGCGGGCAGCGGGACGAACAGCGCGCGGTTGACGTCGCGGGTGCGGATGGGGCCGGGGCGGCGCGGGCTGGCGCGCCCTTCCAGCACGCCGACCACGTCGAACCAGTCGCCGCCCACCGACACGCGCTCGCCGCGGGAGCCGCCCAGCGGGAAGAGCGCGGCCGCGAGCGAGGCGCCGAGCACGGCCACGCGCTTGGCGTCCTGCACGTCGAGCACGCTGAGGAAGCGCCCGGACGACAGGCGCAAGCGCGCCGCCGACTGGTACGCGGGCGTCGTGCCCACCACGACCGCCTCGGCCGCGCGGCCCCCCGCTTCCGCCGGCAGCGAAGCCTCGCGCAGGGGGGCCACGGCCACCAGGTTCGGCACCACGCGCGCCA
>Ga0326597_10013191_pt1 | contig 10872 bp, 6 predicted proteins | sample RVTome_12_FD_203789 | JGI IMG/M metagenome (GOLD analysis project Ga0326597, IMG submission 203789) | Soil microbial communities from uranium-contaminated site in the Upper Colorado River Basin, Wyoming, United States - RVT100D185 | ecosystem: Environmental > Terrestrial > Soil > Contaminated >... | reverse complement strand
GGTCGAGACGGTGCGCCGCGCGCGCGCACGCAGCGGCAGCATCCCGTGGACGGATGCCAGCGCACGTGCACTGGCGCGCTGCGAGTGCCCGGTCGCGGGGATCTGGGGCGAGCGCGACCTGATCGCGGAGCAGCACATGCACGAGCGCGTGGCGCTGTTCCAGCGCCTGCAGCCCGGCTGCCCGTTCGAGATCATCGAAGGCGCCGGACACTGGGTGATGTACGAGCGCCCCGATCGCTTCAACCCGCTGCTGCTGGACATCCTGGCGCGCTGAGCGCGCGGCCGGGCGGGGCGTTGCGGCACCCCGCCGCGCCGAGCTCGTCCCCGACCCGGGCGCGACGCGGCGTGCGAGCGCTCCGCGACGCGCCGTCCGGACACCGCGGATCGCAGTAGGCTTGCAGGCGCAGCCCCCTGACCGAGACCGTGCCGTGCGCAAAGCCCAGCCGCAACCGAGCAGCCCCGGATCGTCGTCGTTTCCCCGCAGCGTCCGCATCGGCGCGCTGTTCGGGGTCGATATCCATCTCGATGCCAGCGTCGTGGTCATCTTCGTGCTGGTGGTCTGGGTCCTGGGCGCCAACGTGTTCCCGTCGTGGCATCCGCAGTGGAGCGGCGCGCTGAACTGGACCACCAGTCTGCTGGCCGGCATCGCATTCTTCGTCTCGCTGCTGCTGCACGAACTGGCGCACTCGCTGATGGCGCGCCGCCTCGGCGTGCCGGTGCCGCGCATCACCTTGTTCATGCTCGGCGGCGTGTCGGAGATGCAGGACGAGCCGGCCAACCCGAAGCAGGAGTTCTGGATCGCCATTGTCGGTCCGGCCACGAGCGCGGTGCTGGGCGTGTTGTTCACCGCGCTGGCGAGCATGCTGGCGGAACCGGATTTCGCGGACTGGCTGGCGCAGGACAAGGGGGCCGCACTGGCATCTCTGGCGCCGCTGCCGACCCTGCTGTTCTGGCTCGGCTCGATCAACTTCGTGCTCGCCGTGTTCAACATGATGCCGGGGTTCCCGCTCGATGGCGGGCGGGTACTGCGCGCCACGCTCTGGTGGTTCACCGGCAACCTGGAGAAGGCCACGCGCTGGGCCGCCGCGGGCGGGCGGGCATTCGGCTGGGCGCTCGTGCTGCTGGGTGTATTCCAGGTGCTCGGCGGCGTGCTGCAGGGACTGTGGTTGATCCTGATCGGCTGGTTCATCGTCAGCGCCGCATCGGGCAGCTACAGCCAGCTCTTGATGCGCAGAGCCCTGCAAGGCTGCCGCGTGGCCGATGTCATGCGCACGCATTTCGAGACCGTGGACGCGGATCTGTCAGTGGCCGAATTCATCGACGACTTCCTGCTCAAGAGCAGCCAGCGGCTGTGGCCGGTGACCTCGCATGAGCGGCTGGCCGGTTTCGCGAGCCTGGACGAGATCCGCAACGTGGCGCCGGACGAACGCCACCAGCGGCTGCGTGACGTGATGCGCACCGATCTGCCCGATCTGACGCTGCCGGCCGATGCCGATGCGATGCAGGCCATGCAACGCCTGGCGTTGCGCACCACGCCGATGGCGGTGGTGCGCGGTGATCAGGTCGTGGGCCTGCTGTCGCAGGAGGATCTGATGAAGTGGCTGACGCTGCACCGGCGTTGAGCGAGGCGGGCCCGGGTCGGTGACGGGATGGGCTGGCCACGACCCGCAGGTGCAGGCCGCACGCGGCGTGGCATACCCGCGCCGGGTGCGATAGCGTTGCATGATGATTCGCCTCGCTTTCGACATCGGCGGCACCTTCACCGACTGCGTGCTGCACGATTGCGCCAGCGGTGCGGTGCACGCGCTCAAGCAGCCGACCACGCCAGCCGACCCGGCGCAGGGCGTGCTGGCCGGGCTCGATGCTCTGCTCGCGCGCGCGGGTGTCGCGCCGAGCGCCATGACCGCGGTGCTGCACGCGACCACCATCGCGACCAATGCGGTGCTCGAGCGCAAGGGCGCGCCCACCGCGCTCATTACCACGCGCGGTTTTCGCGACGTGCTGATCATCGGTCGGCAGAAGCGCTACGAGACCTACGACCTGTACATCGACAAGCCGGTACCGTTGATCCCGCGCCGCCACATCCAGGAAGTCGACGAGCGCATCGGCGCGGACGGCGAGGTCATCGAGGCACTCGATGGGCCGTCCGTGGACGCGGCGATCGACGCGGCCGTGGCCGGCGGCGCGCGCTCGCTCGCGGTGTCGCTGCTGCATGCGTACGCCAATCCGGCCCACGAGCAGGCGATCGCGCGCCGCGCCGCCGAGCGCGCGCCGCAACTGCTGGTCTCGCTGTCGTGCGAGGTCTCGCCCCGGTACCGCGAGTACGAGCGCACCAACACCACGGTCGCGAATGCGTACGTGCGCCCCGTGGTGGATCGCTATCTGGGCAACTTGCAGCAAGCGTTCAAGCAGCGCGGCGTGCAACCCGAGCTGTTCATCATGCAGTCGAACGGCGGGCTGGCCTCGCCGGGGCTGGCGCGTCGCCACCCGGTGCGCATCCTGGAATCGGGGCCGGCGGCCGGCGTGCTGATGGCGAGCATGATCGGGGCCGCGGTCGGCGCTCGCCACGTGATCACCTTCGACATGGGCGGGACCACGGCCAAGCTGGGCGCCGTGGACGACGGCGAGCCGGCGATTGCCGCCAGCTTCGAGGTGGACCTGGTGCGCTCGCGCAAGGGAAGCGGCTTGCCGATCAGTGTGCCGTCGGTGGAACTGCTGGAGATCGGCGCCGGCGGCGGCTCCATCGCGAGCCTGGACATGGGCTTGATCACGGTCGGCCCACACAGCGCGGGTGCTGATCCGGGGCCGATCTGCTATGGCCGCGGCGGCAGGCAGCCCACCGTGACCGACGCCAATGTCGTGCTGGGCTATATCGATCCGCACTGGTTCAACGGCGGTGCGATGCACCTCGATGCCGACGCCGCGGCGCACGGGATCCGCATGCACGTGGCCGAGCCGCTGGGCCTGGATCTGGCGCAGGCGGCCTGGGGCGTGCACCTGGTCGCGAACGGCAACATGGAGCACGCGATGCGGCTGGTTTCGGTCGAGCGCGGCCGCGATCCGCGCAAGTACGCGCTGGTCGCGTTCGGCGGCGCCGGGCCGCTGCACGCGGCGCGCCTGGCGCGCGCGATCGGCATCCCGCGCGTGATCGTGCCGGCGGCGGCCGGTGTCGGCTCGGCGATCGGATTGCTGCGCGCCGAGCCGCGCATCGACGTCAGCACCACCCGCGTGCTGGGCCTGGACGCGGCGGCGCATGGCGCGATCGCCACGCTCTACGCCGAGCTGGAGCAGCGTGCGCAGGCCGAGCTCGCGTTGCTGGGCGGCGATGCGCGCGCGGTGCGCTGGACGCGTTACGCGTACATGCGCTTCGCGGGGCAAGGCTTTGAATTGCACGTGGATCTGCCCGCCGGGCCGATCGCGGCAGACTACGCGCAGCAGGCCGAACGCGCGTTCCGCGACGCGTACGAGCGCAAGCACCGCTTCAGGGACGATGATGCCCGCGTCGAGGCAGTCGACTGGGCGATCGTCGCGACGCTGCCGCGCACGGATGCGCAGCACTGGAATTTCGCGGCCGCGGCGCAGCGGCCGGCGCGGCGCCGCCGCGCGTGGTTTCCCGAGACCAACGGCTACGTCGAGGTCCCGGTGCTGGGCCGCGCCGCGCTGGCCGGCGCGGGTGTGGTCACCGGCCCCGCCATCATCGAGGATGCCGATTCGTCCGCCGTGGTGCTGCCCGGCGATATGGCGCGCATCGATGCGCAAGGCCATGTGATCATCGACATCGCGAAGGAGATTGGCCGATGAGCGACGACGACATCGATCCACTCACACTGACGGTGATCTGGAAGAGCGTACTGTCCATCGCGGAGGAGCTGGGCGTCACGCTGCGCCACACCGCATTCTCCGAAGGCGTGCGCGAGGGCGACGACTTCTCCACCGCGTTGTTCGACGCGCGCGGGCGCATGGTCTCGCAGGGGCCGTTCAGCCCAGGCCACCTGGGATCCTTTCCGTACGTGGTCAAGGCGGTGCTGGCGGACTGGTACCCGGCGCAAGCGCTGCGCCCGGGCGATGCGATCCTGCTCAACGATTCGCTGCTGGGCTCCGGGCACTTCCCCGACACCTTCCAGATCATGCCGGTGTTCCTCGACGCTACGCTGATCGGCTTCGTGTGCAACTCGGCGCACCAGGTCGACATGGGCGGCGCGGCGCCGGGCTCGCAGAAAGTGCATGGCGTCACGGAGGCGTACCAGGAGGGCTTGCGCATCCTGCCGGTGCGCTTCGCGCGCGAGGGCGCGATCGACGAAGACGTGCTGCGCCTGGTGCTGGGCAACGTGCGCCTGCCCGACAAGGTGCGCGGTGACCTGATGGCGCAGCACAGCGCGAACGGTGCCGCCGCGGTGCGTCTTGCGCAGTTGTTCCGCGAGCACGGTATCGCGCGCATGGAGCGTGCCTACGACATCATCATGCAGCGCTCGGAAGCCGCGATGCGCGCCGAGCTTGCCAAGGTGCCGGCGGGCACCTACAGCTTCGAGGACTATCTGGACGACTACGGCCCGGATACGCCGCCGGTGCGCATCGCGGTGGACGTGAGCTTCGACGGCAAGGGCGAGGTCACGGTGGACTTCTCGCGCTCGAGCGACCAGGTCCCGGCCGCGATCAACTCCTACATCAACTACACGCGCGCCTATTCGCTGTTCGCGATCAAGGTGTTCTGCAACGCACTGTGGCCGCAGAACGCCGGCAACATGGCGCCGATCAAGGTCATCGCGCGCGAGGGCTCATTCTTCAACCCGCGCTTCCCTGCGCCCAGCGGCGGGCGCGCGGCGCTGCAGGTGCGCATGTTCGACGCCATCAACGGCGCGCTGGCGCAGGCGATGCCGCAGCGCGCGATGGGCGCCTTCTCGCACTGGTCCAATCCCAACATCGGCGGCACCGACGATCGCACCGGCAAGCCCTTCGTGATGTACGACCTCGGGCTTGCCGGCTACGGCGGGCGTGCCGATCGCGACGGCCCCGAGGGACTCAGCCCGGTGATGAACTGCTCGAACATCCCGGTCGAGGTGCACGAGACGCACAACCCGATCCTGGTGCGGCGCATGGAGTTCATCGCCGATTCCGGCGGCGCGGGTGAGCACCGCGGCGGTTGCGGGCTGCGCAAGGACATCGAACTGCGCACCGGCTCGGCCACGCTGTCGCTGCTGGGCGATCGCCACCGCTTCGCGCCCTACGGCCTGTTCGGCGGCGAACCGGGCGCGCTGGCCCAGACCATCCTCAATCCCGAGCGCAATGCGCAGCCGCTGCCGTCCAAGGGCTTGCTGCGCATCGAGCGCGGCGATGTGGTCAGCTTCCGGCTGTCCGGCGCGGGCGGTTACGGACCGCCGGCGCATCGCCGGCGCGAGGACATCGAGAACGACCTGGCCGACGGCTACATCACGCCGGAGTTCGCGCAGCGCACCTACGGTTACGAGTAAGGGCCCGCGCGTGCGCGGCGCTCCCCGCCGCGGCGGGCCGAAAGCGGTAGGATGCACCCCCGGAGCTCGTACGGGTTGGGGTATTGACGGAGCGCAGCAACGCACACAGGCCCGCGGGCCTGTACATCTGCCTGATCAGCGTGCACGGTCTGATCCGCGGCGGCGAACTGGAACTCGGCCGTGACGCCGACACCGGCGGCCAGACCAAGTACGTGGTGGAGCTCGCGCGCGCGCTGGCCGCGTGCGAGGAGGTCGCGCGCGTCGATCTGCTGACCCGACTGGTCGACGACCCGCAGGTGAGCGCGGACTACGCGGTGCCGATCGAGGCGCTCGACGGCGGCGCGCGCATCGTGCGCATCGCGGCCGGGCCAGCCGGATACATTGCCAAGGAACAGCTCTGGGAGCACATCGACGGTTTCGTCGACGGTGCGATCGACTTCCTGCGCGCCGAGCCGCGGCTGCCCGATCTGCTGCACTCGCACTACGCCGACGCCGGCTACGCCGGCAGCCGCATCGCGCACATCCTGGGCATTCCGCTCGTGCATACCGGCCATTCGCTGGGCCGGGTCAAGCGTGGCCGCCTGCTCGCGTCGGGGCTGGACGCGGACGCGATCGAGCAGCGCTACAACATGTCGCGGCGCATCGAGGCCGAGGAGACCACGCTCGCCGCCGCGGAGCGCGTCATCACGAGCACCCACCAGGAGATCGAGGAGCAGTACGGGCTGTACGACTACTACCAGCCCGATCGCATGCGGGTGATCCCGCCCGGCACCGATCTCACGTGCTTCCATCCGCCCGAGGGCGGCGAGTGGCACAGCCCGATCGCGCGCGAGATCGCGCGCTTCCTGCGCGAGCCTGAGAAACCGCTGATCCTCGCGCTGTCGCGCCCCGATCCGCGCAAGAACATCGCCGCGCTGGTCACGGCCTTCGCGCAGGACGAGACACTGCGCCGCGCGGCGAACCTGGTGATCGTGGCCGGCAATCGCGACGATATCCGCGATCTGGACGCCGGCGCGCAGGAGGTGCTGGGCGATCTGCTGCTGCAGATCGACCGGCTGGATCTCTACGGCAGTGTCGCATTTCCGAAGCATCACGCGGCGCAGGACGTCGCGCTGATCTACCGCCTCGCCGCGATCAGCGGCGGCGTGTTCGTGAACCCGGCGCTCACCGAGCCCTTCGGACTGACGCTGATCGAGGCGGCGGCGAGCGGACTGCCGATCGTCGCGACCGAGGACGGAGGCCCGCGCGACATCATCGAGAACTGCCGCAACGGCGTGCTGGTCAACCCGCTCGATCCGGGCGCGATCGCGCGCGGCATCAACGAGCTGCTGTCGGACTGGGAGAGCTGGCAGAAGCGCTCGCTGAGCGGACTCGAGGGCGTGCGCGAGCACTATGCGTGGCCCGCCCACGCGCAGGCCTACCTGGCGATGGTGCAGCCGATCGTGCAGCGCACGGGTCCGCCGCTGCTCAGCCGGCCCACCGCCCGCCGCCCGCTGCTGTATCACGACCGCGCGATCTTCACCGATCTCGACGAGAGCCTGTTGCACGAGCCCGACGCGCTGCCCGAGCTGGTGCGGCTGATCCGCCAGCACCACAACAGCGTTACCTTCGGTATCGCCACCGGCCGCCGGCTGGACTCCGCGCTCGGCGTGATGAAGCAGCATGGCATCCCCGAGCCGCACGTGCTGATCACCAGCTGCGGCACCGCGATCCATTACGCGCCGGAGCTGACCGAGGATCTGGCGTGGACGCAGCACATCGAGCGGCAGTGGACGCCGCAGGTGATCCGGCGCGTGCTCGGCAAGCTGCCGGGGCTGGTGCGCCAGCCGCCCGAGGCGCAGGGACCGTTCAAGCTCAGCTACTACATCGACCCGGACAAGGCACCTGGCGTGCAGCAGATCAACCAGTTGCTGCACCAGGAGGAGCAGGCGGCCAACGTGCTGCTGTCCTTCGGCCAGTTCCTCGACGTGGTGCCGATCCGCGCGTCCAAGGGCCTCGCGCTGCGCTACGTGGCCGCGCGCTGGGACATCCCGCTGGACCGGGTGCTGGTGGCCGGCGGCTCGGGCGCCGACGAGGACATGATGCGCGGCAACACGCTCGCGGTGGTGGTCGGCAACCGCCACGACGAGGAACTCTCGATGCTCGCGGATCTGGATCGCATCTACTTCGCGCGCGCGCCCGGGGCAGGCGGGATCCTGGAGGCGATCGAGCACTACGCATTCCTGGCCGGCGTGGACGCGCTGCGGGCGGCGGGCGAATGAGCTCGCCACTTCGCCTGCTGCTGTGCACCGATCTCGACCGCACGCTGTTGCCGAACGGCGCGCAGCCCGAATCGCCGCGCGCGCGCGAGTGCTTCCACGCGCTGGTCGCGAGCCCCGGCATCGCGCTCGCCTACGTGACCGGCCGCGACCGCGGCCGCGTCGAGCGCGCGATCGGCAGCTACCGACTGCCGCCGCCCGACGTCGTGGTCAGCGACGTCGGCACCAGCATCTACCGCGTGCACCGCGGCGAGTGGCGGCTGGATCCAGGCTGGCAGGCCGAGATCGCGCGCGACTGGAGCGGCTCGAGCCGCGAGCGGCTGTGCGATCTGGTCACCGGCATCAGCGGCCTGCGGCTGCAGGAGTACACGCGCCAGAACACCTTCAAGCTCAGCTACTACGTGCCGCTGCACGCGGATCGCGAGCGGATTGACGCCGACATCGCGCAACGCTTCGCGGCGCACGGCGTCGCGGCGAGCCTGGTGTGGAGCATCGACGAGCCGGCCGGCGTGGGCCTGCTCGACATCGTGCCGCTGCGCGCCACCAAGCTGCACGCGGTGGAGTTCGTGTCCCGCGCACTTTGTGTCGCGCGCGAGCGCACGCTGTTCGCCGGCGACAGCGGCAACGATCTGCCGGTGCTCGCGAGCGCGGTGCCGGCGGTGCTGGTCGCCAACGCGCTACCGGCGGTGGCCGCGCAGGCGCGCGCGGCCGCGGCGCGCGATGGCAACGCAGCCACGCTGTACTTCGCGCGCGGCGGGCTGCTGGGCATGAACGGCAACTACGCGGCCGGGATCCTCGAGGGCGTCGCGCACTACCACCCGGATCTGGTGGCGCTGTTCGCCCCGTCCGCCGCCGCCAGCGCACCGGTGCTGCCGCGGTGACGCCCGCCACGGCGCCGGCCTTGCCTCCGGCCGTGTTCGGCGAGGTGCTGTTCGACTGCTTCGCCGACGGCGCCCGCGTGCTGGGCGGTGCGCCGTTCAACGTCGCATGGCACCTGCAGGGGCTGGGTGCGTCGCCGGTGCTGATCAGCGCTGTGGGCGAGGACGCGATGGGCGATGCGGTGGCCGCGAGCATGGCGCGCTGGGGCATGAGCCGCGCCGGGCTGCAGCGCACGCCCGGCCACGCCACCGGTGAGGTGCGCGTCAGCCTCGTGGCCGGGCAACCGGAGTTCGACATCCTCGACGCGCGCGCCTTCGACCACGTCCGTGCTGCGGATCTGCCACGGATCCCGTTCTCGATGATCTACCACGGCACGCTGGCGCTGCGCCACGCGCAATCGGCCGCGGCGCTGGATGCGCTGATCGAGGCGAGCGGGGCGCCGGTGTTCCTCGATCTGAACCTGCGCACGCCGTGGTGGAATACGGCGCGCATCGACGCGTGCATGCGGCGCGCACGCTGGGTGAAGCTCAACCACGAGGAACTGGCGGTGCTCGACGGCGGTGGCGGCGGTCACGCGGCACGCGCGCAGCGGGTGCGCGAGCGCTTCGGCCTCGAGCTGCTGATCGTGACGCTGGCCGAGGATGGCGCGCTGGCGCTGGGCGAGGATGGCGAACAGCTGCGCGTTCCGGCGCTGCCCGCGCCGCAGGTCGTGGACACCGTCGGCGCCGGCGACGGCTTCGCGGCCGTGTGCATGCTCGCGCTGGCGCTGCGCTGGCCGCGCGCATCGATGCTGGAGCGCGCCAGCGCGTTCGCCGCGCGCATCGTCGCGCAGCGCGGCGCGACGGCCGAACACCCGCAGCTCTACCGCGCGCTGCTCGAGCACTGGCACGCCGCGGCCGGCTAGCCGCCCCCGGCCAGCCACACACCTCTTCGCAACAGGCCAGCCGATGTACGAACAGGTCTCCCACTCGCTGCTCAACGACATCCTCGACGAGCTCGAGCCGGAGATCCGGCGCAGCGACCTGCGCCACTTCTACACCCGGCTGGGCGCGAACTTCTACGCCATCCACTCGCTGTTCAACCACCTCTACGGGCAGCGCGAGGATGCCCGCGCGATGATGATCCGACTGGTCGAGACGATGGCCAGCCGCTACATCGAGCGCAGCGCGGAGCTCGAGGCGCTGGACCGCGCGCGCGAGCGCAACCACGCCTGGTTCATGAGCCAGGAGTGGGTGGGCATGGCGCTGTACGCGGACGGCTTCGCGGGCAACCTCGACGGGTTGCGCGAGCGCCTCGCCTACCTGCAGGAGCTGGGCGTGAACATGGTGCACGTGATGCCGATGCTGGTGTGTCCGCAGGGCGCGAGCGACGGCGGCTACGCGGTCAGCGATTTTCGCGACCTCGATCCCCGCGTCGGCACGCTGGAGTCCCTGGCCGCGCTCACCGCCGCGATGCGTGCGCGCGGCATGCTGCTGACGCTGGACGTGGTGGTCAACCACACCTCCGACGAGCACGAGTGGGCAACCCGTGCGCGCGCCGGCGAGACGCGGTACCAGGACTACTACTACGTGTTTTCGGGGCGCGAGATCCCGGACATGTTCGAGGAGACGATGCCGGAGATCTTCCCGCAGACCGCGCCGGGAAACTTCACCTACGACGAGGCGATGGGCAAGTGGGTGATGACGGTGTTCAACAGCTACCAGTGGGATCTGAACTATGGCAATCCCGCGGTGTTCATCGAGATGCTGGACGTGGTCCTGTTCTGGGCCAACCGCGGCGCCGACATCCTGCGCCTGGACGCGGTCGCGTTCCTGTGGAAGAAGATCGGCACCACGTGCCAGAACGAGCGCGAGGCGCACCTGATCCTGCAGTTGATGAAGGACTGTTGCCAGGTCACGGCGCCGGGCGTGCTGTTCATCGCCGAGGCGATCGTCGCGCCATCGGAGATCATCAAGTACTTCGGCGAGGACGCCGTGATCGCGAAGGAATGCGAGATCGCCTACAACGCGACGTTGATGGCGCTGCTGTGGGACGCGGTCGCGACCAGGAACGCGCGCCTGCTCAACCAGGGCATCAAGAGCCTGCCGACCAAGCTCGACCGCGCGACGTGGCTGAACTACGTGCGCTGCCACGACGACATCGGCCTGGGGTTCGATGACATCGACATCGAGCGGGCGGGCTACGAGCCGCGCGCCCACCGGCGATTCATCCTCGACTACTTCACCGGGCGCTTCGCCGGTTCGGTCGCGCGCGGCATGCGGTTCGGC
>Ga0326597_10013190_pt1 | contig 10872 bp, 15 predicted proteins | sample RVTome_12_FD_203789 | JGI IMG/M metagenome (GOLD analysis project Ga0326597, IMG submission 203789) | Soil microbial communities from uranium-contaminated site in the Upper Colorado River Basin, Wyoming, United States - RVT100D185 | ecosystem: Environmental > Terrestrial > Soil > Contaminated >... | reverse complement strand
AGGCTGGTGCTGGGGTGGTCCATCGTCTCGACCCTCTCGATGGTGGTCGCCCCCGTCGTCGGCTTCCTCATCCCGTCGAGGCAGAATGCGGCCGGCGCCGGCGGTCGACTCCTGGTGGGCACGACGGCTGACATCGGCCCGGGTCGAAGCAAGGTTGTGGCGATCGGCGCCAAACCCGTGATCGTCCTCAACGGCCCGCAAGGGATCAAGGCCTTCTCAGCCGTATGCACTCATCTCGGCTGCATCGTCGGCTACGACGCGACACAGAGCCCGGACATCGTCTCCCCGTGCCATGACGGCCACTTCAACGCGGTCAACGGCTCGGTGGTATCGGGGCCTCCGCCCCTTCCCCTCAAGGAGTACCCGGTCGCCATCGAGAAGGACGAGATCTACCTGCAAGGTTGACTCCGTCCTTCGATCGATCAACGGGACAACGACGGGTCCCGGCCTCGGGCCGTGCCAACTCGCATCCTGATGAATTGACGATCTCCGCAGGTCCCGGCTCGCCGACCATTCCTGCCGCCCTCGCGGGCGTGGCGGCCGTGATCGCGATCCTCGGCGTCGCCGTCGCCCTCTTCTTCAACCCGCTGTGGATCGGGTTCGAGCAGGAGCGCTCACGCGTGCCGGCGATCACGGGCTATACGCCGGAACAGGTCCGGGCCGTGACGGGCTCGATCCTCGCCGACCTGTTCATCGGCCCACCGGAGTTCGCTGTCGCGGTGGACGGGCAGCCGGTCCTCGGCGCCGCGGAGCGCGCGCACATGGTCGACGTGCGCGACGTCCTCCTCCCCGTCACGATCCTCTTCGGGGTCGCGATCGCGGTGTTGGCCGTGCTGCTGGCGACCAGCAGGCGACGCGCGTGGCTCTGGCGAGCGATCGCGCTGGGGTCGAGCGCGGTTGCCGTCGCGGGTGTCGTGGTCGGGATCGCGGTCGTGTTCTTCTTCGATGCCGCGTTCCTCCTGTTCCACCGAGTGTTCTTCCCGCAGGGCAACTTCTCGTTCGATGCACGCACCCAGCGGCTCACCCAGCTGTTCCCCGACCAGTTCTGGACGGAGACGTCCGTCGCGATTGCGATCGTCGGCCTCGCGATCGCGATCGCGGTTACCCTCGTCGCGCGGCGACAGGCCGCCCGGCGGTCGGCCTGAGCGACCGCCGCTCTCGTCCGCGAGTCAGCCCGGCCCCCGAAGGTGTGGGATGAACCGCGGCGTCGCGGCGGCATGCGCGTCGTAGTCGGCGCCAAACTCGGCCCGAACGTCGCGCTCCTCGGACCTCGCGAGCCGCGAATACGCCAACGCGAGGATCGGGAACATGGCGGCCGTGAGCAGGGTGGGCCACTGGAGCAGGAAGCCCGCCATGATCAGCAGGAAGCCGACGTACTGCGGATGGCGGATCCTGCCGTATGGGCCTGTCATGGCGAGCCGATGCTCGCGCTGGGCCTTCCATAGCACCGGCCAGGCCTTCGACAGGAGGATGAAGCCGGTGCCCATCACCACGTAGCTCGCGAGGTGGAACGGGCTCAGGTGGGGATCACCCTGCCAGCCGATGAGGTCGTTGAGGAGGTGCCCGCCGGCATGGCTCGGGACGAGCGCCGGAAAGCTGGACCCCAGCCACCCGGACAGGAGATAGATCGTCAGCGGGAAGCCGTACATCTCCGTGAAGAGCGCGACGATGAACGCCGAGTAGGCGCCCATGACGCGCCAGTCGCGACGGCTTTGCGGATGGAAGAAGCTGGCGGCAAACGCGATGAAGAGCACGGAAGTGACGGCGACCAGGATCCACAGCCCGCCCCCGAAGTCGTCACCGCCCATGGGCATTTCTCACGATCTCGGTGGCCGTTCGGATGAAGCCTGATAGCCCACGCCCGTTTCCGCTGCCGTCCGCGCGCAGGCCGCCGAGAAACTCCTCGCGGCAGCCCCTTGAGCAGAAGAAGAAGGTCTCGCCATCGCGCTCGGCGCTGACCGCTCGCTCGCGCTCGACCGCCATCCCGCAGACCGGATCGACGGCCATCGTGACGATGTCCTTGAACGCGCCGTCCTCGAGCCACAAGATCCGGTCGGCGATATCGCGTATCCGCTCGTCATGGCTGACGATGACGACGCTCCGGCCCTGGTCCTTCGCGATCCGCCGGAGGAGCCGCATGATCTCGTGGCCGATCTTCGAGTCGAGGTTGGCAGTCGGCTCGTCGGCGAGGATGAGGGTCGGGTCGTTGATCAGTGCCCGGGCGATGGCCACCCGCTGCTTCTCGCCGCCGGACAGCTTCTCGGGCAGGAAGTCGAGCCGCTCGCCGAGCCCGAGGTCGGTCAGGAGTGCCTTCGCCTTGTCGCGCGCAGCTCGTGCCTTCAGGCCGGCGAGCTCGGCGACGATCGCCACGTTCTCGAGGACCGACAGGGCCGAGAGCAGGTTGAAGTCCTGGAAGATGAAGCCGAACTGGCGGAGCCGGATGTCCGGCAGCCGGCCCTCGGACAGCTCGGAGATCGCGGTCCCGTCGAGGTGGACCGAGCCGTCGGTCGGCTTCAGCAGCGCGCCCATCATCGAGAGCAGGGTCGTCTTGCCGGAGCCCGACGGGCCCATGATCAGGACGATCTCGCCCGGCTCGACGGCGAGGCTAACGCCGCGCACCGCGAGGACCCCGGTCTCGCCGTCGCCGAAGCGCTTGGTGACGCCACGGACGTCGAGGGTGAGTGCGGTCATGCGGGGGCTCCTCTCCGGAAGACGACCGCCGGGTCGACGCCGGCGACCTGGCGGATCGGCAGGATCGCCGCGAGAGCGGCGATGATCGCCGCGAACAGCCCGACCTTGGCGAGCGACGCGGACGTGATGGCCAGCTCGAGGTTGAGATCGGTCCGGCCGATGGCGGCGGCGAGCAGGCCGGTGAAGGCGAGACCGATCGCGACACCGACCGCGACGCTCAGCACGGCCTGGATCAGGACCACGCGGTAGAGCACGCGATTGCGGGCGCCGAGAGCCTTGAGGACGCCGAACTCGCGTCGCCGGGCGAGCGTCGCCACGTACACGGTGAGGGCAACGACGGCGAGCGCGACGACGAAGCCGATGACGCTCATGATCGAGATGACATCGGCGCTCATGTCGGTCACGATCCGGCGCTCCTGGGCGACAAAGTCGGAGCGCGACTGCGCGGTGACTCCAGGAACGAGCCGCTCGATGTCCGCGGCCACGGACTCGGCGGTGGCGCCGGAGCTGACGCGGACGAGGGCGAAGCTGATCACCGGCGCGTCGCCACGCATCGCCTGGAAGTCGTCGAACGAGACGAAGGCGACCGAGTTCACCAGGCTCGCCGTGCCCCGCGACAGGCCGACGATCCGCGCCTCTCCGCCGAGGACCCCGACGGTGTCGCCGATCGTCACCCCCGCCTGCGCGGCGAACCCACGGTCGACGATGATCTCGCCGGGCCCGACCTGGTCGGAGCCCTCGACGACGTCCCACGGACCGCCCATCGAGGCGCCCGCGGGCAAGCCGACGACGTAGGCCACGGCCCGCTCGTCGCCGGCGCTGATGGTGTCGGTGGCCTCGAGGATCGGCGTGACAGCGGCGACCCCGTCGACGCCGCTGACCTCATCGATGACCGACGCGGGGAGCGACGAGGCCACCATGTGGAGGTTGCGGACGCCGGACTGGGCGACCCAGACGTCCGCGCCGGCTCGATCGATGTAGATCGTCAGCTGGTTGGCGACGCCGGCGTAGATCGCGTCGAGGGCGAGGGTCAGCGACAGGGCGAGCGCGACGCCCCCCACCGACGCGAGGAGCCGGACCCGGTTCCGGCCGAGGTTGCGACGGGCCAGGAGGAGGGTTGCGCTCATCCCCGGAAGACCTCGGCGGGCTCGAGTCGCGCCACCGACCGGGCGGGGATCAGCGCCGCGAGGAGGGCCATCAGTACGCTGCTTGCCAGCACGATGCCGACGGCCGTGGGCTCGATGGTCACGAGGAACTGCGGCCGCCACGCCATGAGCGCCGCCCCGGCAGCGAATGCGAGGCCGATCCCGGCGATCGCCCCGACGACGGCGGCGATGACGGCCTGGATCGTCACGACCCGATAGAGGATCGGGTTCCGGGCTCCGATCGCCTTGACCGCACCGTACTCGCGGCGCCGCTCGATCGTGGCCGTGTAGATGACGAGCCCCACGACGAGCACGCCGACGACGAACGCGATCGCGACCATGAGCCCGATCGGGGCGTCGTAGACCCGAGCCAGGAGCTTCGCGTCGTTGGCGACGACATCGCTCTTGAGGAGCACCTCGGTCCCCGGCACGGCCAGCCGGTCCCGGAGCGTTTCCGGGCTGACGCCGGGGGAAGGCGTCACGAGGAGAAAGCTGCGCAGGCCGGGCGCCCGGAGGAGCGACTCGAGGGCCGAGATCCGGGCGAAGGCGACCGATCCGGCCCAAAACGTCGTCTCATCGGACAGCCCGACGATCGTCGCGTCGCGGTCGAGCAGGGTCATCTCGTCACCGATGGCGATGTCGTGCTGGCCGGCCGTCGTGCGGTCGATGACGATCTCGTCGTCGGCGGCCGGCTCGCGGCCCTCCACAAGCTTCCAGGGGCCGCCTCCGAACGCCGAGTCGTAGCCGATGAGGAAGAAGCCGTCCTTTCGGCCGTGGCGTTCGAAGATGACGAACTGCGAGACGACCGGAATCACGCGCTTGACGCCGACCGTGGACTGGATCGCCTCGAAGGCGCCGCCCGGCAGGACCGAGCTCGTGCCGAGGAAGTCGCGGATGCCCTTCTCGGCGACGACGACGCTGCCCGGCGTGCTCTCGAGGTAGGCCGAGGCCTGCCGGTAGACGCCGGCCCGGTAGCCGGAGAGCAGGAGGATCAGCCCGACCGAGACGGCGACGCCGAGGACGCTGAGGAGGAACCGCGTCCGGTCACGGAAGAGGTTGCGACGGGCCAGGAGCACGGCTCAGGCCTCGACGGGCCGGCCGGCCCGGTAGCCCGCTCGTTCGACCGCCCGCGCGAGGGTCCAATGATCGGTCTCGCTGGGGTCGTAGTCGACGTAGGCTGTGTCGGTCGCCGGGTTCACATAGACACGCATGACGCCGCCGGTGGCCGCCAGCTCGCGCTCGATCGTGGTCGCTCCCGCCCCGCCGCAGCCCAGGCCGAAGATCGGGATCCGGAGCCCACGCTTGATGTCCATAGCGGGAGCGTGCCGGCGCCGGCTTAGGGGGCGATGAGGGGCTCCTGAGACTTGCCGCTGGCGTCGGCCGATCGAGCGGGCCGCGGCTGGCGGCCGCTCCGGCCTATTCGGCTGCTGAACTGCCGTGACCGAGGATCCCGAGGATCGCCTCTCGCGGGAGCGCGGTCCGGCGCCCCACGAGACTGGCCACGCGACCTGGGTCGCCGCACGTTCGAGTCAGCTTCCTGCGGTCGAGCCCGGGCCAGATGGCAAGATGGCCGTTGTCGTTCCCCGCCCGGTCAGCCGGTCACGTCGTCTCCGAACGAAGGCGCGGCATCGACCATCGCGCATGCCCGGCGCGCACGCTGGAGCTGCCGGGCGATGACGATGATCCCGATGAAGTTCATGCCGATCCCGACGAGGAAGAGCGGCGTCTTGTAGGCATTGAGGAATACCGCGGCCGCCGACAACCCGACGAGCGGGAGCAGGTCGACGAGGTGGTGGGCACAGCAGGCGAGCATCGCGGCCGCGCTCGTTCCGGTCCCAGCGGCCGTGACCGCGGCCGCCGCCCGATGATGGCGGTCGACGGCCCGAAGCTCTGCTAGCAGCGCGATCTGGGTCCCGAAACCGGCTGCGATCAGCCCGACGAACGGCGCGTCCGCGGCAAGCTGCGCGAAGGCGTGTTCGGCACCCTGGGCAAAGCTGATGATGCCCAGATAGACCCCGAGGAGGGCGGCCGCTCCCGCGACCCCGATGGCGACGGACCGCGGGCCCAGCGGCAGGGTCGGGAGCAGTGGGCGGGCGAGGGCCGTCACGACCCAACCTCCCAGCGCAGCGTGCGCTCGGGCAGGTCGCCCACGCCTGAGAGCACGAGCTCGACCCATGTGGCCCCGGCGAAGAACAGAGCGGCGTCGCCCTCGAACATGAGCGCCCCTTCGCGATGGTGGCCGCCTTTCGGGGCCGCCCATGGCTGGGCGGACATGGTCTCGCCGCGATCGTTGCGGAGGATCGCGTCTGACAGGTCGAGCGCATCGAGGTCGACCGAGTGAGTGTCGAGCTTGACGTCGAAGACGGCACCGCCGCCAGCGCCGGCCCAGTCGACGACCGCCGTCACCTGTCCCCCGTCATTTGTTTGTGTCATCTGACCGGCTGAGCTTGCAGATGCACCCGGAGCGCCTGACGCTGCCGGCGTCGGCGACGAGCAGGCAGCCAGCAGCACGATCGTCGCGGCGAGGAAGCCAGCCTGCGTCCGTCGGTCGTCCATGGTGCAGACCGTGTCGACGTCGGCTGAGAGCCCGATGAGTTGGCGCTGAGGATCTCTCGAGTACTCAGCCGGCCGGCATCAGCCAGCGAGGACCGCGTCGAGGACGCGTCGAAGTCGCTCCGCGGCCTCGGCCGCGATCGGGGCGACTTCAGCCGAACCGGCGATCGCTAGCGCCGCCACGGGATCCATGAACTCGACAACCGTTCCCGATCCCGGATCGACCTGCCGGAGGACGACGTTGCACGGCAGGAGCGCGCCGATCGACGGGTCGATCGCCAGCACTAGATCGGCGAGCCGCGGATTGCAGGCCCCGAGGATGACGTACGGGGACCGGTCGACACCGAGCTTCGCCTTGAGCGTCGCGGCGACGTCAATCTCGGTGAGAACGCCGAAGCCCTCGTCCTTGAGCGCGGACTCGACCCTGGCTCTCACCGTCGAAATGGGCGCGGACATGGTTCCGGAGAAGGTGTAAGTGGACATGGCGTCCTCCTTGTGTATTCGATCCAGGACGCGCCGAAGCGCCGGCCGAATCCGGCCAGCGCCTCGCGTTGGTGGGAATTCGATCAGCGGTTCGAGTTCAGTTGCGCGTGGAAGTCCTGCATCCCGGCCAGATCGCAGACGCCGCTCTCGAGCATCTGGTCGTGAAACTCGTCCATCTGCTCGAGCTGCTCGGCGGTCATCGTGCCCATCTGGCCGCTCATCATGCCGGCGCCATTCTGGCCGCCCATCATTCCGCCGCCGCCCATCATGCCCGCGCCGTTCTGGCCGCCCATCATGCCTCCGGGACCGACCGTGGTCGGGCTCGGCGTCGTGGTCGGATCCTGCGCCGCGACCAGTCCGGCAGTTCCCAGGAGCAGCGCTCCCGCGAGCAGGCCGCCCGTCATGAGTCCGATTCGCTTCGATGCCATCGCCTGTCTCCTTCGTGTTGCTGTCAAATCCCTAGCAGGCGACGGGCCTGCTCGTATTCCGCTTGCGTGATCTCGCCGCGCGCGAAGCGCGCCTTGAGGATCTGTGCCGCATCGTCAGCAGCAGTACGGTCCCGACCGGCCAGCGCGGTGACCAGGACCCACACGACCACGACGATCAGGACGATCCCAAGGACCATCCAGAGCCAGCCGCCGAGGCCCATCCCCCACTCGATTCCGGTCATCATCTCGATCGTCTCCTTGGTGTCGGATCCAGGGTCGGCTCCGACACTCCGGATCCTGGGTCGGGAAGCTCAAGCGGCAATACCCGCCGACTTCAAGTTCTGATGAAGACGCCCGGACGGGCAGCCTCGGCTGCTCACCCGGCGCCAAGCCGTGGTTCACCTGGCTCTCAGGCCGATCCGCCATCCTCGGTCGACTATCTGGACCAACTCAACCGAGGAGAACCAGCCATGGCACCCAAGACAAGTGATCCCGTCTGCGGGATGCAGATCGATCGGGAGACAGCCGTCGCCGTCGAGTACGCGGGCGACACCTACTACTTCTGCGAGTCCGCCTGCGCGGACACGTTCCGCGACGATCCGGACCGCTGGATCTCGCAGACGCCCACGCGCGAGGGCTGACGGTCCAGGGTTGTGATCGATCCCGGGAGCCGGTACGCCTACATCTCGAACATCTACGGCGACGACGTGGCCGTGCTCGACATCGCCGCCCGCAAGGTCGTCAGGACCGTGCCCAGCGGCAAGGGCCCGAACGAGATCAGCTTCTCGCCGATGCCGCCGGCAGTCGTGAGCGCCGCCGAGATCGCGATCCCAATGCCGGCCCACGAGGACGGAGAGATGTCCGGCATGGACCATTGATGCCCCGAGTGACGGCCGACAGGAGAACAAGCCGACACGCCGGGCCTCGGGGGCCCGGCGTGTCGGGGAGGTGGGCGGGCTGGTGGGACGTTGGCGCCCGCGCCGGTTTCAGGAGGTGCGCCGCCCGGCCCAGATGAGGCCGGCCCCGAGGAGCACGAAGGTCGCGCCCAGGGCGGCGGCGAGCGCCGCGATCCCGAAGCCAATCTGCAGGGCGGAGGCGGTCACGCTGCCGACCCCGAGCTCGGCGATGAGGGCCTGGGCCGTGCCGGTCCAGGCCTGCTCGCGCGCCTTGACCTCGATCGGGTTCCCGCGGTCGAACTGGCTCCAGTAGCGGCCGTCCACGGCGAACTCGTACTCGCCCGGCATGAAGTGCTCGTCGTTGTAGTCGGTGTGGTCCGCCACGGCCACGGTCTGGGTGCTGTTGAGCGTGTGGAAGGCGATCGCCGCCATCTGGTACATGTACTCGGTCGCCGTGTTCACGAGCGGGTCGTTGGGGTCGAAATCGCCGGGGACGATGGTGTAGCCCCAGTCCTCCGTCAGCAGCCGGAGGATCTTCTCCGCCCCCGCAGGTTCGCCGCGGTCAGTGAGCTGGCCCTGATCGTTGTAGCTGAGCTTGACGTCCTGGGCGGTGCTGAACGCCTGGAGCGAGCTGGCGCCCTCCTCCGTCTTCACGTACGTGTAACCGCCCACGCCGACGAACACGAAGCCGGCGACGATCATCGCCAGGCCGAGGACCTTGAACCGTGCGTACATCGCGAACTGTCCCTTCAAGTGGCCGGCCTCCGGCGCGCACCGAAGCAGGCGCGGTGACGGCGCTTCCGTATTGCGTCGGCCGCTTCCGTGCCCGCGAACCCTCGTTCGCCTGACTGCCCAGGGGAGCTGGCCGATCTGATGCGCTGATGGTCCCGTCGACAGGCGGTGGGCACATCCGGACATCCCGCGGCATCCCGCGCGGGAATCCGCAGATCGGGTTGCGGGCTCACCGGAGCCGCAGACCCAACGACCGCTGGTACAGTCGCGGAACAGGAGGTTCGGATGCGAACCGTGCGTGTCCTACTCGCCGAAGACCACGCCGTCGTCCGCGAGGGGACCCGGCAGATCGTCCAGGCCGACCCCGCGATCGAGGTGGTCGGCGAAGCCGCCGATGGCGCCGAGGTCGTCGGGCTCGCGTCGCGGCTCCGACCGGACGTCGTGCTGCTCGATCTTCACATGCCGGTGCTCAACGGGATCGAAGCAACGCGGCGGATCATTGCGGACGCTCCGGATGCTCGGATCCTGATCCTGAGCGCGTACGACGACGAGGACTACGTGTCCGCAGCCCTCGATGCCGGCGCCAGTGGCTACCTCCTCAAGTCGGCCCACGGCCACGAGGTCGTCGCCGCGATTCATGCCATCGCGGAGGGCCAGGTGGTGATGGACGCTCGCCTGGCGCGTCGGGCGCTGCGGCGGCGCGACAACCCGGCGGCGGACGAGCCGACGACTAGGGAGCTCGAGGTGTTGCGTCTTGCGGCCCGCGGCCTGCGGACGAAGGACATTGCCGCCGAGCTCGGGACGAGTCCGCGGACGATCGAGGCGCACTTCACCAGCATCTTCAACCGGTTCGGCGTGACGACCCGCACCGAGGCCGTCATGCACGCGGCAGCCCGGCGCTGGATTCGGCCCGAGGGAGAGACCGCGCCCCGATGAGCGGCGATGGGCGCCGACGCCTGCTGGCCCGCCTGGTTCCGGCATCTCCGACACGCGAAGGCGTCCGCCTGCCGCCGCTGCGGCAGCGGGCGTTCTGGGCGGTCCAGGTCCTGACGTTCGCGATTGCGTTCATCCACACGTTCTTGGTGCGGAGCGGCTTTCCCGACGCATTGTCCCTGGTGCCAAGCTCGCTGTTCTTCATTCCCGTGGTCTACGCGGCCCTCAAGTTCGGCGTATGGGGGGCGATCCCGACGGCGATCTGGAGCGCCGTCCTCACGCTGCCGGACCTCGTCTTCTTCCACGAGGGCCTCGATCGCATCGGCGTCATGTGGCAGGGCGTCATCCTGCTCGCGATCGGTACGTTCGTCGGGCTCGCCGTGGACCACGAGCGTGACGCGCGCCAGGATGCGGAGACCCGTGAAGCGGCACGACTTGCGTCGGAGCGTCGGTACCGGGCGCTGTACGACCACGCCGCGGACGCGGTCCTGGTCGTCGACGACCACGGTCGGATCGATGAGGCGAACGCGGCCGCCGGGCGACTCCTCGACCGGGATCTCGAGGCCATCCGCGGCCTGTTGCTCGCGGATGTGGTGGGGCTCGACCTCGCCGCAGACGTCCTTTCGGGGCCAACGGACAGCCGCCCACGACGCCTCGACTCAGGGGAGCGGGCGACGCCCGTCTGGATTCAGGCAGTCGGCACGTCCCCGCTGACCGGGGAGGGCGAGGGGGGCGGCTCCCAGGTGATGCTCCGCGATGTGACGCTCCAGTACGAGCGCGAGCAGGGCCTCGAGGGGTATGCACGACACGCGACCGCCGCACGCGAGGAGGAGCGCCGGCGCATGGCCCACGAGCTCCACGACGGCCCCCTCCAGTCACTCGTACTCCTCTCGCGGAAGCTCGATGCGCTCGATGAGGGCGGTGAGGACGATGGCGTCCTCGATGATGCGCACGAGATCATCGACGAGACCGCCGCCGAACTCCGCCGCCTCAGTCGAGCGCTGCGGCCCC
>Ga0326597_10013189_pt1 | contig 10872 bp, 8 predicted proteins | sample RVTome_12_FD_203789 | JGI IMG/M metagenome (GOLD analysis project Ga0326597, IMG submission 203789) | Soil microbial communities from uranium-contaminated site in the Upper Colorado River Basin, Wyoming, United States - RVT100D185 | ecosystem: Environmental > Terrestrial > Soil > Contaminated >... | reverse complement strand
AATCTTCCGACGCAAATCGTCCGAGTACGCCTTTGCCATGGTGTTCTTGGATCGCCAGAGAAACTCGTTTCATAGTATACACCATCGGGAGAAATGCTCTAGCATTCGCGTTCTTCTCAGAGACAGGAATCCCCACCCGGTGCGGGTGGGGATTCGATTCCTTCGAGACAGTCTGCGTTTAGTCGAGCGGTTCGATCTTCGCGATCCGCTTCATGTGATCGTGCGGGACCCAGACGGTGACCGGGTTCGTACGGTTGTCCACGTACAACTGGCGGGTCTGACCGTACACCACGGTTCCCTTCGGGTACTTGGTGACCTCTCCCGTCGCCGGATTGAGGCGATAGAGATTGTTGGTGCCCTGACCCGCGGCCCAAGCTTCGCCGTTCTTGTCCACGCCGATCCCGTATGGCAACGCGTTGGGGTCGAGCTTCCATTCGCTAATCTTCCACGTCTTCGGGTCGAACATGCCGATCGCCCCGGCGTAGTACTCGGCGTACCAGAAGCGGTCCTGTCTGTCCATGTGGGTGCGGCGGGGTCCGCCGTCCGGAGTGGGCGTGGGGATGAAGGCCCATTCGCCGTTCTGGCCGTTCAGAACCCCGACCACGCCGAATTGCAGGCTGGCGCCGTAGAAGTTACCCTTTGAATCCACCTCGTCCCCGTAGAAGCGCATCGGCCGGTCCGGACCGGGGAATCGCTTAACTTCGCCGGTCTTCGGGTCGGTCCTGATTACTTCCAAAATCCTGGGGTCGCCATCGGCCTGCGGGCTTCCCCGCTCCTGCCAGATCATTCCGTCCGCCCGGATGCGGCCTTGCTCCCGCCTGACCTCGAGAGTTTCCCGGTCGATGACCACGTCTCGGAAGGTAATGCGGCCGCTTTGGTTGTCCTGGTTGTAGTCAAAATAGGGACGTCCGGAGCTCCCGCCCGGCGCGGTTTCCGCCGTGAAACCGGGAACCAGAAACTCCTTCACCTCGCCGGTGCTCGGGTCCAGCCTCCCGATGTAGCGGTTGCCGTGGTCGTTATACCAGACGATCCCATCGGAATCGACGGCCACGTCGTGCGGCTGCGATTGGCGGCGGGGAACTTCGTACTCCGTAATGATCACGCGCGTGCCCCGTCCCGACGGGCGCGGCAACTTCTTGATTTCGAACGGCCACTTGCCGTCCGAGCTCGAACTCAGGTTGACGCTGGCAATGAACCGGGCCAGGTCTTCCGAGTCCAAACAGCAGGAGCCGTCGGGTTTGAGCCGGACGGTCTTATGCTCGTGACGCACGGGAACGCGCACTTCGCCGGGCTCATAAATGCTGGATGAGTGGTACTGGAACATGCGGTCGAAGATGGAGAGGAAGACTTCGGCCGGGTACTTGCTCGTCATGATCGGGTAGAGCGAGTGGCAGCCAATGCAGTTCTGCCCGAACTTGACATCGTTAATCAGCCGCTCTTTAACCTCCGGGTTGCTGAGAAACCAATCGCCCGGCTCCATTTGTTTGGCGATATCTTTTGTCATCACGAGCTTCAGGTCGGCCTGCGCCGTCTTGTTCGCTTCGATCTTCACCGAGTCAGACCCCGCCAGGTCGTAGCCGGTGGCGCGAATCCGAAGGGCGTAATCGCCGGGCGTGAGCCGGCCCGCGGGGAATTCGTAGCGGCCCTGGTTGTCGCTGACCACCGTGACTGTGATCGTGCTGCCCGGCTTCTGCGCGCTGACCAGGACGCCCTCCATCTTGCCTTCTTCCTGCGAACCGACGACTCCCCGAAGCGGCGCGGGGCCTTGGCCGTATGCCGCGATCCCCCCGACAAGAAGAATGCCCACGGTTAGAATCCATGAATGAATCTTGGAATGTGTCTTGGAATGCGTCTTTGAATGTAACTTGGAATGAATCTTGGCGTTCATAACGGCTCCTTCGTTGAGTATCTCTCCGCAGGTCTTTCCGGTTGGATTTACTGTATCACGAAACACGCCCGGCTGGAGCGCTCCATCGGTTCCATGCGTATGAATTGGGTCATTAATGGGTCATGGCATAGATGACGTAATTGATGCCCAGCCGGTAAGCCAGATGGGTCATCGGAACGGGATAGTAGTAATCATCGGCATGCTCCCAGGCGTCTCCCATGTCAATGTTGTAATTCACGGCGACGGTCAGGCGGCCGTGGTCATCGTAGATGCCGCGCCAGTGGGGCGGGCCTTGCATCCGGGCCATGATCTCGCCGCCGCGGCTCATCATCAGGTGCCGCCGTCCGGGAATCTGGATGCGGTCGCTCAAGTCGTAGAAGACGTGCATCAGCGGGTCGTCATCCGGGATTTCGGCGATTGGCTGTCCGGGCAGGATCTTTTGCATGGCTGCCTCAAAAACCGCCCAGTCTCTTTCGCCGTGGATGTCATCCACCAGCAGGAAGCCGCCGCGCGCCAGATATTCCCGCAGCCGCTCGGCTTCCTGAGGGTCCGGACTCCAGCCTCCCTGCCCCACCTGCTGCGCGAACAGGAACGGATGATCGAAGAGGCGGTCGTCCATTGCGGTGAGATGAATGCTGTCCTCAGCCACGGAAAGTCCTGTCAGCCGCTGCAGCGCAGGCAGGAAATGCCTTTCCGCATCCGGGTAGTCAATGGCCCAATAGCCAAAGAACCCGGGGCCCCGTCCGCCATAGGCCAGGCGCGCCAGATGAAACTGTGCCTCGGGCAAGTCCTCGCGGGTGATATGCCGCTGCCGGCTTCCCGTCTGGCTGACGGCGACTCCGGCCAGCAGACAAACCGATAATCCGGCAACGAGACTTCTGCGCCGTAAGCTGCGGCATGGTGTCCAGCGGTTCTTCCCGATCATCCCCATCCGTTCCTACCTGCGCTTCCCCCGAGGGCGTGTCAAGCGCAATGATATTCTAGCCTGTCCGCATCGAATCGTTCCTGTCGGCCGGCGCAATTCCCTACGGATTGGCGGCGGTCCAGGCGCTCCAGACCTTCTCCGCTCCGTCCATCAAGGCCTGGTGCACCTGGCAATGCGTTACGAGCATCCCTGTGTCCATCCGGTCATGGACCGCCTGGGGATTGAACAGGCCCGCGGTCATGTAGTGGAGCATCTGCGCGCCGCCGTAAACCGGGTCAGGGATCTTTCCGAAATCGAACACCTTCTGGGCGCGCGGCGCGGCGGCAAAGGTTAACCGGACGCGGACTTCCTGCTTCGTCGTCAGGAAAAACGAGAAGAGCTTTACCGCAGCCCCGAACTTGCCCGGCCCGAATCCGAAAAGGTTCGGATGGGGAGTGACGTCCACGAACGGGTAGCCGATGGTGATCTCCAGCAGGTATTCCGGGGAGGGGTTCTCAACGATGTGGACGAAATCGGGATTGGGCGCGACATACGCGGCTTCCTTGACCCGCAGCTTTAAGGGGCCCATTTCCAGGATGAAGTCGTGGATATGGACCAGCAGGAGCACCCAGGCGTACTTTGTCCCAATGTCGTGCCAACTCATGGGGCCGCTGAGTTCCGAGGAAGGGTACTGGCCGTATTCGCCGCCGGAAGTCTTGAAGAGGCACTTCTCGAACGTAAAACCTCCGCGCGCGCCGTCCTCATAGTTCCAATGGGCGAGCTTCAGGAATTCCTCCAGCACAAACTCGCGCAGACGCTCGGGAGCGCGGGGGCCGTCGAGGCGGCCGAACTCGACGCTCTGGATGCAGCCCATCACGCTGCGAGGAGATCCGTTGATCGGGAGCGTGCCGAAGAAGCCCTCGGCGCGGTTCGCAAGCCGGTACTTCTTCTTGAGGTTCAGCGGAAACGGCTTGACCTTGTCGCGCTGCTCGCGGCACCAGCGCGCGAGTTGAAGCCCGTCGCGGATGGACTCCTCGGTTTTCTGGATCAGGAAGCGGTCTTCCTCGGAGAAAGCCTGTGAGTGCGATTCGGCTGCTGCAGGCGTGTCAGCCGGTGTTCGTGTTCCGAACCCGTCTGGAAGAATTCCCATAGTGAACTCCTAACATGGCGCGGAGTGATTTTATCCGGGAGAAGGAGGTTCTGGCAAATGCTTAATCGGGCGGCCTTCCATGCGCTCCGCATGCCGGACACGCCCAGTCCCCAAACCGTAACATCCCGACACTTGAACCGATGCGGCGGGGAGGCGTATGATTTCCAGGAGCGAGTGGGGGAAGATCGAACGTCCGCAATTTTGATCCGACAAAGGGGGGAAACATGGAACGAGCGGTGCAACAGCCGGGAGCGGGGCTTTCGCGCGAGGGTGGGGCGAGCCAGGACTACCTGCTCGATACGTATCGTTGGTACATCGATTCCGCCGAGCGCATCGGCAACCGGCGGGCCTCGGTGAACAGCTTTCTGCTGGGGGTGAACGTGGCCCTGGCGGCCTATTTCAGCATTGTGGGGCCTTCCATCGCGGAAAACCCTGTCCCGAACATCGTGATTCCCATCACCGGCATTCTGCTCTGCCTGGGCTGGTATCTGGCTCTGACGAACTTCCGGCAGCTTACAGCGGCGAAGGCGCACGTCATCCGGCGCCTGGAAGAAAGCCTTCCGGCGACGGTGTTCGCGGAAGAGCGGAAAATGGTGGAGCAGTCGGCGCAAGCCCTTGGACCGCTGACGCGCATCGGAAACGCGATGCCGGGTTTGTTCGTGGTTCTCTACATCGGGATCACGTGGTACTGCCAGAGCACCTTTGGCGCATAGAATCGCAGGTCCCACGTCCCCGTGGTCCTCGGAATCACTAGGGTAAGAGAATCAGGAGGGAAAGTCATGCGAACGCATTCGACCAAATGGTATCGGGCGGCGGCAATCCTGGCTCTGGCGGCGGCTGGGATCCCGATTGGGCCTCAGGGGCTGATCGCGCAGACCAGCAGCACGGTATCCGGCGTAGTGAAGAGCTCTGCGGGAGATCCCGTGGCGGGAGCGTTCGTGCGGGTTCGGAGCGCGGACCTGGGCCTTGCCTTCATGGTGGTCAGTCAGGACCAGGGCCGCTACAGCACTCCCACCCTTCTGCCGGGCAAGTATACGGTCGAGGGCATCGGCGGCGAGTATCAGAGCGCCGCGGCCGGGCCGGTCGAGGTGCGCAGCGGGCAGCAGTCGAAGACGGACGTTGTGCTGAATACTCCGCGGAAACCGGCCGTGTCGCGGAAGCTGATGACTTCGGACGATTACAGGAAGCTGATGCCGGAGGGAGAGGCCAAGACGCTGCTTGCAAGCCGCTGCGTGCTCTGCCACGGGCTGGAGCGGATCGTTCCCACGCGGAAATCCCGGGAGAACTGGCAGGAAACGGTCACGACCATGGGCTTCTACCTGTTGGACCATAACATCCGGCTCACCGACCGCGAACAGGGTGTGATAGTGGATTACCTGGCCGCCAATTACGGCCCGAATGTTCCCCGGCTTCGCGACGAAACTGACGCCGCTCCGGATCCGAACCGCCACCTGCCGCGAAAGCTGCTCCAAGGCGCGGAAGCGAAGTACGTGGTGATGGAATACCACCTGGAGAAGGACGTCGAGCCTCATGACATCGCGGTCGACGCCGAGGGGATCGCGTGGGTCAGCGAGCGGACCGGGCACGTCGGGCGGTACGATCCGAGGTCGCTCACCTACACGCGGTATGCGGCTCCGAAGGGGGACCACCCGTTCCGGCTCAACGCCATCGCCGTGGACCCGCAGGGCCACGTATGGACCATGGACAACGGTTTGAACACGCGCATGGTGCACTTCGATCCGCGAACGCGGGAGTTCAATACCTATCCGATTCCTCCGCTGCCCCCGCCGAGCTCGGGGACTTCCGGCATCAACACCATCCGGTTCATGGGCGGAAAGGTTTGGGGATCGGGGATTACATCGAGCCGGATCATCCAGCTAGACCCGAAGACCCGGGAAATGAAGGCGTTTCCGATACCCCGAGGCTCGCACGCCTACGGGCTCGCGATCGGCGGGGAAAACTCGGTTTGGTACGCCGCCAATTACGGCGATGAGATTGTGAAACTCGATCCGCAGACGGGCGAGCTTTCGCGCTACAAGGTTCCCACCCTGAAGTCCGACCTGCGGCGAATGGCCGCCGACGCGGAAGGCAATCTTTGGGCGGGCGCGCATGAGGCCGGCGCCGTCGTGAAGGTGGAATACCGCACCGGCAAGATGACCGAATACAAGACGCCCACGGAAAACTCAGGCCCCTATTCCGTGGACGTGGACACGACTCGGAACCTGGTCTGGACCGGCGAGCATTACGGCGACAAGCTGGGCCGCTTTGACCCGAAGACCAGCACCTGGGCGGAGTTTGCGCTGCCAAGCGTCGATACGGACTCGCGCAGGATCGAGATCGACCGCAGCAATCCGAACCGCGTCTGGTGGTCCGGGTCCGGCGCCGATACGATCGGTTACGTGGAAGTGATGGAGTAGCGCGCGATCGAATCCAGAATTTACCCACCGGGAATTACCTGGAGGGGTGGAGGCTTCCGGCTTTCCCGGGCTGGTTGCGCTGTTTTCTTTCCTCATGATCCGAAAGGAACTCAAGAAATTCCAACCGGCCTTGCCGTCACGCGGCATCCGGGCCAAGCCTTCTTCCGAATCCTCTTCTTTCCAATCAAAAAGTCCGTCGGGCGAACATTCCGAGCCGCTGGACATCACCGGGCCGACCGTCTATTACCAGGGAAATGAGATTCCCGTTGCGGGGCCGCGAAGAATCCGGCTTTCCCCGGAAACCAAGAAGCGGTACGCGCTGCTGTACGCCTTGATGGTTTTGCTGGAAGTCGTCTTTGCGTTCCTGATTTACCAGGCATGGCAGAGGCTCACTCCGGGAGAGGAACTGCCCTGGGCCATCCTGTTGCTGCTTGCTTTGGCTGGTTTCGTAGGACTCGGCGGGTGGCAGTTGCCCCGAAGGTTACGCAGGCACCGGCATCTGCTGACCAATGGGGAAATGGCCCTGGGCCGCGTGGTCGAGCAGCAGGTCCGGCAGTCGGGCGACCACTCGGAACACCGCATCGCCTATCGCTTCAAGAATCAAGCCGGACGGATTTTCTCCGGAGAGGATACGGACCAGACAGAAAACCTCTACGAAGGCAATGTCATCCCCGTGGTCTACGAGCGGGGCAATCCAAACAATCACCTTGCGTTGTGCGCGACCGACTATGAGGTTCTCGCCGCGTCCGAATCCGGCTGACTTCCGCTCGCTTGCGGGGGGGCGGGAGATCCGGGAATCAAGACGTCAGGAATTCCCCCGAAAACAAGATTGGCCTTCTCCTCAGAGCGAGGAGAAGGCCAAAGTTTGTCCGGGGCGCGCTCAGATTGCTAATCGAGCGGCTCCACCTTGATGACGCTCGGGTAGTGGTTGTTCCCGACCCAGAACGTGACCGGCGACGTGCTGTTGTCCACGTGCACTCTGCGCAGATTCGTCTCATGCGGCATGAGGTACTCCGTGGCTTGTCCGGTCTTGGTGTCCAGGCGGACGATCCGGTCGGTGGTCATGCCGCCGGTCCAGATCTCGCTGTTTTTGTCCACCATGACGTCGTAGGGGTGGGTGAACTCGGTCGGCAAAGCCCACTCCGTGAATTTCTCCGTCTTGGTGTCGAACATGGCGACCTTGTTGGCGCGATACTCGGCGAACCAGAGGCGGTCCTGGGAATCGAACCGCCCGCGGCGAGGACGGGAATCAGGGGTCGGCGTGGGGAAGAGCTGCAGGGCTCCGGTCTTGGCATCCGCCCGGCCGATGTTCCGGTTGCCGAAGTCCATGAAGTACAGGTTGTTCTTCGAATCCGCAGCGATGCCGTAGACGGAGTGCCCGCCGCCTTCCATGCCGCCGCCGCCGTCTTCGCTGTTGACCATGTTCTTGTAGGGTTCAAAGGTTTCGAACTTGCCCGACGCGAGGTCCATGCGGTGGATGCCGCGCAGCCCGACGTTGTTCATCCAGACCTTGCCGTCGACTTTGAGGCTCACCGGGCTGACCATGGCCTGCTGGGCCACGTCGCTGTTGATGCTGTCGGGAAGCGGATACAGCTTGAATTGTTCTGACTTGCGGTCGAACTTGGCGAGGCCTCCCTGAAGCATCAGCCCGTACCAGATATTGCCCTCGGGGTCGATCTCGATGTCGAGGCCGCCCATGGGGAAGTTCTCTTTGAGCTTCGGCACCTGGAATTCCTTGACCGCGCCGGTCCTGGGATCGAGCCGGCCGAGATACTGCTGCCCGAAATCGGAGTACCAGGCGATGCCCTCGGGATCGACGATGACGTCATGCGGCTGCGTGACGGAGCGCGGCAGATCGTACTCGGTGATCACGACGCGCGTCGCCCGGCCGGTGGGCCGCGGGAGAGTCTTGAGCGGATACTCCCATTTGGAAACCGCGCTCAGGTTGATCGTGCTCAGCCACTCGGCCTGCTTGCGGAAGCTCTCGGGTTCCACGGGGCCTTCCCTGCGGGCGATCCGCTTCTGCGGAAAACGGGGCGAAGATCCCGGCGCGTAGCTTGCCATCCGCGCCATCACCTGTATGAAGCCCTCGGTGTCGAACTTGGACTTCACGATCCGTTCGAGGGTATGGCAGCTCGTGCAATTGATCAGGGCTTTCTTCTGCTCCTCGGTTCCGGGCATGCTCATCAGCCACTCGGCGTTCGAGAGCTGGGAAGAGAGATCGTCGGTCTTACGGAGCCGAAAGTCAGCGGCGGCTCCTTCCGCCCGGATGTCCACGGAACGGGGGCCGTCCATTTCATATCCCACGGCCCGGATGCTGAGGGCGTACTTGCCCGGCTCCAATTTGGCCTTCGGGAAACGATACCGGCCCTGCTGGTCGCTGGCAACGGTCACGGTGACCGTGGAGCCTTCGCGCTTGGCGCTGACCATCACGCCTTCCAGGGGGCCTTCTTCCTGCGAACTGACCTGCCCGGTCAAGGCTGCCGGGCCGGACTGCGACGATTGAGCCGATGCCTGGGGATATGCCCAGTAAAGAACGATTGCCGCCAGGGTGACGGCCGCCAATTCCAGAACTCTCCGTGTCTGCATGTGTGACCTCGCTTGATCGAAAAATTGTCCTCAGGAACTCCGTAAAACTGGCAATACTGTAATATAAGCGGTTCTGTGAAATCAAGAGCGGTGAACGGGAGCAGGGAAGAAGAGCAGGTCCATCGTCCCCGCGGTCCTTTCCTAGACTTCGCTCGGGACAAGCGGGATGACGCGGTAAGATTTTCAGCAATCCTACGGAGAGGGTGCCGATGAATACGAGGGAAAAATACCAGCGGTATGTCAATACGAACGCGCTTAAGAAGGTGCAGCCGGTTGTGATTGACCGCGGCGAAGGCGCGCGCGTGTGGGACGAGAACGGGCGCGAGTACGTGGACCTGTTCTCGGGCATTGCGGTGGTGAACACGGGACACTGCCATCCGGAGGTGATCCAGGCGGCGACCGCCCAGATCGAGCGGCTGGTGCATACGAATTCGTATCTCTACCACAACCGGCCGACGGCGGATTTTGCAGAGGCGCTGGCCGGCGTGATGCCGAGCCCGCCGGGCGGCCCCGGCGGTGCGGACAAGGCCCTGCGCGTGTCGTTCTTCGGCAACAGCGGCGCGGAGGCCATCGAAGGCGCGATGCGCCTGGCGAAGCAGTACACCGGGCGGACCGAGTTCGTGGCTCTCGAGATGTCGTTCCACGGGCGTTCGCTGGCGACGCTGAGCGTGAGCGGGAACTGGCGGCGCAAGAAGAAAGGCGGGCCGTATCTGCCGGGCGTAGCGTTCGCGGCGGTGCCGTACACCTATCGGAGTCCGTACGGAAGCGATCCGGATACCTGTGCGCGGGAGTGCGCGGCGGATTTAGAGCGAGTGATCGACCTCCATACCTCGGGCAACGTGGCGGCGTTCATCGCGGAGCCGGTGATGGGCGAAGGAGGTATTCTGGTGCCGCCGCCGCAGTACTTTCAGTTGGTGAAGGAAATCCTGGACGCCAAGGGAATCCTGTTCATCGCCGACGAAGTGCAGAGCGGGTTCGGGCGGACAGGAAAGATGCTGGCGATCGAGCACTACGGGGTCGTGCCGGACATTGTCGTGACGGCGAAAGGAATCGCGAGCGGGTTTCCGCTCTCGGCGTTTACCACGCGCGACGAGATCGCAAAGGCGTTTACCCCGGGCGATCACCTCTCGACGTTCGGCGGGAACCCGGTCTGCTGCGCGGCGGCGCTGGCGACGTTGGATGTGATCCGCAAAGAAAAGCTGGTGGAGCAATCTGAGGCGAAAGGGAAGAAGCTGATGGAGCGGCTACGCGGCCTTGCGGAAAATCATGCCGCCATCGGCGAAGTGCGCGGCCTGGGCCTGATGATCGGCGTGGAACTGGTGTCAGACCGGACAAAGAAGACGCCCGACGCCGCAGCCGCCGAGCGCATTCAGGACCGGATGCTCGAAGCAGGCTTCCTGCTCGGCGTGGGCGGCACCTACGGAAACGTCCTGCGCGTACAACCGCCGCTGGTGATCAGCGAGGAGGCGCTGGAGAGGGCGGTGGGGGTGTTGGACCGAGCCCTGGCCGCGGGTTGAGCGATACCAGGCCTAGCCAGCTTTGCGCATCTTTTTAGCAGGAACAAATTCGGCCACAGCTACGCTGCGAGGCTTAGCCAGCCGACGACGGTTAAGTTTGAGGCGCGCAATCTCGCGCAAAGTTGCCGATGTCAGATAGCTTGCTCCGCAGTTGGGGCAACTAATGACTGGAACCCCCTCGACCACCAGCAGGTTCGCACCTTTCCCGTAGCTGCGAGTGACGCGCCGAACTTGTGCGCCCGGACGTCCGCAGTTCTCACAATGGATTTGTTTCAGATCATTCGGCATCACTGCTGTCCGGTTAAAAGTCGAACAGGATCAGTTGGTTGCGATCTGCGGGTGAGTGGTCTTGGGAGTCCGATGCTTCCAAGGCCTGTAAAATGGGCACTTTCTCGAAAAGAGTAACA
>Ga0326597_10013188_pt1 | contig 10873 bp, 15 predicted proteins | sample RVTome_12_FD_203789 | JGI IMG/M metagenome (GOLD analysis project Ga0326597, IMG submission 203789) | Soil microbial communities from uranium-contaminated site in the Upper Colorado River Basin, Wyoming, United States - RVT100D185 | ecosystem: Environmental > Terrestrial > Soil > Contaminated >... | reverse complement strand
CGTGACCGATGTCAGGGTGCAGCGCTTGCAGGAAATCAGGGAAGTAGATTGCCTCGCCGAAGGGCCGCGCATCAAGGGTTACGCGGAATTTGGCAGAGGCCATCCGTCCAGCCTCGACGGCGTGATGGTTCATACCGATGAGGAGCATGTCTTTGCGACGCCACGATGCTGGTATCGCGAACTCTGGAACAGCCTCCATGACAAGCCCGGCGAGCGATGGGATGACAATCCCTGGATCGTCGCGATCAACTTCGATGTGCATCGGGGCAATATCGACAGCGCCAGGCCGGAGACCACTCATGAATGACCAGGTCGAAGTTTCAACCGTCGCGCTTGCCAGCGCAGTGACCGGATACCTCCTCTGCGACATTGGCGAGGTCTACGAGGTGATCCAGCAGGTCACAGGAGTGGCGCCGTTCACTCATCAGCTCCCCCGCATGAGCAGGGAACTCGCCGTTCACGTCCGCAATTCGCTGCCCGATTTCCCAGGCGAGGCCGAGGCATCCGCCTATCCGGTCAACAAAGATACCGTCGCGGCGTTCTCGGCCGAGCTGATTGAACAATTCGGCCCCACTGTCCTGCTGCCCCGGCAGGACGTGCAGGCACGCGATCCCATCAAGGAACTGACCGATATGGTCGGCCCAGAGCGGGTGTTGGTCGCAAGGATTGGCGAAGATGGCTGATACCGCCTTCCACCGCATGCGCCCTTTGCCGAAGAAAAAAAAGAGCGTAGCGTGACGCCCGATTGACGCAAGAGGCGATTTGCCCCGCAAGACCGCCTAAACAGACGAGATTTTATGCCGACCATGACCGAAGAACAGAAGACCGCGGTTGTCGTGGCTCTGGCTCGCTTCAAGCGGCCTTCCGAAGTTGCGGCGCTGATCCGTGACGAGTTCGGTAACGAGATCACCCTGCGCCAGGTGATTGGTTACAACCCATCGCACCCTGCGTTCGACGCGAGCGACAAGTGGCGCGAAGTCTTCGACATCCACCGCAAGATATATCTCGAGGACGTGAAGGCGGTGCCGATTTCGAACCAGGCGTTTCGGATCAACTCGCTTCAGGAAATCCACGACAAGGCGGTGAAGGCCGGCAATCACGTCCTGGCCATGGAAGCGCTGGAACAAGCGGCAAAGGAAATGGGCGGCCTACTGACCAACGCGCGCTCGCTGGACGTGACCGACAAGCGGCGCAGCGAACTGTTCGAGCTGACCCCGGAAGAGCGGCGCGAACGGGCGGTGGAATTGCTGCGCGAGGCGTTGCAGGGTGCGGCCGTGCAGGCTATGGATGGCGGGCCGGTGATCGAGCATCAGCCGGCGGAAGGCACCGAAGGAAATACCAGTTGAGAGATTCGAAACCACTGGCGATCGACCTGTTCTGCGGGCTTGCTCATCCGAGCCCCCTACGTGAGACCAAGCTCGTCCTGCGTGCAAATGCCGTTGTCGAACAGTTTGTGGCACGTTGGGCAAAGCACCCAGACCATGTGCCTCTGCGTATTCGAAGCGAGGCGCCCAGCCCCTCTGCGCTCAAAGCCTGGCTTGTGGGCAAGCTCAACAATGCGGCCTTCCCCACATGCCTCGCACGCGGTCGGCAGGTCGGGGTGCTTACGTCGAAGTCGCGCGATCCGGGAATCTCGATAGGGGCGGCGCGAGTTGTAAAGCTTCTGAGCCTTCGGCTTTCTAAGGTGGAATGCCCGCCGCTGTTCGCGAGATGCTTCGCGAGCGCAGTCTTCCGAGCAGTAGCGACGGTTGGTATTCGGCGGCGTGATGTCGAAGTGACGACTGCAACGAAGGCAGTCGCGACCAGCCTCCGTAATGTCCGTTTGCTCCCCGCGCCGTCGGCGACCGGCACGCCCTGCGCACGGCGGCGAGCAATAGCGCTTGTCTGGTCGGACGGCCACGAACTGACCGCTACATTCGATGCAGAAAAGATCATACATGGGTGGCCTATATCATGACCGCTAAGCCCTTGGCTATAGACCTCTATTGCGGATTGGGCGGTTGGACCGATGGCTTGTTGACCGAGGGCTACGAGGTCATCGGCTACGACATCGAAGAACACGCCTATGGCGACATGCGCTACCCGGCGAAGCTGGTTCTGCAAGACGTTCTGACCCTGCACGGCTCGCGGTTCAAGGACGCCGCGCTGATCGTCGCGAGCCCGCCCTGCCAGGAATACAGCTACATGGCGATGCCGTGGAAGCTGGCCAAGGCCAAGGCGGCTGCGATCCGGGCCGACACGACTGGCGCGGAGCTGGAGCGTCTGAACCGGCTTTTCAACGCCTGCTTTCGCATTCAGGCCGAGGCCAGTTTGGCGGCGGGGCGGCATATCCCGATGGTGGTCGAGAATGTTCGCGGTGCGCAGCCGTGGGTTGGGCGAGCGCGCTGGAATTTCGGCAGCTTCTACCTTTGGGGCGATGTCCCGGCGCTGATGCCGCCTGCGGTCAAGGCGATTAAGGCTCACGGCGTCGGCCATGGATGGAAGCATCCCGATGATCCGCGGCACACACCTGGACTGGATTTTACTCGTCTCGCTGGCCAGCACGCCATGACTGGCATCAAACAGCCAAGCGAGACCGGGCGCCGTCCGGCGCCCGGCAAAGGCGCTCGGTTCACATCGCGGGACTGCGGGGTAGAGGCTGGAATAAAGCAGCCGGGCATCGGTGGGGAACGCGCCAACGGCAAGGGCGATGCATGGTTTCAAGATGGCGCGGCGCGCCATGGCTCCAAATCTCCGCAGCGCAAGGCCGCCAGCGCCATGATCGCCAAGATACCGCTGCCGCTGAGCCGTCATATTGCTGCGACTTACCGGCCGTGAGGATCGGGACGCGCATTGCGATGGTCGAAAAACTGTGCCAGAATTGACACCGGAAGGCGAAGGAAACCCAGCATGAGCGAACCAGCCATATTCTACCGCGCCGAGATCGAAATGGAGCAGCAGTTCCACGATCTCAGCCCGCCCGAGCAATATCGCGAGCATGTGCGCGCCACGGAATCGCAGACCCTGCTCAAGATCCACTCGCTTCAGTTCCTGCGCTCGCTCGACGGCGTGCTTTACGCCATGCCCAACTGCAAGGCGCACCTGGCGTTCTTCGTTCTCAGCGACACGCAGGGCGATGTGCTGCACGCCGGCCTGACGCTGATCGACCCGGACGAGAAGGAAATCGGCAGCATGACGTTTCCGATCGACCGCGCCGACGCGGAGAAGATCGGCGATGTCGTTGCGGGGCTGTTCGAGCTGACGGACCACGAGAGGGCGGAGGGATGATCGAACCGATGCTTTATGGCGACATGCCGGCCCTTCCACGCTTCTCTGCGCTGGAAACCAGGACCGTTCTCAACCCGCGCCGCAAGTGGTGGCAGTTCTGGAAGCCCAGGACGATCGAGCAGTTCGTGTTGCCACTCGCCGGAGGCGAGACGGTGAAGTTTCGTCGGCCGCCGCGCTACATGGGCAAGACGCAGGACCGCTACATCGCAGAACTCGACAAGCCGCGCCGCGAACAGGAGGAACGAGCGGCGATGCTCAAGCGCGTTGCGGCGGAATCCGTCCCGCTTTTTGCCCGCGAAGGAGTTGCCAGCATCCAAATCACCGGCGGGGTTCCATCGGCAAACGATCCAATGGGGCAACGGCTCACGGCGGCGTTCAAGAAGGCAGATGGCAGAGGCTGGGTGAAGCAATTCACTGGATTTCATGAGCACGAAATCAGAAGCGCCTTGCGGTCTATGGCCGAATCCGATGCAAAGGACTCCTCGAAGTGACCTCGAAGATAGCTGTAGGACTCTTCCGCCTGGGTTTCGCGACGTTCATCGTCGGCCTGCTCGTGTTCGGTGCGAGCTGTCTCGTCTACATCGCGCTCGGCGGCGCGATCAATCCGGCCATCACCGATGCGCTGATGCTCTCGTTCGGTATCGTCACGATTGGCGCTGCCATCGCTGCGATCGGCTGGGCCATCGAGGATCGCCAGGCGGACAAGCGCCGCCGCGAAATGTTCGACTGGAAGGACAATCCAACCCGCGATTGACGAGCACCGCCGACTTGGTGTAACAATTTGCCTGCAATCTCGCTGTCCCACCATTGCGAGACTGTGATCCTCCCGAGGCGGCGCTTCCCTCAAGGCGCCGCCTCACTCTTCCCTCCCCCCTCGCTATCGGTTACAAGCCTTGCGTCATTCGCAAAAGGGGGTTCGTTTCATGGCGATCAGCTACACATATCACGGCGCAAACCGGGCCAAGGACGGAACCGGCAAATCGGCGAACGGCCTGGGCCCCAATATCGGCAATGCCGTGCCTGTGGCGAATGCTGCGGCCTCTGCCGCGCTTGCGGAGGGCTGGTATCGGATCAAGGCGACAGATGCCTCGCTGCTGCAATTCGGGGCCAGCGTCACGAACGGCGATGACGGCGAGATCTGGGACGCGGGCGAGAAGGAGGCCCGGTATATCCCAGCGGGCCACAAGATCGGTGTGAGCGCCGGCTGATGGACGGTTTTTCCCGCCAGAACGGGTTTTTCTCCATGTCGGGGCTGGGGCCAGCATCATCCGGCCCTACGTATCCCGGCAATCTGTTCGGCATTCCGCACACCGTCTGGACCAGTGCAATGGCCGGTAGCGAGGTCACGTTCGACGGTGACGATGTCTTGATCGCAGCCGGTGTAGGAAATGACTACCGCTCCATCCTCGCCTTGCACGACACTTTCAATGTGGAAGGGGCAACGATCCGCGCGTGGTTCGACCACAAGGCAGGTGTTCTTGGTTCTGTGCAACTCCTTACTCCCGGCCAAACCCCGTCCAGCACCAATTTTACACAGGATGAGACCGGGCGTTATGTGGCCGAATATACCGTGCCCAGCGGCGGTCTGACAACAGTAACGGCGGTAATCACCAGCGCGGACGCCGCCGACCCAGTGAGGGTTTCGAAACTGCACTATGCCGTGTCCCCGCCTGATGCGACAGAGGACTCCCCACAGCCCGATGTCTTGGCGCTCCAACAATGGCTACAGAGCGGAAAGGCTGAATTTGTCGGCAATCAGTGGCCTCCGGAGAAGGTCGATCTTGAAATAGCGGCGGCTGATGCTTCGGAGGCAGGGGCGGTAGTGTGGGGTTTTCTCGCCCGCCCCACCCAGCGCAAATTTATTCTCGGCTATGCAACGTGGCCGGGCGGCGAGCCTGCCATATTCGACCGTGGGTGGCTGAGCCTTCAAGGCCTTGGTTCATCCGTCAACGTATTCGTGAAGGCCATGGCCGACCACCCCGGAGTGTTCGGTGGTTATGCCTATGTCGCCACCGGATTAACCACCGCCACACGCTATGCCGAACTGACGCTCGACAATGCACAGGCCATTGCCGCCTACACGCAAGATCAGGTGACGGTGCAAAATTTGCAGGTTTTCGACGAAGCCCCCACCGATTTCAGTGCGCCAGCCTCGCTGTCGTTTCCCGACGATGAAATTGTTGTCGATCACCAAGGCGAGATCACGGCGGTGCACTGCCCGATCTTCGAGGGCACGGGCAGAGAGTATTTCAGTCTGCATCTTGTCGATTATACCAATGAAAGTGGCGGCGGAAACTGCCTGCGCGACATGCTGTATTCGCGGCGCACCGGATCGCAGATTTTCCAGCCAGTGCGCCAGTTCTACCAATCGGGTCAGAATGAGTTCGCCATCCTGCTCGACACGGACGTGACCTCCAATTTCGTCGGCGGTTTCTTCCACGGCTACCAGAACGAGCGCGCTTCGCCCTTATTCGAACTGGATACAGGTGCGGGCTTCGAAGCGGCGAGCCTCGCCACACTCGGCAAATTCACATGCGCCGCCGCGCGTCGAACCGATTACAGCGAGTTCTACGAACACGGAACTTCGAATGTTGCCGGCATCCTCGACACGACAAAGACCTTTGAGCCGGGCCGAATGACACTGCACCAGCGGCTTGAGTTCGCTGGCGACTACGATGTTTACGGCCTCTACCTGTTCAAACTGTCATTCTTTCGTTACCTGGACGGTCTTTCGGCGCTGGGTGAAACCTTCGACACCTTCACCCTGCCGAATGACGGCGATGCCAGTTATACCCCCAGCGCGACAAACCAGCCATACGACCGCTATCGCATGTCCGGGCAGCTCCTGGACCTCGATATCGAAGTAACCAGCGGATGGAGTTCGCCGCCCGCAGAGAGCTTTTTCGACTTCAGCAGCAACGAGATACAGCCGTATTTCGCACCGCTTGGCGCGCATTATTCCCCCTTCAACAGCAACAGCTCATCTCCGGTTTCAGTGGTGGCTGAGCAGGTTGTCGAAATGACCACGGTAATGCGGTGGAGCAAGCCGTGACAATCGAGTTTAGCATAGCCGACACAGCATAGGAGATACGACAATGGCACATGAGAACGAAGCAGAACGCATCGCAGCGGCGCTGGAACGCATCGCCGACGCGCTTGAAGGCGGGGCTACCGTTGCCCCCCGTTCGGGCGGGACCGGCAATGGCCCTCCGCCTCCCCACGGTGGCCGTGACGGCGGCGGCTGATGCACTGGTCCCTCGCCATGCTCCTCGCGCTGTGTGGCGCGTGCCTGCTGCTCAATCTGGCGCAGCTTGCCATGCACCGCACAGTTCGCACAGCAGGCCTGCTGATATGCCTCGCATGGGGGGTTCAGCAAGCATGGTGGATGGCGAGAGAGGCAGACAGCCTTGCGCTGTTTATCGCCTGCGACGGGGTGATCATCGCGTGGTTCCTGTGGCGCCACTGGCTCGATCAGATGTTCGGCCTTGGCGAGCGGCTGATCGCCGCGACGATCCCGCTCACCACTGCGCTGGGTGCCTTCGCATGGCTGAATGACGGGCACACATGGCTGAGCTGGTGGGCGAACTGGTGGCTGGTCGCCGGGCAAATGATTGTGGGCCTACCGACAGCCAATGTCAGAGCCTTTCTCAGCGGCGCTGCATCCTATCTCGCCGAACGCCGGAACGGCCATCTCAATTACGCGGGGGCGACCTGATGGACACAGAGCACCAGGCATTCTTTCGCTTCGGCTATGTGGCGATGGCGGCGGCGGCCGGGGCCATTACAGCGCTCACATTCACGCGCTGGCGGACGCTTTCGGTTGCCGAGATCGTGCTGACGCTGATCGGCGGCTTTTCGTTTGCGATCTTCGTTACCCCATGGGCCGCAGAACAGTTTTTCGGGATCGAGGACGACAATGTGCGGGCCATCGCGGCCATGACCTACCTTTTTGGGGTTGGCAGCAACGTGCTGTTGCCCATGATTATACGATGGATCGGACGGGTGCTCGGAAGTGGAGACCCTAAAGATGAATGACTTCACTGCATGGGAGGCTGTCGATGCGCTGTGCCGCCTTGGGGTGTCACTGGTCGCGATTGTCATGCTGACCTACTTCTACGACGACTACAAGGCAGATGAACGCTTCGGCATTGGGGTAGCGGGCGGATGCGCGCTTATGACCGTGCCTGTTGCGCTGGAAGGTCCGGCAGGCCCATTCGCGGAATGGGCGGGCGCGCTCTTCGCGTTCGGCATCCTAGTCTATTTTGTCGGGCGGGTAAGGCGCAAGATCAAGCACGAGACCGCCAACAAGGCGCAGCACCGCATCGCCCGCGATCATCTTGAGCACAAGAAATGACCACAGCCGGCCGCCCCTCATAGAAGGAACGCTCAATGCTGCTCGATCCGGGCTTCCTCCCACCCGGCCTTGAGGGCTTGCCGGTCGAAGCGATCGGAGACCTTCTCACCGACGACCAGATCCTTTCGCTGCTCGAATTGCACGAGAGCGAGAAGTGGTCCGCGAAATACGAATTGTTCAAACACCTCTTCCCCGACGAAACCTATCAAGTCGGCGAGTTCAAGGCGTGGGCGCGGCGCCTTTACCCGCGCCACATGGAGTTTTTCCGGCTCGGCGCCTTCATCCAGTTCCGCTGCTTCATGGCGGCGAATCGCGTGGGAAAAACAATGAGTGGCGGCGGATACGAGCTGACCTGCCACCTGACCGGCCAGTATCCCGATTGGTGGGAAGGCCGGCGCTTCCTGCATCCGATCCGCGCCTGGGCCTGCGGCAAGAAGAACGAGACCACGCGCGATATCGTGCAGACCACATTGCTGGGCGAAGTCACCTACCAAGGCGCGCGCAAATCCGTGGACGGTTCCGGCGTGGTCCCGGTTGAATGTATCGGGCTCGATCCGGGCCAGATCACATGGAAGCAGGGCGTTGCCGACTTCATCGATACGATCAAGATCAGGCACAAATCAGGTGGGTGGTCGAAGCTCGGGCTGAAGTCCTACCAGCAGGGCCGCGGTGCTTACGAAGGCGTGGCGCAGCATGTGATCTGGGACGACGAAGAGCCGCCGATGGATGTTTACGGCGAGCAGGTGTTGCGTCTCGCGACCACGAAGGGCATTCTGATGCTGACGTTCACGCCCTTGACCGGGATTAGTGAGGTAGTTCAAAATTTTCTCCCAGATGATGATCAGGTGATCGGCGGATGAAGCGCGAAAGATGGAAAGAGGCCCCAGGCTTCCCTGATTACGAAATCCGCAATCAAGCCAGCAAAGGCGTTTCTCAGAGACTTTTGGCAGAGCGCTACAAGGTGAAGCAGCCTCAAATCAGCCGCATTGTTCGTGGGACGCGCTGGTGACCGAACCAGCCACCATCCCGCCGACCGATGAGCGCACGGTTATCTTCCAGAAGGAAGGCCGCTCGCGCGCCATGATCGGCGCGGGCTGGGACGATGTCCCGCACCTCGACGAAACCACCAAAGCCTCGATGCTCGCGGAAACCCCGCCATGGCTAAGAGACGCGCGTTCGAAAGGCATTCCCTCGCTGGGCGCCGGGGCGATCTATCCCATCCCGGAGAAAGACATCAAGGTCGATCCCTTCGCAATCCCGGATCACTGGCCGCGCGCCTATTCGCTCGACGTGGGCTGGAACTGGACCGCTGCGCTGTGGGCGGCATGGAACCGCGAAATCGACTGCATGTATCTCTACGCCGAATACAAGGTTGGCCAGGCCGAACCAGCGACCCACGCCAGTGCGATCAAGGCGCGCGGGAAATGGATACCGGGATTGATCGACCCTGCCGCCAATGGGCGCTCGCAGCGCGACGGCACCCGGCTGATGACCGATTACCAGGAAGAAGGGCTCGACATCACGCCGGCCGACAATTCGCTCGAGGCCGGGATTTACGCCTGCTGGACCGATCTCTCCATTGGCAAGATCAAGGTGTTCTCCACCTTGCAGGATTTTTTCAAGGAATACCGCTACTACCAGCGCGACGAGAACGGCAAGATCGTGAAGAAAAACGACCACTTGCTCGACGACATGCGCTATTTGAAAAATTCAGGTAAGGACGTGATGAAGCCGAAGCCCGCGAGCATCGGCGGCGATATCAACGTCAGGTCGCACAATCCCGGCGTTTCGGGTTACTAGGGGGAACGAATGGAACAGCCGAACATCGCCGGAGCGCCCAACCCGCCCTCGTTCGTGATCGGGCAGCAGAGCGAAAGGCAGCTCGAAGAGAAGGCGCGCAATATCATCAACCGCCTGGCGCAGCAGGCGCAGGAGCAGGTATCGCTTCGCCAGCACATCGAATATCGCTGGCTCGAACGCATCCGGCAGTATTACGGCTTCTACGATCAGACGATCGAGGCCGACCTGAAGGAAAAGAAGCAGTCGCGCGCCTACATCAAGATCACCGGCGCCAAGACGCGTGCGATGAAGGCGCGGCTGTTCGATCTGGTTTTCCCCACCGATGATCGCAATTGGGCGATCGAGCCCACACCCGTTCCCAAGCTGACGCGCGAAATGCGCGAGGCGCAAGGCCACGCGAAGCAGGCGGCGGAAAAGGCCAACCGCGCGCAAGACCTCGGCAATATGGAAGAGGTGGCCGCCGCAGTGGAATACGGCAACGACCAGGCCAATCTCGCCGCATCGGCAAGCATGGAAATGGAGAAGTTCCAGCGCTCGGCCGACCTGATGCAGGAGGAAATGGACGATCAGCTCGTGGAATGCGGATACCCGCAGCAATCCCGCCTGTTGATCGCCGATGGCTGCAAGATCGGGACAGGAGTCCTCAAGGGCCCGATGGTGATGGACGGCGGCCGTGGGCGGTGGCAGCAGGCCGGTGACAGCTACGCGCTGGTCCAGAGCGATGCACCGCGCCCGAAGATCCGCCGCGTGGATCCATGGTCGTTTTTCCCCGACATGAGCGCGCGCAACATCGACGAAGCCGAGTTCACCTATGAGCGTTACCTGTGGACCAAGAGCCAGCTTCGCAAGATGGTCAAAACGCACGGCTTCAGCGCGGATGCGGTGCGGCGGCTGCTGACCGAAAAAACCGGCACGCTGACCGGAACCCCGCTGGGCATGGAATACATCGCGCACCTGCGTTCGATCGCCAAGGACGAAGGCGCGCCGATCAAGGGTCGCTTCATCGGCTGGGAATATCACGGACCGCTGGAACGCGACGAAATCATTATCCTGCTCGAAGCGCTGGGTATGGAGGAAGAGAGACTGGCCTTTGCCGAGCGCGACGATCCGCTCGAGGAAATCCGCGTCGTGGCCTATTTCTGCGAAGACGAACTGCTCAAGATCGGCCCGGAATATCCGCTCGACTCGGGCGAAACGCTCTATTCGGTGTTCAATGTGGACGAAGCCGAGGGCTCGATTTTCGGTTACGGTGTGGGAGATATGCTGGCCGACACGCAGGGCGCGGCGAATGCGGCGTGGCGCATGGGACTGGACAATTCGGCCTATTCGGTCAAGCCGCAGGTGGTTCTCGACAAGGACCAGATGCAGCCCGCCGACAGGGACTGGAACATGGCGCCGGGCAAGATATGGCTGCGCGTGAAGGGCCAGACCGCGCCCAACGGAAAGCTGCCG
>Ga0326597_10013187_pt1 | contig 10873 bp, 11 predicted proteins | sample RVTome_12_FD_203789 | JGI IMG/M metagenome (GOLD analysis project Ga0326597, IMG submission 203789) | Soil microbial communities from uranium-contaminated site in the Upper Colorado River Basin, Wyoming, United States - RVT100D185 | ecosystem: Environmental > Terrestrial > Soil > Contaminated >... | reverse complement strand
TCTGATACCTGGGGCCTGCTACCCGGCGCTCCGGCGCTTACCGGGACGGGACTCTCACCCGCTGGAGAAGTACAGCTCGTAAACGGCAGCTCATACTGACGCTCTCCGTCTACTTCACGACGCACCAGGCGTTGCATTTTAGGTCGCATGGCTTCTCCGGACAACCACTTTCACACGGAACTTCCCCGCATCTACCCACTCTCACTGCTGCGTTCAGGTATACCGTCACCGCGTTCGTATCGAAGAGCAACTGCTGCTGCGTAGCCAGGAGAAATGCTGTCATGTTGGCGAGAAAAAGACGAAAGCGAACGCGTAGAGCTGCTTCGACTGGCGCCGTCTCTTCCATCTCTATCTCAACGTTAGCGATCCTCATGCCAACGTGTCCCCTAAAATCATTCGTCACCTCAGGCTTGACTCCGGTCATCTCGCTGAAACCGGAAACGAACCCGGTTGTTTCTTCTGAGACGACCGTAATCACTCGTTCTACGCCCAGTACTTTTCCAAAGGTGACTGGTTCCAGACCCTGAAACACGAGGACCAACAGAACCGGGGCAAAAAGTGGATTCAACATCGACTTCTCTCCTGTGAAGTAGTCGGGACTAGGTCTTCTCCTCGCCTGGATTGACAACTCCGACAACGATCTGCGTGAGACAGAGCAAAGCGAAGGACCCCAGGAACAAAACCGCGTAGGCCAGCAGGTTACTCTGCGCAAGGAGCAAGTCATTCAGAGTTCCGGTTGCGGCACATTGGTTCACCTCCAGGAACGTTGCGCGGCGCTCGAAGAGGAGACCCGCCCAAAGCGATCCGACGAGAAGACTGAGAGCGGGAGCGAGCAGGAGGAACAGCCATTGGATCCATTTGAATGGATGGGTGCCCGTCGTCGTAATGAGTGCGATTGTCCCAGCGAGAGCTACGAACGCCCAGTTGAGAAGTAGAGCGTTCTGTTCCTTCATCGAGTCTCTCCCGATGCTTCTGTCGCCCTGGACCTGTTCCGCAGCAGTGACTTCGGGACACTCGACATCATAGCCGTCACGAACGCTTTCCAGGACGTTCGTCCAAACTCCTATGGGCGCCCCGAGAGCGATCAGCAGTAGAACGACTAGCCCTACCTTTTTCATTGAGCCTCCTCGGGAAACGCTATGTCCCAGTTTCCAGCGAATCTAACGTTTCTTACACTAACATCAAGTTTTCATTTTGTCACCACCGTCTAGCCGGGTGGTCAAGCGTTTCTTTTTGCCGCGCGCTTCCTCATTGGGGTCCCCTCGGATCGGGCACTTTGCCAGAGCCATGGCATTGCCTTGCAGACAAGTGGAGGCCGTCACGTGTTAAAGAGTCCCCATAGACCCTGCGGGGAATGTCAGGGTCCCGATGCGCTAGGGTGTAACGCCTGGCTCGCACCAGGGTGAGCAGATCAAGAATAGGAGTCTCTCTCTTGTTCAGGTGCGACCGAGACAGTTACCGGCACATACCGGCAAAAGCGCCGAAAGTCGCAACTCGGACAAATCGACCGATCTTCCACCGGTCGAAAGTCGCCGCAGCGGATCCCTTCGACCCACTCCTCGAGCCGTTGCGCGAAGCCGTTGCGTTCCCGGTCGTTGTTGCCAAAGACATGCCGGCGGCCTTCGTCGGCTTCGAGATCGTGGATCGCGAGCTTCACCGGCTCGAGACCCAGCCGCTCCGAGGCCGCGGCATAGAGCCTGAGCTGGTTGATATGAATCTCCGATGGCGGGCGGTTCTCGGAAGTCTTGAAGTCGATGAGCTCGACGCGGCGGTCTCCCCCGTTCGCGCGCAGCATCAGGTCGATGCGGCCGTGGACGCGGGCATGCCCGAGCGGAACTTCAAAGGCAACCTCGGGGCGGATGGTGCGGCGGAGCTCGTCGCCGTAGTGCTTGAGATACGTGCGGACTCTCCTTCTAATCGAGTCGCGGAGCTGCTGCGCGGGCACTGGGCCGGCGAAGGGAAGGTAGAAGGAGCGGGCGAGGATGGTGTCGACGTCCAAGGCGTGAGGCTCCCCTCCCCCGGCGGCCTGGCGCGCGAGCTCCGCGGCTACGTGATGCAGGAGCTTTCCGAATCCGAGCTCGCGCGCGAGAGGTGGCTTGAATCCACAAACGTGGCGGAGCTTGTACTTGTAGCCGCACTCTTGGTACGTGACGAGGCTCGAGAAGTCGGTATCGAGTGGCTCGGTCGTGATGACGGCGGGTCCTGGTGCGGGCGTCGCTTCGCCGCACTTGAGGGCCCCGTCGAGAGCGGTCTTCAAGTTATGCGTCACGAAACGCGACGGCCTTGCGATTTGCACGCGGTGCTGCTCGAACCAGCTCACGACCAGAAGCTCTTTGGCTCGGGTGAAGGCCACATAGAGGAGCCGCGCCTCGTCCTCTTCCCTGCCCGCGTAGCGCTCCTGCTTGTAGAGATCCCGCGGGACGTAGGTGTTCTGTTCCCGACCCATCATGCTGGTGGGAAATCTCCCCTCGACGAGCGCGGGCACGAACGTGATGGGAAACTCGAGACCCTTGGCTTGGTGGATGGTCATGATCTAGACGGCGCCTTGGGGATCCGCCCATTTCTGAGGAGCGACTTCCGCGGCTCGGCCGGCGAAATGTTCCAGGTAGGAACGGAGGCGCGTGAGATAGATCTCGCCGCGGGTGGCTCCGAGGACCCGCTCTTCGGGCTTCGCTTCGTCGCCGCAGATTGCTTCGTCTTCTTTGGCCTCGTCGGTCGCGCCAGCGGAGACCTCCCGGTAGAGCGCGCGGGGGGTGGCGCGCCGGACCGCGTGATGGAAATTCGTCAGGAGATCGGACATCTGTCCCAGGCTGTGCTCCATGGTCTCGATGCGATCGGCAGGGATGGCGGCGCCGGGAAGGCCGAAGATCTCAAGGAGCTCGTTGTAGACGTGGACGATGTCGTCGACGCCTTCGGGCTTCACTTTCTCACCGAGCCGCTCGATGGCTTTCATCTTGCGCTCGGCGTCGGCCGGCGAGAGCCCGGTCACCTCTTGGATTTGCTCCACGATCGACTCGCGGGTCACGGTCTCCCTCGCATGCTCCGGGTTCGGGTACCAGCAGCCCCCGGACCAATAGATGAAGATGCGGGCCAGGAGCCTCATCTCCGGCTTGGCGAGAAGCGAGGTCTTCCCTATCACCGCCGCGGGAATGCGGCGGTTTCGTAACTCGCCCACGAGCGGTGAAGCCGAGGTCCTGACGGATCGAAAGAGCACCGCGATGTCCGCGGGCCGGTGATTCTGCTCGAGAAGCCCTTCGATGCGATCCGCGATGCGGCACGCGCTTCGTCCTCGGGGTCCTTCTCTATCAGGATCTCGACCGCGCCGGGGTGTGCTTTCTCACGGGCGGATTCGATCACCTTCGGGAGACGCCCGGGGAGATTGTGAACCACCGCCTTGGCAAAGGAGACGATCTCGGGCCGGCAGCGATGGTTCTCTCCAAGCTGGTGGGTCGCGGCCGTCTGATAGCGCTGGGCGAACCGGACGAAGAGCTCGACGTCTCCGCCCCGCCACTGGTAGATGGCCTGGTCGTCGTCGCCGACCACAGTGAGATCGGCTCCCACCTCGAGGAATGGCCGAGGAGACGGTCCTGGGTGCGGTTCATGTCCTGGAACTCGTCCACCACGACGTGGCGGATTCGGCCGTCGAGTTTTTGGCGGAGACGGCCGCCCAGGGCGAGCTCCTGGACGGTGCGGCGGATCATCGAGCGAAAAGGAAGAAGGCGCATCTCCTCGAGAAGCCACTCGTAGCGCTCGACCGCGTGCGCGAAATCGGGTTCCCGCTCGGCGAGGAGGCTCGCATCGAGGCCTTCGTCATAGAGGATGTCGACGCTTCTCAGGAAGACCTCGATGGCTGGTGCCGCCGCCACCTTGTGGTCTTTGGTGCCTCCGGCCTTTGCGAACAGATCGACCACGCCGAGCCGGCGGGCGACGCGGAGCAGAAGCGCCCACTCCTGCTCGTCGTCCGGCCCGTCCAGGGTTTCGTAGATCCCACCGAGCTCGCGGAGATTCTGGAGGGCCCAGCCGTGCGTGGTGCCGATGAACATGCCGCGGCCGACCGGGGGGAGATCTCGATAGCGCGGGTCTTTTTCGGCGGCCCGGAGCTCGATCCTTTCCTTGAGCTCCCCGGCGGCCTTCTCGGTGAAGGTGAAGGCGATGAGGGAGGCGGGCTCGACTCCTTCGGTGAGAAGGCGCACGGCACGTTGCGCTAGGACCTCGGTCTTGCCGGAGCCGGCGCCGGCCCCTTTATTGATGTCCTGGAGGATCGGGGGCTCGGGGTGGTCGATGGCTTCTTGCTGCGCGGGGGTGAGGGTTTGGGCATGGTCGGATCAATGGGATCTTAGCTGGGCGCAGTTGTACCTGGGGCTCGGCGTCCCCAAGGCTTGACGACGCCGCGAATCGTTCCTTATACTAATAGAAAATAACAAGTTACACAGGTTACTAGGCACCGTCGAGGAACTTCCAGCACGACTCCAGTGTCCTCAGCGGTGCCTCCGACCGCGTGGAGCAGGCAATGACGACCAAGTTACTACGCCGAGTCGCTTGGCTCGGAATGTTCGTTCACGTCTTTCTCTCTAGTGCACTTCCCGTCGTCGCTCAAGGGAACCTCGCAGCCCTTCTCGAAGAATCCCGGCAGCTGCTCAAGCAAAGGGAATCCTTGGACTTCTCCTTTGATGACGCGTCGCCATATCAGAATCTCAACCGGCAAGTTGCGACCCTCCTGCGGGAAGCAAAGACGCTGGCGAACGGTAACTCAACCGCGTTGGCCGTGATCGCCGAGCTCGCCTACGAGCTCTTCGAGCTGGATCTGGCTCTTGAGGCGGCTCGGGAGGCCATAGAGCACTCCGATCGAAAGCTCCCGTATGTGCAGATCATGGCGGCGAGGATCCTCTATACGCAGGCGCTGTTCGCGAAAGATGATTCACGATGGGCACTCCTTGATGAGGCATTGGCTCGTGCATTGGATGCGGTGGACGGATTCACCAACCCGTCGCCGGACGCCCTGTTTACACTCGGAATGGTCCTCCAATTACGGAACGAAGTGGCGCAGGCCCATGCAAGATACAAAGAGGCGTTGGCTGTCGCACAGGTTGTCGGGGAAACTGAACTGTCCCGATACTACCGAAGCCTTAGTCAGACTGCTGACAAGCTCGAACGGCTCGATGAATCACTGGAATGGTTTGGCAAACTAGTGGAGACAGGCCTCGCGATGCCGTTGGACTGGATCGCACTGGCGGATGGTTTACACGGCGAGGACAATTGGGCTCTTGCCATCAATACAATCTTCTCCCGACCAGAGTCAACTACCGGCGCCGTGACGTCTAGAGGAGAAAACTTGCAGGAGCCTACTTGGCCGCTCGACGATCCAATGGCTCGCTTCGAACTAGGGGAGCGATACCTCGGCGGCGACGGCGTGCCGGAGGACGATTGGAGGGCGTGGCTGCTGTTTCGGAGTGCAGCGGAACAAGAAGTCGCCGATGCCCAATACATGCTCGCAGTCATGTACAGCGGCGGGACCCGTATTCCAAAGAGCGATACCGAAGCGGTGGAATGGTACCGCTTGGCAGCCGAGCAAGGTCACGCTGGGGCTCAATTCAATCTTGGCTCGATCTATGCCGACGGGCGAGGTGTGCAAGAGAACGATACCGAAGCAGTGAAATGGTATCGCTTGGCAGCGGAGCAAGGTCATGCTCGCGCCCAGTTCAGCCTCGGTCGGATGTACGCGAACGGAGAAGGTGTTCCAGAGAACGATGCCGAAGCGGTGAAATGGTACCGCCTAGCGGCGGAGCAAGGTGATGCCAGCGCTCAGTTCAACCTCGGGTTGATGTATGCGAACGGAGAAGGTGTTCCCGAGAACGATACCGAAGCGGCGAAATGGTATCGCTTGGCAGCGGAGCAAGGTGACGCCTTTGTCCAGTTCCGCCTCGGGCTGATGTATGCGAACGGAGAAGGTGTTCCAGAGAACGATGCCGAAGCGGTGAAATGGTACCGCCTAGCGGCGGAGCAAGGTGATGCCAGCGCTCAGTTCAACCTCGGGCTGAAGTATGACATCGGAGCAGGTGTTCCAGAAAACGATACGGAAGCGGCGAAATGGTATCACTTGGCGGCGGAGCAAGGTCATGCCGGCGCCCAGTTCAGCCTCGGGGTGATGTATGCGAACGGAGAACGCGCTCCAGGGGATGATACCGAAGCCGTGAAGTGGTATCGCTTAGCGGCCGAGCAAGGTCACGCTCACGCTCAATTCAATCTCGGGTTCATGTATTACAAGGGGCGAGGTGTGCAAGAGGACGATACTGAGGCAGTGAAGTGGTTCCGGGCAGCCGCCGATCAGGGTGATGCCAATGCCCAGTTCAACCTGGGCGTTATGCACGCTGCCGGAGATGGCGTCTTGCGCAGTGGAGCCGCGGCGGCAGACTGGTACTACAAAGCGGGTCTCAGCTACCTGGCAGATCAAGACCGGCAAACCGCGCTCCTTTGTGTAGAACGGATCCGCGATTTGGAGACCGTCCTGCACCTCACAGTTCCCAACGTGTGCCTGGCCGATGAGCTCCTTCGGCTAGCATACGGTGCGGAGGCCACGGGAGATCACTCGGGCACCGAAGCCTGGCCTCAACAGGAAGCTGTGAATTTTGGCACAGGGTGGGTCACAGCGGAAGGGTATGTCGTCACCAACTTCCATGTGGTTCAAGGTCACGAGAAATTCGCCTTGCTTCTGGACGACGGCACATCCTTGGATGCTGAGTTGGCGCTCGCGGACCAGGCAAACGATCTCGCTCTCCTAAAGCTCAGCGACATCAACCGCACGCCCGTTGGCCTGCCCCTTGCCAGCCGAGAGCCGGAAACTGGGACCCCAGTCTTCACTCTAGGTTACCCCCATCCCGACTTCATGGGAGCAGAAGTTAAGTTGACGGATGGGATCGTGAGTGCCCGGTCCGGTCTCGGGGGAGATATCAGAGTCCTCCAGATCAGCGTGCCGGTTCAGGCTGGGAATAGTGGGGGACCCCTTCTGAACATGAACGGCGAGGTCGTCGGTGTTGTGGTGGCCAAATTGGACGGCGCGAAAATCTTGGAATGGACGGGCGACCTTCCGGAAAACGTCAATTTCGCGGTGAAGGCTGCCTACTTACGGCCCCTCATCGATTCTGCGCGCGAGATTCGACGTTCGGTCACCGTAACGACAGGCACAACTACACTCGTCGAGCTGGTCGACCGAGTCCGCGGGTCGGTCGTATTGGTTGTCGCCCAGTAGATCGAACAAGAGTCGAACTCATTCAAGCGCGCAAGGGACGTATATCCACCGATTCCAGGAATTACTCAAAATGATCGCATGGCGCCGAGAAGAGAGATTGCCACACTCGCTCAGCACATCACGTCGAAGCTCCAGGCTCCCTGAAACGAAAAGGCGCGAACGTGAGGAAGGACGACTTTCCCGCGAAACGCGGCAGAATGACGGAAGGTAGTCATGAGATTCCTCCTCGTGGCTGTTGTTCAGTTCGTCGTCGGGATCGGCCTACAAGTGGTCGCTGTCTTGCCAAGCGATGGTTCTTTGGACTGGATAACATGGCTCGTCTTTTCGCCACTCTACACCTGGTCTTTTGGGCTCATCGGCAAGAGTCAGACAAAAGGTGAAACCACCGACGCTGGATGTAGTGAAGGACCACCGCGTATGCACCCCGCTCTCGAAGACCGCCTTTGGGAATCAGCAGGTGTGAGGTCGGTCTCCGAACTTCCGCAGTTCCCCTTCCGTAGCTACAAGGCCTTTGTTGCGGCCGTTCGCAACGGCGATGCCGCCATCGGCATCGAGTATGGTGCAGCGAGAGAGTTGGCGCATGTGACAAAATCTCCAGCCGCTTCGTATGCGCTGCTCGCCCTAAGCTTCGTTCCCCTTCTATTCGTACCAGCATCAGTCATTTTGGCCGTGGTCACCGGACGTTGGACCACCCTATTGGGGATTCCTACCGCTCTAATCGCGATGTTTCTCTCGAGTCCATATAACCCCCTCCGTCACATCGCGCTGCTCGGCTCTCTTGCATCGGCAGCATACTGCCTGATCGCGGGCACCGTTTTCACCGCAGGTACATGGTCACTGTTTGGCTTTGGCCTATCCTTCTTCGCCATGCGCTTCCTCAACCGGATTGCGTGGAACTGGGCTTCTGAGGCGGTCCTCGTGTCTGAAGCGTTAACCGCACACCTTTGGAAGACGGCGAATTTGCACATCAAGGGTAAGGAGTTTGGTATGAGATCGTTAGCTGTCCATATTCGGATCGACGGTCGCGAAAGATGGTTGCAAAAGATATCGCGATTTGCAATGAGGGGCATCGACAAATGGGAGAACCACGTGCCGACCGACCTACTCACTCGTTAGTGGCGTCCTCGAGAACGAGTTCTGGTAGGAGCCCAGGGTTGGTCCCTGCGAATATGGTCAATTCGATGACGGTACATGATTTCGCCAGGATGACCAGACAGGCCCAAGAGGACTGGATTCGCAACCTAGACGATCAGGCAGAACAAACAAAATGGTCGCGTCACTACGCCGCCTCTGAGCTGCGCAGGAACGTCAGATTTTACGGGCTTGGTCTTGTCGTTATGTATGTTCTGCATCTCCTCTGGCATGGCTTTGCCTGGGCCGCGCTGCTCCTTTACGGAGCCATGGCGCTCATCGGCATTCCCAATTCCGCGGTTGTGCTGGTAACGAGTGTGGCCCTGGCGGTACGGAATGATCCGGGGCGCTATGGCAGCCCGTTCGACTTGTTGGTCCGAACGGCGCTTTTCCTAGCAAGTCACGCCTTGATAGCCGCCTGTGCCTACCTCGCGTGGATCTGGCTACAAACGTGATGGAGTCACCCAGGATGACCAAGATATCTACGCGCGACGGGGGGACGCGTCGGACTTGGAGGTGACGGGCGTTGCGTGTGCGACCCTTCTGTCGCCCTAAGGTCACGGTGATCGATCCTGGTACGGGATCCCAAGGACCACCAAGTCTCGCGAATGTTGCTTTTTCTCGATTTCGACGGCGTTCTTCGACGAGCCGGTTCTCCGAAGTATCAGTTCGACGCGGACTGCCCTGAGCAGTTTCAAGAGACCCTGCGGGCTCTTTCCGAAGTTGAGATTGTCGTGTCGTCGTCTTGGAAGGAGGCGTTCAGCTTGAATGAGAACAAAAGGCACTTCGTTCCGGATATTGCGAGTAGAATCATTGGAGTCACGCGGGGCGGGCTGAGGGTGGACGATCACCAGCGGCACCGTGAGGTTTTAGCGTTTCTTCGCTGCCAGGGTTGGGAGGAGAGCCCCTGGGTCGCGATCGACGACGCGGCGTCTTTGATTCGGATCGCCCGAAGAATGCGAACGCTCTGAGTCGAGCGTCGGAGGCGTCATCTCGAACTGTGGCCCTGGAGTCTCTTCGCGGCCTTTCGATCGGCGACGCCATCGGCGTCGCTCGCGAAACGTACACAGAGTCGGTCCGCCAACAGAACAGCTCTACAATCAACACAAGTAAATGTATGAGATTGGAAGCGTATTCGGCTTCAGTCCCGCAAGAGGGAAAGTCTCCCACCTCGAACGAGGATGCCGTGTTAATCCGGCCAACACTGGTCGCGCTGGCTGACGGCGCGGGCAACGCTCAGCAGGCAGCAAAAAAGGCGCTCGGCTTGCTGGAGAAGTTGGTGAGCGACACCAGCATATCCGAGCTCGCAGCTTTCCCCACTTGGACGTCGATAGTTCGTATGCTTGACAGCTCTCTTCTGGGAGGCAATCAGTCCACCCTGGTAACTGTGGCTGTCCTTGGAGATCGGCTGGCCGGCTTCGTCGTGGGCGACTCCCGCGCTTACCTAATCTCGGGGGAGGGCAAAGTCACGCTGCATTGCGACCAACCCTTCTAAGGCTCGACTTGGATCGGGTAAGGCAACACCGCTTCCGATCTTCTTGGAGGCGAAACCGGGGGACATGCTTCTGCTTGCCTCTGACGGCGCCTGGTCTCCGCTCGGCTCCCCAGACACCATTGGGCGGCTCGTCATGAAGTCGAAGCTCTCAACGCATCCCGCTGACCTACCAGGGAAGATCGTTGACGCAGCCACCCGCCACGGAAGAGCCGACGATACGACCGTCCTGCTCGCTACCGTTAGGAACGGGAGCTAACTAGCTAAGCTAGCAGTTGCTTCCTGGTCTTCCCCCTGCCCTTCTTACTTTCCTGACCCCTCCGTGCCGCGCAGAGCGCCCCTTTCCCGAGCAATGAACGGCACGGTACTTGCTTCCTCACTCCCGTGGAAGCCACGCTGCAGATTTTTCGTGGGGAGAACCGAACAAATGTGTGTGATCTACCCCACGTGGCGGACAGATAAATGAAATTGGTGGGATTATCAGCGATATCGGCCTTGCTCCTGATCTCGGCACCTGTCCATGGACAGAAGGGCAAGCCAACACTCTGGCTCATGCCACTGGAAGAACCCGCCCTGATCGACGAGCAATCCAAGCGATGGAACGAAATATGGGTAGACGTCAAGAAACACCTAGCAAAGAAAACCAAAACGTTTACCCTCGTCCATTCGCGCGACGAGGCGACGATCTTGATCGGTCTCTTCGACGCACAAGGGCGGGAGTTCACCCAGTATGGAGGCGCTACGACTCAGCTCATGCCAGACGGAGAAACCGCATATACAAGCCAAATGCAATTTGACATCAATTGCACGACCCTGGCCGGAGTCATCATGATCAAAGGAGTTGACGGACCAGATGGAAAGCCTCTCTATTCCGTGATTAACGGGGAAGATTGTTCTTGGCTCTCTACGAGCAAAGGGGGAACCAACTTTGCCAAGAAAGTCGATCAATGGGTTAAGGACAACAAAGCGATTATTCTGGCCGGGCAAGAGTCGGAGAATCAATA
>Ga0326597_10013186_pt1 | contig 10873 bp, 6 predicted proteins | sample RVTome_12_FD_203789 | JGI IMG/M metagenome (GOLD analysis project Ga0326597, IMG submission 203789) | Soil microbial communities from uranium-contaminated site in the Upper Colorado River Basin, Wyoming, United States - RVT100D185 | ecosystem: Environmental > Terrestrial > Soil > Contaminated >... | reverse complement strand
TCGAACATCGAAGAAGTGAAAGCGCGCGGCGGGCCGGTGATCGCGATTGTCGAACATGGCGACACGCGAGTCGCGGAGTTGGCCGACGATGTGATCTCAGTCCCCAGCGTGGAAGAGTTCGTCCAGCCGATCGTCAGCACGATTCCGTTGCAACTGTTGGCCTACCACATTGCGCTCCTGCGCGGATGTGACGTCGATAAGCCTCGGAATCTGGCCAAGAGTGTGACAGTGGAGTGACTCGTGAGTAAAGTGTAGACTGCGGAAGATGCTCGCAAGAAGAGCTCGCAGGCGCGGAAGGCTGCTTAGTAACGCGGGAAAAACAATGTCGCCTTTCGCTCCGCGAAAGTGCGTGCTTTCGCGGAGCGAAAGACGACAATATGCCGAGGTTATTCTTCGCTTGTTCCTTAGGAAAGACGCATGATGAACTTCCTTGTTACTGGTGCTGCCGGGTTCATTGGCTCGCACGTCGCATCGAAGCTGCTCGATCGTGGCGATCGCGTCGTGGGGATCGATAATCTAAACGATTATTACAGCGTGCAACTGAAGCGAGATCGCCTCGCACGGCTTGATGGTCGCGACGGTTTTGAGTTTTGCGAGTTGGATGTTTCCAACGATGCGAGCCTACGGAAGCTATTCTCGGAAGGGCGGCCAGAGGTCGTGATCCATCTCGCGGCGCAAGCTGGCGTACGCTATTCGATCGAGAATCCTAGTGCGTATGTGCAGAGCAACCTCGTTGGTTTTGCGAACATCCTTGAAGGCTGTCGGCACTATCAGGTGAAGCACTTGGTTTATGCTTCGTCCAGTTCCGTTTACGGCGCAAACACGAAGATGCCCTTTTCGGTGCATGATAACGTCGATCATCCGGTCAGCTTGTACGCGGCCTCGAAGAAGGCCAACGAGCTGATGGCCCACACGTACAGCCATCTCTACCGCTTACCGACGACCGGGCTTCGATTCTTCACGGTGTACGGACCGTGGGGACGGCCCGATATGGCGCTCTTCAAGTTCACCGATGCGATTCTCGCGGGGCAACCCATCGACGTTTACAATCACGGCAAGATGCGGCGAGATTTCACTTACATCGATGATATTGTCGAAGGCGTGATCCGTACCGCCGATCACGTAGCCACGCCGAATGCAGACTGGAGCGGCGACGCGCCCGACTCGGGCACGAGTCTCGCGCCGTATCGTCTTTACAACATCGGTAACAATCAGCCCGTCGAACTGATGCACCTGATCGAAGTCCTCGAACGAGCGCTAGGCTGCACAGCACGGAAGAACATGCTTCCCATTCAGCCCGGTGACGTGCCGGCGACCTTTGCCGACGTCGACGACTTGATGCGGGACGTGGAATTCAAGCCAAAGACACCGATCGAAGAAGGCGTCCAGAAGTTTGTGGACTGGTATCGTACCTACCACCAGTGATAACTGGTTCATCGCACAAAGGCACTGCACGAGCCGCGTGCCAAGATTGGCCGCGGAACGGCGAAGAGCGTATCATAATCGCTCTCTTTGCTGTCGCGTTTTGGAGGTGTACCAATGTTGTGGGATATGATTCAGCAGTCGCAGATCCACGATGCTCAATCCTCGGCGGCCGATGCATTTCGTCGTGCCGACCAAGTTCGACGTGACGTCGATCGCTCGCAGGCGACGATTGATGCCTTGGCACTGTCCTGTGCAGCGATGTGGGAGTTACTGAGCGAAAAGCTCGGCGTCACGGATCAAGAGTTGATGGCGAAGATCGAAGAGATCGATTTGCGTGACGGCAAACTCAATGGAAAGATGGCAAACGTGACGCTGGAGTGCCCCGATTGTGGCCGTTCCAACAATTCAAAACGTGTGCGATGCATCTATTGCGGAACACCTCTGGCTCGCACGACGTTCTAGTGTTCCGTCCAGTTAGATAGAATTGCAGGCTGCCAGCGGCGGTAGCCGAACTCGCAAGAGTTCGGAGCCAGAAGTCTTGCGACTTCTGCTACGTCGCCAGCACCCATCAAACAAGGAAAGACGCAACACTATGCCGCGGCGCGATTTGATTGCGAGCTGCCGAAGTTCTCGGCGATTCCGACCGCTTTCACGCCATGCTTGCGAAGCGCTGTTGCCACGGTCAGCGTCTCAGCTTCCGAGGTGTGGCGAATGTCACGGACGACAATTGCTGCATCGAGTGCTTCCACGTTGTTTCCGAGATCTGCCTGCCCCGCATCAATGATCAGCAGGTCATAGTTTGCCGCCGCGGCTCGAATGACTTGGCCGACGCGCTCGTCTCCGAGCGATTCGATATCCGCGACTGGTCCTGCTGCCGACGGAAACAGCGTGATTCCTTCTTCGAGCCCCGTGATGGCGGCTTCGGCCAGCGGTTGCTCGAACGCAGCGGTACTTTGCCAACCGCTGGCAAAGTCGACGCCCAGCTTTTCGCCGAGTTCCGAACGAACGAGGTTCCCGTCGAGCAGACCGACTTTTGCCCCAGCACCCGCCGCGGCTCGCGCGAGGCACAACGCGAGCGTCGTGCTCCCTTCTCGCGATCGCGTGGACGTGACCGCCAGGACGCTCAAGCCTTCGCGACTGGCGGCGAGCAGTTTTTTGCCAGCGTAGTCGAAGTATTCGGTTTGTGCCTTGAAAAGTTGTTCGATATCATCCGGCCAATTGAATCGATCGACTTCCCACACGGGCGAGAAGCGTTTCGCCGAAGCGATGGACGGCAAGGCCGCTGGCGCCGCGCACTCAGCCGCAGCGGCTTGCTCCGGCGAGGTGACTTCTTCCGCATTGACCGCAGCCACTTCGGGCTGCGTCGCTACCGGCGCGGCAAACTCCGCGGCTTCTGGCCTTGTTTCGTTTGTTTCTTCAACTTCCGTGATGTCTGCCGCTTCGGACGGCTCGACAACTGGTGTCGGCGGAACTGCCTCCGTTGCTTCGTCGGATGACGGCTGCACGACGACCGGCGACGGAGCCCAGGCAGCTCCAACGTCGATGACGTTCATGTCGAACGCATCCCACCCCGACGTTTCGTCGTTGGTGTGCGATACCACGCGTCGCATCTCAAAGTGAGGGCCTCGCAGCGTGCGGCGCCGCGCGGCGGCATCGAAACGATAGGATCGCTCACTCTGTTGCGTAGCGTCGATCTGTGTTGGCTCGTGAACTGCTTCATGTCGAGTTGGTTCGGCATAAGTTGCCCCCAACTCGTCGTTCAGCTCAAGTCCATAGGCGTCGATGAAGGCGTTGTCTCGTGTGCTCATCGTAGGCTCGTTGTGTCAGGGATTTCGATGTTTCCGTTCAAGATGCTGCTGCGATCGCCCAGGGTTGCTTGCGGACGATCTGAATCTAACTTGCCCATTCGGAATGATTCCGTCTCGGACGGATACATACTCGATCGGTCATCAGTTTGGCTAGGCGAATCCGCGGGCGCGTATTCGTATCCGCCTCGTTCTAGGCTGAGGCCCTCACCGGGCCAAAGATCCTTGGGCGTTGGGCCGGAATTGGATTGCGACCCCGTCGCCTCTTCCCAAGGCCAGTTGACGACGGCTCGATGATTGTTCGGCAAACCAGCTGTCTCGGATTGCCGAGACGTCTGTGGTTCATCGTAGTACGGAACTCCGATTGGAGACTGATCCAGTTGGCCACGCGCGTACTGCGCTGTTTCTGTATTGGGAGCTTCGTAGGCAAAGCCAGGAAACAGCGGTGGCGATTCGTTTTCGGCTGGGAGTGAGAACTCCGGCTCATGCACCAACGGCACTAGTTCGGCAGCCTCGCTTGCCCAGCCATCCTGATCCGCCGGTGGCGTGGGGCTACCCGCATTGAACAAGAACAGCGTGACGACGACCAACATCCCGCCGACAATTCCACCAAGTACCAACTTATTGCCGACGGCTCGTTGTTGGAAAGTCTTCTTGCTCATGTTCGCCCCGTTTTGCTTCGAGGATTTCTGCTTGCCCAAACTCGCGCGATCGATGCGGCGGCGCTTCTTCCCTGCTGGCGAGGCAGTGCGGCTTTCCACCGAACCGGGGTCATGCAGATCCGGCAGTCGAATCAGAACCGGCAACTCATCGCTGTCGTACTGCATCCCGTTCGTCTCGCTGACCTCGGGCGCGTTGCGACGAGGTGTAACTTTGCTCCCGGAGGGCGAATCGGCTCGGCGTGGACCGACGCGGTGTGGTTCATGCGCAGCGGTACTCATGGCGGAATCCCGTGGGACTGTAATGTTGAAAGTATTTCCATTATCGGTATCGGTCGTAGCGATCTTTAGTCTCAGGTAAACTTTGACGGTTAGTTAAGCCAGAAAGTTACGAACATCTCACGTCACACGGCGATCCACCTGCGTCGGCCGTGATATTGCGGTAAACTCGGCTATTTGGGATATTCGAGACCCTCATTGAGCGTTCACATTCAGCGGTTAGCAGTCAGCTTGTTAAACACGGAAGCTGATCGCTGACTGCTTCCCCACATTCAAGGAAAGACATGCCGCTCGCAACCCAAGTGAATGTTCGCCATCAGCTTGAAGAGCTACTTGACCAACGCATCCTCATTCTTGACGGTGCGATGGGGACGATGATTTTCTCGCTAGGGATCGACGAAGTGACGATGCGAGGCGAGCGTTTTGCCAATCACCACAAGGATCTGAAGAATTTCGTCGATATCGTGGCGTTGACACATCCGGACAAGCTGACCGAAGTCCATCGGATGTATCTCGAGGCGGGTGCCGACATCATCGAGACAAATACGTTCGGCGCAAGTCCCATCGGCATGGAAGAGTTTGGCTTGCCGCGAGAGCTAGTGCGTGAGATTAACTTGGCTGCGTGTGCCTGTGCTCGCCAGGCGGCGGACGAGTTCACCGCTCTCACTCCCGATAAACCGAGATTGGTTGCTGGCTCGATCGGCCCTACGGCCAAGACAACGTCGATGTCACCAAAAGTCGAAGACCCCGGCTACCGAGCCGTTACTTTTGATCAACACGTCGATTCCTACTACCAGCAAATTGCTGCTTTGGTCGAGGGGGGCGTCGACATTCTGTTCCCCGAGACCACGTTCGACACGCTCAATCTCAAGGCGTGTTTGTTCGCGATTTCGAAGTATTTTGACGACCATGACGTCCAACTTCCCGTAATCGCCTCGGTGACGATCACCGATGATGCGGGACGAACCCTATCGGGACAGACGATCGAGGCGTTTTGGAATTCGGTCTCGCACTTTGATCTGACGGGAGTTGGAATCAATTGTGCGCTCGGACCCGAAAAGATGCGCGCCTATGTTGAAGAGCTTTCGCGGATCGCTCCCGTCTACATCACGTGCCATCCGAACGCTGGTTTGCCGAACGAGATGGGGGGCTTCGATCAGACTCCCGAGATTATGGCCGAGACGCTCCGCGAATTCGTCGAGAACGGCTGGCTGAACGTACTTGGTGGTTGCTGTGGCACGACGCCAGAACATATCCGCGCCTTCGCCAAGATGGTCGAAGGTGTGACGCCGCGCCGACGCCCGGTGATCGAGGGACGCACGCGGTTGAGCGGTCAGGAAGCACTAACGCTTCGCCCCGAAACCAATTTTATCATGATCGGCGAGCGCACGAATGTCACCGGCTCAAAGCGATTCGAGCGGCTGATCAATGACGACCAGTACGACGCGGCACTCGACGTCGCGCGAGATCAAGTGATCGGCGGTGCCAGCATCATCGACATCAATATGGATGCCGACTTGCTCGACGGCGTCGAAGCCATGACCCGTTTCCTGAACCTGATCGCCGCCGAGCCGGACATCTGCCGCGTGCCGATCATGATCGACAGCTCGAAGTGGGAGATTATCGAGGCCGGCTTGAAGTGCGTGCAGGGCAAGGCGATCGTCAACTCGATCAGTTTGAAAGATGGCGAGGCGGAGTTCCTGCGCCGCGCACGGTTAGTCCGCCGTTACGGTGCGGCGACGGTCGTGATGGCGTTTGATGAAAACGGCCAGGCGACAGAGACGGATGAAAAGGTTCGAATTTGCAAACGGGCGTTCGACTTGCTCACCCGCGAAGTCGGTTTTCCGCCGGAAGATATCATCTTTGATCCGAACATTCTGACGGTTGCCACGGGGATCGATGAGCACAACAACTACGCTGTGAACTTCATCGAAGCGACGTCGTTGATTAAAGAAGAGTGTCCCGGCGCCAAGATATCGGGCGGCGTGAGCAACATCTCGTTTTCGTTTCGTGGTAACGACATGGTCCGCGAGGCGATGCATTCCGCATTCCTGTACCATGCGATTCGCGCGGGCATGGATATGGGGATCGTCAATGCCGGCCAGTTGGAAGTCTACGAAGAGATTGACAAGGAGCTGTTGGTGCGCGTCGAAGACGTCTTGCTCAATCGGCGAAACGATGCGACCGAACGCTTGGTTGACTTTGCCGAGACGTTGAAAGGGAAGGGTGGTAAGAAAGCGAAAGAAGAAGATCTCAGCTGGCGCGAGGCTTCGTTTCAAGACCGGCTGAAGCATGCACTGGTCAAGGGAATCGACAAGTTCATTGAAGCGGATACCGAGGAGGCCCGACAGCACTTCGATCGCTGCCTGCAAATCATCGAAGGACCGTTGATGGCTGGTATGTCGGTGGTTGGTGACCTGTTCGGTGCCGGCAAAATGTTTCTGCCTCAAGTCGTTAAGTCCGCGCGTGTCATGAAGAGGGCAGTCGCCTACCTGTTGCCGTTCATGGAGCAAGAGAAGATTGAAGCAGGGACCGAGGCACAGTCGGCGCGCGGCAAGATCCTGATGGCGACGGTCAAAGGCGACGTTCACGACATCGGCAAGAATATCGTCGGAGTCGTGTTGGGCTGTAACAACTACGAAGTGATCGATCTTGGCGTGATGGTTTCGTGCGAGAAGATCTTGAAGACGGCCGTCGAACTCGGCGTCGACATGATCGGCCTGTCCGGGCTGATCACGCCCAGCCTTGACGAGATGGTTCACAACGCCCGCGAGATGCAGCGGCAAGGTTTTTCGATTCCCTTGTTGATCGGTGGGGCGACGACCAGCGCGAAGCATACGGCGGTCCGGATTGCCCCGCAGTACAAACATCCAACCGTCCACGTACTCGATGCGTCCCGCTGCGTGGGCGTCGTGGAGAGTCTGCTGAGCGAGGAGCGGCGCGATGCGTTTATCGCCGACAACGTCACGTTACATCAGCAGCTGGTCGACTCGTACGAGAAGCGGCAGGCAAAGCTGGTGCCCTACGATCAGGCATGCGCGAACCGATTTCAGACGGATTGGTCCTCCCTCCAAATTGATAAGCCTTCGTTTGTCGGGACTCGTGTCTTGTCAGAGTTCCCGCTCGCGGAAATCGCGAAATACATTGATTGGTCTCCCTTCTTCATGACCTGGGAGTTGAAAGGGAAGTATCCACAGATCTTGGACGATGCAACGGTTGGCGAGGCCGCTCGGGAGTTGTTCGACAACGCCAAGTCGTTGCTTGATGAGATCATGGAGAAGCGGCTGCTGACAGCAAATGCTGTCTACGGCTTCTGGCCAGCCGCTTCCGCGGGCGACGACATCATTCTCTACAAGGACGATCAACGTAGCGAGGAACTGGCTCGTATTCACATGTTGCGTCAGCAATGGGAACGCAAAGGGCAACGCGATTTTCGCTGCCTCGCAGATTACGTCGCGCCGGTTGATTCGGGCCGTCAGGACTCCATCGGCGCGTTTTGTGTCACGGCCGGCATTGGAGCGAACGAACTCTGTGCCAAGTACGACGCGGACCTCGACGATTACAACTCGATCATGGTCAAGGCGCTGGCCGATCGGTTGGCCGAAGCGTTTGCCGAGCTGCTGCACGAAAAGGCTCGTGGCGACTGGGGATTTGGCGCGAGCGAGTCGTTAACGAGCGCGGACATGATCGCCGAGAAGTATCGAGGTATTCGACCGGCGCCCGGCTATCCGGCATGTCCGGACCACACGGAGAAACGCACGATCTTCGATCTGCTCGATGCAGAATCCGCGACAGGCATGTCGTTGACCGAACACTTTGCAATGTTGCCGGCCGCCAGCGTCAGCGGTCTGTACTTCGCGCATCCCGACGCGCGTTATTTCGCCGTCGATCGGATCACGAAGGACCAAGCGGAGAGTTACGCGCAGCGAAAAGGCATGTCGCTCGCCGAGGTCGAACGCTGGCTCTCACCGAACCTTGGTTATGATCCCTCATGATTCATGATCCCATCAAGGCTCAATCGCCTCGCGCTTCGAACCCGGCAAACCAGCCGAATGTGTTGTTAATCACGACAGACCATTGGCCGGCGTCTTTGCTCGGCGTGGCCGGTCATCCAGCCGTCCAAACGCCGGCCTTGGACCAACTCGCGCGCAACGGAACGCGTTTCACCAACGCCTATTCCGAGTGCCCCGTCTGCCTACCAGCACGCCGCTCGCTGTTGACCGGAACCGCGCCGCGAACTCACGGAGATCGCAGTTTTCAAACCGAGTTGCGCATGCCGACTATTCCCACTATCGCCGAGACGTTTCGCGGCGCGGGATATCAAACGTATGCAGTCGGCAAGCTGCATGTTTATCCCCCAAGGGCTCGAGCCGGTTTTGACGATGTCATCCTGTGCGAAGAAGGACGCCCGCAGTACGGCCCGACCGACGACTATGAGATCTATCTTGGCGAGCAAGGGCTTGTCGGCCAGCAGTTCCTGCATGGCATGAGCAACAACGACTACGTTTCGCGCCCCTGGCACTTGGCCGAGGAGCATCATGTAACGAATTGGACGTCGCGCGAGATGTCTCGCATGATTCAACGGCGCGATCCCACTCGGCCAGGCTTCTGGTATCTCTCTTATACGCATCCGCATCCGCCGATCGCGCCGCTACAGTGTTATCTCGACATGTATCGCGATATCGATCCCGGTGATCCGATTGTGGGCAATTGGAAGTCCAAGACGCATGAGATACCGGCCCGAATGAACAATCGGTTGATCGACAGAGATCGCTTCGACGCGAGATTTATTCAAACGGGCCGCCGTGCTTTCTATGCTCTCTGCACGCACATCGATCATCAGTTGCGAGTTGTCATCGGAACCCTGCGTGAAGAAGGCGTGTTCGAGAACACGATCATCCTCTTTACCGCAGACCACGGTGATATGCTGGGTGACCACGGCATGTGGGCGAAACGTTTGTTCTATGAAGGATCGGCTGGCATCCCGATGCTGTTGGTTGGCTGCGATGGCGACGAGCGAGTCGGATTATTGTTCGATCTCGACGCCGATCCTCACGAGAAAACGGATTTGAGCGAGTCGACACAGCACGCCGATGTCCGTAATCGATTGACAAACTTGCTCGTCGACGAGCTATACGGAGGCGATTTGGCATGGTTGACTGACGGGCGTTTCGTTGGGCTGCCCGAAGATCCTGAAACAGGTCCGCCGGATCGGACGCTTTCACTCCACCGCGGCCGGCACTGGCCTGTGCCGCCGCAGAGTTAGGCATGCCGATGGGTGAGTCTACCCCTGGTACCATCGGGCTGCGCAAACATTCGCTCTTGAGCATCAGTCGCTTCGCAAACTACCAGGGTGGCTGGGGTCGAGTCTTCGAGCCCCCAGCGGTTTTCGAGTCTGGGGGCTCGAAGACTCGACCCCAGCCGCCCATCCGCCCGTTCTCACTGCGCGATGATTGGCTGCTGCTGCCGATACTTGTCCTCGCGACTTTGCTTCGCCTGTGGCAGATTGACGAATCGCTCTGGCTCGATGAACTGCACTCGGCTTGGGTCGTCGCATCCGGTCCGACTGAAATCGTCGAACGAGCACAGATTGGAAATCAAAGCCCATTTTATTTCTATCTTCCTTGGGCGACGACTGCGTTGTTTGGGATGAGTGAATGGGCGTTGCGTCTGCCTTCGTTGGTTGCGGGTGTCGGGCTTGTGGTGCTCGCCTACGGATTGGCTTGTCAGTTCACTCGTTCGCGTGTCGCGGCGGTTGCCTGTTCGATTCTGGCGGCGCTGGATCATAACTTTTTGTTCTACGCAACGGAGGCTCGGCCTTACGCGTGCGTTCAACTGATCGCTGCCGTTCAGCTCTACATCTTTTGGAGACTTCAAGACGCATCACCAGTCCGCCGACGCGTTGCCTTTGTCGCTGCCAACGTTGTGCTCTTCTACTTGCACTACACGGCGATTCTGCTCGTTGCGGGAGAAGTCGTCTATATGCTGACACGATCTTGGTGCGGTCGGCAACGGATGGATGCCCTGAAATACACGCGCCGAAAACTCGCGATCGATCTGCTTTGCGTTGCCGCCATGGCCCTCCCGACCGCTGCTCATATCCTCGATATCGGTGCGCGGCGAAATGCTTGGGCAATGTTCGTCAACAACACTTCCTTGCTGCTTCCCGCAAATTGGTTCTCGTTGGATAGCTATATCGCTGTCCCGTTGGTCATTTGTCTGATCATTGGAGTTTTCAAAGTAGCCATCACGCTCCGTCGTGATGAGCCTTCGACGTGGGACTCAACTTTTAAGGCGACGTTCAATTGTTGTTCTAACACCTTCTCGTCAGGCTCGTCACGGCGGAGCGTGACGGCTACTTTCTTGCTCGTCTGTTGGTTCGTAACGCCACTTTCGATCGTGTGGCTGCTGACGGTCACGGATGTAGCGCGACTCTACCTCGCACGATATGTTATCGGTGCGGCGTTGGCTCCGGTCTTGTTTGCCGGCTTGTGCATTGGTTTTTGTGGAAGCAAAAGAACGCAGGCAATCGTCGCAGGCACGATCATGGCCTATGCGGTTTACTCCAGCGGAATGTTCGAACAGGTGCGATACGATGGCCGTTTGTTTGGCGATCGCGACGAGAATTGGCGCGATGCCGTCCGTTACGTGAACGACGGGAGTCACGAAGGGCCCGTCTTCGTACGAAGTGGCTTACTCGAAGCT
>Ga0326597_10013185_pt1 | contig 10873 bp, 9 predicted proteins | sample RVTome_12_FD_203789 | JGI IMG/M metagenome (GOLD analysis project Ga0326597, IMG submission 203789) | Soil microbial communities from uranium-contaminated site in the Upper Colorado River Basin, Wyoming, United States - RVT100D185 | ecosystem: Environmental > Terrestrial > Soil > Contaminated >... | reverse complement strand
CCGGAATTTGATTCGCTGGACGGAATTCTGAAACAGGCCAACGGCAAGGGCGTGCTGGACTGGGGCGACGGCATCTACATTCGGATCCTTGCGGATCGATTCTATACCTTTGCCAGGCATCCCGAGCAATTCCCCGGCTAGAATTTGCCGCTTGGATGGGAGCGGCCACGGCGGCAGCATCGTCGCGCCGTCAAGTGTTGCCGAAGCGCTGGAATCGCGATGATTCGGAGTATAATCGCGCGAATGGGGAGCGGCAGCAGGCGCGCTCCTGACGGCAATAACCATTCGGATTAGAGGAGGGTTCCATGATACGGGCTTCTCGGTTCCCACGCATCCCGGCAGCAGTCGCAGGCTTGCTTCTGACGATCTTGATCGCACCGGGTATGCACGCGCAGCAGACCGCCAACATCATTCTGCACAACGGCAAAGTCTTGACCGTGGACGGAAACTTCACCATCGCGCAGGCGGTTGCCATCCGTGGCAATCGGATCGCCGCGGTGGGGGCGAACGCCGCCGTACTCGGCCTGGCCGGGCCAGGGGCCACTGTGATTGACTTGAAAGGCAGAACGGTGATTCCGGGTCTGATCGACACCCACCAGCATATCCACAATTATGCGGAAGGGTCCTACGGCGCGACGCTGACGCCGGAGCAATTGGGCGTCTACCCGCTGGATTGGCGCGGCGTGCGAACCATGCAGGACGTGCTGAACCAGGTCCGCGGTGTAATGGCGAAGTACCAGTTCCGCCCCGGTGAATGGGTCTATCTCAACAATGTCGGAGCGGCAGAGTCCGGCGAGCTGATCAAGATTCTGTACGACGAGCTGGACCGCTGGAACCTTGCCACTGTAACACCGAACAATCCGGTGGCGCTGGACCTCACCATCCCGGACTTCAACGGATATCTGGTCAATGACACTGGGATGAGTATTCTGCTTGACCGCCACGGCGATTTCCTTAGAAAGTACGGCCGCTTCTGGATCGACGATGCCGGGCGGCCCGACGGCCATCTGGAACCGCCCGCGGCGCGGCTGCTGCTGCAGTATCTGGCAACACCGTCGCCCGCCGTGGTCGCCCCCATTTACAAGAAGTATCTCGAGGAGCTGGCGGCGACGGGATTGACCACCGTCTCCACGCGGTTGCCCGCCTACAGCAAGGAGAGCTTCGCATTGCTGCGAAGTCAGGGGCAGTTGACGGCGCGCATCGGCGGCGGCATACAGGACGTGTTCGGGAACCTGCCCGAGGCCGACATCGACGCCGGCTTGAGGAAGTATGCGAATATCGCCGGGCAAGGCGATGACATGATGTGGGTGACCTCGGTCGCTCCCACCGCCATTGACGGCGGCGGAACCCGCGCCTGCACCAATGAGAAGCGCGCCGGACAACTCGAAGTCATCGACGGTTGGTGGCCCATGGGACAGTGCCACACCGACCAGGAGTTTCGCGGCGCCGCCGGGCGCGCCGGGACCATCCAGGCCAATTATTTCCGCGACTGGGTATACGCCAGCGGGCGGAACAACGTGCGGTTTGCCAATACCCACACGGCCGGCGATCGGTCGGTGAAGAACATGCTCGACATGATCGAGCAGATACAGAAAGAGCACGGCGCCGACGCCACCAAGAATTGGGCTCTGGATCATTGCCGTTACGTGAACCCGGCGGACCTGCCGCAGGCGGCGCGCCTGGGCGTGTTCTTCAGTTGCGCCCCGAAGTATATCCAGCGCGGCGCCAGCGTTGCCAAGGGCTTCAACGAGCGCATGGCCAACACCATGATTGTTCCGGTGGGGGCCATGGTGAAGGCCGGAGTGAAAGTAGCCTATGAAGCCGACCGCGACAACTACACCTGGGATGATCTGGAAATCCTGCTGACCCGCAAAGACGAACAAGGAAAAGTCTGGGGCGAGCAGGACAAAGTGGACAAGGCCACCGCGCTCAGAATGATTACGCGCTGGGCCGCCGAGTATGTGCTGAAGGGCGACAAGCTGGGCTCGCTCGAAGCTGGGAAGCTCGCCGACGTGGTGATATTAGACCGCGATTACATGACCATTCCGGACGACGATGTTAGCGAGCTGCGCCCGCAGATGACCATCCTGGACGGGAAGATGATCTTCCTGACGCCGTCCTTTTCCGCCGAGCAGAACCTCAAGCCGGCAGGAGCGCTGATCTCGACCTATGACGAGCTCTTCGCGCGCCGCCCGGAAGGAAGCCGCTCGCTCGATTTCTAAGTAGTGGCACAACGGCTGGCTTGCCGCGCGCAGGCCAGCCGTTTTTTCCCGGCTGTCTGCGGACCCCGAGAGCAACCCCAGGCATTGGATGCGGGCACTGGCCCGGCGCGCTCCGAACGCGGCTCTACTTGCGGCTGTCTTTGGTGGCCAGGGGCCCGCCGAAGATTTCGGCGAAGGTTACGTTAAACCGCTGGATGCCGGCGTTGTCCGGGGTGCTGATCTTGAACTCTGAGATTTGGTTGGGGCCCAGCGGGTCGGTCACCAATCGGCCCTGTTCTCGCTTAATGCTCTTGCCGCTGGCGTCCTGGAAATCGCAGTAGACCGTTACACCGCTGAGTTCCCGAGAAGTGATGTTCTTCACACGGCCCACGATTTCCAGCGATGTTTGCGTTCTGGCCGGCTTGGTTTCCAGCAATTCCACGGAGGGCCTGGCCTGCGTTTCGCCGCGCACGGCCGCAACCACCAAAACCATCAATGCCGACGCGATGGCCAGCCCGAATCGAACAATAACCCGTCTCACAGTTGCGCCTCCTCAAAGGATGATCTCAATCTCTTCGGCCCCGTTCTACTACTGCGGAATCGGTCAGCCAGGTGGCTGACGCCGCTTCCTTACGCCCCGGCCCAAACCCGTCATTCAAAATATTGCCATCAAAATATTGCGATCGCTTCGGAGCGGCTAGCCTCCGGATTCAGATATAATCAAAAATACATGTCCGTCAGTACCCAGTCGCCCCCTACCCCCGCCCGCGGCCTGTTACGCACCGTAGGTTTGTGGACCGCCACCAGCGTGGTCATCGCCAACGTTATCGGCGGTGGCATCTTCACAACGCCGGGCTTTCTGGCGCGGGACCTCGGCAGCCCCGCGGCAGTGATGGGCATTTGGGTCCTCGGAGCTATTCTAGCATTGGCCGGGGCGCTCTCGTACAGTGAATTGGGTTCCACCTTTCCGGAAGCCGGGGGAGAGTATGTCTATCTGCGCGAAGCGTACGGGTCGCTGTGGGCCTATGTCAACGGCTGGATATGTTTCTTCGCGAGCTTCTCGGCGCCGATTGCCGCTGCCTGCATTGCATTCGCGGCTTACCTGTCGCATTTCGCTCCCGCCTGGGGGCCGGATTACATATTGCTGACGGCGAATCTGGGAGGCTGGCAGTGGAAGCTGAGCGGCGGGCAAGTGGTCGCCCTCATCGCGCTCTGGGCGGTGACCATTCTCCACGTCACGGGGGTGGAGCGCGGCGCCAGAATCCAAGTGCTGCTGACCGCCGGGAAGGTGGCGACGCTGCTGGCCTTGATCGTCCTCGGGTTGTGGTTGGGAACCGGCGACTGGGGCCACTTCGAAGCGGGCCCGCAGGGGCATCTGCCGGCGTCCGCGCTGCACAATTTCCCGGTCTCGCTGATCTTCGTGCTCTATTGTTACAGCGGCTGGAACGCGGCGGCCTACCTGGCCGGCGAGGTGCGCGATCCCGGCCGCACCATCCCGCGGGCATTGCTGACCGGCACGGCCATCGTAACCGTCATGTACATGGGACTGAACGTGCTCTTTATTTACAGTCTGCCGCTGTCGGAAATGAGCGGCGTGCTGCAGATCGGCGAAAAAGCTTCGCTCGCCCTGTTTGGCCCGTCGGCAACCCATATCGTCGCAATGATTATGGCGCTTTCGATCCTGGCCTCAGCCAGCGCCATGATCCTGGCCGGCCCGCGCGTCTACTACGCCATGGCCACGGACGGCGTATTTCCGCGCCAACTAGCCGGCGTGCATTCGCAGTATCACAGTCCGGCCCTGGCCATCATCCTGCAATCGGCGTGGATCTCCGTTCTGGTGCTGACGGGAACCTTTGAGCAATTGATCGTTTATTCCGGGTTCGTGCTGGTGTTTTTCTCCGCCCTGGCAGTGTCCTCGGTGATCGTGCTGCGCGTGCGGAGGCCCGCATTGAAACGCCCCTTCCGGGTGCCGCTGTATCCCTGGACACCGCTGCTGTTTGTGGGATTTTCCGCCTGGATTCTCTACTTCACGCTGCGCGACCGCCCGGTGGAATCGATGTGGGGAATCATCACCGCCCTGTCCGGAGTGCCGCTCTATTACTACTGGAGAATGCGCCATCGGGTTCCGCCGGGTGGCTCCGGTCAGGCCAGGAAATGAATCGATCGATTCCCAAAGTCAAAAGTTCACTAAATTCCTGAAACCGATCTCTGCGCTGCTCTGTCGTACAATAGGACAACGAGAGGAGCTGCCTCCGGATGGCGCTGCGGCAAAAGATTTGGGAACTCAGACAGGCGGCAGTTCGCTCCCCGAAACCCGCCCCGGCCCGGCAAAATCCCCGCAGTCATTGCGCCGCTTCCCTCCCGCGCGCCAGCTCCCGCCTGTTCACATTTGCCGCGCTGCTGTGCCTCGCCGGCCATGTTTCGCTCGCCGCGGCACAGACCGTCGCAATTCAGGGAACCGTCCAGGACTCCACCGGCGGCGTGCTGCGGAACGCGATTGTTGAACTATATCAAAACCAGGAGCTGGTGGTGCGGACCGATTCCGGCGCCGACGGAAGGTTTCGCGTTGAAGCCCTGCCCGGCGAATATCGCATCCAGGTTACCGCGCTGAATTTCGGAATGCTGGCGCGAGACCTGGAAGTACGCCCGGGGATGACGCCGCTGACCTTACAGTTGAATCTGGCGCCGGTGTTGCAGATTTTGGACGTGGAGGAGGAGCCTTTCCAGATCAGCCTGGAGCCGGATCGGAATTTGACGGGACTGGTGCTGGATGACACCGCCATCCAACAGTTGCCGGAAGATGAGGAAGAGTTGCTGCAGTTGTTGCAGGACATGGCCGGGCCGGGCGCCGACGCCGTCGGCGGAATCGAAATCTCCACCGACGGATTCACCGGGGGACGGCTTCCACCGCGCGACCAGATCCAGGAAATCCGGATCAACAATAACCCCTTCACTTCAGAACGCAGCCGGCCGGGCCACGGACGCATTGAGATTATCACGCGCGCCGGCACCGATGCCATGCGCGGCAGCGTGTCGTTCCAGTTCCGGGACGAGTCCCTGAATGCGCGCAATGCCTTCGCCGACATCCGGCCGCCTTACCAGCAGCGCCGCTGGAGAGTCAACCTGAGCGGGCCGGTCATGCGGGAGCGGATGTCCTTCTCGCTGTTCGCCACGCGGTCGGACTCCGAAGACAGCGATTCGCTTCAGGTCACCACATTGTCCGGCCCGGTCTCGGCGGCGGTGGTCCACCCCAATGTGCGTCAGGAATACAACGGCCGAATGCAGTACCAGCTCCCCAGCAATCATTCGCTGAATCTGGCCCTGGAGTACGGCACCGACAAGCAGGAGAACGAGGGCGTGGGCGGGTTTACTCTCCCGGAGCAAGCCACGGAGTCCGATTCAAACGAGTGGAATCTCCAGGTGCGGGAAATCGCTCCGCTGTCCGAGCGCATGGTGCATGAAACGCGATTTTCGCTGCGCCGCGAGCGTTCCAAGACCACCCCGGTCACGGACGCGCGATCGGTGCGTGTCCTGGACGCCTTCAATGGCGGTGGGGCGACGGATTTCAACCGCGATATGGAACGCAACTACCAGTTCGCCGATCAACTGAGTTATGTTCGCGGACCGCTCTCGCTCAAGGCCGGGTTTCAGGGCGACCTCCGGCAGTACGAGACATTGAACCAGGATAACTTTCGCGGGACCTTCGTTTTCTCCGACCTGGACGCCTTTGCCGCCGGGCGGCCCCTGACCTTCACCAGGAACAGCGGCGATCCCGTCCTGGACATGAACCAGTTCGAGTGGGCTCTGTTCGCGCAGAACGACTACCGCGTTTCCGAGAAGTTGCTGCTCTCCTTCGGTCTGCGATACGAAAATCAGACCCATCTCGGCGACCACAACAATCTGGACCCGCGCTTCGGTTTCGCCTACGGCATTGGGGGCTCCTCGGTGATACGCGGAGGCGCTGGAATCTTCCATCAGCGGCTGAGCGCCGGAACCGTGCAGTCGGTGATGCGGCTGGACGGCGCCCGGCAGGTCGAGACGGTCCTGCGATATTGCCAGCCCGACGATCTCGCCGAGACAGACTGCGTGGAGCCCTCCTACCCGGAGCCGTTCGCCACCGGCGGCAGCGGGACTGCGACGCCCCCGGAATCCACGCGCCAAGCAGCGGGAGACTTAGCAGCGCCCTACACCGCGAACGCCTCGATTTCGTTTGAAACACGCCTGCCCAAAGGCCTGTTCGTATCGGCCGGCTACGATTTTGTTCGCGGCATTCACCTCTATCGCGGCCGTGATATCAACGCTCCGCTGCCCGGCCAAGCCGAGCGGCCCGACCCCACCCGCGGCAATATTATCCTGCTGGAGTCCTCCGCCCGCTCGCGGTACCACGAACTGAGCCTGCGCGTAAATCAACGGCTGGGCTCCAGTTCCTTCAATTTCAACTACACGCTCTCCTCGAACTACGACGACACCGGCGGCACCTTCAGCCTGCCCGCCAGCAGTTACGATTTGAGCGGTGAGTGGGGACGCTCCTCGCAGCAACAGCGGCACTCGGTCTTCGCCGGGTACAACTTCAATCTGCCGTGGCGGATCAGCGCCAACACCCGCGTGCGCCTAAGTTCCGGCCGTCCCTATAACATCACCACCGGCTCAGACGACAATGGCGATACCCACAGCAATGACCGTCCCACGGGCATTTCGCGCAATAGCGGCGATGGCCCCGGAAACTTTGAGGTGGACCTGGGGCTGCGCAAGACCTTTGCGCTGCGGCGGTCGCAGCCACGCCAGAGCGGCGCACGCCAGGGAAGCTCGGCCGAGGCTGCCGGCCGGAATTTCCAGGGCGGTGGCGCCAACCGCAATGGAGGACGCCGCGATACGGAATTGTCCATCAATGCCAACATCAGCAACCTCTTCAATCACACCAATTTTTCGCGCTACAGCGGTGTCATGAGTTCGCCCTATTTCGGACGCGCCAATTCCGCGCGCTCGCCCCGCGAGGTCGAGCTGGGAATCCAGATTAATTTCTAGAGTCTTGCGCCGCTGGCGGTCGAAAACAAATTCGGCTAGTCTCGCTTGGAAGAGGGGTCGGCGTTGCGGTCGAGTGTGATCCGCAGCGACTTCAAGAATTTGGCATCCTGCGCGTTGAGCACCAGATCGCCCGATTCCAACGCGGGGAGATTCGCTCCGGCGCCGAGTTCCTCCGGACGATGATTGAATCCGATGGTGGCCTCCAGCAGAAGGAAGATGTCGTAGCCGGCGTCGCGCAGGTCCGCCAGCGCCTCCGAGACCGCCACAGATTCTGTCAGAGACTCATTGATCGCCGCTCCCAATTGCTGCATCAAGTGCTTGAGATTTTCGTCCATCTCCATCCAGGAAATCCCTTTCGCGCAGCCGGCCGGCTGCCGCCATAGTGTGGCCAGAACTGCCCTGACTCTGACAAGGAATGAGGAACCTGGCCCGAGCTTATTGTAGGGGCCGGGCGGAAATCCTGTCAACGATCATCGGGTATGGGGGCGACGACGCGGCCGATGCGCTGTCGCGCAGGGATGGAGCGGGGCATCCCTTGGTATGATCCCTTGGTATGCTAGGAACATGACGGAGTCTGCTCCCGATCGCCGCAGGCTGGCCGAGCGCGGAAAGCGCCTCGAGTATTTCACCATCGCCTGGAACTGCGTGGAAGGGCTGGTGGGGATTCTGGCCGGCGCCATGGCGGGAAGCATATCCCTGGTGGGGTTCGGCGTCGACAGCTTCATTGAAGTCACTTCTGGAGCGGCAGTGCTGTGGCGGATGTCGGGGGACGGAGACGAATGCGCCCGCGAGCGCCGGGAGCAGTTGGCGCTGCAGGTGGTGGGCGCGTGCTTTCTGGCGCTGGCCGCCTACGTCGTGTATGCGGCGGTCGGTCACTTGAGTGGCAGAAGGGCCGCCCAGCAAAGTCCCGCCGGTATCCTGCTGGCGTGCGCTTCCCTGCTCGTCATGCCGCTGCTGGCCCGTGCCAAGCGCAGAGTCGGCAGCGCCTTGCGGAGCGCGGCGATGCACGCCGACGCCCGTCAGACGGAGTTTTGCGTCTACCTCTCTGCGATCTTGCTGGCCGGGCTGCTGCTGAATGGCGTTTGGGGCCTGTGGTGGGCGGACCCTGTCGCCGCGCTGGTGATGGCGCCGATCATCGCCTGGGAGGGCGTGAAGGCCTGGCGCGGCGAGTCCTGTTGCGATTGAATCAACGGCGAGACGGTAGTGGGTCAGTTTGACGTAAGGGCATGGCTTCAGCCATGCCGAAAGAGTGCGCCTCAGCGGAGGGCTTTAGCCCCTGAGGTCCTTCCCTCAGCGGTTGAAACCGCTCGCGGCGGCGATGTTATGGCACGGTTCAAACCGTGCCCTTACCGTCTGGAAAATCTCGAGCTGACCCACTACCGGCGAGACGACCAGCGAGACGACGGGTTTGACGGCGGCCCACCAAGACCTCTATAATCAGAAATTGCGCTGTAGGGAGCGGGAGGATTGCATGTACGCTATTATTGAATCCGGCGGGAAGCAGTATCGCGTGGAGCCGGGCGATGTCATCCGCGTGGAGCACCTGCCGGGAGAGGCCGGCGAGGCGGGGGAGTTGGGCCGCGTGCTGGCGGTGTCTCCGGAGTCTGGGAGTCTGCTGACCGGCACGGAGGTAGCCAACGCCAAGGTGGAAGCCACCATCCTCGGCCATGGCCTGGAAAAGAAAATCCTGGTCTTTCATTTCAAGCGCAAGAAACAATATAAGAAAACCCGCGGGCACCGCCAGCAGTTCACTCGTTTGCGAGTGGACAAGGTGACCGTTTAAAGGACGGTCCTCCTGAGTCCCGGCACGCCGGGGCGAAGGACTTTTTTTTAGAACCGGAGAAACGGTATGGCACATAAAAAAGGGTTAGGCAGCTCACGTAACGGGCGGGACTCCAATGCCCAGCGACTGGGCGTGAAGCGCTTCGGAGGGCAGTTGGTATCAGGCGGCTCCATCCTGGTGCGGCAGCGCGGCACCCGATATAAGCCGGGCGAAAACGTCGGGATCGGCAGCGACGATACCCTGTTCGCCAAGGTCGGCGGAATCGTGCGCTTCATCGACAAGGGCCGCACCGGCAAGTTCATCGCCATTGAACTGGTACAGCCGGAAGCAAACTAGTTTTTCGCGGGAAGCAATCGAGCGGTTGTTTTCCCGCGTTTTTTGTATGCGCGCTCGTCCACCTCTGACGCCGTGTTCTTGAGGACCTCAAAGAGCATCCAACGTGTTTGTAGATGAGGCAATCATTACCGTCAAGGCTGGAGATGGCGGCAATGGTTGCGTCGCTTTCCGCCGGGAGAAGTTTGTCCCGCGCGGCGGCCCCAGCGGCGGCGACGGCGGCAAGGGCGGCGACATCATTCTCCAAAGCTCACAGCAGCACAATACGCTGATTCATTTCCGATTCAACCCCGAGCACAAGGCCGGGCGCGGCCGCCACGGCGAGGGCAGCAAACGCACCGGCCGCGACGGCGAGGACAGCGTGCTGCGCGTCCCGGTGGGATGCCTGGTGGAGGACGCCGAAAGCGGCGAAAAGCTGTTTGACTTTGATCAGCCCGACCAGACATTCCTGGTAGCCCGCGGCGGGCGCGGCGGGCGCGGTAACGCGCGCTTCGCCACCTCCACGCACCGCGCTCCCCGAGAGCACGAGCCGGGCGGCGAGGGCGAGTTCCGCCGCCTCCAACTAATCCTGAAGCTGCTCGCCGATGTCGGGCTGGTGGGATTGCCGAACATCGGCAAGTCCTCGCTCTTAAGCCGCATCTCGGCGGCGCATCCCAAGATTGCCGACTATCCATTCACGACGCTGGAACCCTGCCTGGGGGTGGTGCGCGTCGGCGAGGAAGAAAGCTACGTGGTGGCCGATATTCCCGGCCTGATCGAAGGCGCCCACGAGGGCCACGGCCTGGGCACGCGATTTCTGCGGCACATCGAGCGCACCCGGCTGCTGGCCCACCTGATTGATGTCAGCGATCTCGCCAGCCCCGATCCGGAGCGCGATTTCGAGATCATCCTCTCGGAACTGCAGAGTTTTTCCGAGGATCTGGCCGCCCGTCCGATGCTGCTGGTGGCGTCGCGCATCGATCTGGCGGGCGACGGCAAACGTCTCCGCGCCGTGGAACAGTTGGCCGCCGAGAGGAGTCTTCCGTTCTTTGCGGTCTCCTCGGCGACGGGCCGGGGACTCGAAGATCTGAAAACAGGGATGGCCCGGATACTTCGAGAACTGCCGCGCGCCACCCGGAAAGCAGCAGAAGACATCGACAGCGAACTCGATACCCACCCGCCCTCCGCCCGCTCCGCAGTCTGGTCCGAAACCGATGCGGCCAGTGCGGACCCGCCTGACGAAAGGAAGCCGGCGTGAACATCGCGCTGTTCGGCGGGACCTTCGATCCGGTCCACTCCGGCCACATCGCGGCGGCCCAGGCGGCCCAAGCGGCCTTCTCGCTCGACCAGATTCTTTTTATTCCGGCGCGTGTCCCGCCCCACAAGCGCGCGCGGCATCTGACGGCCTTCCCGCACCGCCACGCCATGGTGGCGCTGGCCTGCGCCGGGAACTCCCGGTTTGTTCCTTCCATACTGGAATCTCGCGGGGAAAATCAGGGGGAGCCCAACTATTCCATTACTACGGTTCGGAAATTGGCGGGGCAAATGTCGC
>Ga0326597_10013184_pt1 | contig 10873 bp, 11 predicted proteins | sample RVTome_12_FD_203789 | JGI IMG/M metagenome (GOLD analysis project Ga0326597, IMG submission 203789) | Soil microbial communities from uranium-contaminated site in the Upper Colorado River Basin, Wyoming, United States - RVT100D185 | ecosystem: Environmental > Terrestrial > Soil > Contaminated >... | reverse complement strand
CCGACCGCTGGGAATACACGCCGGTCACCCCGCTGGCGTGCGCGGGACCAGCTCTCGGCCCGGCATCCCCCCTGGCAGCGGAAGGATGGACGTCGCGACCACAAGGATGTCCTCACGGGCGAATCCGCGCTCCTCGATCGCGTACCGCAGGGCGGCCGCGATGGAGGGGAAGCGCAGGGCCTGGTCGACCGAGTCAACCCAGTGCAGGTGCGGGCCCATCCAGACCGGCGGGTCGACCAGCCGGACCGCGTAGGGGCAGCTCATGCCGGCGGCGGGTGCCGTCCGGGCCGAGCCGGGGCTGGCCCAATCGGCTGGCCCACTCGCGGCCGGAGCCCGCTGGATGTTGGCGCAACTGAGCGGAGTTTTCGGCGGGTCGGCCGGGGTGAGGATTGGGCGAAAAGGCCCGTAAGTGCTTGGCGCGCCCGACAGGGTTCGAACCTGTGGCCTTCGGCTCCGGAGGCCGACGCTCTATCCAGCTGAGCTACGGGCGCGCAACAGGTGAATCTACCACGGATTGCCCGCAGGCTGCCCGCGGCGATGGCTTGCCAGCCGTAGCCCCGCCTCCTCCCTTGCCTAGCGGGGCGGAGGTTGGCGCGCCCGGAGGGATTTGAACCCCCGACCTACGGGTTCGAAGCCCGGCGCTCTATCCAACTGAGCTACGGGCGCGCACTCGACGACGTTACCACGGAAAAGACCGCAACGCTCCCGAGGGGCCGCGCGGACCTCACGCGCGACCGGCGCGTGCGAGCAGGGTCTCGAGGACGGCGATCCGGCCGGGATCTTCGAGCGCCTCGGCGAACTCGCCGATGACCCGCCGGAGGCGGGCGACATCGATTTCAGCCCCGTGTGCGATGAGAAGCGCCTCGGCATCGTCGAGGTCTCGCGGTCGTGCGGCCACCAGCTTGTAGATGATCAGGTCTTCGGGCCGCGCCACGCGCGTGTGGACCCCCTGGAATTCGACCTCGACGCTGGCCTCGAGGGCGGCCTGCTCGAAGGGCAGCCAGGCCAGGATGACGTCGACGGGAATGCCGGACGGCTCGTGCCGGAGGAGCAGCACCTGATGCGCTCGCGCGAATTGGGCAGCGTCGTCGATGCGGGACCGCAGGTCGCGGCGGTCGGCCGCCGCGAGGATCTTCTCCGGAGGAATGTCACGGGCGAGAATCGTGGCATCGATGTCCACCGTTGACCGGGGCACACCGTGGGCAATCACCGCCACGCCGCCGATGATCATCGAGGGAAGGGTGAGGTCCGCGAGCAGCCCGGCGACAGCCTGGAGCGCATCGACGAATTCGGCGCCGGAGGCTTCGCTCACGGGCGAAGGCGCTCGCGGAGGAGAGTCCAGAGATGGCGGACGGCCTCGTCTTCGCGCGCTCTCCTGGCGCTGAGGTCTGTGTTGGCCGCGAGTGCGCGGCGCGCCGCGGTAATGAGCGGCAGTGCCAGAGACAGCGCCCGGCTGGCACCGCCGGCGGTCGTCCCCCCGGTGCGCCGGTCCGCAGCCGCCGCGGCCTCGAAACCGTGGATCCAACGGCGAGCGTCCCGGGCGCTCATGGACATGCCTCGATTGTACCCCGATCGAGGCCGGAGGTACCCCCAGAGGCTCGACGCAGGTCGAGGCCGCGTGCTAAAATCCGGATTTGTCCTCGGCGAGATCGCGCGGGCCGTGGACCGCGCCAGCCTCGAGTGGGCCGCTAGCTCAATTGGCAGAGCAGCAGACTCTTAATCTGCGGGTTCTCGGTTCGATTCCGAGGCGGCTCACCACTTCTCTCAGGTAATCCCGCGCTTCTTCGATCGGCGTGCGCGTCCGGTCCTGTCCGTCGACACACGAACGTGTCAGGAACCGGCCAGAATGGCGTGTCTGCGCGCAGTGCAGAACTACTCTAGCGCTCGCCGGCCGCCAGGCGGAGCTGCTGTGCAACCTCGCCGTACGCGGGACCCGGCAGGACGACCGCGAGCGGCGTGCCGTCGGCCATGGTGGCGCGGTACAGCACGTCACGGCGGTTCGCGAGCTCGACGACGCCGTCGTGGGAACCGCGCAGCAGGCGGATGTCGAGGTGATGCGTCGTGGACCACCGCCTGGTCAACCACACGGAGGGGAAGCGCCCGGCGTCGGCTTCGACGGCGTCCCTCGGGTTCCCCGACACGGCGAGCGGCATGCGCGCACGCTCGGCCTGGTCTGCCGCCCACGACACCGCCTGGAGCATGCTGTTGCCCCAATAATCCATGTCGAAGCGTCCGAACGCGGCCCGCGGCCCGCCCATGATCGGGCTGAAATAGACGACCTGGTTCGGGTGGTTCCGGAGCTGGAACGCGAACGGCTCGGCCACGCCGACGGCCAGGACGACGATCGCCGCGGCGCGCGTGCGGCCGCGGACCGCGTCGAGCGCGGCCACCCAGCCGGCCGCCGCGAGCGCGACGAGCGGCGGCACGACGAACAGAAGATGGCGGATGCCGTCGTAGAGCGTCGCATGACGCGCGATCGCGCCGACAATCGGCACCAGCGCAAACGTGCCCAGCGCAACCAGCCCGGCACGCACGGCCGTCCCTCGCCGCCACGCCAGCGGCGACAGCGCGAGGCCGACGAGCACGACCGGCGGCAGGGTCATGCCGAGCCAGGCCGGCACGTAGTGCCACGGCAGGCGGTCCGCGGCCAGATACTCTCCTCCGTACAGGACGCCAAAGGCGCCCGCCCAGCTCGCGCGCGAGGCGATCAGGAACGCCTCGATCGGCCGTGTGAACGGCTGGCCCTGCGCCCAGGGCCAGGCGAGCGTCCCCGCCGGAATCGCGACGAGCGCGAGAGCCAGCAACTGGGCACCCGTTCCGGCGATTCCCCCGACGAGACGCTCGCCGGAGGACCGTCGGAATGCGGCCCACGCGCTGAGCGCCACGAGGACGACGGCGGTGTAGGCCAGCAGCATGAGCCCGAGCGGTCGCACGTTGGTCGCCAGCGCGATGACGGCCGCGAGCGTGGCGGCGTGGCCCCAGGTGAGATGCGGCGGACGGGGGCGGACGGTCAGGAGGACGTAGAGGGCCGCGATGGACAGCGCCGCGAAGGGCACGTCCTTCGGGTTGTTCATCGAATGGCCGAAGTACCGCGGCGACACGGCCAGGAGCCCTGCGGCGAGCCATCCGGCGCGCGGACCGAACACGCGGGCGGCCAGGAGGCCGCAGAAGACGATCCCCAGCCAGCCGAAGACACTATTGACGGCGTGCCGGACGACGTAGATGTCCGCCGGCACGGCGTGCTGGACGGCGACGGCCGTCAGCTCGAACAACCCGCCGTACAGGTACTGATTGGCGAAGTCGGTGTCGAAGTCCGATCGCGGAAGCCGGCCGTGCAGATAGTCCCAGACCTGCTCACCGTACTTCTGCTGAAAGCGTTCGTCCCACGTGAAGCCGAAGTCGCGCGAGAGCGCGACCATCGAGAGAAGCAGCGCCAGCGCGGCGAGCGGCGCCGCCAGCCGGCGATCAGCGGGACTCCACATAGCGGCCGTGCCAATCATGCCACATGATCACGACGAGGTCGCGGAGCATGGAGAGGCCGTCCCGAATCCACCGCACGGAGCTTCCCGGATGGTACTCGCAGACGACCGGGACCTCGACGACACGGTATCCGCGCCGGCGCGCGATGCAGAGCACCTCGACGTCGAAGCCGAACCGGTCGACGCGCTGCACGCCGAACAGGCTGCGGGCGATCTCGCCGCGAAACGCCTTGAAGCCGCATTGCGTGTCGCCCAGCCCTGGCAGCGCGATGCGCCGGACCACCCGGTTGAACAGACGGCCCAGCAGCCGGCGCAGGCGCGGTCCGCCCCGCACGGTCGACCCCGGCAGCGCGCGCGATCCGATGGCGACGTCGGCCCCTGCCTCGAGCGCGGCCAGGAACCGATCGGCCGCTTCGATCGGCAGCGAGAGGTCCGCGTCGGCGAAGAGCGCGTGGGCGCTGCGCGACGCCAGCACGCCGCGGCGCACCGAGAAGCCCTTGCCCCGGTTCCGGCCGTTGTCGAGCACGATCACGTCGGGACGGTCGCCCGCGACGCGGGCGATCGCCTCCGCGGCGCCGGGCTGTCCGCCGTCGAGCACGACGATCAGCTCGGAGGCGTACGGGCGCGATCCGAGAAAGCCCAGCACGCGCTCGACCGTCACGCCGATCCGATCCGCCTCGTCGAACGCCGGAATGATGACACTGAGGAACACACCGGCGGAGCACTCAGTCCGGGCCACGGCGTCGCTCATGCGTGCCCGCTATTCTAGTCCGGGTCGGGTGACAGAGGCATGAGCGCGTGGTTCCGAACGACAGCGGTGTTCGGCAGGCAGCAACACGTGGCGTGTGCAACTTGAAAGGGCCGTGTCCTGGGTCATGGCACAGCGCCCTTGACGGTCCGTGGCGCGTTTGTCAGAGTGAAGGACCTGGCTGGGGAACGACCAACGCCGCCCGGGACTGCGCGCGTGCACGTGTCGCGACATCATCGAGCAGCCCTGCTGCTTGTGCTCGGCGTGGCCGCGGTTGTGCGGCTCTGGGGCATCGGATTCGGGCTCCCGTACGCCGACGCGCGCCCTGACGAAACTGCCATCGCCGGGCCCGCCGTGTCCTTCCTCTCGGGCAACCTCAGCCCCGGCCGCTATTTCTACCCCGCGTTGCAGATGTACGTCCTGGCCCTGATCTACCTGGCGTACTACCGGGTCTCGAAACCGTTCGCCGGATACGCCACGCTGGCCGCGTTCGCAGAAAGCCGGAGGCAGAGCCTCGCACCGTTCTTCTACCTCAGCCGCGGGCTGTCCGCGCTGATGGGCACGCTGACAATCTGGTGGGTGTACGCGATCGGCCGGCGCGTGTTCGGTCGGACGGTCGGTCTCGTCGCCGCGCTGTTCCTGGCGTTGTCGTTCTTGCACGTGCGCGACTCCCACTTCGGGGTCACCGACGTCCCGATGACCGGCCTCATCGTGCTGACGGTCCTGGCCATCCTGCGCTGGCACGAGACCGGCCGCCTCCGCGACGCGGCACTGGCCGGGCTCGCCGGAGGGCTCGCGACCTCGACGAAATACAACGGGCTGGGGCTCTGGGTGCCCTTCGGCGTCGCCGTCGCCCAGCGATGGATCGAGACGAGGCGCCCGAACGCCGATGAGACGCGCGCGCTCCTCGGCTCAATCGCCGCGTTCGGCCTGGTGTTCGCGCTCGCGTTTCTCGGAGGCTCGCCCTACACGCTGATCGAATGGAACCAGTTCGTGCTCGACACGAGCGCGCAGGGCGACACGCTCGTCCGAGGCCACGGGCTCGTGCTCTCGCGCGGCTGGTGGCACCACGCGCGCGTGACGCTACCCGCGGCGCTGGGATGGCCCGTCTATCTGTGCAGCGTCGCCGGCGTGGCCGGTCTTCTGGTGACCCGATTCCGACGGTCCGCCATCCTGCTCTCGTTCCCCATCGCGTACTACGTCGTGGCCGGTGAGGGCATGACCGTCTTCGCCCGCTACATGATTCCCGTGCTGCCCTTCCTCGCGATCGCGGCGGCGTGGGCAGTCGTGACGATGGTGCGGGCGGCGGTGCCGGCCGGCCGGACCAGGATGCGTCACGCCGTGCTCACCGCGTCGGTGGTCGCCCTGATCGCCCCGTCGGCCGCACGAGTGGTGGCCGTGGACCGCCTGCTGACAAGGACCGACAACCGCGTGCTCGTCGCGCGCGCGCTCAGGGATCTGATTCCGCCAGGGGACAGCTTCTTTCAATCAGACCGAAGCTACGGCCGGGCGCCACTCGAGATCGACGGGCGCCGCCTCGAGGTCGGCCTCGTGCCGTTCGACGAGGCGAACGGGTTCGTCGAGGGACTGCCGGACTGGATTCTCCTCCAGCGGTCGCCGCTCGCGCTGTACACCCAGGACCCGACGCCAGAGATGGAGCGGCTCTTGCGCGACGAGTACTCGCTCGTACGGACGTTCGACGCGCATACGGCCAGGACCGACCGGGTGTACGACGCACAGGACGCGTTCTTTCTGCCGCTCGCCGGGTTCAGGGGCATCGACAGGCCGGGGCCGAACTTCGAACTGTATCGCCGCCGGTAGGAACGGCGCCCGTCGTCATGTCTTCGGCGCGCGCTCACGGGCCGCTGTCGTCCCGCAGCTTCCAGATGTAGATGTTCGGGCCCGGACGGGTCACGTTGCTGAACCCGGCGTAGGGCAGGTAGAGCGCGTCCTGCATGTCGTAGATGTTGCGCGGGTCCCGCGGATTGACGGCACGGACCCTGTGGCAGAGGTCGTACCGGCGACGCAGCAGATCGGCCAGCCGCGGAGGAATCTCACCGTGGCTGTACGGGATCGGCGATTCCTGCACGACGATCCAGTCGGGCAGCCCCGGCGCCCAGTCCCCGCCGACGCGAAAGAGCCCGAATTCGCGGTTGTAGTTCCAGTTGACGTACCGCCGCGGCCCGCGTTCGAGCTGTATCCAGCCGTAGTGGGTACCGGTCTGGTAGAGCGCCTGGCCGGGTCGCGCGCGCTCACGGAGCCACTGCGCCGCGAGCACCCGGCTGTCGGTCCTGGCGAGCAGCTGGTCGTCGCGGATCGCGCTCCATGCCGTCGGCGCCACGGTGAGGACCGCCAGCGCCCCGACGACCGCGGGCGACGGCAGACGCAGACGCGCGGCGACCCACCGCCCGGCCGCCACCGTGAAGAACGCCGCCAGCACGCAGAGAAACGGTACGACGAGGATCATGTAGCGGTGGAACAGGAGGCGTCCGCCGCCGGCCACCAGAAAGTAGGCAATCGGGAAACTCACGAGCAGGAACGTCGTCGTCGCGTCGGTGGTGGCGTAGTGCGAGTTCCGGACGAGCAGGAAGGTGAGGGCGACGAAGACCGCTGCGACTCGCGCGGTGGCGCGGTCGAACAGGCGTCGCGTGAGGTGATAGATCAAGAACCGCGGGTAATCGAAGAAGTCCGGCGCCCAGTCGCCGTTGGGGTGACCGACCCGAGGCTGATGACCGCCAGCTCGTCCGGCCGGGCGAGCGTGTGCGGCAGCCCGAAGAGCAGCCCCCAGAACCGCAGCGCGCCGGCGGCGACGAGCGCCGCAGCCAGCACGAGGTCCAGACGCCAGAGCCTCCGCATGGCGCGTGTCCTCATCGACCGATCAGATCCCAGCGCAGGCCATAGATCGTCGTGTCGTCGCCGCTCCCGAGCTTCTGGAGCGCGACCATCGTGTCGGCCTCGGTGGTGGACCCATGCACGACCACGTGGGTCACGCCGATGTCGGCGAGCGCGCGCAACGCCTCGACCGCCGGGAACGTCTGCGTGGCCTGCCAGTGCTCTCCGTAGCTGCGTGGCAAGAAGCCGCTGTAGCCGTTGACGAGCGGCCGCCAGTGTCGCGTCGAGTTCAACATGTACTGCGCGTTTTCGAAGGCCGAGCCCGGCGGGGGCATCGGGAACTCCGCGACGATCGCGCGGCGCTCGCGCGCCAGCAGATCGTAGACCGGCGGCGGCCGCCGCGCCAGCGTGTACGGGATGGGCGCGACGAGCACCTCGATCGTCGCCAGCAGCAGCAGCGCAGCGGACGCCCCGGCGCTCCACACACGTCCTGTCCAGCGACGCCTCAACGCCGCGAGGCCGAAGCCGGCCAGCACCGCAACCGCGGCGAGCACGAACTGTCCCATGCGCACCGGGGCGCGAATGCCCTGGAGCAGCGGGAAGGCTCGATAGAGCAGCGCGTAGCCGGGCACCGCCACGCCGAACGAGACGACGAACCCGACGATCCCGATGGCGAGCCACCCGCGCGCGCGGCGGTCGCGAAACGCCACGCCGGACGCGAGCGCGACGGCCGCCAGCAGCGTCGCCACGACGCCCGGAAAGAGCGGCGTGTGCCCGCCGCCCGCCCACACGCGGTGGCTCCACCACGTGAAGTGCCATCGCGCCGGGGTGCTCAGGTAGTCACGCCACGATCCGGAGTACAGCGCCACGTCGTCGAGCGTTCGCGTGAAGCCCTGATACTGCTGCGCCCAGTAGTACGGCAGCAGGAACGGGACGAGAATGGCACCGGCGACGATCGCGGCGAGCGCGGCCGGACCGGCCAGCCGGCGGATCCGGTGCCCGATCCAGTCGCGCGGCCTGACCAGCACGACGGCGACGGCGGCGAACGTCGTGAAGACCAGCGCGTAGTTCGAGGTCAACCCCTGCAGCGCGAAGCAGACCGCCAGCGCCAATGCGTGTCGCCGGTTGGGGTCCGCGAGCAGGCGGTCGAGCGCCGCGATGGTCAGCGGCAGGAACTCGAGGTGCAGCGCCTGCAGGTGTGGAATCCGGCTGAAGCCGTGCGCGTTGAACGCGAACAGCGCGCCCGCGACGATGGCGGCGGCGCGATCGCCGGTCCAGCGGAACATGACGAGGTACATGACCCAGCCGCTCAGGCAGAATCCCGCCAGCACCAGCAGGTTGTAGACGAGAACCGGCTGTCCTCCGGCCCAGTAGAGCGGCGCGCCCATGAGCGACTGGACCACCATGTGTTCGGAAAACGCCAGCGTGTTCGGCTCCGGGTAGAAGATGTTGGCGTCGAACAGCCGGAGCGGGGCGCGCGGGAGCTGATGCGCGACCCAGGCCGTGATCCACTCGTTGAGGATGGCGTCGGCGTTGTCGTTGCGCGACAGGGTCCCGGGTGCTGTGGCGAGCGGCCAGGTGTGCAGGACCGCCAGGCCGGCGAACAGGGCGAGCGCGGCCGCGTGCGCGCGCCATGTCTTCCGCCGCAGCGTGGCCGTGGGCCGCGTGTGCTCGGTCACCGTCACCTGCTGCGCTGCCTCAAGCCTGAGATTCTAGCAGGCTACAGACGAACCCGCGTCCGGTGAGTCCTTCGCCCCAGCCTGTCCTGCGCCCGCCGGAGGGCTCGTGCTGAGCTCGTCGAAGGGCTCGGCACGAACGGAGGCGGACCCATCCGGGCGGGCCAATCCTACACGCTTACCATCCGCTGAAGCCAAGCACGCGCGGGTCCCGACAGCATCTCCATCGCCTTGAGCTGAGTTGAACGACCGACCCGACGGTCGGCGCAAGACGCCGGGGTTCTGACCGACGCGAGGTCTGGCGCCGGTATCAGAGCACCGCACGTGCGCAATCGCGATCCGGTCAACAGCAGGTGCCGCGACGAGCGATTCATGGCCTGTTCGCCGTTCGCGTCTCCCGCAGGCAGGCGAGGCCGGCGATGGCGCGCGCGCCATACCAGCTCGTCACCTCGCCGTCGATGAGCTCCACCGGCACACCCGGGCAGCGCGCGCCGAGGTCGCGCGCGTGCGACGCGCGAAACCGGAAGGGCTCGGTGGCGAGCAGCACGCGATCCACCCGCGCCACTTCCGCGTCGAGGTCCGCCAGCACGGGGTACCGCGCCGCGCCGCGCGCGCCACCCGGCCCGTGCGGCACGTCCCAGCCGACGCGCGCCAGGGTCCGCGCGATGTAGGTGTCGCCCGCCACGGTCATCCAGGGATCCTTCCAGACGAGATACAGCACGCGCTCGCGCGGCCAGTCGACCGCCACGCACGCGTCGAGCTCGCGCTGGAGACGCACGCCGAGCGCCTCCGCCCGGTCGGCGCGATCGAACAGGCCGCCCAGCAGCCGGTACAGCGCCAGATTGTCCTCGGGCGCGTTGGGGTGGGTGACGACGACGTCGGGCACGAAGGTCCGCAGCGCGTCAGCTGTCGCCTCGAGGTTCTCGTCGACGTTGACGATGACGTGCGTCGGCGCGAGGCCCCGGACCGCGTCCAGCCGCACGTCCTTGGTGCCGCCCACCGCCGGGACCGCGCGGACGGCGTCGCGCGGATGGACGCAAAACCCCGTGCGGCCGACCACCTGCGCGCCGAGATCGAGCGCGAAGAGCAGCTCCGTGATCGACGGCACCAGCGACACGATCCGCGCGCCGGGACCGGCGGGAAGATGCGGCGTGCCGAGCGCGTCGGTCAGCACGATCGCATTGTGCCACGCCCTCCCCCAGGTTCGTAGGTCGGCTGGATGAGCACGCGCGCGGAGGGTGGCGGCGGGCGGGGCCGCCCCGCCCGCCGCGCAGGCGCCTCCCCCGTGACGGTGCTCTTGGCGCCGAGGACGGGTGGGGCTGCCCGGCGACAGGACCCGCCGCGCACCCCTCACCCTCGTAAGCGCATCCGTCGCCGACTACCGCTCGAGGTTCGCCGCCAGCAGCGACCCGGCCACGGCGCCAGCCTCCGCACGCCGCCGGTGCCCGGCCGACACGGCGCCGCCCTGCATCAGCGACGCCGCGAACTCCATCTCGGGACTCGACCCGGCCAGGTCGATGGCCTTCCGCACGAGCGCGTACCCGTCGAGGTCCGGGTCGCTCCGTAGCCCCCACGACGCGCGCGCGGGCGCCGACAGCATGTCCCAGTCGTGGATCAGCCGCGCCTGCCGGTAGGACTCGACGAGATACCCCGCGTCGAACCAGACGAGCGGGTCGCGCGACTCGGCCTTCCCGCCGGCGCGTGTCCGCTCGAGCAGCGCCGCCAGCAGCGCGGTCGCGGCGCGACGGTCCCGCGACGCGTAGATCGTCGCCCGCCTCAGGTTCTCCATCCGCGCCAGGACCGGCGCGTCGGCCGACAACAGGCGCAGGGCGTCCTCCGTGAGCCGCTGGACGTCGTACGAGCGGTCCGGCGTGTTCCAGCCGGGGCCGTCACCCCAGGGCAGAAGCGCCGAGGCCCCGGTCTCGAACGGATGGCAGATGAGCGGCGGCCCGGCCTCGGCCGGCCGCGACGCGGTGAAGATGAACAAGACGACGAGCGCCGCCGGCGTCCCGAGCGTGATCTGACGTGCCTTCAGCATGAGCTGCCTCCTCGATGGTCTGAACGGGTGTCCAGCCTCGAGTCTCGCAGTCCAACGTCACGGGCGGCAGTGAGTTGCGGTGAGCTGTAACGGTTACTCA
>Ga0326597_10013183_pt1 | contig 10873 bp, 8 predicted proteins | sample RVTome_12_FD_203789 | JGI IMG/M metagenome (GOLD analysis project Ga0326597, IMG submission 203789) | Soil microbial communities from uranium-contaminated site in the Upper Colorado River Basin, Wyoming, United States - RVT100D185 | ecosystem: Environmental > Terrestrial > Soil > Contaminated >... | reverse complement strand
CGAGCAGGGCGTCGAGGGCGTGGAGTTCATCGCCGTCAACACCGATGCGCAGGTGCTTTCGCGCAACAGGTCGCGCAATCAGATCCAGCTCGGCTCGAGCGGACTGGGCGCGGGCGCCAAGCCCGAGCAGGCGCGCGCCGTGGCGCTCGCCGAGCGCGATCGCATCGAGGAGGCGGTCGCGGGTGCGCACATGGTGTTCATCACCGCCGGCATGGGCGGGGGCACCGGCACCGGCGCCGGCCCCGTGATCGCGGAGGTGTCGCGCGCGCTCGGCATTCTCACCGTGGCGGTGGTGACCAAGCCGTTCTCGTTCGAGGGCTCCAAGCGCATGAAGATCGCCGAGCACGGTCTCGCCGAGCTGGCGCCGCACGTCGACTCGCTGATCGTCATCCTCAACGACAAGCTCGAGGAGGTGCTGGGCGAGGATGTGACGCAGGAAGAGGCGTTCAGGGCCGCCGACGACGTGCTGAACGACGCCGTGGCGGGCATCGCCGAGATCATCAATCAGCCCGGACTGGTGAACGTTGACTTCCAGGACGTGCGCACGGTGATGTCCGAGCAGGGCATGGCCATGATGGGCTCGGCGACCGCCGCGGGCGTCGACCGCGCGCGCATCGCCGCCGAGCAAGCCGTGGCCTGCCCGCTGCTCGAGGGCGTGAATCTTGCCGGGGCGCGCGGCGTGCTGGTCAACATCAGCGCCTCGCGCTCGAGCTTGAAGCTGCGCGAGACCAAGGAGGTGATGAATACCATCCGCGCGTTTGCGGCGGAGGATGCGACCATCATCTACGGCGGCGTGTACGACGACGGCCTCACCGACAACCTGCGCGTCACGGTGGTGGCGACGGGGCTCGGGGCGCCACTGATGGCGCGCCAGGGCAAGCCGCAACTGGTGGTGTCGCAGAAGACGGGCACCGACGATCAGCCGAGGTCAGGTCAGGGCGCGGTGGACTACCAGCAGCTCGACGCGGTGCCGGCCGTGATCCGCCGCAACCGCGCCTCGACCGTCGAGGCCCTGCAGCAGAGCGGGGTCGACAAGTACGACATCCCGGCGTTCCTGCGCAAGCAGGCCGACTAGGATTCGCGCCAGCACGGGCGGAGCGCCTTCTTATCCCTCCTGGCCGGAGGCGCTCCGCCGCGTTCGTCTGCTAGAATCCGTCGCTCGCTCAAGAAGTTAGGCATGCTCAAGCAACGCACCCTGAAATCCCTGATCCGCGCCAAGGGCGTCGGCCTGCACACCGGACAGAAGGTCAACATGACGCTGCGGCCGGCGCAGCCCGACACCGGCATCGTCTTTCGCCGCGTCGATCTCGAATCGCCGGTGGACATCCCGGCGCGCGCCGACCGCGTCGGCGAAACGCGCCTGTCCTCGTGCCTCGTGCACCAGGACATCAAGGTGTACACGGTCGAGCACCTGATGTCGGCGCTCGCCGGCCTCGGCGTGGACAACGCCTATGTGGACCTCGACGGCCCGGAAGTGCCGATCATGGACGGCAGCGCTGCCCCGTTCGCGCTGCTCCTGCAGCAGGCCGGCCTCGCCGAGCAGGCGGCGCCCAAGCGCTTTCTGCGCGTGACACGCGCCGTCGAAGTGCGCGAAGGCGACATGTGGGCGCGCCTCGAGCCCTACGAGGGGCTGCGCCTGTCGTTCTCTATCGACTTCAATCATCCGGTCATCGACAAGACGCGCCAGTCGGTGAGCGTGGATTTCGCCGAGACCTCGTACCTCAAGGAAATCGCGCGCGCGCGCACGTTCGGCTTCATGCACGACGTCGAGCGCCTGCGCGAGGACGGGCTCGCGCTCGGCGGCGGCCTGGACAACGCGCTGGTGCTGGACGAGTACCGCCTACTGAACGCCGAGGGCCTGCGCTTTGCCGACGAGTTCATCCGTCACAAGGTGCTGGACGCGATCGGCGACCTGTACCTGCTCGGCCGGCCGCTGCTCGGCGCGTTCTCGGCGCACAAGTCGGGGCACGCGCTCAACAACCGGCTGCTGCGCGCCCTGCTCGCGGACACCGCCGCCTGGGAGATGGCAAGCTTCGAGCACGCCGAGTTGGCGCCCGCGGGCGTTGCCGGCCTCGTGCGACTGCCGGTCTAGGTGCTGCTGGCGCGTGTCCTCGGACTGCTGGTCGCGGTGGCGCTCGGCGGCTGCGTGCTGATGTACTTCGCGACCAGCGAGCGGCGGTATCTGCGCTACTCGTGGCTCATCTTCAAGTACGCGGTGTTCCTTGCCGCCTTCGTCCTGCTGCTGATTTTCGCGGAGCGTCTGGTGGGCGAGCTTTGACGCCTTGGCGATTTAGCAACGCGCCGAGCGCGCGCTGCGCCGGGGAATCCGGGCTCAGGCGCTTGTAAAGCTCTGATAATTCAGCCTTTCCAGCCTCCGAAAGCGTCACCGTCTTGGACCGGGCAGGGGCCACGGCATGTGACCGAGTTGGTTGCACCCTCACGGAAACTGAACTAACCTTCGTTCCCTGTACTAACAAGAACTTACGCAAGCTCTCGGCAACCAGTTTGAGCTTCGCCGCTGCCGCCGGATTGGCGGCAAGCAGCGAAAGCTCACCGTCCCTGAGGTTGGCGGCGCGGATTTGGCCCCCCAGCCCGGACGGTAGAAAGTCGAGGCAAGCTCGGGTGAGCGAGCGCAGTTCGCGCGCCTTCGCGACGACGCGTTCCATGCTCGCGTCGGTGATCAGGTAGTGATCGGCTTTGGCGGGGTGCAAGGGGAATTCGGGAGAAGGGAGCGCCGAGTGCAGATTATCGTAATCCCTAGTCGTCTGGCCAAAGCCAGGACGCTGAACGTGTCGACGCGGCACCTGGTCGCGTCGCTGTTCGCCGCCCTGGTGCTGCTGCTGGCGATGACGGCGGGGCTGTACTGGGTCACGTTCCGCTTTGCCACCGACATCAAGGTGCCCCTGGTGCAGGAACTGGTGCTCTCGGCCCAGCAGGGCGAAGCCGAGCGCGCGCACCAGTTCGTGCAGCAGAACCTCAACGCCATGGCCGTGAAGCTGGGCGAGATGCAGGCGCAGCTCGCGCGCCTGGACGCGCTGGGCGAGCGCCTGTCGACGCTTGCCGGGATCCGTCCCCAGGAATTCCGTTTCAGCGAGGCCCCCGGCCTCGGCGGCGCGCAGCCGACCGCGTTGCCGCCGCAGAACCTGTCGCTCGCCGAGTTCGGCGAGAAGCTGTACGCGGTGTCGCGCAACATGGAAAACCGTACCGACATGCTCGGCGTGCTGGATGCGCAACTGTTCGAGCAGGCGGTTAAGAAGAAAATGATGCCGACGATGCTGCCGGTCAACGGGCCGTACAACGCGTCCAGCTTCGGCATGCGCATCGACCCCTTCACCGGCATGCAGGCGATGCACGAAGGCATCGATTTCCTTGCCGACCTCGGCTCGCCCATCGTGGCCGCGGCCGGGGGCGTCGTCATCTTCGCCGGCTTGCACCCGCAGTACGGCAATGTCGTCGACATCGACCACGGCAACGACCTCGTTACGCGTTACGCGCATGCGTCCAAGCTGCACGTCAGGGAGGGCGATGTCGTGCAGCGCGGCCGCCGAATCGCGGATGTCGGCACGACCGGCCGCTCCACCGGCCCGCACCTGCACTTCGAGGTGCGTTTCAAGGGCGTGGCGCAGAACCCGGCGCGCTTCGTGCTGGCCTCGCAGAGCTCCCAGCAGGCCGCGCGCGCCGGCCGCTAGCCGCGCTCCCCGGGGCGCCCGCCCCGTCGTGCTAAAATTTTGAGTTTCAAGGGTATTTTTTCGCGCGTCCGCCGCCGCGGCGGCGATTTCGCAATGGTCAACGTCCTCACCAAGATCTTCGGCAGCCGCAACGAGCGCCTGCTGAAGCAGTATTCACGCGCCGTGGCGCGCATCAACGCGCTCGAGTCGGGCATCGCGGCGCTCTCGGACGAGGCGCTGCGCGCCAAGACCGGCGAGTTCCGCAGGCGGCTCGCCGAGCGCCTCGGCGCGGCGGCCGAATCCGAGCGCGACACGGCGGAAGCCGAAGCGCTCGAGGGGCTGCTCCCGGAAGCGTTTGCCGTGGTGCGCGAAGCGTCCAAGCGCACGCTGCGCATGCGCCATTTCGACATGCAGCTGATCGGCGGCATGGTGCTGCACGACGGCAAGATCGCCGAGATGAAGACCGGCGAAGGCAAGACCCTGGTGGCTACGCTGCCGGCCTACCTCAATGCGCTCGCCGGGCACGGCGTGCACATCGTCACGGTCAACGACTACCTCGCGCGGCGCGACGCCGAGTGGATGGGAAAGATCTACGGCTTTCTCGGCCTCAGCGTGGACGTCAACATCCCGCAGATGGAGCCGGATGACAAGCGCGCCGCCTACGCGGCGGACATCACCTACGGCACCAACAACGAGTTCGGCTTCGACTACCTGCGCGACAACATGGCGATGCGCGTCGAGGAGCGCTTCCAGCGCCGGCTGCGCTACGCGATCGTCGACGAAGTGGACTCGATACTGATCGACGAGGCGCGCACGCCGCTGATCATCTCCGGCCAGGCCGAAGATCGGACCGAGATCTACGCGCGCATGAACGAGGTGGCGCCGCTTCTCACGCGCCAGAAGGACGAGAAGAGCGAGGGCGACTTCTGGGTCGACGAGAAGAATCACCAGATCTCGCTCTCGGAAGCGGGCCACGCCAAGGCCGAGGAGATCCTGGCGCGCGTCGGCCTGCTGCCGCAGAGCGCGAGCCTGTACGAGCCGGCCTACATCAACCTGGTGCACCATCTGCACGCCGCGCTGCGCGCGCACAACCTGTTCCACCGCGACCAGCATTACGTGGTGCAGGAGGGCGAGGTGATCATCGTCGACGAGTTCACCGGGCGCCTGATGCACGGCCGGCGCTGGTCGGACGGACTGCACCAGGCGGTCGAGGCGAAGGAGAAGGTGGCGATCCAGAACGAGAACCAGACGCTGGCGTCGATCACTTTCCAGAACTACTTCCGCATGTACCGCAAGCTCGCCGGCATGACCGGTACCGCCGACACGGAAGCTTACGAGTTCCAGGAGATTTACGGCCTGGAAACGGTGGTCATCCCGACACACAAGCAGATGATTCGCGAGGACCGGCTCGACCTGGTGTACCGCACTGCCCCGGAGAAGCACAAAGCCATCATCGAGGACATCAAGGACTGCCATACGCGCGGCCAGCCCGTGCTGGTAGGCACGACCTCCATCGAGGCGTCCGAGCTGCTATCCGGGCTGCTGACGAAGGACAGGCTGCCGCACCAGGTGCTGAACGCAAAACAGCACGCGCGCGAAGCCGAGATCGTGGCGCAGGCGGGCAGGCCGAAGATGGTCACCATCGCCACCAACATGGCGGGGCGCGGCACGGACATCGTGCTCGGCGGCAACGTGGAGAAGCAGATCGAGCCGATCGAGGCGGACGAGAAGCTGCCGCCGGAAGAGAAGAGCGCGCGCGTGGATAAACTGCGCAGCGAGTGGCAGGGGCTGCACGATCACGTGATCAGGGAAGGCGGTCTGCACATCATCGGCACCGAGCGCCACGAGTCGCGCCGGGTCGACAACCAGCTGCGCGGCCGCTCCGGCCGCCAGGGCGACCCGGGCAGCTCGCGCTTCTACCTGTCGCTCGAGGATCCGCTGCTGCGCATCTTCGCCGGCGAGCGCATCAACAAGATCATGGTGATGCTGCGCATGCCCGAGGGCGAGGCGATCGAGCACGGCATGGTGACGCGCTCCATCGAGAGCGCGCAGCGCAAGGTCGAGGCGCGCAATTTCGACATCCGCAAGCAGCTGCTGGAATACGACGACGTCGCCAACGACCAGAGAAAGACCATCTACGCGCTCAGGAACGAGCTGCTCGAGTCAACGGACGTTTCGGCGCGCATCGCCGACTTGCGCGCGGGCGTGGTCGCGGACCTGTTCCGCGCCTACGTGCCCGAGGAAAGCGTCGAGGAGCAATGGGACGTGAAGGGACTCGAGGGCGCGCTCAAGGCCGAGCTCAACCTGGAGCTGCCGGTCGCGCGCTGGCTGGAGCAGGAGCCCGACTTGGCCGACGAGGCGCTGCTCGCGCGCATCACCGAGAAGGCGCACGAGTCCTATCAGGCCAAGGTGCCTCGCGGCGCCGAGGACTCGTTCCGGCAATACGAGCGCTACGTGATGCTGCAGATCCTGGACGGGCACTGGCGCGAGCACCTTGCGGCGCTCGACCACCTGCGCCAGGGCATCCACCTGCGCGGCTACGCGCAGAAAAACCCCAAGCAGGAATACAAGCGCGAGGCCTTCGAGCTGTTCGGCGCCATGATCGAGGCGGTGAAGCTCGAGGTGACGCGCACGCTGGTGGCGGTGGAGATCCGCGCCAGCGACGCGGTGCCGCAGGCCGATGTGGCGCAGCACGTGGAGAACGTGCGCCTGCAGCACGCGGACTACGACTCCGCGCTCGGCGAGGACGAGCCGCCGCCCAAGCCCCAGCCGGCGCGCGCCGGACAGAAGATCGGCCGCAACGACCCCTGCCCCTGCGGCTCGGGGCGCAAATACAAGCATTGCCACGGCAAGCTGAGCTAGGCGCATGGCGGTGAACCTGCCGGCGCCCGATCCGGCGCAGCTACACGCCGTGCCCGGCGTCGAGCTGGGTGTGGCGCGCGCCGGCATCCGCAAGCCCGATCGCAAGGATCTGCTGCTGATGCGTCTGGCCGCGGCCACGACGGTGGCGGGCGTTTTCACCCGGAACCGCTTCTGCGCCGCGCCGGTGGTCCTCGCCAAGGCACACCTGCGCAACGCGGTGCGCGCGCTGGTGGTGAACACGGGCAACGCCAACGCGGGCACGGGGCGCGACGGGCTCGCCCGGGCGCTCGCCGTGTGCCGGGCGGCCGCGATGGAACTGGGCTGCGGCCCGCTGCAGGTGCTGCCATTCTCGACCGGGGTGATCATGGAGCCGCTGCCGGTGGAAAGGATCGTGACCGGCCTGCCGGCTGCGCGGCGTGACTTGCGCGCCCACAACTGGGCCTCGGCGGCCGAAGCGATCATGACCACCGACACGGTGCCGAAGGCGTTCTCGCGCAAGGTGCGGCTGACCGGGGGCGAGGCGACGGTAACCGGCATTGCCAAGGGCTCGGGCATGATCCGGCCCGACATGGCGACGATGCTCGGGTTCGTGGCGACGGATGCGAGGGTTTCGAAAGTTGCGCTGCAGCGCATGGCGAAAACCGCGGCGGACCAGTCGTTCAACGCCATCACGGTGGACGGGGACACGTCGACGAACGATGCCTTCATATGTCTCGCCACCGGGAAAGGCCCGGTGGCGAGATCGAAGAAAGACCTTGAAGCCCTTGGCGGTGCGATCACCGAGGTCGCGCAATCGCTGGCCCAAGCCATCGTGCGCGACGGCGAGGGCGCGACCAAGTTCGTGACGGTGCGGGTGGAGCGCGGCCGCAGCGCCGCCGAGTGCCGCAAGGTGGCGTACGCCATCGCCCATTCGCCGCTCGTGAAGACCGCCTTCTTCGCCGGCGACCCGAACCTCGGGCGCATCCTCGCGGCGGTCGGCAATTCCGGTGTCGCCGGGCTCGACACCTCGAAAGTGGACCTTTACATTGACGACGTGCGCGTCGCGCGCGCGGGCGGGCGCGATCCCGCCTATCGCGAGGAGCAAGGCGCCGCGGCGATGAACAAAGCGGAGTTCCTCGTGCGTGCCGTGCTCCATCGCGGCAAGGCGGCGAGCACGGTGTGGACCTGTGATTTTTCCTACGACTACGTGAGAATCAACGCGGAATACCGATCGTGAGCAAGGAACTGGAGAAGCTGCTGACGCGGCTCGAGCAGCTGCTGCCGCCGGCCCCGTCGCCGACCGACTGGAGCGCGAGCATCGCGTTCCGCTGGCGCAAGACCACGGGTCTGAGCGCCCGCGGCTGGCTGCAGCCGGTGCGCCACGTGCACCGTATGCGCCTTTCCGACCTGCAGGGCATCGGCGCGCAGATCGCGAAGGTCGAGCAGAACACGCGCCAGTTTCTCGAAGGCCGGCCGGCCAACAACGTGCTGCTCACGGGCGCGCGCGGCACCGGCAAGTCCTCCATCGTCAAGGGGCTGCTCAACAAGTACCAGAAGCAGGGGCTGCGCCTGATCGAGGTGGAAAAAAACGACCTCGTCGACCTGGCCGCGATCACCGACCAGGTGGCCGGGCGCGCCGAGCGCTTTCTCGTGTTCTGCGACGACCTCAGCTTCCACGGCGCCGAGGACGGCTATATCGCCCTGAAGGTGGCACTCGATGGCTCGATCTCGACCACCTCGGAGAACGTGCTGATCTACGCCACCTCCAACCGCCGCCACCTGATGCCCGAGTACATGGCCGAGAACCTGGAGACCAAATACATTGGCGACGAGATCCATCCCGGCGAGACGGTCGAGGAGAAGATCTCGCTGTCGGAACGCTTCGGCCTGTGGGTTTCCTTCTACCCCTTCGACCAGGACGAGTACCTGCAGATCGTGGCGCACTGGCTGAAGACGCTGGGCTGCGGCCCCAAGGAAGCCGCGGCGGCGCGCGAAGAAGCGCTGCAGTGGTCGCTGCAGCGCGGCTCGCGGAGCGGCCGCATCGCGTACCAGTTCGCGCGTGATTGGGCGGGCAAGCACGCCAAGTCGAAGTAGCGTGCTGGTCGAGGTCGCGGCGGCGGTCATCCAGCGCGCCGACGGCGCCTTCCTGCTGGCGCGGCGCCCGGCGGGCAAGGCGTACGCCGGCTACTGGGAGTTCCCAGGCGGCAAGATCGAGCCGGGCGAGGCAGCCGAAGCAGCGCTGGCACGGGAACTCCACGAGGAACTGGGCATCGACGCCTGCACCGCTTTCCCATGGCTCACCCGCGAGTACACGTACCCGCACGCGGCGGTACGGCTGAGCTTCTTTCGCGTCACGGCATGGAAGGGCGACCCGCATCCGCGGGAGGACCAGGCGATCGCCTGGCAGCGCTTCGATGCGCCACTCGCCGAGCCGATGCTGCCCGCCAACGCGCCGGTGCTGGCGGCGCTCTCGCTGCCGCACGAGTACGCGATCACCGACGCGGAAACCCGCGGCACGCGGGAAATGCTGTCGCGCATCCGCGCGCGGCTGGCGCAGGGGCTGAAGCTGATCCAGGTGCGCGACCGGGGATTGGCAGGCCGCGATGCTTTCGTGCGCGACGTGGTGCGCCTGGCGCACCGCCACGGCGCGCGGGTCCTGGTGAGCGGCGCGCCCGCGGGGGGCGACGGCGTGCACTACACCGCGGCGCAGCTGATGACGCTCAAGTCACGCCCGCGCGAGGGCCTGGCCGCAGCGTCCTGCCATGCGCCGGAGGAACTGGCGCACGCCGCGGCGCTGGAACTGGACTTCGCGGTGCTCGGGCCGGTCAAGCCAACGCCGTCTCACCCGGATGCGCCGCTCCTCGGCTGGGACGGCTTCGCGCGCATCGCGCGCGGCGCCAGCATCCCGGTCTACGCCATCGGCGGCCTGCAGCACCGCGACCTGGAGGTGGCCTGGCGCGCTGGCGCGCACGGCGTGGCGATGATCAGCGGCGCCTGGGGCTAGACCGTTCTTACAGGTTGCAGAACGTGAGCTCGAAGCCGACGTCCCAGTCCGCGGCGCGCGGCTTCGGATCCTCGCTCGCCTGCGTCAGGAAACGGATGTTGAGCACGTACTTGTTGGCGCTGATCTCGGGCACGCAGTTCGCAGCCGGGTCGAGTCGCACGCGCAGCATCTGCGCGGTCTTGCCGCCCAGCATCTGCTGGAAGGTGCCGAGCGGCGCCGCGAGGCGCTGCGGCTTCCCGGACTCGCGCAGGATGCGCAGGATGATCGCCGAGCCGTCGCGCACCGGAAACAGCGGCCCGGTCCATGCGGCGAGCTGGCCGATGCGCTCTTCGGCTGGGCGGTGCAGCCAGAAATGGTAGGACGGCAGGTCGAACTCGCAGGCGCCGCCGGGGATGCCGGTGCGCTGCTTGATCGACATCAGCCAGTCGTTCTCGCGGATGTACTGCCCGATCTTGCCGGTCATCGAGAACAGCGCCGCGGCCGCCTGCTCGATGTCGCGCAGCACGCTCGCCAGCGCCTCTTCCGAGATCTCCGGATTGTTGCGGAAGGACAGCAGCACCTGCTTCTGGCGCTCGAGCTCCTGCAGCAGGTCGGATTTCAGGTCGGCGCGGCTCGAGACCTCGAGGATCTCGAACAGCGTCAGCAGCGCCACGTGGTGATCGAGCGGGTCGGTGCGCGCGATGAAATGGCGCGAGCGCTCGAACAGATCCTCCAGTCGCAGCAAGGTCCGGATGCGCTCGTTGAGCGGGTACTCGTAAGTGATCACGGCCGCCCTGCGAAAGTTTGGCGGATTCTGAGTGATTTGCGCGGCGCTGACAAATTCATGCCGGGGCGCGGGCCAGTTCCAGGTAGCGCCGGTGCAGCGCCCGCACCTGCTTGTGCAGCGCGGCAAGCGATCCCGAGTTGTCGATCACGTCGTCGGCCGCGGCGAGGCGCGTTGCCCTCGGCAGTTGCGCATCGATGATGCGCTCGATCTCGTCGGCGGCGAGCCCGCTGCGCTGGCGCACGCGCGCCTTCTGCACCTGCGGCGGGCAGTCGACCGCAAGGACGCGCTGCACGCGCTTGCGGTAGTCCGGCGATTCGACGAGCAGCGGCACCACGTGGACGACGTAGGGGGCGTCGGCCGCGGCGATGCGGCGCTCGGATTCGGCGCGGATCAGCGGATGCAGCAGGCCTTCGAGGCGCGCCTTGGCGGCCGGATCGGAGAACACCAGGGCGCGCACCCTGGCGCGCTCCATCGCCCCCGCGGCGTCGACGAACTCGTCGCCGAGGACGCGGCGCACGCCCGCGATCGCGGCGCCGCCGGCGCGCGTCAGCTCGTGCGCGATGGCGTCGGTGTCGACGACGGCGGCGCCGAGCC
>Ga0326597_10013181_pt1 | contig 10874 bp, 7 predicted proteins | sample RVTome_12_FD_203789 | JGI IMG/M metagenome (GOLD analysis project Ga0326597, IMG submission 203789) | Soil microbial communities from uranium-contaminated site in the Upper Colorado River Basin, Wyoming, United States - RVT100D185 | ecosystem: Environmental > Terrestrial > Soil > Contaminated >... | reverse complement strand
GCCCCTTCTCTCATAGCAGTCATCGTCTCCTCCTCTGACATCCCCGCTTCGATGTCGGCTCTATCGAGCTGGCTACTGGATCGAATCTTCGCCGAGAACCATCAGTCAGATGTCATACATATGTCTTGAACGTCATGACTATGACATTTTGTGAGACCGATGTCAAGAGGTGTATCCATCGCGACTCGAGGCTCATGGCCTCAACCATCGCCACGTGCGATCAGCCACGACAGGCATCCTCAATCGACCCCCACACGCCGAATGTCATGAGATCGATGTACGGCTTCCCCAAAACCCGGGGAAGGGCCGCGAGCAGGCCCGGCGCCTTCCCCAGATCGGCAGGTGGATCTTGAGGGCTTGAACCAGAATGCCCGAGCCTTGGGTGGACCGAGTCTCGCCAGGTATCACCGCGGCGGAAGAGCCGGGGAGACCAGTCTCGAAAAACGTGCGGCCACAGCCGCCCAGGAGCTTCCAGCAGTGAGCATCGCCGGACTCCTGGCATCATCTGACGCTCGGTCAGATGACATCTCCGATCATGCTGCCGGTAACCGGCCACGACGACCGTCCACCTGGCCTTTCGCGGCGACCCGAAGGTGCTTGTGCGGTCACGCGCCGAGGCCCTGGCGCGTGAAATGTGATCAGACGGTTATCAGCCGCAAGACCGGGGAACCGCGACAGCGGCCAGAAATGCCCATCTACCAGGCCTTTCGCAGCACGCCCGGAGGGACTCGAACCCCCAACCTCCTGATCCGTAGATCTCCAAGAGGTGTCCGCAGTCGTCCACGAGAGCCAAAACGACGGGCTCTCGAGTCCACCGGCGTCCACCGCCGTGCGTAGGAATCCACAGCGAATGGCTCCCAACTGGGCTCCGGTCCGCCACCAAGCCGGCCGACTGCTGCGCTGCATCCGTCCAGCCAGGTGTCAAGCGAGCTTCGGTAGTGTGCCCAAGGTGCGGATGCGTTTCGGACCTGACGACGAGGACGCCTTCTACGAGGCCCGGGATGAGTTGGTGTCGCGCTTCGAACAGACCCGCGGTGGTCACGACCTCGGTTGGGTGGCGGTCCAGCTACTGGACTTCAAGTGGGGTTACCTGGATGGGGACCTGTCGCGGTGGCGCCCACAGGAAGCCGAGGAGATCCTGCTCGGGCTGTATCCGGCGAAGGTCATGCTGGGCCCGGATGACCTCGACCTGGTCGTCGAAGGGTTCGCCCGTTTCCTCACCTTCTTGGGCGATGAGGGCATCATGCCCAAGGCCGACGCCGCTCGGCTGGCCATATCGGTGGAGCGGCTGGCACGGCAGTTCCGGGCCGCGGCGCGGGACGAGAGCAACTGGTCGATGGGGAAGCGACTGTGGAGTCGGGCTCAGTCCGAGGGTGTCGACCCGTCGGACCCGGGTGAGGTGCAGCGTTTCATCGAGGACTTCAACCGGCGCCCCTTTGCCGAACGAGACGCCGTGCTCGGCGGGTCGCCGCTTGACCACGTGTCGGCGCTCGGCGCCGGCGTGTTGGGGCCGCTGCCCCCTGTCGTGCTTCCGCCGACCGAGGAGCTGGAGTCGGCTGCCCGCGAGACCGTGTGGTTCACCCGGCTCCGGCGCCTCGTTGCCTACGTGGGGGAGGGCCGGCCTTTGACGGAGCGTGGAAACCTCAAGCTGGCCGACGGCAAAGCGCTGGTCGACCTCCTGGAGACGGGTGACCGGTTCGACGAGGAGATCGGCGGCCGTGTGTTCAAGACGCAGTCGAGCACCGACCTGAACGGTGTGAATCTCGCCCTGGAGATGGCGGTGGCATCCAAGCTGTTGACCCGCAGAGGCAAGAAGCTCGTGCCGGGACCCAACGCCGAGTGGGTCGATGAGCCCCTTACTGCGATGTACGGAGCTTGGCTCGCCCTGCTCACGACGATCGGCCCCACCCAGCATTGGTACCGGCGCCATCGGCACAACTGGGATTGGTTTGCCGAAGAGCTCGATGCCTCACTCCCCATGATTCTCATCGAGCTGTACCGTCACGGCGATATCGCAATCGAAGAGATCGCCGACGACACCTGGGCACATCTGGCGACCGTCTTTGATCTCGACGATGTGCCCACAGACAAGTTGGCCTTCCACCGTCACCTGGTCGAATCATCACTGCGCCGGGCATTCGACGTCTTTGCCGAGCTCGACATGGTTCGCATCGCCGACCTCACCGAGACGGCGACCGAGTATGGGGGAAGCGAACGCAGCGGGGGCACGGTCGAGCTGACGTCGTTCGGGAAGTGGGTGGTGCAACGGTTCGCGTCACAAGTGACCTCAGCCCCGGTGGTCGGGAGCCTTCGAGCACTGTCCGCCGCTGAACTGCTTGCGACCGCGTCGGACATCTCCGAGGCGGAAGCAAGGGGAGAGATCGATGCCTGGATCGACCACCGCGGCGAGCGTGCGGCTCTGGAGCTGGTCGAAGCGCTGCGCACCGCCGATGACACGGGGCGTGGGCTCGGGTTCCGTGCGCTCCTCCGAATCGGCCCCGACGCCGCAGCCGCGGTGAGTCGGCTCGCGGACGACCCAGAGCTCGCACCCTATGTCACCGTGTGGCGCATCGACACGCTCACCGGAACCCGCGACGACATGGACTGTTCAGGCGACCCCGAGCAGTTCGTACGCTTGCTGGGCGCCGTGATCGACCTGTGGGGGCCAGCAGCAGCTGTCAGCGGCTGGGCGGCACCCGCAGCCGGAGCCGACGGTCTGCACGCGATGCTCAATGAGGCCTGGCGCGTCAAGCGACTGGAGACCGAGCAGGTACTCGCCGCAATCGGCAGCGGACACCCCGACAAGCACATTGCCAAGACGGCCCGCAGGGCCCTGTTCAGACACCGCACGGCCGGATGACATCCACGTACTGCTCAAACCCGAGCAGCTGAACCTGCGGCCGCGTGTGATCGCTGCGTCCAGAGCCAATCGCTTCGAGCGTGGCCCCGAGCAACTCAAACGAGCTTGGGGCATGCTCGAGGATCGCTGCGGCCACCTCACGGCGGGTCCGATCTGAGACCGGGAGACCGGTCTCTGCTGACCGGCGAAGGACCGAGTCCCCCGTCATTTATGAATGACGGATCTGCGTCGATCGCGGCCGCGTTCGTGGATGGAGCGGGTTGCCGTTGGTGCAAGCGAGCAAAGGGTCGAACAAACCATGGCAACGATTCGAACAGACGTGTACATCGATCGCTCACCGGACGATGTATGGAGCGTGGTCGGCGACATCGGCGGGCTGTCGAAGTGGATGCCCGGCGTGGAGACGTCGTCTCTGGTCGGGGACGAGCGGGTCTGCGAGTTCCCCGACGAAACCGCCAAGCTGGTCGAGAGGGTGCTCTCGCGCGATGACGAGAACCGTCGCTACGACTACACGATCGTCGAGGGCCCCATGAGCTTCGACCACTACCGCGCAGCGATGTGGGTCGAGCCCGACGGCACCGGATCGCGTTTCAACTGGGAGATGACCGTCGAGCCCGACGAGGCCGCCGAGCCCATGAAAGCCATGGCCGGAGCGGGTGCCGAAGCGCTGAAAGCTCACCTCGAAGCGGCGTGACGCCAACCTGCTGGCGCGGGAAATTCCGACGTCACGCCAAGGTGTCGGTTTTGGCCTAGAGCAGAGCGCCGGACCCCGCCGCAGGGCGCTTGGGTCTTGGCGTTCCTGCTCTCGGGCCCACCGTCGGTTGGCGCCGCAACGGGATGGGTCGAACCGCCGGTCACGCTCACGTGTCCGCGGCAGGGATCGTCACCTGAAAGACGGTCTCTCGACCCTCCCGGTGGTAGGCGAGCCGGCCGCCCATGAGGCTCGTCAGCTCCCTGGAGATCCACAGGCCGATGCCGATCCTACCGGGAGCCGCGGCGCTGGTTCCCGTCGTGTACTGGTCGAATATCGACTCGATGAGGTGCGCGTCCACTCCCGGTCCCCGGTCCCTCACCCGCAGACCGCACTCATCCCCGTCACCGAAGACCTCGACGACCACAGGGGCGCAGCCGTGGGTGAGGGCATTGCTCAACAGGTTGCGCACGATCTGGCGGAATCTCGCCGGGTCCCCCACACCGGTGATGGTGGAATCTCCGGTGATGCCCACCTGGCTCCTCTGCGCACCGATCGACTCGACCACCTGGGCGGTGTTGGCTGCGACGTTGACCGGCACGCTGACCATTCGGAGCTCGCCGAGCTCCACCCTCCCCACCGTGACGAGGTCCTCCACGATCCCGGCCAGATCCCACGCCTGGTCGGTCATGTCCTGGACCATGGAACTGCGGGTTGCCTCGTCCAAGTTCGCCGCCGGCCCGGATTCGGTATCCGCCAACAACGTCGCATACCCGAGCACGGCGGTGAGTGGCGTACGAAGCTTGTGACTCACCGAGTCGAGGAAGCTGCTCTTGTCCTGGATCAGGTCGACGAGCGCTTGTTCGGCCAGACTCCAACTAGTCACATTGTCGAAAACGACGAGCGACAGCGGAACAGACTCGAGTCGTGTTGCGGCAGCTCGAAACCTCTCCCTGCCATGGTCGAAATCGACAGACGCCGTGCCGCTTTCCTGAGCGACGCCGACCAGATGAACGATCATGTCGGCCACATCCCGGTCGAAGACGTCGCGGACATGTGCACCGAGAACGGGCGGACCACGAAAGATCGGCGCGCCGACCCGGTTCACGAGCCGGAGCCGAAGACCGCCGTCGAGCTGCACGATGGTCGCGGGCAAGGCCGCCAGCACCTCATCGACGCCGACGAACCGGTCCCTATCCGCCAATGTCTCCTCCTCGTGACCACCCCCGGGATCTCCAATGCCTCTTCGGCAAAGTTCCCGTCGACGAGGCGGGGGTTGGGCGTCCCGCGATGCGGTCGAGTCAGCCCGCACCCGCAGCCCGCCGGCGGACACGCATCACCGAGCGGGGCCGGACCCGCGAACCGCGAGTCCGTCCCACTCGAAGGTTGAGACCGGTTCAGGTCATGTCGCTCACGGAAGCGAGCGCGGGAGCGGCGAGCGCAAGGGTGCTCAGGACGGTCAGAACGAGAACGGTGATACGACGACGCATGAGGGAGCCTCCAGAGTCCGACTGCTGTGTGCAGTAGGACTATGCGGAGGGGCTGTCTCGCAGCTATCTCAGCGATCCGCCGGATCCGAGGGCACCTTCCGTCATCCCACCCGGCGCGGTCGGCCCCGGGTGACCACCTCGTGACCGTCGTCACCGAGAGCGATGAGATCACGGCGCACCGTCGATTCACTGACACCCAGCGCCTCGGCCAGCACCGCGATCGAGGGCACCGCCGCCTGCTCGCGCGCCTCGTCCACCAGCCGCACCACCTTCGTCCGTCGACGATCGACGGACGAATCCGCCCACGCGTCGTCGGGATGGTCGACCGTCCAGGTCACCGCAACGAGATCCTCGTCCTCGAGCTTCCGTCCGGTCGGCACGTCGATTGCAGGAAGCTTCACACGAACGATGCGGGGGGAGAGTCGACGGGCGACATCGAAGATCTCACGGTGAACCGGCACCCGGTTGACGGCACGCTCTCGGGCGTCGGCGGAGAGTCCTTCGAGAGCCACCCGCAGAAGACGGTCCGCTTCCAATGCCGCATCTCGCTCCTCGCTCGTCTTGCCGGCGGCGCGCGCCGCGAGAGCGTGGCGGTGGTGGACGAGATAGGGCCGCTCCACGCCCGATGCGATGCGAGCGACCGCCGTCCGTGTGGCGGAAACGCCTTCACCGACCCGGCCCGCGGCGACATGAGCAGCGCCCCGGATCGACAGCAACTCGACTCCGAGATCGGCGAGACCCGCCTGTTCGCACAACCGGTCGGCTCGGTCGAGGACGTCGAGTGCGCGGTCGTACTGCTCGCGTTCGATCAGGAGAAGTGCGAGCGACCGGAGGTGCTGGCCTTCGAGGTACCGGTTGCCGGTCCCGTCCAGCAGCTCCAGGCTGTCCTCGAGCAACCGCTGGGCAGCGGCCCACTCGCCCCGACGGGAGGAGACCCCGGCGACGACCTCCAGGCACTGGGCCTCCCGGGCACGGTCGCCGATGTCGGAGAAGATACGGGCGGCCTTCGACGCGTCCGCCAGCGACCGTTCGTCGTCGCCGAGGAGGTTGAGACGTGCTGAGGCGGCGTTGGCGAGCACCGTGGCTTCACCCCGCAGATTCCCGAGGCCCGCAAAGATGCCCGCCGCCTGATCGTATCCGGGGAGCGCGGCGGCGACCTGGCCCAACAGTTGGTGCAGGGTGCTCAGGTTCACCAGGTTGACGGCTTCACCATGGCGATAGCCGATCCGTCGGCACAGCCCGATCGCCTTCTCGAATTCGACCGCCGCCAGCTCCCCATCGCCGCGGTGGCGCAGGGCCCGTGCCCGAATCCCGGTGACCTCTGCCTCACCACGCAGGTCGCCCAGCTCACGAAAGATCGTGATCGCGTCGTCCAGGTGTGACATCGCCTCGGCCGAGCGCTGCACCTCGATGAGAGTGCTTCCCAACTCCGTCAGAGCCTCGGCCCGACGCGCTGCGTCGCTCTCTCCGGCGTCGACCGCGGCTTCCAGGTGGATCACCGCCTCGAGGGGCCGCCCCGACCAGCGAAGTGCGGTACCCAGTACGACCAGCGAAGCTGCCGCACCGAGACGGTCGCCTCGCGTCGTCTCGGCATCCAGGGAGAGGCGTGCTGCTTCCTCGGCGGCGACGAACTCCGCCTTGTGTGCGAGCAACCAGGCGCGACGCCGCTCCAGATCGCCTCGGAGCTCGGGGGTCGACTCGGTGAGCTGCGCCATCTCGTCGATCGTCTGTTGTTGGCTGTCGCGGTGACCGAGAACGTTCAGCACCGCCTCCAGACGACCGAGAATGTCGTACTGCCTGGCGGGCGACCACCCAGCATCCGACGCCGCCTTCCGAGCCGCACGCAGATGCTCGCTGGCGGTGACGTATGCGTTGAGCTCCACCGCACGGCTGCCCGCCTCGAGGAGGAACGTGGCGGCCTCGTCCGGTATGCCGGCCTCCTGGAAGTGATAGCCGACCGCTTCGATCGGCTGCGGATCCAGCCCCGCCAGTGCCTCACCAGCTCTTCGGTGCATCTCGATGCGCCGGCGGCCCTCGATCCGCTCGTAGACCACCTGACGCACCTGGTCATGTGCGATCCGGTACCGGCCCCTTCCATCGTCCTTCATCAGGGCGCGGTGCAAGAGTTCGTCCACCGCGTCGATCACCGTCAAACGTGGCAGGTCCGCAGCCGCGGTCAGCATCGGAAGATCGACCGCACCACCGAACACGGCAGCCATCTCGTAGACCGCGGACACGTCGTCCGTAAGGAGTGACATCCGGGAGTCGATGACCACCCGCACCCGGGGCGCGACAGGAAGCGCTCGACCGGCCAATTGGTTCTCAAGGACGGTGGCCGGATCGTGGCTCGTCTCGAACAAACCCCTGTCTCGTATGGCGGAGATCGTCTCGAGGGTGAACAGTGCGTTGCCGCCGGTGTGGCGGTGCAGCTGCGTGGCGGTTGCCGGCGTCAACCTTGACACGCCGAGCACCCGCTTGACGATGTCCTCCAGTTCGAAAACGGAGAGGGGCGACAGCACGACACGAGCCAGCCCGGCGCTTCGGTCCAAGTCACGGAGAACGTCCCAGACCGCCGGATCACCTCTCGCCTCCTCGCTCCGGTACAACAGGATCAGGAGTACGCGAGAGCCTCCGAGCCGAGACCCCAGCCGGGTGAGCACACCGAGGGTGTCACGGTCGGCCCAATGAACGTCGTCGATGACGACCACATGGGGAGTGATCCTGCCGAGAGCGCCCAAGGTCTCGACCAACGCCTCGGTCATCCGGGCGGACTCCTCCACCGGCCGAAGCGAGGACGAGACCGATTCTGGGAGAACCAGATCGCCGATCTCGGGCGCCAGTCTCAGCGCCTCTCCCAACAAGACCGGTTCCACCTGTTCGGAGAGTTGCTCCGCCCGCAAGGGGCTGAGCGATTGGAGCACCTCGGCAAGGGGGGCGAATGGACGCAAGGCCCCGGGTGTGCAGCTTCCCCAGCTCACCTCGAATCCACGCCACTCGGCGTCGTCGGTCATCTCTGCAGCCAGGCGTGACTTCCCCACACCGGGTTCGCCTTCGATGAGCACCACGCCACCGGGTCCGGCGAGCACCCGCTCGAGCTGATCGACCAGGCGGCGCCGTTCCTCCTCCCTCCCGACGAACGGCGCTTCGACGTGGTTGCCCGGCGGCATCTGGCGCTCGGTCCCGTGATGAGCGCGGATGCCGGCTCGCCGATGCGTGAGGATGCGCCGGTGGAGATCGAGCGTCGCTTGCGAGGGCTCCGCCCCCATCTCCTCGGCAAGGACGGAGCGGCACCGCTCGAACTGTTGTACCGCCTCGTTCGTACGCCCCAGGAGGAACGACAGCCGCATCGCCTCTTGGTAGGTCTCCTCGCTGAGGGGGTCGTGGTGGGTGAGGCGCCGCGCATACGTGAGTGCTTCCTCGTAGTCGCCGTTTGCCTTGGTCACGTCGATGAGGCGACGAAGCGCCGTCACATAACGCTGCAGGTAATGACCCTGTTCGACCAGCACCCACTCGTCGAAGAACCCAGCGAGCAGGTCGCCCCGATACAACTCGACACACGTCCGGAGGGCAGCGGCGTCGAGCGTGCCCCCCGACGGGTCGTGCTGCCGGGCCACACGGGAGGACTCGAAGCTTCGATCGAATTCCTCGACGTCGAGCCAGTAGGGCAACGTCGTGTCGAACGCGAGGCTGTCCGCCGTCGCCGTCAGGTGAGAAACCGAGTCGGTACTCACCACATCCTGGATCTGCCAGAGCGTGTGGCTCAGTCTCCGACGCGCCCTCTGCTCGGGCAGGTCCGGCCAGAAGACTCCGGCCAGCAGCTCTCGCTGCAACGGTCGGTCACGATTTAGCACCAGATAGGCGAACAGCGACCGCCCCGCCCGGGACGCGATCGGGGGAAGGGCCACGCCTCCGCGCTCCAGCAGGAAGCCCCCCAGCAGGTGAACTCTCAGAGCCTCCATCTGCAACACGGTACCCACCAGAGCTACCTCACCGAGCCGAGGGGACAGGTCGACCGCGTGGTCATCCGGTCGCTCCCATTCTCAGGAACCGATTCGATGAACTGGAACCGAGCCGGCGGTGGAACCTGCGACCTCTGCCGTGTGAACGCCAATTCAGCCGGGACGCAGTCACCGGTCGGTTGTGGTCCTCACGTGGTCGCGGTGTGGTCGGCGGCCTGCCGCAACCACCTCACGGCGGCGGCTCAGCCCCCGCGACCCGTCCACCAGCGCCGCCGCCCGGTCGACCGCTGCTCTCGCCTCTGCCTCGCCCGCCGCGCCGTCGAGGTTGATCGCCCATACGCGGACTCCGTCTCGATCCGGGCCAAGACACCGGATCCGGCCCGTCCGGACGTGCACTCCGAGCCGTCTCGCGGCGACGCGGGCGACTTCCGCCAGCCCTCGGCCTCGTCGGCCTCGTCGAAAGGCTGGCTCACGTCTCGCCGACGCCGCGAGGAGTCGAAGAGATGAGGGACAACGGCCTCGACCGGGCGCCGCCGGTGGAAGGCCGCCAGACCAGTTCGGGCTTCCGAGTCCACTGGCGTTCCACGGTCCTCCGCACGATTCACCGCAAATGGCTCCCAACTCGGCTCCCCGCGTGCCTGAGGCTCGCCGAGGTTCCCAAGACCCGATCAGGCGGCACCCGGTGCGACCGTTGCCGCCGGGCGCTACTCCCCTCGGACGTTCTCGGCGAACCGGGTGAGGGAGGCGCGCACCGTGGCGATCTCCTCGTCGGAGACCCCACGCCGGAGGCGACGGTCGAATGCGGCCGCCGCCTCGTAGAGCCTTTCGAAGAGCGCCTCCCCAGCGGGGGTCAGCGACACCCGGATGGCGCGCCGGTTCGCCGGCTCCCGGGTTCGGGCGATGAGCCCCTCGGTCTCCATGGCGTCGAGGTGGTAGGTGAGGGTCGGTCCCTCGATGCCGACCGCCTGGGCCAGCTCGTGTTGGGTGTGGAAGGCCTCCCGTTTCGCCATGAGGAGGATCAGCCAGGTGGGTTGGCTGCCGCCGGCCTCGGCGAGCGCATCGTTGAACGCCTTCTGCACGGTGCGGGCCACCCAGTGCAGGTGCCGACCGATGGGTGACTGAAATTCGGTTGCCACGGACCCGATGATACCTTCGATGTCACAGGATTGGATCTCGAATTGATCGATATCTAATGTTAGAGGTCGTCACGCGAGAGGACAGATGCCATGACCACCGTCGACACCACCATCAACGAGCTGCGCTCCCGCGTCTCGGGAGAGATCCTCCCTTCCGATGACGCTCGCTACGAAGCGGCCCGCGCCACCTTCTACGGCGGGTTCGATCAGCGGCCGGCGGCGGTCGTCCGACCCGCCAACGCCGCCGAGGTGGCGGCGGTGGTCACCACCGTCGCCGAATCGGGGACCGAGCTGGCGGTGCGCAGCGGCGGGCACAGCCTGGCCGGCCACAGTCTGAGCGACGGGGGCATCGTCCTCGACCTCGCGGCCATGAAGGGCCTCGAGATCGACCCGCAGGACCGGACCGCTTGGGCGCAGACGGGCCTCACCGCCGCTCACTACACGGAGGCGGCCGGCGCCCACGGCCTGGTGACCGGGTTCGGAGACACCGGGTCGGTGGGCATCGGGGGCATCACCCTGTCCGGCGGCATCGGCTTCCTCGCCAGGCGCAACGGGATGACCATCGACGACCTCCTCGGCGCCGAGATCGTCACCGCAGACGGGAGCATCCTCAACGTCGACGCCGAGCACCACCCCGACTTGTTCTGGGCCATTCGCGGCGGCGGGGGCAACTTCGGGGTCGCCACCCGGTTCCACTACCGCCTCCACGAGCTTCCCACGGTGACGGGGGGCCTCCTC
>Ga0326597_10013180_pt1 | contig 10875 bp, 8 predicted proteins | sample RVTome_12_FD_203789 | JGI IMG/M metagenome (GOLD analysis project Ga0326597, IMG submission 203789) | Soil microbial communities from uranium-contaminated site in the Upper Colorado River Basin, Wyoming, United States - RVT100D185 | ecosystem: Environmental > Terrestrial > Soil > Contaminated >... | reverse complement strand
AGCGGCGCCGTGAACAGCGCCTCGCCGGTGGGCCCGATCACCTCCGACCCGCCCCAGAACGCGATCGACTCGTCGATCCCGACCCGGTTGCAGAACACGACGAACGAGGTCGTCAGCTGCGCGTACGTCCGCATCAGCGTCCGCCACGACGTCGCCGTCCCGAGGCCCACCTCGTTGGTGGCCGCGAGGTCGCGGCCCGGCGACGACGAGACGTTGACCAGGATCTGCGCCCCGTCGAGGGCGAGCAGCTGCGGCACGGCGAGGTGCCAGAAGTCCTCGCACACGGCGATCCCGACGCCGACGCCCAACCTCGACGGCACGGCCCGCAGCATGTCGCCGGCGGCGAAGAAGCGGCGCTCGTCGAACAGCCCGTACGTGGGCAGGAAGCACTTCCGGTGGACGTGCCGGATGCGGCCGTCCTCGAGCAGCGCCGCCGAGATGAACAGGCGGTGGTCCGCCGACTCCTCGACGAACGAGACGATCGCCGACAGGTCCCTGGTGGCAGCGGCCAGCGCGGTGAGGCGCGGGTCGTCGAGGCGGAGGGCGACCTCCGCCGCGAGGTCCTGGAGCAGATAGCCGGTGAGACCCAGCTCCGGAAAGACGACCAGCCCGGCACCGCGCCGGCGCGCCTCTGCGAGGAGGTCGTGGTGGCGCGCGAGGTTGTCCTCGAGCTGGCCGAGCCGAGGCGCGATCTGGGCAAGCGCGATCCGGAGCTGCTGCACGAGCCGAGCATACTGCGGCGGCCGGACCACGCTGAACGTCCCCGCGCGGACCTCCGCACTTGTGATGACGGCCGGCGGCGGCGGTGCTAGGCTTCCGCGCACCCGCCATCGACGGCCGATTCGCGCCGTCCGCGGAACCTGCGCTCCGAGCACGGGCAGGGAGGCCTGTGAGGGCGCCCGGCGCCGGAGCCGTAGAGGAGGAGTTGGGAAGCATGTCCCAGAGATCGAAGTGGTTGCCGCTGTCGGCGTTCGTCGCCGCAACGGCGATCGTCTTCGCGGCCTGTGGAGCGGCGACGAGCCCGAGCCCCAGCGCGAGCGCGCCTGGGTCGGCACCGCCGAGTGAGCCCGCGGAGAGTGAGGCGCCGTACGACGGCATGGCCTATCCCGAGGACGGCGACGCGCCGTGCGGTGAGGCTGCGGCGCCGGACGCGGAGCATGACAAGTACGGAGGGAACATCAAGCGGATCACCGCCCTGGACCGCCTGACGGTCGAGTTCCAGTTGTGCAACCCGGACGTGGCGTTCCTGCCGAAGGTCGCGTTCAGCGCGTTCGGCATCGACGACGCCGACTACCTGGCGGCTCACGCGCCCGACAAGAGCTACCTCGACGAGCCGAACGGCACCGGCCCGTACCAGCTCGCGCAATGGGACAAGGGCAACCGCCTCGTCCTCGAGTCTTTCGACGGCTACTGGGGTGACGCCGCACTGAGCCCGAACATCGAGTTCCGGTGGAGCGACGAGGCGGCCCAGCGGTGGCTCGAGCTGCAATCCGGCGCGATCGACGGCATGGACAACCCCGGTGCCGACGACATCGACGACATCAAGGCGAACTCCGACGTCACCTTCTACCCCCGCGATGGGTTGAACATCCTGTACGTCGGCATGAACGTCCTCACCGAGCCGTGGACCGACGTGGACGTCCGCAAGGCCATCGCGCTCGGCATCGACCGCGATCGCCTCGTCGACAACTTCTATCCGGAGGGGTCCTCCGTCGCCACCCACTTCACGCCGTGCGCGATTCCGTTCGCGTGCGAGGGCGAGGAGACGTGGGACTTCGACGCGGCCGAGGGCCGGGAGCTGCTCGAGCAGGCCGGCTTCGACTTCTCGCAGAACATCCCGATCCAGTTCCGGGCCGCGGTCCGCCCGTACATCCCCGATCCGCCGGTCATCGCGACCGAGATCGCCAACCAGCTGAAGACCAACCTCGGCATCAACGCGACCCCGCAGCTCATGGAGTCCGGCGCGTTCCTCGACGCGAATGCGGCGGGCGAGCTCGACGGCCTGTTCCTGCTCGGCTGGAACGCGGATTACCCCGATCCCTCGAACTTCCTCGACTACCACTTCGGGGCGGGCTCGGGCGCGCAGTTCGGCGAGCCGTTCCCGGATATCGTCGAAGCATTGAACCGCGGCGGCCAGACGGCCGACGAGGCGGTCCGCCAGGCCGCCTACGAGGAGGCGAACAACCTCATCAAGGAGCACGTGCCGATGGCCATCATGGCCAATGGCGGCTCCGGCACCGTGTTCAAGGCCGACGTCGAGGGAGCACACTCGTCGCCCCTCGCGAACGAGGCCTTCCAGGTCATGCGCGCCGGCGATCGAGACACCCTCGTCTGGATGCAGAACGCCGAGCCGCTCAGTCTCTACTGCGGCGACGAGACGGATGGCGAGACCCTCCGGGCGTGCGAGCAGATCAAGGAGTCGCTCTACGCGTACGAGGTCGCGGGCACCGAGCCGGTGCCGTCGCTTGCGACCGAGTGCACCTCGAACGACGACCTGACGGTCTGGACCTGCGCACTGCGGGACGGCGTGAAGTTCCACGACGGCGCCGACTTCGACGCCAACGACGTGGTCCTCAGCTACGCGGTCCAGTGGGACGCGGATCATGAGCTCCACGTCGGCCGTTCCGGCGCGTTCGAATACATCACCGGCCTGTGGGGAGGGTTCCTCAACCCGCCGGTGCCCCAGCCGAGCTCGTAGGCCTTCGGCACCGCTCGTTCACGATCGGGGGTGCCGCCACGGCGGCGCCCCCGTTTCCGCATCTGAGACCGCGCACGAAGACACGAGTCAGGGAGGACTCCGCACAGCGTGGGCCGCTTCCTCGCCCGCCGCCTGCTCGTCACGATCCCGGTCCTGTTCGGGATCGTGTTCATCGTTTTCGCGCTCGCGCGCCTCATCCCCGGCGACCCCTGTCGGGCCGTCCTCGGTGAGCGCGCGACAGACGCCGTCTGCGACGACTTCATCCATCGATACGGGCTCGACCAGCCCATCCCGGTCCAGTTCGGGCTGTACCTCGGCCAGATCGCGTCGGGCGACCTCGGCGAGTCGATCAAGCACTCGCGTCCGATCACGACCCTGCTCGTCGAGCGCCTGCCGACCACCGTCGAACTGACCGCCTGGGCGCTCCTGTTCGCGGTGGTCGTCGGGATCCCGCTCGGACTCCTGTCCGCCTACTGGCGCAACTCACCGGTCGATGTCGGCACCATGGTGTTCGCCAACCTCGGTGTGTCGATACCCGTCTTCGTGTTGGGTCTCCTGCTCGCGTTCCTCTTCGCGATCGTGTTCAAGGACAGCCCGATCTCGCTGCCTCCGTCGGGCCGACTGTCGTCCGGCGTGTTCGTCACGCCGCTGGCGGAGGTGTGGGGCATGGAGGACGTACAGGGCCTCCCGCGCGGCATCCTGGACTTCTTCTCCGGCATCTACACGTTCAGCGCGCTCATCACCGGTCAGTGGGAGGAGTTGCTCGACGCGGCCCGCCACCTCATCCTGCCGGCCGTCGCGCTCGGCACGATCCCGCTCGCCATCGTCGCGCGCATCACGCGCTCCAGCCTGCTCGAGGTGCTCGGTCTCGACTACGTCCGCACCGCGCGCGCCAAGGGCCTGCGCGAGCGGACCGTCGTCCTGCGGCACGCGGCGCGCAACGCCCTCCTGCCGGTCGTCACCATCATCGGCCTGCAGCTCGGCGCCCTGCTGTCGGGCGCCGTCCTGACGGAGACCGTGTTCAACCTCGCGGGGGTCGGGCGGACCATGTACGAGGCGATCACCGGACGCGACTACGTGGTCATCCAGGGCTTCACGCTCGTCATCGCCGTGGCCTACGTCCTGGTGAACCTGCTCGTCGACGTGTCCTACGGGATCCTCGATCCTCGGGTGCGCGCGCGATGACCGCCCCCGCGACGCCACTGCCCGGAGCCGACGCGCTCGTTCGCGAGCGGCCGGCAAGCCTGTGGCGGGACACGCTCGGCAGCATCCTCAGGCAGCGCAACGCCGTGCTCGGCCTGCTCATCCTCGGCGCCTTCGTGTTCGTCGCCCTGTTCGCCGACCTCGTCGCGACGCATGACCCGAATGAGACCCTGCTCGGCATCGAGCCGGGTGTCGAGCGCCGGGACGGCTCGTGCATCCACCTCCTCGGCTGCCCGGCCGAAAAGCCCGAGCACATCTTCGGAACGGACGGCAACTTCCGCGACGTCTACAGCCGCGTCATCCACGGCGCGCGCGTGTCGCTGGCGATCGGCCTCGCCGCGATCACGTTCGCGATCCTGGTCGGCACGACGATCGGCGCGGTGGCCGGCTATGTCGGCGGCTGGCTCGACACGATCCTCATGCGTCTCATGGACGTCGTCCTCGCGTTCCCGTCGCTGCTGCTCGCGATCGCGATCGTCACCGCCCTCGGCCAATCTCTCGTCAACGCGCTCCTGGCGATCGGCGTGGTGTCGGTCCCGATCTACGCTCGAGTGGTGCGGAGCTCCGTCATCTCGGCCCGCGAGAACGACTACGTCACCGCGTCACGCGCCCTCGGCGAGTCGGGCCTCGGCATCCTCATGCGGCGGATCATGCCGAACTCGCTCACGCCTCTCGTCGTCCAGGGCACGCTCGGCATCGGCGGTGCCGTCCTCGAGATCGCCGCGCTCACGTTCGTCGGCGTGACCGGTTCGCTCACGGTTCCGGAGTGGGGCTCGATGATTGCCCTCGAGCGCAACCAGCTGTTCAACGCGCCGCACATCATCGTGTTTCCCGGCCTGGCGATCACGCTCACCGTGCTCGGCTTCAACCTTCTCGGCGACGGCCTGCGCGACGCGCTCGACCCGCGCCTCAACCGATGACCGAGCGTGAGACGGCGCCGGACGCCGAGGCCCCCACGATCGCAACCACGGCGCCGACCCTCGGCGCGAGCCTCGACGAAACCGTCGTCGAGGAGCTCGTCCCGGCTGCCGCCCGCCGGCCGAAGAAGGTGCGCGGCGAGCGACCGCTGCTCGAGGTCAAGGGCCTGCAGACGTCATTCCACACGCGCGACGGCATCGTCCGCGCGGTGGACGGCATCGACTTCTCCGTCGACCGCGGCGAGATCATGGGCCTCGTCGGCGAGTCCGGTTGCGGCAAGAGCGTGACGAGCCTGTCGATCATGCGGCTCATCGCGTCGCCCGGCCGGATCGAGGCCGGCGAGATCCTGTTCGACGGCCAGGACCTGCTGAAGCTGCGGGCCGAGCAGATGCGCGCGCTGCGCGGCAACAAGATCACCATGATCTTCCAGCAGCCCACCTCGTCGCTCAACCCCGTCTGGGACGTGGGGCGTCAGATCGGCGAGGTGCTCGAGCTGCACCGCAACATGAGCCGGCGGGCGGCCCGGGCACGGGCGACGGACCTCCTCCGGATGGTGGGCATCCCGGACCCGGACCGCAGGCTCCGGGCGTACCCGTTTGAGCTGTCCGGCGGCATGGCCCAGCGGGTGATGATCGCGATGGCACTTGCCTGCGAACCGGAGCTGCTCATCGCCGACGAGCCCACGACCGCCCTCGACGTCACGATCCAGGCGCAGATCCTCGACCTCATCCGGACGCTGCGCGACGAGACCGGCACCGCGGTCATCCTCATCACCCACGACCTCGGCGTCGTCGCCGAGACGTGCGACCGGGTCGCCGTCATGTACGCCGGCGAGATCGTCGAGCAGACCGACGTGACGACGCTGTTTCGCCGCCCGATGCACCCGTACACGCACGGCCTGATCGGCTCGATCCCGGTCGTCGGCGACATCCGCGAGGAGCTGGCGGTGATCCCCGGCAACGTCCCGAACCTCATCGACCTGCCCAACGGTTGCCGGTTCGCCCCGCGCTGCGCGGCGCGGGTCACCCACGACGTCGCGATCGCGACGGAGGTCCATCCCAGCCTCCTGCCGATCGGCCCAGGTCACGAGGTCCGCTGCTGGCTCTATCACGACGCGGCCGGCAACCAGGTGCCCAACCCGCCGGACCTCTCCGCGGACGCCCGCGCGTGACCGGCACCCCGCTCGTCGAGGTCCGCGACCTCGTCAAGCACTTCCCGATCCGCGGCGGCATCCTGTCGCGCACGATCGCCACCGTCCAGGCGGTCGACGGGGTGAGCTTCGAGATTCGACGCGGCGAGACGCTCGGACTCGTGGGCGAGTCCGGCTGCGGCAAGACGACGATCGGCCGCCTGCTCCTCCGGCTCATCGAGCCGACCTCCGGCTCGATCATCTTCGACGGGGTCGACATCACCCGCATCTCGGGTTCCGCGCTGAAGCCATACCGGCGCCGGATGCAGGTCATCTTCCAGGACCCCTACGCCTCGCTCGACCCGCGGACGCCGATCGGCGCCAGCATCGGCGAGGGCCTCCGGATCCACCGGATCGGGACGCCCGCCGAGCGGCGCGAGAAGGTCCGCCGGATGATGGACCTGGTAGGGCTCGCCCCGTACCACGCCCGCCGCTACCCGCACGAGTTCAGCGGCGGCCAGCGCCAGCGGATCGGGATCGCGCGGGCGCTGGTGCTCGAGCCGGACCTGATCGTGTGCGACGAGCCGGTGTCGGCGCTCGACGTGTCGATCCAGGCGCAGGTCCTCAACATCCTGAAGTCGCTCCAGCGAGACCTGGGCCTGACGTACGTGTTCATCGCCCACAACATGGGCGTCGTGGAGCACATCAGCGACCGGGTGGCGGTGATGTACCTGGGGCAGATCGCCGAGATCGCCGAGCGACGGGAAATGTTCCGGGCGCCCGAGCATCCGTACACCCAGGCGCTCATGTCGGCCATCCCGATCCCGAACCCCGAGCTTCGGCGCCAGCGGGTCATTCTCCGCGGCGACGTGCCGTCACCGGTCAATCCCCCGTCCGGCTGCCGGTTCCATCCGCGCTGCCAGCTGCGGGCCGAGCTCGGCGGACCGGAGCTGTGCGCCCGGGAGGTGCCGGTCCTCGCCCAGCTCGGCGGTGCCGGCGCGTCGGGCGATCACGCCGTCGCCTGCCACTTCCGGGGCGACGAGGGCGCGGCCCGGGCGGCCGAGGCGCTGCGGGCCTGATCGGCCCGGCCGTGGGCGGCCGGGACGCGCGGCCGGCGGCCGGCGGACCGGCGGGCTAGCTCGTGCCGCTCGCCACTGTGCCCTCCGGCGTCGCCGCGGACCGCTCGGACGCCATCGCCTCGAGGGCCCTGGCGGGCGTCCCGCGGCGGACCGGGCGTTCGTCGATGTGGGCGACGCCAACGTCCGTCTCGAGCGCCTCCTCCGCGAAGTGGCAGGCCGCCTCGTGCTCGCCCGCAACTTCCCGCAGCGGCGGATCGAGGGTCCGGCACTCCTCCGGCTTGCCGAGCCGCTCGTACAGCCAGCAGCGGGTGTGGAACCGGCAGCCCGGGGGCGGGTTCACCGGTGACGGGACGTCGCCGGTCAGGATCACCCGCTTCCGCCGCCGCTCCGCCTGCGGATCCGGCACCGGCACCGCGGACAGGAGGGCGCGCGTGTACGGGTGGCCCGGCCGCGCGTACATGACGTCCGGCGGTCCCACCTCGACGAGCTTGCCGAGGTACATGACGGCGACCCGGTCGCTGATGTGCTTGACGACCGACAGGTCGTGGGCGATGAACAGGTAGGTCAGGCCGAGGCGCGCACGGAGCTCCGTCAGAAGGTTGAGGACCTGGGCCTGGATCGACACGTCGAGCGCGGAGATCGGCTCGTCGCAGACAATGAACTCCGGCTCGACGGCGAGCGCCCGGGCGACGCCGATCCGCTGGCGCTGCCCACCCGAGAACTCGTGCGGGTACCGGCTGACGTAGGTGGGGTCCAGGCCCACAATCCGCAGCAGATCGGCCACCCGCGCCTTCTTCTCGTTGCCCTTCGCCAGGCGGTGGGTGTCGATCGGCTCGCTGATGATCGACCCGACGGTCATCCGGGGATCGAGCGAGCCGTACGGGTCCTGGAAGATGATCTGCATCCGGCGGCGCATCCGGCGCAGGTCGCCCGATTTCAACTCGCCGAGGTCGGCGCCGTCGAAGCGGACCGTCCCGTCGGTCGGCTCGCGCAACCGGATGACCGCCCGGCCGGTCGTGCTCTTGCCGCAGCCGGACTCGCCGACGAGGCCGAGGGTCTCGCCGCGCCGGATGTCGAAGGTCACGCCATCGACCGCCTTGACGGTCCCGACCTGCGTGCGGAAGATGCCAGCCCGGATCGGGAAGTGGACCTTGAGATCGTCGACCTCGACGAGGTTCTCCGCCACGTGCGGCCGCGGCGCGGCGGAGTCGCCCGGGTGCGTCGCGGTCACGTGATCCATCCTCCCGGCTCGGTCGCCCAGCAGCGAGCCAGGTGCGCGGACGAGCCGCGCGGCGTCAACGCCGGCTCGCTCTCGCGACAGACGTCGCGAGCGTACGCACAGCGCGGACTGAAGAGGCAGGCGTCGACCTGATCGACCAGCAGCGGCGGCAGCCCCTCGATCGTGCGCAGCCTGGCCCCGCGGACATCGTCGAGGCGAGGCAGCGAATCGAGCAGCCCCCACGAGTACGGCATCTGGGGTTTCTCGAACAGCTCGTCGACGCCGGCCGTCTCGACGATCCTCCCGGCGTACATGACGTTGATCCGCTGGCACATTCCGGCCGCGATGCCGAGGTCGTGGGTGATGAGCAGCACCGCGGTGTGGAACTCCTCGGACAGCCGCTGGATCAGCTCGAGGATCTGTGCCTGGATTGTCACGTCCAGGGCCGTCGTGGGCTCGTCGGCGAGGAGCAGCTTGGGGTCGCACGACAGGGCGATGGCGATCATGACGCGCTGGCGCATGCCGCCCGAGAACTGGAACGGGTAGTCCGTCAGCCGGTCGCGGGGCTGCGGGATGCCGACCTTGCTGAGCAGCTCGACAACCCGCTCGCTGGCGGCCTTGTGCGACAGTCCCATGTGCTCGCGGATCGACTCGGCGATCTGGTAGCCGATCGTCAGCGTCGGGTTGAGGCTCGTCAGCGGGTCCTGGAAGATGAACCCGATCTCCTTGCCGCGCAGGCGGCGCATCGCCTCGTCCGACAGCGACAGCACGTTCGTCCCGTCGAAGATGACCTCGCCGGCCACGATCCGGCCGGGCGGATCGGGCACCAGCCGGGTCACCGACAGGGCGGTCACGCTCTTGCCGCAGCCCGACTCACCGACCAGGCCGAGCGTCTCGCCGTAGCCCAGCTCGAAGCTCACATCCTCGACCGCCTTGACGACGCCGTCCGGCGTGAAGAAGTGCGTCGACAGGCCGCGCACCTCGAGCAGCTTCTCGGCCCGGTCGGCCCGGCGCTCCTTGGCCACGCGCGCCTCGCGCAGGGCCTCCTCCGGGGGCAGGTCGATCACGCTCGGCTCCTCCCAGGCGTCGTCCGTCGGGCTCGTCACCCTATTGCTTTCCCTTGAGCTTGGGGTCGAGTGCGTCGCGCAGGCCGTCGCCGAGGAAGGTGAAGCTGATCAGCGCCGTGGCGATCAGCAATGCGGGGAGGAGCGTGAGGTGGGCATCGGTCCGGATGAAGCGCTGGCCGTCCGCGATGAGCCAGCCCCAGGAGGCGCGCGGGGGCTGCACGCCGACGCCGAGGAAGGCGAGGGTTGCCTCGGCCAGGATCGCCCCCGGGACGCCAAGCGTGATCGCCACGATGACCGGGCCGATGCCGTTCGGCAACAGGTGCCGGACCACGATGTTCCGGTCGGAGACGCCGATAGCCCGGGCCGCCTCCACGAACTCCGTCTCCTTGAGGGCGAGCATCTGGCCCCGGACGAGCCGTGCGACGGTCACCCACGAGGTGAGCCCGATCGCGACGAACACCATGAGAAGGCCGTTGAGCGTTTGGCCGAACGCCGTCTCGCGGAAGGCGACCGAGAACAGGATGATGAGCAGCAGGTCGGGGAAGGCGTAGATCACGTCGGTGAAGCGCATGAGGTACGTGTCGATCCGGCCGCCGAACCAGCCGGCGATGGCGCCGATCGGGACGCCGATTGTGAGCACGACGATCTGCACGACGAGCGCGACGCTGAGGCTGATCTGGGCGCCGTCCAACAGCCGGCTGAACAGGTCGCGCCCCAACTCGTCCGTGCCGAGGATGTGAGTCGAATCCTGGAACGGATGGAGCGGTCGGGCGCCGTTGGCCAGCACCGCCGCCTGGTCCTGGACCTGGTACGACCACGGCGCGAGCATGGGCCCCAGGGTCCCGCCGAACGCGAGCAGCAGGACACCGAACAGGCCGACGATGGCGAGACGGTTCTTGCGCAGGCGGCCGAACGCGTCGCGCCAGACGCCCTCGCTCGTGCGGGTGAGAGCCGCGCCAGCGGAGAGCACGCGAGTGTCCGTGGCCATTCGTCGCGCCTCCTAGCCGTAGCGGATGCGGGGATCGATGTACGCGTAGAGGATGTCGACCACGACGTTCATGAACGCGACGGCGAACGCGTAAATCACCGTCATCGCCATGATCATGCTGTAGTCGCGCGTGCCGATGCTCTGGACGTAGAAGCGCCCGACGCCCGGGATGCCGAAGAACGTTTCGATGATGAACGAGCCGGTGACGAGGAAGGCGAGGATCGGCCCGAGGATCGTCACGACCGGGATGAGGGCGTTGCGGATCATGTGCCGCACGACGACGGCTCGCTGTCGAAGGCCCTTGCTCTGGGCGGTCCGGATGTAGTCCTTGCGCGTCACCTCGAGCATCGACGCCCGCGTGTAGCGCGCGATCTGGGCGATCGGGTAGCCGGCCAGCGCCAGGGTGGGCAGGATCCACGAGTCGGGTCCCTTCCAGCCGAGCACCGGCAGGAGGTTCAGCGAGACGCTGAAGATGAGGACGAGCATGATCGCCAGCACGAAGCTGGGCGTGGAGATGCCGATGATCGAGATCGCCGTGGCGAGGTAGTCCGGCCAGCGGTTGTGGCCCAGCGCA
>Ga0326597_10013178_pt1 | contig 10875 bp, 11 predicted proteins | sample RVTome_12_FD_203789 | JGI IMG/M metagenome (GOLD analysis project Ga0326597, IMG submission 203789) | Soil microbial communities from uranium-contaminated site in the Upper Colorado River Basin, Wyoming, United States - RVT100D185 | ecosystem: Environmental > Terrestrial > Soil > Contaminated >... | reverse complement strand
GACGTCGCCTTGAGGATGAGCTCCCGCGCCCGCTTGCCCTTCGGCTTGAGTTCGGCGAGCAGCGCCAGCCCCTCCTGCGCCTCGACCTCGACGTTCTGTCCGGCTTCGCGCTTGAGCAGGAAGTCGCGGCGCCAGGTGCCGAAGGCGTCGGTCCACGCCTCGATGGCAAAGGCATAACGGCCGGGCTCCGGCGGCGCGAAGGCGCCGTGCCAGCGGTCGTTGTCGAAATGGCGCAGCGGCTCGCGGCGCCATTCCGGCTTGCCTTCCTTGCGCCACAGCAGCGCCGCGCCTATCACCTCGTGGCCGTCGCGGAACAGATCGCACCAGACGTCGACGGCTTCGCCGGCGATCCGTTTCACGGGATGGCGGCCCGCGTCGACGGCGGGATAGATATCTTCGATCATGAAGCGACGTCCGGAGAGGTCGCCGACGGGTGCTGCGCTCACGTGCTCTGGACTCCACATGTCACAATCGAATGATACAGGGCGATGCGCAATGCCTGGGAGCGACCAAATGGCACGCCGCAACTGTAAAGCAGCGAATGAGTTGAGAATGCGACAGCACTGCGCCGCGCTGCCCATCTTGGCGCACACCGGCACCGGCTCCTGACATGGACTCTCCGGCCGAGCGAGCCGCCCGTTGGGGGATCGAGCCCGAGTACGTGGATGCCTTCGGGCGGCGACAGGTGCTCGCGCCCGCCGCGCTCGCGCGCATCCTGGCGATTCTCGATCAGGCCGGGATTGATGGTCCCGCGCCTCCGTTCACGGTCGTTCCCGGGCGCACCTACCAGGGCGGCGATCCGAACGCCCGCATGTGGGTTCTGGCGGTGCAACTTTATGGCGTATGTTCGCACCGCAACTGGGGTCACGGGGATTTTACCGATCTCGCGGCGCTGCTCGAACTGGCCGCCGATCTCGGCGCCGCCGGCATCGGCCTCAACCCGCTGCATGCGCTGTTCGACGACCGTCCCGAACGCGCCAGCCCCTATGCGCCCAACAGCCGCCTGTTTCTCAATCCGCTCTACATTGACGTCGACGCCATTGCGGAGTTTCCCGGCCTGGACGCAGCCGGGAGGGAGGAGATCGCGCGGCTGCGCGCGGCCGCGCAGGTCGACTACCTCGGGGCCGCCAAGGCCAAGCTTGCCGGGCTACGGCTTGCTTATGGACGATTTCGCGCCGACGCATCCCCGGAGCGCCGGCGCGACTTCGAGTGCTTCAAAAATGAGCAGGGACCAGCGCTCGCACGGTTCGCGAGCTTCGAGGTCTTGCGCCGCCGCTTTCCGCAGGCCTGGTGGGACTGGCCGGAGCAATGGCGCGCGCCGACCGACGCAGCCCTGGCCGCGCTACGCGCGACGGATGGCGACGCCGTCGGCTTTTATGAATTCGTGCAGTGGATCGCCGACCGCCAGCTTGCCGCCTGCCAGGCAACGGCGCGCGCGCGCGCGTTGTCGATCGGCCTCTACCTCGACGTCGCCGTCGGGGTCGATGCGGCCGGCGCCGACGCCTGGAGCGACCAGGGGGCGATCCTGCACGGGCTCTCGGCCGGCGCCCCGCCGGACGCTTTCAATCCTGTCGGCCAGAACTGGGGCATTGCCGCGTTTCACCCACGCGGGCTGTCGGCGCACGCCTTCGCGCCGTTCCGCCGCACCATCGCCGCCGCCATGCGCCATGCCGGCGCGATCCGCATCGATCACGTTCTCGGCCTCAATCGCTTGTTCCTGATTCCGCATGGCGCGCCTGCGCAAGACGGCGCCTATTTCCGCTTCCCGCTCGAAGCGCTGCTGGCGGTGGTGGCGCAGGAGAGCGTGGCGCACCGCTGCATCGTGATCGGCGAGGACCTCGGCACCGTGCCGGAAGACCTGCGCGGCAAGCTTGCCGGCTGGGGCCTCTGGTCCTACCGCGTGCTGATTTTCGAACGCGATGCGGACGGCGGCTTTATCGTCCCCGCGCGTTATCCGCGCGACGCGCTCGCCACCTTCAACACCCACGATTTGCCGACCTATCAAGGCTGGATGACCGGTCACGACCTGAAAATGCGGCGCGAAATCGGCCATCCATCGGGCGAAACCGAAGACCAGCGGGCGCAGGCGCGCGCCGCGCTGCAGGCTGCCCTGGCGCAATCCGGCTGCGGCAGCGGCTTTGCCGGCGTTGCCCGCTATCTCGCGGCGACGCCAAGCCGGTTGGTGGCGGTATCGATCGAGGACGTGCTCGGGATCGTCGATCAGCCGAATCTGCCGGGCACGATCGACGAGCATCCCAACTGGCGCCAGCGGCTACCGGTCCCGCTCGAGGACTGGGCCGGGCACGCGCAACTGCGGACCCTGGCGCGGGTGTTCGCGGAATCCAGGCGCGGGGTGCGCCGGCCGCCGGCCTAGAGTCTGATCCGATTTAATTGAATCGGATCAGACTCCAGGTTCTTTGATTGAGCATGATCTCTTCCGAAAACCGGTTCCCACCCCGGATCAAGTCCGGGGCAGGCTTTTTCGGGATCATGCTCTTGGCCGGCGTCGGTCGTGACCATCAATGCCGGCGTTGCGCCGAGCGCCACCGCTGCATCGATGCCCGGCCCCAGGCGGGTGCTCCGCGCCCGTCGCACTTTTCCTTGCTGGTATAGCGCTGCGCCAGCGCCCGCTCCCACTTCGATCCCGCGGCAGCGTTGGCGGCAAATGCGGCGCTCGCGACTGCCACGCCCAAGACCAAGATCAGGCCCTTTATCATGCCAAGCTCCATATCTTTCATTAATATCTAATGATACATATTTTACACATAATGCAAAGAGGAGAAACCCTTTTTTCCGGCGCCGCCGCGCGGATGTTTGTTGTTTGTTCGCCCGCGAAACCGGCGCCGCACCGGCGCGGACCGCCGGCCACGCGGTTGCAACGCTTGCAGAATTATGAATACGAATGCGCCGACAGGGAGCAGGCAGGATCATGTCGGAACTTGAGCGGTGGGAAACGCGCTACGCCGGGCCCGAATACCATTTCGGCACCGAGCCGAACGCGTTTCTCAGGAGCCAGGCGCATCTGCTGCGGCCGGGACAGAAGGCACTGGCCATCGCCGACGGCGAAGGCCGCAACGGGGTGTGGCTGGCGCAGCAGGGCCTCGATGTCCTGTCCGTCGACTTTTCCCCGAAGGCGCTGGGTAAGGCGCGGGCGCTTGCCGCAGCGCGCGGCGTCGCGTTGCGGACCGAGCAGGCCGACCTATCCACCTGGCGCTGGCCGGAGGCGGCGTTCGACGTGATCGTGGGAATTTTCATGCAGTTCCCGTCGGCGGAAGGGCAGACACGCATGTTCGAGCAGATCAAGCGCGCGCTCAAGCCCGGCGGGCTCCTGCTGATCGAGGGCTACGGGCCAAAGCAACTCGAATACGCCACCGGCGGCCCGCGCGAGCTGGCACGGCTTTACACGCGCGAGCGGCTCCAGGCCGCGCTCGCGGACTTCGCCTCCCTCGACATCCGCGAATACGACACCATGACCAGCGAGGGCGACGCCCACGTCGGCATGGCGGCACTGGTGGATCTGGTGGGGCGGAAGTGAGGCTGCGGTTCTCCTTCCCGGGGGAGGGAGGGAGGACTGAAGGTCCGAGCCGGGTGGGGTTCAGGTCGCAGAAGGAAGACCCCCACCCGCCGCGCTTCGCGCGTCGACCTCCCCCTTTCAGGGGGAGGTTAGGAAAAGAGAATCAATTCGTTGCCGGCGGGCCCCACAGTGCTTCCAGGCGCGCGTCGCGGCCGCAATTGTAGCGGTAGAATTTATAGCGGACCGGACTCTTCCGGTAATAGTCCTGGTGGTAGTCCTCGGCGACGTAGAAGGTCGGCGCCGGCGTGACCTTCACCACCACCGGCCGCTTGAACTTCTTCTCGACCGCGGCCTTGCTGGCCTCGGCAAGCTTCTTCTGCTCGGCGTCGTGCACGAAGATTTCCGGCCGGTACTGGCTGCCCTTGTCGCAGAACTGGCCGCGCGCATCGAGCGGATCGACATTGCGCCAGTACACGTCGAGCAGCTTCTGGTAGCTGACCTTGCCGGGATCGTAGACGATGCGGACACCCTCGGTGTGCCCGGTGCGGCCGCCGCCGACCTCCCGGTAGCTCGGATTGGCCTTGCTGCCGCCGGTGTAGCCGGACGTGGTCGAGACCACGCCGGAGACCTTGTCGAAGTCCGACTCCGTGCACCAGAAGCATCCGGCCGCGAAAGTCGCCACCGCCAGTCCGGCAGCCGGCGGCTTCGCCGCCTCGGTCTGCGCCTTCAGTTGCGTGGCCGGGAACGGCAGCGCGGCGACCAGCGCGATCGCGCCGGCCAGGGCGTAACGTTTCATGGGCGTGTCCTTCTTCTCATGCCGCGCGTCAGGATGCGGACGCGCTCGGCGCGAATGTCATCGCCACGCCGTTCATGCAGTAGCGCAGGCCGGTCGGCTTCGGCCCGTCGGGAAAGACGTGGCCGAGATGGCCGCCGCAGCGGCTGCAATGCACTTCGGTGCGCTTCATGAAGAAGCTGCGGTCGACCGACTCGCCGACCGCGCCCTTGATCGGCTGGGTGAAGCTCGGCCAGCCGGTGCCGCTCTCGAACTTGTCCTCGGAGCGGAACAGGTCCTGCTGGCAGCCGGCGCAGGCGAACGTGCCGGCGCGCTTTTCCCGGTTGAGCGGGCTGGTCCCGGCGCGCTCGGTGCCGTGCTTGCGCAGCACGTAATACTGTTCGGGGGTGAGGCGCTTGCGCCATTCGTCGTCGGCATGGCTCACCGGGAATGCGCCGGCGCGGGCATCTGCATCAGTCTTGCCGAACAGGCTCATCGTGCTCCCCATGGCAACGGCGGCGGTGCCGCCCAGGAACAACATGCGTCGCGTGATCATAGCGATATCCTTGGGCTTTGCGGGTTTCATCACGGCTTCTACCGCGCTATTCGCCGCCGCTCCGGACGAGGTTACACCGCGAGGTCGATTCCCAACATCACGAGGGTGTCAACGCATTACAAAACCTTAATCTTTCGCGCCATTGCGGCGACAACGCCCACTTCGGGCGACATCAAGCCGGTAGCGTGACGCAAGCCCGCAGCCCTCCTTCCCGCCGGTTGGACAGCATGAGCTCGCCGCCGTGCGCCTGGATCACCGACAGCGCGATGGCGAGGCCGAGCCCGATCCCCCCGGTCTCCCGGCTCCTGGAGCCCTCCACGCGATAGAACGGCTGAAACACCCGGGCCAGTTCGTCTTGGGGGATGCCGGGTCCGTCATCGTCGATCGTGATCTCCACACCCCGCGGTATCGGCCGGATCGAGGCGCGCGCCCGCTTGCCGTACTTCACCGCGTTGTCGATGAGGTTGGACAGGGCGCGCTTCAACGCGCCTGGCTGGCACTCGCCGACGATCGGCTGCGCCGGCTGCATGGTGACGAGAAGCCCGGTATCGGCCATCTCGTCGACCAGACTGGTCAGCAGAGCCGCGATGTCGGTTCGGCGGCGCGGCTCGCCCGCGGCGTCGTCCCGCGCGAACTGGAGCGTGGCGGCGATCATGGCATCCATCTCGGCGATGGTGGCGAGCATCTTGTCTCGCTCGGGCGCATCCGAAACATTCTCGGTGCGAAGCCGCAGCAGCGTCAGTGGTGTGCGCAGGTCATGCGAGATAGCCGCCAGCATCCGCGTGCGGTTCTCGATCAGGGCGCGCAGCCGCGCCTGCATGGCATTGAAGGCGCGCGAGGCCTGCCGGGTCTCGACCGAGCCGGTTTCCGGCACCGGCGGCGCATTCAAATCGTTGCCGAGCCGTTCGGCTGCGGCCGAGAGCGAGGCGAGCGGCGCCGAGACGCGCTGCACGGCCCAGACCGACACCGCGAGGATGATGGCGGCCATCAGCCCCATTGAGATCAGGAATTGCCCCGAGAAGGCGGGGCCGCTTTCCGGCAGTGCAGTGGCGAACGAGAGCCACTGCCCGTCCGCAAGCGGCACCGCGACGCGCAGGTCGCGAAACCCGCCGAACGCGCCGAACCCGCCGAACCCGTGCATCATCGGCCCGCGTCCCAGCATCGGCCCGTGCAAACCCCCGAACCCAGGCCCATCCGGAACCGCTGCCGAGACGCGCGGCTGCCGCGCCGGCCCCAAGGACAGTTGCTCGACCAGGAACGCGCTGATCGCCTGGGCGACCGCCGTGTCGTCCGCGCCGGCCAATGCCGGAGGCCGGGCCGAGAGCGAGACGCGGAAGGTCTGGTCGCTCAAGGTCGCGACGATCCGCTCGCGCCATTCGCGCGGCGCATCCTGCACCAAGCGAGTCAGATTGGTGATGCGCTGGGCGGCGGCAAATCCGCCGACGGCGCGCACGGCCTGTTCGCGGTCGCTCGTGTAAATCCACGATCCGACCGCATGCGAAACGATCAGACCGGCGAGCAGGATCAGCAAGGTCTGACCGAACAGGCTTTTGGGAAACAGGCGGCTCATTCGGGCGTCACTTCCGGCGTGAACATGTAGCCGCCACCCCATACGGTCTTGATCATCTTCGGCTCGCCCGGGTCGCGTTCGAGCTTCTTGCGCAGGCGGCTGATCTGGGTGTCGATACTGCGGTCGAGCGCATTGGCGCTACGGCCGCGCGCGAGATCGAGAAGCTGATCCCGGTTCAAGACCCGCTGCGGCCGTTCCACCAGCACGAGCAGCAGATCGTACTCGCCGGTACTCAATGGCACCGTGACGCCATCCTCGCGCAACAGTTCCCGCCCGCCCGTGTCCAACTGCCAGCGGTCGAAGCGATAGCGCTTTGGACGGCGGTCAATCGCCGCGTCGGTCTTGTCCTGACTCCGTCGCAGCACCGCCTTGATGCGCGCGATCAGTTCGCGGCTGCCGAACGGTTTCGCGAGGTAATCGTCGGCGCCCATTTCGAGACCGATGACGCGATCGACCTCGTCGCCTTTGGCGGTCAACATGATGATCGGGATTTTCGACTCGGCGCGCACCGCGCGGCAAAGCGAGAGACCGTCCTCGCCGGGCAGCATCAGGTCGAGCAGAATGAGATCGATCCGGCTATCGGCCAGCGCCTTGCGCATGGCGCGGCCGTCCGCCGCGGTGCTGACGCGGAAGCCATCCTTCGTCAGGGCGCGCGAGACGAGATCGCGAATCTCACGGTGGTCGTCGACGACCAGGATGTGGGGTGCGCCCTGCATGGGTCGACTATAGCCCGAGGGGGCCGAAGCTGTTGCGGGAATGATGTGGCGGAGTGTTGCCGGCGCCGCGTCTGACACACTTTGTCACAAAAAACCTTGCTTCTGAAAAACTTGGGTGAAACCCGGCGGCTCCAATGGCGGCGAGCAACGGACATCTCTGTTGCCGAGCAATTGGAGACGGACATGAAGAAGAAATATCTGTTGATCGGCGGCGTCGCGGCCACCACCTTGCTCGCCGGCGGGTGGGCCTTGGCGCAAACGGCCGGGCACGGCCACGGCGGATTTGGTCCCGGGTTCATGCGCGGCGAAGGCCCGCGCGGCATGGGGCCGGGCGCCCAGGGCCAGCACGGCCAGATGGGTCAGGGCATGCACGGCCAGATGGGCCAGGGCATGCACGGCCAGATGGGGCCCGGCACGCGGGGTCAGATGGGGCCCGGCATGATGCGCGGCGGCCCAGGTCAGACCTTTGTCGATCCGGCGCGGATCGACACGCTCAAGACCGAGCTCGCCATCACGGCGGCGCAGGAGCCGGCCTGGACCAAGTACGCCAAGGCGCTGACGGACGCGGTGGCGACCGCGCAATCGGCACGCGAGAGCATCGACCGGGACGCCGTCAGCAAGATGACCCCGGCCGACCGCTTCGCCTTCGTCAGCAAGATGCGCGAGCAGCGGCAGACGCAGTTCGAAACCGTCAAGACCGCCGCCGACGAACTTCTTGCCACCCTCGACGACACGCAGAAGGCCAAGGCGCGTGAGACCCTCCCGGGGCTCGCGTTCGGCCCCGGCACGATGCGCGGCGCCGGCCTCGGCGGCCAGCATCGCCACTGACGCGGCTACAAACACCACCGCGTCGCTTGAGACCCTTCGGATGCTTGCAGTATCCGGAGGGGTCCACGGCGGCGCCACCCCGCAACATCAGCCAAGGTCATCCCATGTCCACCAAGACAATCCTGACGCGACGCCAGGCGCTCCTGCTATCGGGCGCGGGCGCCGCCGGCTTGGCGCTCGGCAGCATGCCACTGTGGGCGCGCGGCACATCGTCCGCTGCGCCGGCGCTGCCAATTCCGACCTTGATCGAGGCGCGCGACGGCGAGCCGGTCACGCTCGCCTTGCAGAAGAGCCGGCATCGCTTCGGCGCGGGCGCTGCGGTTGCGTCGACCGGCATCTCGTCGAGCTATCTCGGGCCGGTGGTGCGGGTGCGCAGCGGCGATACCGTCCCGTTTCGCGTGGAAAATCGGCTCGACGAGGAAACGACGCTGCACTGGCACGGCTTGCAGATCCCGTCCGAGGTGGACGGCGGGCCGCACAACACGATCAGGCCGGGTGAAGTCTGGACGCCCGAGTTGACAGTGAAGCAACCGGCGGCAACGCACTGGTTCCATCCGCATCCCCATGGCAATACCGCGAAGCAGGTCTACGAAGGGCTTGCCGGCATGATGATCGTCAGCGACGGCGGCAACCGCGAGCGCGGCCTGCCGGAAAGCTACGGCGTCGACGACCTGCCGATCGTGCTGCAGGACAAGCGGTTCGCCCGCAATGGCGAACTCGTCTACGCGCCGGATATGATGGATCTGATGCACGGGTTCCAGGGCGATACTTTGCTGGTCAACGGCGCGATCACGCCGGTCGCCAAGGTTCCCGCGGGCTTCGTGCGCCTGCGCCTGCTGAACGCCGCCAACGCCCGCAATTTCGACCTCCGCTTCTCGGATCGACGGCCGTTCTACGTCGTTGGCTGCGACGCAGGATTGCTTCCCGAACCGTTGGAAGTGGGCAGCCTCGTGATCGCGCCGGCTGAACGCTACGAAGTTCTGGTGAACTTCGCCGGAGGGCAACCGGTGGACCTGGTGACGGGGCCCGACATCCACCACGGAACGGGGCCCGGCATGATGATGCCGATGGCGCCTGCGCGCGGTTCCGGTGGGACGGAAACCTTAATGCGCTTCAATCCCGATCCCGCGCTGAAAGTGGCGGTCACGCGTTTGCCGCGGCAGCTGGCGGCGCTGGCCGCGCCGGATATCAAGTCGGCCGTAGCGTGGAGAACCTTTGTGCTCGATCCGATGATGGGTATGGGCCCCGGCATGATGGCGATGGGCTCGGCAACGATGGGCGGCCCATCAGCGGGCAGTGCAAACGACGCCGGTCATGATCATGCCGCCGCCGCCCAGATGATGGGCATCAACGGCCGCGCCTTCGACATGCACCGGATCGATGTCACGACCAGGCTCGCAACCTCGGAAATCTGGGAAATTCGCTCGACCGCCATGGCGCATCCGTTCCACATGCACGGCGTGAGCTTCCGCATCTTGAGCAACAACGGCAGGCCGCCGAGCCTGGCGCAATCCGGCTGGAAGGACGTCGTGCTGGTGCAGGAGCTGGCCGAGATTCTTGTGCGGTTCAACCACCCCGCATCGGCTAAGATGCCGTTCATGTACCACTGCCACATCCTCGAACACGAGGACCACGGGATGATGGGCCAGTTCGCCGTGGTTTGATGACGGAGACCCGTGGCGAATCCCTGTCGAATTTGCGAGATAACGCACGAGTTGAGAAACCGAATACATCAGGAACAATGACCATGAAACCAATAGCAGTCCTGGCGGTGCTTGCGACGGTCCTGTCGCCGCAGATCGCCGCGGCGCAGACGCAGCAGCCCTATGCCGGCTTCGAGACGCGGCCGATCAAGGCCCTGTCCGATCAGCAGATCGCGGACTTGAAAGCCGGGCGCGGCATGGGATTTGCGCTTGCCGCCGAACTCAACGGCTATCCGGGCCCCGTTCACGTGATCGAGCTTGCCGCGCCGCTGGCGCTGTCGGACGCACAGCGCGCGAAGGTGCAGGACCTGTTCGCGGCGATGACCGCGGAGACGGTTCCGCTCGGACACAAGCTGATCGCTCAGGAGACCGACCTCGATCGTCAGTTCGCCGACAAGACGATCACCGAATCAGTCCTCGCCGCATCCATGCAGGCGATCGGCAGCACGCAGGCGGCGCTTCGGACGGCTCACCTCAAGTACCACCTGGCGACGCTCGACGTGCTGACGCAGCCGCAAGTCAAGCAGTACGCCGAGTTGCGCGGCTATGCCGGCGCTTCGCAAGGCCAGCAACAACACGGCGGTCACAAGCACTGACGGCGCGCGTTCAATGCGCGCTGGGCTGCCACTCCACCGTCCTGATCCGCTCGTTGTAAAGCGGTATATTCATGCCGCAAATCTCGAAGCGCGGCAGGTAACCCATCAGGAACGCGTTGACGCCCATGTTGTAGAGCGTCACCACGTCGCCTGAAAGGATCGCCGTGCGCTCGGCGTCGGTGAGATCGAGGCCGGCCAGCGCCTTCGCCGGGTCGGCCTTCATGGCCGCGCGGAACTCTTTGTCGTGCAGGAGGCCGCGCAACAAACGATTGACTGCAAGGACGGACATGGGGATCAGCTCCACCGCCACACGCCGTAGGCGTGGCCATTGGCCATCTGCGGCGCGATCCAGGTCGGCTTACGGTTGCCGCCGACCGCGCCGAGCATGGCGATCCAGTTGAGAATCTCGCCGCCGACATTGCCGGCCTTGAGCAGCTGCGCTTCGGTCGACTCCTTGAGCAGGGAGTCGATCTGCCCGCCTTCCAGCAGCCCCATCACCCGCGTCACCCAACCGGGATCGGGAACGCCGTCGGTCTTTCCGGGCGCAATGCGCGGGCCCCAGACTTCGAGCGAGAACGAGCCCGAGCCGAACATCGCAACCCGCAGCGGCTCCTTCCAGG
>Ga0326597_10013177_pt1 | contig 10875 bp, 9 predicted proteins | sample RVTome_12_FD_203789 | JGI IMG/M metagenome (GOLD analysis project Ga0326597, IMG submission 203789) | Soil microbial communities from uranium-contaminated site in the Upper Colorado River Basin, Wyoming, United States - RVT100D185 | ecosystem: Environmental > Terrestrial > Soil > Contaminated >... | reverse complement strand
TACGTATAATGCCCTCGTGCCGAAGCTCTGGACGGATACGATCGAGGCGCATCGCCGCGAGGTACGCGATGCCACCCTGGACACGACTGCGGCGCTGGTGGCGGAGCACGGGCTGCTGTCGGTGACGATGTCGCAGATCGCCGAGGAGACCGGCATCGGACGTGCGACGTTGTACAAGTACTTCCCAGACCTCGAGGCGATCCTGTTTGCCTGGCACGAACGTCAGGTCGCCGGCCACCTCCAGCATCTCGCCGAGGTCCGGGACAAAGCTGCGAGCGCTGGCGAGCGGCTCGAAGCGGTGCTCGAGGCCTTCGCGCTCATTTCCCACGAGCAGCACGGCACCGAACTCGCGGCACTCCTCCATCGCGGTGAGCACGTCGCCCGAGCACAGCGGCAGCTTCGCGACTTCATCCGGGACCTGCTGACCGAGGGCGTTGAGGCTGGCGACATACGGGATGATGTCGCGCCCGACGATCTCGCGAGCTACTGCCTCCACGCCCTCACGGCAGCCAGCAGCCTGCCGTCCAAGGCCGCGGTCCGCCGGCTCGTCACGGTCACTCTGGCTGGCTTACGTCCCCCGCGCTGACTCGTTCCGATGCGGCTCGAGCCGAGCGGTCTCAACGCATTCGCCGCGAGACGTAGCCTGTCTCCGCAGAGCGAAGAGTGCTCATTCCCGTCATGAGCTCTTCCGTGTGGATCTCTCCGACACCGCGGGTATTCGTACGCGTACGGTGAGGCCTCCGTCTTCTCGGGGCGAGGCGCGGACGTCACCACCGTGTGCGTGGGCGACGGACCGCACGATCGACAGTCCGAGTCCGGCTCCGCGGCTGGTCGAGGTATTGGCGGAGTCGGCGAGTCGTTCCGTGGCGGGCAGTCGGCGGAATGGTTCGAACAGACTCGGGACTTCGAAGGGCGGGACGGGCGGTCCCGTGTTTTCGACCGTGAGGTGGACGCTTTCATCGACCACGTCGGTGGTGACCGTGATCCAGGCGTGCTCGGGCACGTTGTAGCGGATGGCGTTGTCGACGAGATTCTGGGTGAGCCGTTCCAGGAGTACCGGGTCGCCGGTGACCGGGGCGGGCTGTAGGCGGGTGCGGATGTCGACGCCGGCGTTCCGCGCGGCGCCTTGGGATTCCGCGGCGATGCGCCGTGCGATGTCGGCAAGGTCGACGGGGCTGGGTCCTACGACACGTTGTTCGCTGCTCACGAGGGTGAGCAGGCCGTCGATGAGCCGTTCGTGGCGTTGGTTGACGGCGAGCAGGGTGGCGCCGAGCTGACGCAGCGACTCGTTCGCCTGGGGATCGTCGAGCGCCACTTCCCGGAGCGACGCGACCGCAGCGATCAGCGCGAAGTGTGGCGTGGGGCTCGAGAAGAAAAAAGAAGAAATAAGCCAGCTCCCGCGCCACGACTCGGCGGGCTGCGCCGCGACGCGTTACCAGGCACCATAGTCGGTGCCCTGGTGGAGAACGAGCCCGGCGAACCGTGTGGCATGCTGAATGAGAGAAGAGCCGGTGGTCGAGTGCCAATCCAGCCTCCCATCGGGTGGATGACACGCCAAGACGGAATCACGCGCGTGGGCTGCCCGAGACATGTGCCGGTCACCTCGCGATGGGCATCAGCTGCGCTGCTCGCGGTGTTTCTCCTGGCTGCGTGCGCCGGAGGGCCAGGCCCGACCACTGCGCGTCCCGTGGCATTCGCCGACATCGCGTCAGCCGCAACGTCGCGTCACGAGGGCGGGCCGGAGCTCATCGTCGGCACGAGCGACGCCGCGCGGGCGAGAATCGCATCGCTCCGGCCGGGCCTGACCCTGCCGGACGGTGTCGTGCTCGTCGCGGCGTTTCAGGGCCAGCAGCGCACGGGTGGCTTCGCCATCCGCGTCACCAGGATCGAGCGCGACGGCGACCGGCTGGTCGTGCGCGCCATCTTTGCGAGCCCCTTGGACAATGCCTTCGTGACCCAGGCGCTCAGTTCGCCTGTCCACATCGTGTCCGTCGCCGGCTCCGCGTTATCCGGAGTGCGGGAAGCCATATTGCTTGACGACACAGGAGCGGAGCGCGCGCGTTCGCGTCTCAGCTGAGCAGGCCTGGACCGGCAAACGTGCACGGTCTCTCTTTGGCGGTCGGGGTCTCGCCATTGGTTGCCTTCCCACGGAATCCGCCGGCCTGAGGGGGGCATCACCCCGATTGCGCACTCAGGAAGATGATCCGCGAGGGATCGGCGGGCATCGTCGAGGTCAGCCGGTCGGCCATGCCGATGCAGCCGTTCAAAGATCTGCTCTCGCCTGACGACATCGAAGCGGTCATCGCGTACATCAAGACGATGTGGGCGCCCGCACAGCGTGAGGCGCAAGCGAGCTTCACCCGCGAGATGTGTTTCGAGGCGGCGCAGTAGATCCAACGGGGCGGCCTTGACAGGGAATGCCCCACGAGCTCGTAGGCCTTCTGACTTTCAGGAAGAAGCCCTTCAGCACTCGCCCGACGCGTGCGGCCGCTCAGCATCCGTGGCAACCCGCTGCCCCGGGAGCGCGCTGAGGAGGTCGCATGGCCGACGAGCCCACCGCGACGGTCGCCGGGCTACCCAGCTCCAGCCGCAGGCAGTTCGTCGACCACCTCTTCCGAGTCGGTGCGGTCGCACTGGCGACCGCGCTGAACGCGGGCGCCAGTCCCACGCCACAGACCGCGGCGGCCGCGACGGCGACGCGTCGTTTCCGCTACGGGATGGTCATCGACACACGACGCTGCGTCGGGTGCCGGGCCTGCGTCGTGGCCTGCAAGATCGAGAACAAGACACCACCGGGCGTCAACTACACGGTGGTGGTCGAGCAGGCCTTCGGTGACCGCGCGAACGACAAGCCGCTGTTCATGACCAAGCCGTGCTTCCACTGCGAGAACCCGCCGTGCGTGAACGTCTGTCCGGTCTCGGCGACCTTCAAGCGAGCGCGCGACGGGATCGTGGTCATCGACTACGACCGCTGCATCGGCTGCCGGTACTGCATCACCGCCTGCCCGTACGGTGCCCGGACCTTCGACTTCGGCGACAACTACCCCGCGACCGCGGCGGGCCAGCCGCTCGCCGCCGTGCCGTCTCCCGAATACGGCCAGTTCCGCGCCCGAGGTGAGGGCGCGTCGCCGATCGGCAACGTGCGGAAGTGCACGTTCTGCCTGCACCTCCAAGACGCCGAGGGACGGTACGACAAGGACACCGGACGCTGGCCGGCGTGCGCGAAGACCTGCACCGGGCACGCGATCTACTTCGGGGACTTCAACGACCCCGAGAGCGAGGTTTCGCGGCTCCTCCGCGAGCGCCAGGGCGTTCGGCTCAAGGAGGACCTCGGGACGAAACCGAATGTCTACTACCTGCTGTGAGTGCCCTCGTGGCTGACAGCCCGATGAAGCGCGCCTTCTGGATCGCCGGCGGCGTGCTGTTCCTCGTGGGGCTCGTCGGCTGGTACGACCGGCTCGTGAACGGCCACGCGAACGTCGGCTACACGAGCCTCGTCCCATGGGGCCTCGGGGTCGCGACGTACATCTACTTCATCGGTCTGTCGGCGGGCTCGTTCCTCATCTCCTCGCTCGTCTACGTGTTCAACGTTCGGCGCTTCGAGAGCATCGGCCGCGTGGCGCTCTTCACCGCGGTGGTGACGCTCTTGATGGCCCTGCTCACGATCTGGTCCGACATCGGACACATGGAGCGGGCGTGGGAGGTCATGGCGTATCCGAACTTCCGGTCCCCGATGGCCTGGATGATCTGGCTCTACACGGCGTACTTCGTCCTCGTCGTCGTCGAGCTGTGGTTCGTCATCCGCCGCGACCTCGTCGCGACCGCGAACAGCGGTGGGACGCGCGGCCGTCTCTATCGCATCCTGGCGCTCGGCTCGCGTGACGCGTCGGACGCGCGGGCTGCCCGGGATCGCGCCATCGTCCGCGTCCTCGGCACGATCGGCGTCCCGCTCGCGGTGATGTTCCACGGCGGCGTCGGGGCGCTCTTCGGCGTGCTCATCGCCCGTCCGCTCTGGCACAGCGGCCTGTACCCGATCATCTTCCTGATCTCGGCGCTCGCGAGCGGAGGGGCGCTCCTCATCGTGATCGCCGCGATCTTCCAGGACGGCTGGCGCCGCAATCGCGAGACCGTCCTTGCGCTGGGTCAGCTCGTGCTGGCGCTGCTCCTTTTCGACGCGCTGCTGCAGGTCTCGGAGTACCTCGTCACGCTCTACGGCAGCGTGCCGGAGGACGCGCGCGCGCTCGAGATCGTGATCGGCGGACCGTTCGCGTGGGTGTTCTGGGGCTGGCAGATCGTCGTGGGCACGCTCGTGCCGATCGCGATGCTCGCGCTCCCGACACGGAAGGACCCGCGCTGGGTCTCGCTCGCCGGTCTGCTCATCGCCGCGGGATTCCTCGGCGTCCGCCTCAACATCGTGATCCCGGGGCTCGCCGCGGAGGAGATCCGCGGCCTGTCGCAGGCGATCGCCTCGCCGCGTCTCACCGCGGCGTACTTCCCGAGCCCCACCGAGTGGCTCCTCGTCATAGGCATCGCCGGTCTCGGCCTGCTGCTCTTCGGCCTCGGCGAGCTCCTCCTGCCCACCGAAGGCGCGGTCGCCGCGCCCACAAGCGTGCGCGCGGCCGCGGTCTACCCGAAGGACGAGCGCTCCGGACGGCGCGCCTTCGTGCGCTGGGCGGCCGCCGCGGGAGCCGCGACCGTTGCCGCGACGCAGATCCCGCGCTTCGCGACCCTCGGCTCGCAGGAGCACGAGATCCTCGGGTCCGCCGCGGGTACGGAGACGTGGGGCCGTGAGTCGGGTGAGTGGATCCCATCGTGCTGCAACATGTGCGGCGGGCAGTCCGGGATCCTCGCGCACGTGGTGAACGGCGTGGTCGACAAGATCGAGCCGAATCACTGGAATCCGAACAACTACTCCAACATCTCGAGTGACTTCTTCGAGGGGTACACCGAAAGGCTCGGGTGCAAGGAGGGCGGGGCGATCTGCCCGAAGGGCAACGCCGCCGTCGCGCAGCTGTACGACCCTGACCGCATCAGGACGCCGCTCAAGCGGACGAATCCCGACCGTTCGGTGGGCGCCGATCCCGGCTTCGTCGCCATCTCGTGGGAGCAAGCGCTCGACGAGATCGCCGTGAAGCTGAAGGCGCTGCGCGACGCCGGCGAGGCGCACAAACTCCTGTGGTTCAGCGAGGACCACTCGTTCACGCACCCGCAGCAGGACTTCTGCAAGCTCTTCGGCACGCCGAACTACTCCAACCACTCCAACCTCTGCGACGTGGCCCGGAAGGCATCGTTCCTCACGGTCATGGGCCACGACCGTCCCCTGCCCGACCTCATCCAGTCGAAGTACATGCTCCTGTTCGCGTGGAACCCGACGTCGGCGATCAAGTGGGTCTACCTGCCACGCATCCTCACCCGTGGCGTCGAGCGTGGCGCGCGCCTGGTCGTCGTGGACCCCTACCTCTCCGACACGGCAGCCAAGGCCCACGAGTGGGTATCGATCCGTCCGGGGACCGACGGCGCCTTCGCGCTCGCGATGGCCCACGTCATCATCCGCGACGGCCTGCACGACAACGACTTCGTCGCGAAGTGGACGACCGGCTTCGCCGAGTTTTCCGCGTACGTCCGCGACAAGACGCCCGCGTGGGCGGCGCAGATCACCACCGTCCCCGCCGCCAGCATCGAGCGCATCGCCCGTGAGTTCGCGACCACGAAGCCGGCGCTCGCCGACGTGTGGACCGGGCTCGGCCAGCAGAGCAACGGCGTCCAAGCCGGTCGCGCGATCGCGACTCTCAACGCCCTCGTCGGCGCGTACGACCGACCCGGCACGATGCTCATTCCCGACAAGCGCGGCGAGAAGCGGCCGCCGGTCGACGCGGACGCCGCAGCGGCCACGACGCTCTCGCGTCCGCGGTTCGACGAGCTGGAGAAGTACCCGCTCGGTCACAGTTCGGGGGTATACACGCGCGCGTTCACGAACCTCGCCGAGGGCAAGGGCCCCTACCAGCCGAAGATGCTCGTCGCGGTCTTCCAGAACCTCATGATGTCGGTGCCCGGCAGCCAGACCGTCGCGAAGGCGTTCTCGAAGCTCGAGACGGTCGTCGTCGTCGACACCATGCTCAGCGAGACGGCGATGATGGCCGACTACGTGCTGCCGGGGACCACGTTCCTCGAGCGCTACGACCTAAATTCGCACTGGGTGAGCTGGCCGGTGCTCGGCCTGCGCCAGCCGGTGGTCAAGCCCATCTTCGGACAGCCGGCCGAGTACGAGGTCGTCGCCGCGCTCGGCCGCCGTCTCGGACTAAAGGACAAGGCCGGGCGCGAGCACTTCAAGGTCGGCATGCTGTCCGGCAAGCTGATCGACGACCTGACCGCGTGGTACGAGGACTACCTCTCGTATGAGCTGAAGAACGGAGCCCCGGGCATGACGCTCGCCGACCTAAAGGCGCTGCCCGGAGCCGTGTGGGTCGACAAGGGCGGCACGCGCTACCAGAAGTACGCGGCGCCGCTCTCGGCCACCGCGCTCCAGACCGCGGTCTATGAGGGCGACCCGATGAAGGACGGCACCCTCGTCCTCGACAAGCCGCGCGCGAGCGGCGGCGCGCCGATCGGTGTGGTCGTTGACGGCAAACCGGTCACCGGATTCAGCACCCGCACCCGGCGGATCGACTTCGTCGCGCCATGGCTCGCGCAGAAGCCCGACGCGAACGGCAAGCCGGTCAGCGCGCTTCCCGCATACGCGCCGCGCGACTGGCTGCCGAGCGCGGAGTACCCGCTGTACCTCATCAACTGGAAGGAAGCGAGCCACACCCACACCCGGACGCAGAACAACGCGCTCCTTCTCGAGATCAAGCCGGACAACCCGCTCGTGATCCACCCCGATACCGCCGCGAAGTACGGCGTCGGCGACGGCGATCTCATCGCCGTCGAATCTCCGTACGGACGCGTCACGGCGCGCGCCAAGCTCACGCGCCGCATGCATCCCGAGGTGGTCGGCCTGCAGCACGGCTTCGGGCATACCGCGCTCGGGAAGCTCGCGAAGGGCCGCGGCACTCGCGACGCGCTGCTGCGACCGACCGGGGCGGACCCGCTCTCCGGCCAGGCCCTGCACAAGGAGAACTGTGTCCGGATCGCGAGGGCGTAGGCGGGCTCTGGCCAATCGTGGAACGGTCATCCTGGCCGGGTTGCACCGCCTGGCCTGATCCGACGAGTGCCTCCTAGCTCGGCGGAAGCGGTGTGTTGGTGGAGGGACCCTGATCGCCCCACTTCGCATCGATCGCGGAACGGATCGCACGCAGAGACCGCCCTTGGGCCTTCATGTCGATCACGTCACGCGTGATCCCCGTGCAGATGTCTCAGCCAAAGCTCATCGTGTCGAGGCGGATGCGGCCGTCGGCGTACACCTCACGGACGTAGCAGTCGTAATTGCTCCGGTGACCTCCCGCGACGCAGCCGCAGAAGCACGGGATGTACCGCAGAGTGTCGTGATTCGCGGCGGCGTACCGATACATCGCCTGCGTTTCAGGCGGCAGCTCGCTGAACTCGGCCGGCCACTCGTTCTTCGCGGGGTTCGCATAGAGCGGCACGAGCCCGTCGCCAGGGCGTGAGCTCGGCGCGCACGCCGCAGCGGCGACCGCGCCCGCTGCGAGGAGGAAGCGCCGCCGCGACAAGCTCGTCATAGGGCTCCTACGGTACCTCGTAGCGCCGTTCCTTCTCGACGCTCTAGCGGCCGATCTGTCCCGACGCGAGCGCCTGCAGGTAGCGCACGACCTCCCAGCGCTGCACGTCCGTGAGACCGCTCAGCGATCCATCCGCGGCTCGCTGTTCCTTCCAGGCGGGCATGCCCGTGCCCGCGACGCCCTCGCTGATCCAGTAGTGGATCTCGCCCGGCGCGTGCTGCGGGACGTGCAGTTGCAGATTCACGGGGCGCGGTTGCAGCAGGAACGCCTGCGGGCCGTCGCCAAGCGCGCGTGGCCCGTGACAGATCGCGCAGTTCGCCTGGAAGGTCGCGCGGCCCCGGTCGATCGTCTCGGGCGTATCGGGGGTCGGGTTCTGCGCGAAGCGCGCGGCGAACGGCACGGGCGGGGTGGGGATGTTCGGGGCGACGGTGAACGCCAGCGCGTAGGACACGACGACGAGGACGCCGAGCGCGCCGGCGCTCATCGCGTATCGCCGCCAGTCCCCGCCGCGATAGCGAGTCACGATCGCGAGCAGCACGAAGACGACCGCGCCCGCGATGAGGAACTGCGCGATGTCCTGCAGACCCTGACGTGAGACTGGGAACGTCACTTCCGCTTCTCTTCATGCGGCTTACGCGACGACCAGACGTACAGGACGATGAGCACGACGAGCGGGATCCCGAACTCGATGATCTCGTCGAGCCACGTGCCCGTCGCGCCGTGCGGAAGCACTTCGAGGATCGTCACCTGCTCACCTCGAGCTCGTACACGCCGCCGCCGGCGTCGCCCACGCCGAGCGTGATCTTCCACGATCCGGCGTCGAGTCCCGGCAGCGTGAAGCGGTAGCGGCCCGGGCCGAGCTCGGCGACGTCCTCGACGCCGTCGAGCGGCGCCTGCGTGCCCGGCCCGCTGAACGTCGCGCGCACGCTCGCGCCGGTCATCGGGTCGCCGTTCTGGTCCACCACGACGACATAGATGGTGAGGGGCGCGCCGGCCTGTGGCTGGACCGGCTCTGAGAAGACGATGAGCTGGTACGGCGGCACGGCGATGACCTTCGTCGTCGCGCCCTGGCCCGCGGGCTGGGAGACCGGCACCGTGAAGAGGGCGTGAATGTCCTGACGTCCGGCAAGACGAACGATCGTCTCGACCTTCCAGGTGCCGAGCATCGCCGCCGGGCTGCCCTCGGCGACGTACTCGCCGGGTGCGCGCTCGGTCGCGACGAGCTCCTGCTCGCCCATGTCGTGCTCGACCATCGTGAAGCGCAGTGCGACCTTCTCGGCGCCGCTGACCGGCGTGAGGCCCTGGTGCACGCGGACGACGTAGCGGTTGCGTCCCGGAAGCGTCGAGGCGGCGAGCATCTCGATACGCAGGCCGCTGACGTGCTTTGTCTCGTCGAACGCGGCCCCGCTCGGCTGCGCCGGCGGCACGAAGGCGGTGAGGAACGCGGCGGCCACGAGCACGCCGGCGAACAGCGCGCTCTCCCCAACGACACCGCGCCAGAACTGCACGCCCGCGCCGAGGCCACGCCGCATCCGCGGCCCCCATACGAGCAGGTTGAGCGCGCCCAGGGCGAGCAGTCCCAGCAGCAGCACGATCTTCGCGAGAAGAGCGATGCCGTAGGGCGTCTCGACGAGGTCTTCGATGAGGACGAGACGGTCGAACGAGGCCAGCGCTCCGGTGGTGACGATCACCGCGACGGCGACGAGCGCCGTCAGCGAGAACCGCCAGATCGTCCGTCCGAGCTCCGTCGGATCCTCGGTCCGCGCCGATGGCATCGCCACATACGCGAACGTGGCGGCGCCGCCGAGCCAGATCGAGACCGCGATGACGTGCAGGTAATCGATCGCGACGTAACCGAGGTCGCCGGCCGCCGCGGCGTGCGACACGAGCGTGGCGGTGAGTCCGGCCGCGAGCCCGAAGAACGCGATGGTCTCGCGGCGCGCGTCGGCAGGCAGGAGGCGTGACGGCACGGCGAGCGCTGCCAGCGCCGCGGCGCCGGCGAGCGCCCGCAGCGCGAGCAGCGCGAGCAGCCGCCCCGGGATGTCCGGCCCCTGCCCAAGGACCAGGAGCGCGCTGCCCGCGATGAGCGCGGCGCCGCCCGCGATCACGAGCCGCCCCTCCCTACGGCGCTCGGCGTCGGACGTGGGGACGCGGATGAACATGGTGAAGAACGCGAGACCCGTGAGCAGCGCCATCCCTGCGTACGAAAGCGCGCGGCCGGCGATCTCGGGCGCCGTCGGAGGTGGAGCCGATGGTCCGATGTCCGGGATCTTCGGGAGCGGCGCGTCGCCGACGGCGAAACCGAACGCGCCCTTCGTCTCGTGTCCGTCGACGGTCGACAGCGCGGTCCACGAGACGAGGTAACCCCCGTCGCCGAGCGAGTCGAGCGAGACACGAAGCGTGTTCGGCTCGTCGCTCACTGCGACGACGTCCCCGCTGTCGACGCGCCTGCCGTTCGCGTCAAGGACGGCGACGTCGCTCCCGCGCGCGTCAGGCGGCTCGCTGAACGTCACGCGCACCTCGGTCGGCGCCTTCGTGAGGCGGGCGTCCGAGGCGGGATTCGAGCGGACGTAGTTCGCGTGCGCCGCCGCGATCCCTCCCGTGATGGAGAGGACCGCGACGGCGATGGCTGCGACAAAGAGAACGCGGCGCACTAGGCGCGCCGTCGCCTGAGGATCACGCGGAAGGTAAGGATGATCCCGATCGCCAGGGCGACGCCCGCCAGCAGGCGCGCTTGGTCGATCGAAGACTGGATGTCATCGAGTCGCTTGGCAAGCTCGTCCGCCGCCGGGACTTTGTTTGGATACTGGAGCGCCGTGGTGGATTCGATGTCGCCGAACCGACCCGGACCTGACTCGAACTTCTCGTTGACGTCCAGCGACTCGATCTTGCCCTTGATCGTGAAGATGTAGCTGCCGGTGGCGGTGGGCAGCACATGGCCGTTGTACGCACCCGGCGTGTTGAAGCGCGGTGTGACGGTGAGCGCGAAGGGCGCCAGCCCGCCGGCCTGCACGTCGACGGCTAGGGTCTTCTCGAGACCCTCGACGGCCCTCGCGGGTGTGACACGGGTGTCCGTGACGCGGAGGTCGAGGCTGTTCACGAGACCGACATACGCCGGCTCGTTGAGCCAGCCGACGACGAGCTGGTATGGCCCCACGGTGCGCCGCTCGTGCGCAGCCGCGGTGCCCGCGAATGCGAT
>Ga0326597_10013176_pt1 | contig 10877 bp, 9 predicted proteins | sample RVTome_12_FD_203789 | JGI IMG/M metagenome (GOLD analysis project Ga0326597, IMG submission 203789) | Soil microbial communities from uranium-contaminated site in the Upper Colorado River Basin, Wyoming, United States - RVT100D185 | ecosystem: Environmental > Terrestrial > Soil > Contaminated >... | reverse complement strand
AAACGCCACGCAGGCCGCCGGCTCCCCGTCCCGGCCGGCGCGGCCGGCCTCCTGATAGTAGGACTCGAGGGTCCCGGGCAGGTGGATGTGCACGACGGTACGGACGTCGGCCTTGTCGATGCCCATTCCGAACGCGTTCGTCGCCACGACCACGCGGCAACGGCCTTCCATGAAGGCCGCCTGGACCCGCGAGCGCTCCGGTCCGGGCAGGCCCGCATGATAAGCCTCCGTGCGCAGGCCGCGACTCGCCAGCGAGTCCCGCACGCGCTCGACGGCGCGGCGCGTCGGCGCGTAGACGATCGCGCACCCGGGTGAGCGGCGCAGGATGCGATAGGCTTGCGAGGCGCGCTCACCCAGCGATCCCCCGCGCAGCACGGCCCACGACAGGTTCGGCCTGTCGAAGGAGCGCACGACGGTGACGGGCCGCTCGAGTGCGAGGCTGGCCATCACATCGTCCCGGACGGCCGGCGTCGCCGTCGCTGTGAGGGCCAGCGTAGGGCAACCGAGCCCAGACCGCAGAAGCCCGATGCGGCGGTACGAGGGACGAAAGTCGTGGCCCCACTCGGAGATACAGTGCGCCTCGTCGACGGCCAGAAGCTGGACATCGGCGGCGGCCACCGCGCCGCGGAACGCATCGAGCTCCAAACGTTCCGGAGCCACGAAAAGCATGTCGAGCCCGCCCGCAACCGCGCTCCTCAGCGTCTCCCTCTTCTCCGCGGTCGCCTGCGCCGCGCTCAGGTGAGCGGCCCTGAGGCCCGCCCCGCGCGCCCTGCCGACCTGGTCTTCCATCAGGGAGACGAGCGGCGTGATCACCAGGGTGAGCCCTCCAAGGGCGAGCGCCGGAATCTGATAGCACACGCTCTTGCCGCCACCGGTCGGCAGGACTCCCAGTGCGTCTCGGCCACCGAGAACGGCTCGGACGAGCTCCTCCTGGCCGGGTCGGAAGCCGGAGTAGCCGAGATGGCGCCGAAGAAGACTGACGGGATCGTGTGGCACGCTCCTAGGGTGGCACGAACGGCGGGGCGCCACGATGGAGACCGGGGACCCGAGGCGCTCAGTCCTCCTCGGTCTCTCCCGCGCCGGCCGGCAGCCACCTCAGGAGCAACGCACCCGTGAGGATCACGATGGCGACCCCCGTCACCCAACGGCTCTCCACGTAGATCCCTCCGAGCCCGACGACGGCGGCCACCGCGAACAGGCGCACCTTCCACTCCAGATACTTCCCCGCCCTGCGGTCCCGGTCGAGAAGCACGGCGCGCGCTCGGCTACGGGAGCTGAAAGGGCCCCAGGTGCGGGCCGGTGTTGCGGAGTGCGGCACGCAGCAACAGGCCCAGCGCCGGGCGAATCTCTTCGGGAAGGAGCAGCTCATCCACGAAGCCCCGGGCCGCCGCGAGGCGCGCGTCCAGCTGGCGCTCGTGCTCGGAGCCCGCATCGCCTCCCTCCCCACGCTCCCCGTCCTGCACGCCCAGGCGCCCGGTAGGGAGCGAGACCACGAAGTCCGGGTCGAAGCCTTGGCCCGCCATCGCGTAGTAGCCGGCCCCGGACGCATGACCGAGCGTCAGGACCACCTTGGGGACCGTCGCGGTCGCCATGGCCTCCACGAAGTCGGCTCCAGCCCGGATGATGCCTTCATGCTCAGCCTCCGGCCCCACCATGAAACCCGCCACGTCCTGGACGAAGAGGAGCGGCGTGCCATGACGGTTCATCGTCTCGATGAAGTAGGCCACCTTGCGGGCGCTCTGGGCGTAGACGAGCCCCCCGAAGTGCGGTGCGCCATCTCCACCCGAACGGAACATCCCCCGGGCGTTCGCGATCACACCCACGTGGACGCCCTCGAGAAAGCCCGTGCCGCAGATCATTTCACCCGCGTGGCCGGCCTGGAACTCCTCCAGGGGGTCCCCGTCGAGGAGGCAATCGAGCACCGCGCGCATGTCGTACGACTGGCGTGGGTCGTCGGGCACGAGGTCGTACAGCTCGTAGGATAACCGCACCGGTGGGGTCGGCACTCGCTCGTTCGCCGAGGGGTCATCCTCCGGAAGCTCACTGACGAGTCTCCTCAGAAGCTCGATGCAAGCCGGGTCGTTGCGGACCTTGTAATGGGCGACCGCGCTCACTTCCGTGTGGACCCTCGCTCCCCCGAGCTCCTCGGCGGTGACGGTCTGGCCCGTGGCCCCCTTCACCAGACTCGGAGCCCCGAGTCCCATGAACGACGCGCCTTCGACCATGACGATCACGTCCGACAGCGCCGGCAGGTAGGCGGCCGACCCGAGGCAGGGTCCCAGAACGCCCGCGAACTGAGGAGTCCGCAGGTGGCGCCGCATCACGGCCGCGTAGTACAGGATACGGCCGGCGCCGTACTGACCGGGAAAGGCCTCGCTTCGCACCGGAACCCGCATTCCTTCGGAGTCCACGAGGTATACGATCGGGATGCGGCAACGGATGGCTATCTCCTGAGCGCGCAGGATCTTGCCTACGGTCTCGGGCCACCAGACTCCGCCGGCGACGGTCGCGTCGCTCGCGACGACGACCGCTTCCCTGCCGTGCACCCGGCCGACACAGGTGACCACACCGGCGCCTGGAGCGCTGCCCCCGTAGAGGTCGTGGGCCACGAGGAGGCCGATCTCGACCCACGGCGCGCCTGGGTCGAACAGGAGCCCGATCCGTTCCCGAGCGGTGAGCTTCCCGTCTTCGTGATGCGCGTCGATTCGATCGCGACCGCCTCCCTGGCGGAGCCGTTCGCGCAACGTCTTGACCTGATTCGACAGCGCGCTCAGGCGTCCGCTGGTTTCCCTGAGCAGGGTCAAGTCGTGCCCTCGTGGGCGAAGCACTCCCTGACGTAGGCGATCGCCTCCGTCGTCGGCGTACCCGGTCCGAACAGGCGCCCGATCCCCTGCGCCCCGAGGGCCTCCACGTCGGACTCGGGAATGATGCCCCCGCCGGTCACGAGCACGTGGTCCGCGCCGGCTTCGTCGAGCAGCGCCTTCACGCGCGGGAAGAGCGTCATATGCGCGCCCGAAAGAACCGACATCGCGACGACGTCCACGTCCTCCTGCACCGCGGCGTTGACGATCATCTCAGGGGTCTGATGCAGACCCGTGTAGATCACCTCGAAGCCGGCATCCCGAAACGCGCTCGCGATGACCTTGGCACCGCGGTCGTGTCCGTCGAGCCCGGGCTTGGCCACGAGGACTCGAATTCTGCGTTTGATATCGGTCATGGGCCCTATGTCTCGGGTCGGGCGATCAAAAGGAGACGGGTTCTTTGTATGAACCGAACACGGTCTCCATGGCGTGGCGAATCTCGTACAGCGTGCAGTAGGCCCGTGCGCAGTCCAGAATCAGTGGCACCACGTTCTTGTCGGTGCGGCAGCCGGCGGTGAGCTCCTCGAGCGCGCGGGAGACCGCTCGAGCGTCCCGGGACGCCCTCACTTCGGCCATGCTCTCCACCTGACGCCGTTCCACGTTGGGGTCGATCTTCAACGTGTCGATCTGGATGTCGCCGGAGCCTTCCGTGAAGTCGGTCACGCCGACCACCACGCGACGACCGGCCTCGATGTCGCGCTGCTGTCGCATGGCCGAAGCCGCGATCTGCTGCTGGAACCAGCCCGACTCGATGCCAGGCACGACGCCGCCGAGTGCGTCGACCTCGTCGAAGATCGCCGATGCTTCACGCTCGAGGTCGTCGGTGAGCGATTCGATGAAGTACGAGCCGGCGAGTGGGTCGATCGTGTTCGCGACACCCGATTCGTAGGCGAGGATCTGCTGTGTGCGCAAGGCGATGCGCACCGACTTCTCGGTCGGCAAGGCGAGGGTCTCGTCCATCGAGTTCGTGTGCAGCGACTGCGCCCCACCGAGGGCAGCGGCCATCGCCTGATAGGCGACCCGCACGATGTTGTTCTCTGCCTGCTGGGCCGTCAGGCTCACACCCGCGGTCTGCGCGTGCGTGCGCAGTCTCCACGACTCGGGGTCCTTGGCGCCGTACTTCTCCCTCATGCCACGCGCCCAGATTCGGCGCGCCGCTCGCAGTTTAGCGATCTCCTCGAAGAAATCCGAGTGGACGTCGAAGAAGAACGAGAGCCGAGGCGCGAAGTCGTCGACGTCGAGTCCGCGAGCGATGGCGCGCTCGACGTACTCGAAGCCGTTACGCAGCGTGAACGCGAGCTCCTGAGCGGCCGTGGCGCCCGCCTCGCGTATATGGTAGCCCGAGATCGAGATCGGGTTGTACTTCGGCGTGTGCTCGTTGCACCACGCGAACATATCGACGATGCAGCGCAACGCGGGCTCTGGCGGAAAGACCCACGCGTGCTGGGCTTGGTACTCCTTCAGGATGTCGTTCTGCACCGTGCCACGCAGCACCTCCGGTGAGATGCCCTGCTTCTCGGCGGCGGCCACAAAGAAACAAAACAGAATGACCGCGGGACCGTTGATGGTCATCGAGACCGACACTCGATCGAGCGGAATCCCCTCGAAGAGCCGCTCCATGTCGGCGAGCGATGAGACCGCGACGCCGCACACGCCCACCTCGCCGAGCGAGCGCGGATGGTCCGAGTCGTAGCCCATCAGTGTGGGGAAGTCGAACGCCACGGAGAGCCCGGTCTGCCCTTGGTCCAGCAAGTATTTGTAACGCTCGTTGGTCTCCTCAGCGGTCGCGAAGCCCGCGAACTGGCGCATCGTCCAGAGGCGGGTGCGGTACATCGTCGCGTACGGTCCGCGCGTGAACGGGTAGAGGCCTGGGAGCCCCACGGTCGCCGCGTCATCGAGATCGGCGCGATCGAGCGGAGTGTAGAGGGGCTCCACCTCCCGTCCCGAGATCGTCGTGAAGGCCGCATCTCGCTTCGGGGTCGCGTCGTACGCTTCACGCCATTCTTCGAGGCGCGCCTTCAGCTCGGCGAGCTCGGATCGGCTCAGAACGTCCCTCTCTAGCGTCGACATGCATGCTCCCGCTTCCGCGTGACTTCCCTAAAGATCACGAGACAGCGAAGAAGGGGTCAACGAAGGAGCAGGTCCAGGAGCTTCCGCGCGACCGAGTAAGGCGAGTCGTCGCCCCGTTCGATGCGGGCGACGCCTTCGTCCAGTTCGCGTCGAACGTCCGCGGAGCCCCAAGCGGCGCGTCGCATCTCCCGCTCGACCACATCCTGCACGCGACCGCGCGCGCGATCTCGACGTCGTGCGAACAGCTCCCCAGAGCTGCCGAGCCATGCGCGGTGCCTCTCGATCGCGTCCACGAGGGCAGAGAGACCGGTCCCGTCGAGGGCGTTGGTTTCCAGAACGGGAATCCCCCAGCCGTCCCTGTCGACGGAGGAGACCGACGTCGGACGCGCCTCTCGCGTCATTTGCCGCAGGTCCACCCCGTGGTGGGCGCGGGCCTCCGCCGGCGCCGTTCCGGTACGCAGGTGCAGCGCCTGGCGGATCTCTTTCGCCAGGCGGGTCGCGCCCGGCCGGTCTGCCTTGTTGATGACGAAGATGTCGGCGATCTCCATGAGACCCGCCTTCATCGTCTGGATCGCGTCGCCCGATTCCGGCACCAGAACGACGACGACGGTGTCCGCGGCGGCGGTGATCTCGAACTCGGTCTGACCGACACCGACGGTCTCGACCAGGACGCGCTCGAAGCCGAAGGCGTCCATCAGGTCGATCACCTCCTTGGTGGTCGTGGCGAGGCCGCCCAGCGAGCCACGGCTGGCCATGGACCGGATGAAGATGCCCCGGTCGGTCGCCAGGTCGTTCATGCGGATGCGGTCACCGAGGAGCGCGCCGCCCGAATACGGCGACGTGGGGTCCACCGCGACGATACCGACGCGCTCGTCCCAGCCGCGGTAGGCTTCCGCCACGGCAGCGAGCAGACTCGACTTGCCGGCGCCAGGCGGGCCGGTGAAGCCTACTCGCTTGGCCTGCGGCTCACCCTGCAGGAGACCGTGGAGCAGCTCCTCGAAGCCCTCGCGCTGGTCCTCGGCGATCGAGATCGCGCGGGCGAGCGCGACGTCTCTGCCTTCTCGGAAACGGGCGAGGAGGTCGGGGGTGGCCGTGGTGGGCTGGTTTGGCATTCGGGTGCGGGGCGCGGGGCGCGATCCCGATGGCCTTACCGCCGGGATTCCTCGGGGAGGAATCCTAGCAGTCCGGGTCTTGAATGCCAGCGGCGACACGCTCGACGGCGATACGGCATCGGCCGCCCCTCGGGTGCTGCGGTCCCGTGGGAACCCTATTCCCGCGGAGTGCCGCCACGAGCGCGGATCTCGCCCGTGACCTCGGCGTCCACCGGGAAGCCGCGGAACGTGCTCGGGATCTGGTCGACGATCTCGCGAGAAGGACTCACGAGGTAGACCTTGATGCACGGTTCGCCCTCACACAGCCCGACCGCCGTACCGGTCACGCCGGGAAGATCCATGACCGAGCGGGTGAGCTCCTCTTGAGCGGCGATGATCGACGTGTCGGCCACCGGTTCCGACTCCCCTCCGGGACCGTCCCTACCGCCGCTGCCCGCGCCGACGCACTGGGCCACGACCAGGAGCGTCGCCGCGAGCCCCCAAAAGCGCTCCTTCAACGACGGGACCCACTAGTTTCCGTCGATGGTCACACCGAAGCGCGTGAGCACGGAGTCGATGGGATTGGCGATGGTCGCCGAGAAGGAGCCGGCGAACAGAAGCCCCACGGGCTTCCTGTCGTCGGACGTGTCCCCGCGCTTACCCTTCGCCACGATCAGCGAGCCCGAATCACCACCGGCGCTGAAGGCACCGGGTGTGATGATGATCTGGTTGACGAAACGCGCCACGCCGTGGGGAGCGCCATAGTCCACGTCCACGGTCGCGTTGATGCCCGCGACCTTGCCGCTCGTGCAGCCGGTGGTCCGCCCGCACTTCTGCACCGACATGTTCAAGACCGCCGCCATCGACGTGCTGCGCGGGACACCGTACCCGTCGCCCCCGGTCGAATTGCCGAGGAGTTCGGTCGTGGTCAAGGCGATCGCCGCATCGATCACGTTGGTGCTGCCCTGAGTGAAGCGGATCGGCTCGAAGTCGGCGAGCGTGCCGATGTTGTCGTCCGGAGCGGCTCCGCCGTCGAACGTCCCCGGCTGGATCACCGCGGCGCCGATCGAAGCGGTGTTCACGTCCGCGTAGACGTGGTTGTTGCTCAGGGCAAAGACACTCGTGCCGTTCGTGACCCGGGCCCCGATCGTCCCGGCCGTGATCGAGGGATGCCCGGTGGACACACCGATGGGGACCGGCCGCGGGAGGCGGGCCGTCCGATCGAGGACAGTTCCGCCGCCTCCACCTCGCCCGCCGCCCTTGGCGCGGGGATCCGCCTCCTGCAGCGCGTGGATCGTGCCTGTGATCAGGGGCCGGACACCGACACCGCCGAGGCGGCCGGGCACGTCGACGGAGGCGTTCTCCACGAGCACGATCAGGCCCGGCCTTCCGGCCGCGTCGAGGCCCACGGCGGTCCCGACGACGCCCGGGCGGGTCATGAGCTCGTCGCCGAATCTCGCCTGCGCGGCCAGCGCGGCGCCGACCTCTTGATCGAACTGGGCGGTGCCGGGGAGGACGGCCGCCTGCACCTCCGGCGCGGTCGGTCCGGCGGTCGGCCCGCTCCGATCCGAGCAGGCCGTGACGGCGAGGGCCAGGCTGAGGGCGACAAAGAGTCGTGAACGCACAGTGAGCGTCGACATACGGTCCCGATACCTCCGGCCGAGTGACTCCATCTCTTGAAAGGTTCGACGAACCGCCACCGGGAGGCAAGGGTCGCGGTTCAGGCGGTCGCGCCCTCAGAAGTCCCGTTGCGCCAGTCCCGGAAGGGGCCCCGCCCCGACTAGGTAGTGGTGCACCTCGGTCCTCTCGGGTCCGATCGTGACGCGGAAGACCACATCGTTCGGCTGATGGACGGCCAGCGTCCCATCCTCGCCGAGCCGCAGGAGCGAAGCCACCATCACCCTGCCGATCATCCCGTGGGATACGACGACGACACGGCTTACCTCGAGCGCGAGCAACTCGTCCAGGAACAGCCGGGCCCGCTCGAACATGTCGGGATAGTTCTCGCAGTTCGGCCCGCGATAGTGGAACGGATCGGCCAGCAAGGCGGCGTACTCTTGGCTCCAGCGCTCCATGACCTCGCTGCGCAGATAGCCGCTCCAGTCACCGCAGTCCCACTCGACGATGCGCTCGTCATACGTCACCGGGGCCGGCACGTACCGGCCGATGATCTCGGTCGTTTGGCGCGCCCGGTCCAGCGGCGACGAGAAGATCGACTCGATGCCCAGGCCCTCGAGCAAGCGACCGTTGGCGTCGGCCTGCTCCCGCCCGAGCTCGTTCAGGTCGGAGTTCCAACGCCCCTGCATCCTCTGGATGGCGTTCCATTCGGTCTGCCCGTGCCGAACGAAGTAGATCGTCTTCAACGCCGCTCGTTCGGCCGGATCCCACGCGCGTGCCTCAGCGGATTCTCGAGGAGGTGGGTGGGGATGAAGAGCACGATCACGAACATGACGAGCGCGACCAGCAGGCCTGCCCCGAGCAACCACAGGTTGCGTAGCGCGATGAAGAGAATCGACGTGATCACGGCGGTCGCGCTCGCGAAGATGCTCAGCAAGAGCCGGCGCGCCTGTAGGTGCAGGAAGCGTTCCTGGGTCTGCATGTCTCGCGGGTGCACACGCACCCGGAACTCCTCGCGCTCCGCCCGGGTCACGAGGTCCCGCAGAGAGCGCACGGCGCTCTGCGCCTCGTTGACGAAGCCCTTGGCGATCTGTGCGGGCTGCTGGCCCGTGGTGCGCAGGAGCTCGACCTGGTTCCGCTGCACGACGCCGCGGATGAACGTCAGCCCATCGAAGTTGGGCTCGTAATGGAACGCGACCCCTTCGATGAGCGCGGCCGCGCGGAAGAAGTAGACCAACTCTTGCGGGAGCGCGATCGGCCACGTGTAGAAGGTGTCGAGTAGCTCCCCGATGATCTCCTCGACGATCTTGGCGCGGTTCGTCGTCTTGGCACGCTCGACGATCCTCAGGATCTCGGTGGCCGCCTCTCGGATCTCGCCGCGCGAGACCTCCGAGCTGATCATTCCGAGCCGGTACATCTCGTTGATCACGCTGTCGATGTCCTCGCGCCCCAGCGCGATGGCGGTGCGCAGAATCGACTCCCGGGTCCACCGGGGCACCTCGAGCACGGCACCCCAATCGAGCAGAACGAGGGTGCCATCGTCTTGAACGAGCAGATTGCCCGGATGCGGATCCGCGTGCATGAAGCCGTCGACCATCATCATTCGCAGATAGGCTCCGGTCAGCGTCTCCATGACTTGCTTGAAGGATAGACGGCCCGACGAGAACAGATCGTGCAAGTGATCGATCTTGGTCCCATGGCAGCGCTCCATGACGAGCACTCGCCTGCGGGTGAAGCGCTCGTGCACCTCGGGGGCGCGCACCTTCCGGTCCCCTGCGAAGACCGACTGGAAGCGCGCGATGTTCGTGGCCTCCTGCTCGAAGTCCATCTCGGCCCTGACCCTCACGGAGAACTCGCGCACGACGTTCGTGAGCGCCCGCACGTGGTGGTTCGGGAAGAGGATGTTGAGCCAGAAGAGAAGCCGGAAGGAGATGTCGAGATCGAGCGCGATGGCCTCCTCGACACCCGGCCTGAGCACTTTGACGACGACGTCTTGGCCGTCCACCCTCGCCGTGTGCACCTGGCCGAGGCTGGCCGCGGCCACCGGTACGTCCCCGAAGTCCTCGAAGAGCTCCGCGACCGACGCTCCGAGCTCGCTCTCGATCACGCCGCGGATGCGGTCGGCCGGGTCCGCCGGGACCTGGTCCTGCAGCTTGCTGATCTCGGAGAGGTAGGGTTCGGGCAGGATGTCCGCGCGCGAGCTGAGGAGCTGCGCGAGCTTGACGAATGTCGGGCCCAGCCCGGCCAGGCGACCCGTGAGCCTCACCGCCCGTTTCTCATGATGCCCAGCCGAGCGCGACGCCGGACGGCCGAAGAGGATCCACGCCCTTCGATCCCTCAGGAAGGCGACCGCGAATGGGGCCAGCCTGACGATCACCGAGAGCGGGCGGGTGACGCGGTTCATCGCGCCCTACGTCAGAGCAGCAGGGCCGAACCGAGCCCCAGCAGGAAGAGGAATCCACAGAGATCGGTGAACGGCGTCACGAACATCGACGACGCCACGGCGGGATCCAATCCCACGCGGTCCATGAGGGACGGCACGAACGAACCCAGGAAGCCCGCCACGACCAGGTTGCCCCACATCGCCAGCCAGACGACCCCTCCGAGCATCGGATCTCCGCCCAGGACAGTCGCCAGAACGCCGACGACGAGGCCCACGATGGCCCCGTTCGTCAGCCCCACGGCCACCTCCCTACCCACATGGTCGGTGAGCGGCCTCTTACGACCTGGATTGCGGTCCACAGCGAGGCTGCGCACGGTGACCGCGAGCGCCTGCGTCCCGGCGTTCCCCCCGAGGCCCGCGACGATGGGCATGATCGCGGCCAGGACCACGACGTTTTCGATGGTCTCGGAGAAGGCGTACACCACGAGTGAGGCAAGCGCCGCGGTACAGAGGTTCACGAACAGCCACGGCATGCGGGCGCGCACCGACTCCTGCCAACTGTAGCGGAGGGCTTCCTCGTCGCTGCCGACACCCGCCAGCAGCAGGATGTCCTCCGTCTGCTCCGCCTCGATGACGTCGATCACGTCGTCGAAGGTGATGCGCCCGAGCAGTACGTCGTCCGCCCCCACGACCGCGATGGCGGCAAGGTTGTAGCGGGAGATCAGGCGTCCCACCTCTTCCTGGTCCACGTCCGGGCGAACGGTCGCGGCCGGCGCCTCGACGAGCTCGCTCACTCGACTTCGCGGATCGGCGATCACCAGGTCGTCGAGCCTCAATGTTCCGAGGAGGCGTCTG
>Ga0326597_10013175_pt1 | contig 10877 bp, 12 predicted proteins | sample RVTome_12_FD_203789 | JGI IMG/M metagenome (GOLD analysis project Ga0326597, IMG submission 203789) | Soil microbial communities from uranium-contaminated site in the Upper Colorado River Basin, Wyoming, United States - RVT100D185 | ecosystem: Environmental > Terrestrial > Soil > Contaminated >... | reverse complement strand
CCTCAAGGATCGGCATGGTCATGACGATTTGCGACGTCTGTCCGTACTCGCGCTGGAGGTCGCGCCCGACGAGGAGGTTGAACTTCTGGTCGGTGCCGCCAAGCTCGGCGTCGGCGTCGAGGGCGACGGAGTCATAGCCTTGGAAGAGCGGGTAGAGCAGCTCGTGGACGGAGATCGGCACGCCCTTCTTGTAGCGATTCGAGAAGTCGTCGCGCTCCAGCAGCCGGGCCACCGTGTAATGAGAGCAGAGGCGAGTCAGGTCCACGCTGGATAGCTGCCCGAGCCACCTGCTGTTGAACTCGATGCGGGTCTTGTCCGGGTCGAGAATCTTGAAGACCTGAGATTTGTAGGTTTCGGCGTTGGCCGCGACTTCCTCCCGAGTGAGCGGAGGACGGGTGGCATTGCGGCCGCTGGGGTCGCCGATCATGCCGGTGAAGTCCCCGATCAGGAAGATGACGGTATGGCCTAAATCCTGAAAATGCTTGAGCTTGCGAAGCAACACCGTGTGCCCGAGGTGGAGGTCCGGGGCGGTCGGGTCAAAGCCCGCCTTGATGCGCAGCGGGCGGCCGGACGTGCGCGCATCGAGAAGCTTCTGCCGCAGCTCCTCCTCGCGGATGATCTCGACAGCGCCTTTGCGCAGGTATTCGAGCTGATTTTGGATATCGGAATCGGGGGCCATGGCAGCGCTGATTATAGCATCACAGAGAAGGATGCTGTCCGCGGGTGGCGTTCCAGTGATCGGAAAGCCATGATTCCGGATTCCGAAATTCCGGATTCCGAAAGCAGCTCATTCTCAACTCTCTCCAATTGCTTGGGTCTACCGTGAGGTCTGATACTGCGAGGCGGGGCGGGCCTGGTAGATCTCGAAGCAAGGGCTCTGGCGAATGGCGTTGTAGCGGTCAGGATCGGAGCCCATGGTCTCGAAGAACTGCTTCATGCGCTCTTCGGCGAGGGCTTCGTCGCCGGACTGGCGGGCGATCTGGCTGAGCAGGCGGAGTCCCTCCTGCAGGACGGCTTCGCGCTCGATCGACGGATAGACTTCCGTGTCTTTCCGATAGATGGCGAGGGCTTCCTCGACGAGCGCCGTGGCTTCCGGCTTCTTCAACTGCAGGCCCGCCATGCCGAGGTTGAGGAGAGCGCGGCCGTAGACGCGATGCTCGCCGCTCTGCCGGGCGACTTCGAGAGTCAGATTCAGGGTCTCCCAGGCGTCGGCGAATCTCTGCTGGCGCAGGTAGGCGTTTCCCATCGTCATCAGTGCGTTCGCTTCCCAGGTTCCGCGCTGGATGCGGCGGAAGATGGCGAGCGCTTCGCGGGAATAGGGCAGAGCGCGCTCCGAATCGCCGACCCAGACGTAGGCGTTCGCAAGATTCAGCCGGAAGAGGCCCTTGTAGAGGTCGAAAGGCATCTGCTCGGCGTAGCGCAGGCCTTCCTGGTAGGCCTCGAAGGCTTCTTTCGGTTTCCCGAGGCGAATCAGCGTCGAGCCGATGTTGGTCTTGGCGGAAGCCATCATGCGCAGATCGTTCTGCTCGCGAGCCAAAGCGAAGGCGGCGTTCAAGCGTTCCACGGCGGTTTGATAAAGCCCCTCGGCATGCTCCCAGTCGAGGTCTTCCCCGCAGAGATTCTCGGCCGTGTTGGTCAGGTGCGCACCGTCAACGCGCAGCTTGCGGGCCTCGAACTGCTTGTACAGGGCCTCATCTCCGCTGAGACGGCGGTAGAGCTCGAAGACCGGCTCGTGCTTGCGGTCGAACTCTTCGAGCGCGGTGTAGCCGGGCCCGAAGCGGATGCTGACGGCGCCGAAGCGGCCGATGATGTCGAACTGGCGGTCAATGTCGCGCAGGACCGCTTCGAGGTGCGGTTCGATACGATCGAGGTTGTCGCGGAGGAGCTGCTCGGCGGCTGCCGTGTCCCCGCGCTCCAGCTGCCAGACGAGGATCGGGACCAGGGCGGGGTCTTCCTCGGAGGGGGCCTGGGCAGAGGCCGGGATCGAGAACAGAGAGAGAGCAAGCCATGCGGCGGCGAGCGACGGGAATGTTCGCGAAAGGGTTTGCATAGGGCCTCCAACGCGCGTATCATTCCGGATTCAAGATTCCGGAGTCCGAATCGACCGTTTTCCCAACGGGCATGTCCGTGCACTCGCTCAATGGTTCTGTCGCCCCTCCGGGGCTTGGGTTCCCATCCCTCATCGTACCCAGGGCTCGCTCCCTGGGCTAGACTCTGCCGCCCCTGCGGGGCTAAGAAGCGTATCGCAGAAAAAACCCACGGCACAAAGAGCGTGCCGTGGCTACCGGTTCGTTGTCAAAAGAGCAAGCCGGACGTGCAGGTCCCTCACTTCGTTCGGGATGACACCCAAAAACCTCTAATTCACCCAGGGGCCGCGGCGGGGTTCTTCTCGCTCGGGCCGCTCGGGACGTTCGGGCCGTGCTTCCCGTTCATGCCGTTCCGGCTGCTCGGGCCGCCCGCCGTGCTTGCGCATATAGACCTGGAACCGGCGCTGCAGGCGCTGCCGCCGCCAGCGGTAATAGCGGTTGCGAAGGTCGAGCCAATACGGCCGGCCGCGCAGGTAGATCAGTCCGACAACCATGCCGCCCAGGTGCCCGGTGTGGCTGATCATGTCCCCTGGACCCGACAGGGCGGAAAGAAACGCGATGCCCCCGAGGGCCATGACCAGATACTTTGCGGGGACCGGAATAAAAAAGAAAAAGAAGATCGGCACCAGGATGATGCGGTTCGGGAACAGGACGCCGTAGGCGAGAAGGACTCCGTAAATCGCGCCGGAGGCGCCCACGGTGGGGATCGGAGAGAAGGGACCCAGCAGGACGACCGTCACGCCGGCGCCGATTCCGGTCAGGAAATAATAGCGGAGGAAGCGGCGCGAGCCCCAGGTGCGCTCGAGCTCGCAACCGAACATCCAGAGTCCGAACATGTTGAAGAGAATGTGCCAGAAGCCGGCGTGGAGAAACATGTACGTGACGAGCTGCCAGAGGGCGCCGTGGATGACCGCAGACGGAGTCAGCATCAGGACGCGGAACAGCGATCCCAGACCCACGGCCTGGCCGAGGAAGGTGGCTACGAATACGGCGACATTGGCGATGAGGAGTTTCTTGACCACAGGCGTCAGGCCGTAGCCGAAGCCGAATTCAAAGCCCGATCGTTGCATGCGGTAGGCCATCGACTGTGGGCAAGGGCTCGGCGTCCGGGAGGCACAGGGTGAGCAAGCCAAGCCACTCTCCGACTTTCAGGATAGAGAATTTGGGGAGGGAAGTCTAGCGGCCGGTGATCCGGAACGTGCACGAATGATGCAGCAGCGGAAGTGCAGGTCCTTCGTCGGAAACGATCCCGCCGTGGCGGGATCGTTTCCCTCCTCAGGATGACCGGGCAAATGGGGTTCATGATAGGATCAATTCGTATGAAGCTGCAGGGAACACTGCGCCAGGGCTACGTTCTGGCCGGTGGCAAGAGCCGCCGGATGGGCGAGGACAAGGCGCTGCTGCCGTTCGGGGGCCGTCCGCTGGGAGCCTGGGTAGCCGAGCGGGTGCGGCAGGTTTGCGGCAAGGTGGCGGTCGGCGGCGACCCTGCCAAGTATGCCGGCTGGGGATTTCCGGTGGCCCGGGATATCTTCGCGGATGCGGGGCCGCTCGGCGGAATTCATGCGGCGCTCTCACATTCCGAGGCGGACTTGAACCTGGTTGTCGGCTGTGACATGCCGTATCTGTCGCGGGAATTCCTGGAGCAGTTGCTGCGAATCGCCGGGGCGGCGCAAGCCGATGCGGTGGTTCCGATTTCGCCGGAGTATGGCTACGAGCCGCTGTGCGGGGTGTATAAGCCCTCCTGTCTCGCCCGGATGGAACAGGCTCTGCAGGCGGGGCGCCGCAGAATCAGCGAAGTGTTTTCCGGCCTGGAGCTGCGGGCCGTTCCGCCGGCGGAATGGCAGCCGTACGATCCGCAAGGGAGGTTGTTTCAAAACCTGAACACGCGGGAAGATTATGAGCAGGCGCTGCGGGAGCTGCTGACGGCGGGCGATTGCCGGCGAAGCGCGTGAGGGTCCGAGGAAATGCCGCCGCAACGGCGGCGCTACCATGCCGAGCCACTACATCCAGTTCGAACACGTTTACAAGGCCTTCGGAGAAAAGAAGGTCCTGGAAGACGTCGATTTTTGCGTGGAGCCCGCCGAAACGCTGGTGATCCTGGGGCGGAGCGGCGTCGGGAAGTCCGTCACGCTGCAACACATGATGGGATTCCTGAAACCCGACGCGGGCCGGGTCTGGGTGGCGGGAGAGGACATCACGGACTACAAGGAATCGGAGCTGGAGCGAATCCGGCGAAAAGTGACGATGGTCTTTCAGTCCGGGGCGCTGTTTGACTCGCTGTCGATCTTCGAGAATGTCGCGTTCCCGCTGCGGGAGAAGCGCGGGTACGACGAGAACAACATCGAGGAAGTCGTGAACGGGCTGCTGGATCTGCTGGAAATCCGGGAGCTGGCGGATGAGTTTCCCGCCGGCCTGAGCACGGGCATGAAACGGGCGGCGGCAATCGCGCGCGCCTTGTCCGCGCAGCCGGAGGCGATTCTCTACGACGAGCCGACCACCATGGTGGACCCGCTCATGTCCCAGCACATTGAGGATCTGATCTCACGCCTGAAGAAGCAGTTGAAACTGACCTCGGTCGTCGTCACGCACGACACGCGGCTGGCGAGGCGGGTCGCGGACCGCATGATGTTTCTCGAAGAAGGGCGGGTGGGATTTTTCGGCACGGCGGACGAGCTTTTGGGTTGCAGCGATCCGCTGATCCAGGAATTTTTCCAGGAAGACCGGACCCGGTCGGCGGCAGGATAGGCAGGAGTTGTGGATCACTTCTGGGCAGATTCGGACTTGATCTGTTTCAACGCGACTGCCAAGTATGGATTGAGACTCCGGGCGCTGGACTCAAAACGGAACCATTCGATCCCCCACCGACCCGATCCTCTCATGTCAAAATAGACGGGCTCCTTTTTTTGGAAGCTCTGGTACCAGTCAAAGGACGATGCACTTTCGGGAGGAACGGGCCGCCAGGACCTTTCCCGGAGGACATACACCTTGCCGATAAATTCCTGAGGACCAAATTCACGGAGAACTTCTATCGCCATCGGCGGTTCGGCGGGTAAGACTCCCTCACGCTTTAGCGCTTCTGCCAGCGCCCCTTGGAACGGCGAAGTGGAGAACTCCCCGTAGACAAACACTGCCTGTTCAACCAGGGAAGCTGGGGCACCACTCATCGCTGCCTCCATTCGTTCAAACTAGTGTAGAGGATATTCATTGCGCGTCTAATGAAATAGCGAGCCGCTTTCCGGTATTTCGACGAAGTCCTTGATCTTTGTCGCGCTTCTTCCGGTATTCCTCCAAGATCACGCGCCGGGTTTTCTGGGGATCGAACTTGAACCAAGTCGTCCACCCGCGGTCCTTGACATCCGAGAAATGGCTGTCAATCAGGAGCTTTGGTCGTTGTTGCAACAACAATTCGTCCCGCCCAGGTTGCGTGGGAGGAACCTCAGTGTAATACCCTTCCACGTCAACTTCAGCGGTCTCCTCCTTGAACAGCAATACCGGAATTCCCTTCCCCACCATTATGCCATACTCGAAAACCACGTTTGGGCGAAGGCCATCCAGGATCACAACACCGAAGCTCGCGCCTTCGATATCTTTCACAATTCGATCGTATTGGCTTTCGCCGCTTTCGATCGTGGCTGGAGTTCGCCGCAGTTCGAAATGATCCCTCAGGACAAGCTGAAGAGCGTCCAGCAGGCTTCCCACATGCGTCTCCCGCGAGGAATACGAAACGAAATAGTAGGGTCTCGGCATCCTGGTCCCAGCAGTCTACTTGTGAATCTCCATCTTAAACCCTTCCCGCAGCCAGCGCGCCATTTCCGCGACGTGCGGGGCGGGATTGTCGGCGTGCTCCTCCAGGCAGCGGACGAGGGCGCTGCCGACGACGACGCCGTCCACGAGCGGGGCCAGCGCGGCGAGGTGCTCGGGACGCGAGATGCCGAAGCCGGCGGCGATGGGGAGCTCGGTCGAGGCGCGCAGGCGCTGGACGAGCGGAGCGATGGCGTCGGAAAGCTGCTCGCGCGCGCCGGTGACGCCCATGCGCGTGATGGCGTAGACAAAGCCGGTCGAAAGCTCGGCCACGCGGCGCAAGCGCTCGTCGGTGCTGGTGGGAGCGGCGAGAAAAACGGTGTCGAGGCCCTGCCGGCGCATCTCTGCGACAAACGGCGCGGCCTCTTCCACGCTCAGGTCCGTGATCAGCGCCCCGTCGGCTCCGGCGGCGACCGCATCGGCGGCGAAGCGGTCGAGGCCGTAGCGCAAGATGGGATTGAGATAACTAAAGAGCAGCAGCGGGACCTCGGACTGGCGGCGGATCTCGCGGACCATGCCGAGGATGGCGGGCAGATACGCGCCGTTCTTGAGCGCCCGCTCGCCGCCGCGCTGCACGACCGGGCCGTCGGCAATCGGCTCGGAAAACGGAATGCCCAGCTCGATGACGTCGGAGCCGGCCTCGGCCAGCGCGAGCACGATTTCGACGCTCCGCGGAATGTCTGGATCGCCCGCCATGATGAAAGGGATCAGGGCCTTGGCGTTCTGGCGGCGCAATTCGGCCCAGCGGTTTGTGATGCGTGTTGGCATACGATTAGAAGCGGCTGATTTCAGGCATGGACCTCGGGGGACTTCAACTTGGGAAACAGCTCTTCGGGAGTCTTACCCGTGAGCCGGAGATAGAGCGCGCCCGGACAAAGGTCGAGGGAATCTCCCCAAGCCAACGCCCCACTCGCGTCAATTTTCACCGACTCGAAAAACTTGCGGTTATTCCACGCCGCAAAGACGCCCCGTCCGGCAATGTCGGCGAGGTCCACATCTCCTTTGACACCGTCGGAATATCGTAACCAGAGCCGATGGTCCTGCAAAACTTTGACTTCTGCAACCTTAAACATTCCACATACCTGTCCCCAGTTCTACCAGCTCTCACACGATTTTTGAGTCGCTTCGCCAAGGCTGCGCTTGGGCCTACGGCAGTGCGGTACTTTCTTTATCCTACCGCATTGTTCCGGGGGCGATGCCCCCGGCTATTCAAGGATTGCCCTTTCAGGGCAACGAACACACCCACGCCACAGAAAGCGTGCCGTGGCTACCCTCCGCTTTTGAGTCGCCCCTGCCGGGGCTTGTAGCCTACCCGTCTCAGTTCCCATGGCTCACGCCATGGGCTAGAATCTGCCGCCCCTTCGGGGCTAAATCGCCTACAATTTCAATTCCCGCTCGAGGATTTCCATGTCCTTGTCGCCGCGTCCGGAAAGGTTGACGAGAAATACTTGACCGGAGGCAGAGGGAGCGCGGCGGACGGCCTCGGCGATGGCGTGAGAGGATTCGAGCGCAGGAATGATGCCTTCCCACCGCGCCAGCAGACGGCAGGCTTCAAGAGCTTCGGCGTCGCTGCGGGAAACGTACTCGGCGCGCTTCGAATCGTGCAGCATGGCGTGCTCGGGGCCGACGGCGGCGTAATCGAGACCCGCGGAGACCGAATGCGTCGTCGCAATCTGCCCCATCGCATCCTGCAAAACGTAGCTGTAGGTGCCGTGCAGAACGCCGGGGCTGCCGCCGCCAAAGCGCGCGGCATGGTCCCCGAGCGCAGGGCCGCGGCCGCCGGCCTCGATGCCCACCATCGCCACCTGGGGGTCGTTCAGAAATTCGTAAAACAGGCCGATGGAGTTGCTCCCGCCGCCGACGCAGGCGAGCAGAAGGTCCGGCAGGCGGCGCTCGGTTTCGAGAATCTGGCGGCGCGCTTCCCGGCCGATCACGACCTGGAAGTCGCGGACGATGGTGGGATAGGGATGCGGCCCGAGAACGGAGCCGAGCAGGTAATGGGTCGTCGAGACGCTGGCGACCCAGTCGCGCATGGTCTCGCTGATGGCTTCCTTGAGCGTCGCGCTCCCGGCGCGCACGGGAGTCACTTTCGCGCCGAGCAGGCGCATCCGAAAGACGTTCAGCCGCTGGCGCTCCATGTCGCGCTCGCCCATGAAGACTTCGCACTCGAATCCGAGCAGAGCCGCCACGGTCGCGGTCGCAACGCCGTGCTGGCCCGCGCCGGTCTCGGCAATCAGGCGGGTCTTCCCCATCCGCCGTGCCAGCAGAGCCTGGCCGATGCAGTTGTTGATCTTGTGCGCCCCGGTGTGCAACAGGTCTTCGCGCTTGAGATAAATGCGCGCCCCGCCGAGATGCTCGCTCAGATGCCGGGCGTAATAGAGCGGCGTCGGGCGGCCTGCGTAATTGCGAAGCAAGGAGTCGAGCTCCTGCTGAAATCCGGGGTCCGCCTGCGCGGCGCGATACGCCCGCTCCAACTCCTCGAGGGGGTGCATCAGCGTCTCCGGGGCGAACCGTCCGCCAAAGGAGCCAAAGCGGCCCTCGCTGTGAACCGGACTGTTTTCTGCTGTTGCTGGTTTATTCATGGAATAAGCGCCCTTGCGTCAGGATGCGGACCTCTTCTGGCGAGCGAAGGCCAGGGTGTCGAGCTCGCGGGAAGGCACATGGTGCTCGGCCTCGCGCGCTACGCGGATGAATTCCCGAATCAGCTGCGGGTCCTTTGTCCCGGGCATGGCTTCCACTCCCGAGCAGACGTCGACGCCCCAAGGCTGCGCCTGCCGGATGGCGGCCGTAACGTTGCCCACGTTCAGGCCCCCGGCCACAATCACTTTGCCGAACTCACCCGCCCGGCGGGCATGGGACCAATCGAAGACCGTTCCGGTCCCTCCGGGCAGGCCCCCGGCGACGTAGCCGTCGAGCAGAAAAGCATACGCCGAGCCATAGGCCCGGAGAGCGTCCGCGCGAAAATTCTCCGTGACTTTGAAAGCCTTGATCTTCCGTATAGAACCCTGGCGCATGGAACCCAGGCGCTCGAAGTACTCCGGGGATTCACTGCCGTGGAATTGCAGCACCGTGACACCCGTCATGGCGGCAATTTCGAGCACCCGCTCCGGCGTCTCGTCCACAAAGACTCCCACCGTCCAGATATGGCTTGGGACGGAGCGGATCAGGGGAACGGCCTCCGCCGGCGGGATGTAGCGGGAAGTTCCCGGCCAGAAATTGAAGCCGAGAAGGTCAGCCCCCGACTCAACCGCCGCCTCCACCTCTTCGGGGCGCCGCATGCCGCAAATTTTGATCTGAACGATTCCCATAAGTCCTTGGCATCCCGCGAGTATTGTATCTCCGCCGTCCGTTGATGGCTCGCGACCGGTTCAAACCGCTCCCTCCCGGTCGCGGCTCGGATCGCCAGGGGATCGTCTTACTCTCAACGAGCGGCGGCGTGCGCGGTTACCTCCGAAAGGAGATTCGCCAGCGCGGCGCCGGGATCCGGCTCGGTCATGAACCGCTCGCCGATCAGGAAAGCATCGAAGCCCGCGGCACGCAGCCGCATCAAATCGCCGGCCGTCCGCAGACCGCTTTCACTGACCGCGACGACCGCGTCGGGGATTCGCTCCATCAGCCGGAACGACGTGTCGAGCGACACCTCAAAGGTTTTCAAATCGCGGTTGTTGACGCCGAGGATCCCGGCTCCGGCGTCGAGCGCTATCTGCAACTCCTCGGCGGTGTGCACCTCGACCAGAGCGTCGAGGCCCAGCGTCCGGCTCAAGGAATTGAGGCGGGCCAGCTCCGGCGGCTCCAGAATCGCGACAATCAGCAATACCGCATCAGCCCCGGCAGCGGCGGCTTCATAGAGATGATACTCGGCGATCGTGAAGTCCTTGCGCAGTACCGGGAGCGACGAGGCCGCCTTCGCCTCTTTCAAATCCCTGAGCGCGCCTCGGAAGAACTCGCGGTCCGTCAGCACCGAGAGCGCGCTCGCGCCGGCCTGTTGATAGCCTCGGGCGATTGTCGGCGGATCATAGTTCGCACACAAAGTTCCCCGGGATGGAGACGCTTGCTTGAGCTCCGCAATCACGGCCAACTCCGGCCGCGCTCCAGTTCGGTTCAGCAGCGCATTGCGGAAGGCTCCAGGCAAGCGTGGGGTGATCCTCTTCTCGAGAACAGACTGCGGCACCTCGGCACGAATCCGCTCCAGCTCGGCTCGTTTGGCCCCGACAATGCGCTCCAACCACCGGGTTCCCGCCGCCATCTCATTGACTCCGCTCGATCTTCTAAAGGCTCAATTGTATCACGCCAGGATACCCGATCAGGGGGCCGGGTGCGAAGCAGCAGGATCGGGAGGCGAATATTGCGCCGCCGCGCAGGGTTCTTGTATACTCACTCCATCGATTCCTGAACACGGCAGTCCGAGCTCGCGCAACTCGTGCAGTAGATAGCGCCTTCGGAGCGGTGAAGGAATCCGGTTCGAGACCGAGAGGGCCGAGAGAGCGAGGAACTGTGGAAGGCTTCACTGTGGTATTGATCATCGCGTGGCTGATCCTGCTGGCGACGTTTGGAGGGATGTACTACATGGACCAGACGACCAAGAAGGCTGCCGAGAAGCAGTCCGGCGAAACGCCCCAAGGCGCGGCGCGCGGCTAAGGCATTTTCCCCTTTCCTGTAGCCGCCCAACTGGCAGGGAAAAGCAGGTCCTTCGCTTCGCTCAGGATAACCCCATGCACTGAACTGGTCTATAAAAACCGGCAAAATGACCGCACGCTTGAAACGGGTCCAGGACCTGGAACTTCGTCAGCGATTCCGTTTCATCGGGCTTCCCAAACGCTCAGGACCGCCTTCGCCGCCGAAACGAGATCAATATCCCGTTTCGTCCCCAGGATGACCGGGCCAGATCTCGGCTAGAGCGGTTCTCTCATTGCTGTAGCTCATCCGCAGGAAGCCCCGTAGGGGCGCTATCCTGTGGCCCACGGCGCAAGCCGTGGGATTCCTGGGCGC
>Ga0326597_10013174_pt1 | contig 10877 bp, 6 predicted proteins | sample RVTome_12_FD_203789 | JGI IMG/M metagenome (GOLD analysis project Ga0326597, IMG submission 203789) | Soil microbial communities from uranium-contaminated site in the Upper Colorado River Basin, Wyoming, United States - RVT100D185 | ecosystem: Environmental > Terrestrial > Soil > Contaminated >... | reverse complement strand
GGCTGGCGATCCGCAGCTTCATCATGGGGACGAGGCTCTGTCCACCCGCAAGAATCTTGGCGTCTTCGCCGTATTCGACGAGCAGCGCCAACGCGTCGTCAACCGTACGTGGTGCGAAATACTCGAAATCCGCGGGGTACACTCAGAGCTCCCTACACATCATGAAAATAGACATTTTCAACCACATCGTGACACCGAAGTACCGCGAAGCACGGCTCAAGGTGGCCCCACCCGAGATGCGTCTGCAGGACCAGGAGCGAGTCATGCCAGCGCTCTTCGACCTCGACGCCCGCTTCCGGGCCATGGACACCGCCGGCGAGGGGTACCTGCAGATCTTGACGACGGCCAATCCCCCGGTCGAGACCGTTGCCGGTCCAGCCGATGCGTTGGCATTGTCGAGAACCGCTAACGACGAAATGGCCGAACTGGCGGCTCGCCACCCTGAGCGGTTCTTCGGGGCTGCAGCGTGCCTGCCGATGAACGACGTCGACGCGGCGATCCGCGAACTCGACCGCGCAGTCGAACAGCTTGGGTTGCGTGGCGTGCAACTCTATACCGACATTCAGGGCACGCCCCTCGACGATCTCCGCCTCCGCCCGTTGTTCGCCCGGGTCGCCGAGCTCGACGTCCCCATCCTTCTTCACCCGGTGCGAACCGCCGAGCGGCCCGACTACCCGAGTGAACCTGCGAGCCGATTCGACACGTGGCGAATCGCTGGCTGGCTGTACGACACCGTGTCCGCCATGACGCGAATCACGTTCGCCGGGGTCTTCGACCGACATCCCGAGATCAAGATCGTCACGCACCACCTGGGTGGCTTCGCCCCATACGCGGCCGAACGCATCCGGGAAGGGTACGACAAGATGCTCGAGTCGGCGAGCGCCAAGAACGAGCCGATTCCGCTCAAGAAGCATCCGTTCGACTACTTCCCGATGTTCTATGCCGATACGATCACGATCGGTTCGGTTCCCGCGCTGCGGTGCGGCATCGACTTCTTCGGCGTCGATCGGGTGATGTTCGCCACCGACATGCCGTTCGACACCCAGGGCGGCCTCAAGTACATCGACGTCGCGCTGAAAGCCATGGAGGCCATCGACCTGTCCCCCGCCGACAAGGCGAAGATCTTCGAACACAACGCCTGTCGCGTCTTCTTCCGCCTGCCCCCGGCAACCTGACACGATCGCCCGACATACCTCTGGCACTACGCCGAGCCTCGATTGATGAGTTGCCACACCCGCTCGGGCGACAACGGAAGCTCCCGCACCCGAACGCCGAACGGCATCAACGCATCTTCCACTGCGCTGGCGATGGCCGCGGGTGATGGAATCGCCGCCCCCTCACCTGCGGCTTTCTGCCCGAGCGTCGTGAACGGATCGGGCACTGGATGGTGCTCGATCTCGATGTGCGGCGTTTCGAGGGTGGTGGACTTTCCGTAGTCCAGCAGCGTGAGCGTCTGGAGCTGACCATCAGATCCGTAGACAAAACCTTCGCCAAGCGCCACCGAGATGCCATGCGCCGCCGATCCGTAAATCTGACCGTCGACGACCGACGGATGGATCAACGTGCCGTTGTCGCTCACGATCACGTAGCGCAGCACGCGCACACGGCCCGTCTCGCGGTCCACTTCGACGACCGCCGCATGGGCCGCGGACGAGAACGTGTACTGCGCGCGAACGCGGCCCTGCGCATCTGGTAGCATCCGCGGATCGGCGTGAGGGTGACTGTGGTAGTAGGTCGCCTCCAGCCCGCCTTCGAACCCTGATGGCAGCATCGCCTGATTGCCGTAAGCGATCTTGCCGATCTCAGCGAACGTGAGCGTCTGCTCTCCCGTCGACACCACCCCGTCTTCGATCCGCAACGCCGCCTTCTCCACGTGCAGCAGGTGCGCGGCAAGCGTCAGGACCTTGTCGCGCAGGCGCATCGACGCGCCGTGCACCGCGCCCACGTCGTAGAGATGGAAGTTGTTGCCACTATTGGAGGCCGACACACCCCAGGGCGACGTGGCGGAATCGAAGGTCGTTGCCAGGGCGATTCGTTCAAACCTGGCGCCAAGCACATCCGCGATGATCTGGCACGCGGTCGTCTCGTGCGACTGCCCGCAGCTCGGTGAACCGAGCGTGAACACCACCGAGCCGTTTTTCTCCAGCTTGACCGTCGCGCCTTCGACGCCGCCGGCACCAGGCATCTGCGTCGACTGCGGAAAGATCGCCATGTCCCGAGCCGCGTTTCTCCCGCCTGGCTCGACCCCGATGACAACGCCGATCCCGAGGAGACGACCCTCCGGCACACCGCCCCGCCCAGCCTTGCGCGCGTCGGCCTGCCTCTGTCGCACCCGGTCGTAGTCGACATTCACGAGCACCTTGTCGAGCAGGGCCTGGTACTCGCCGCTGCCGTGGATGTTCCCGTTGGGGGTCGTGTAGGGAAACTCGTCGGCCCCGATCAAGTTGCGTCGGCGTACGGCAAGGGGATCGAGGGCGAGCTCCTGTGCAATGCGGTCGATGATGCGTTCCCACACGAAACACATCCCCGGTTTGCCGATGCCGCGATTCGGCACAACCGGGCACTTGTTGGTCAGCACCGACCGACCCTCGAGCCGCAGGTGCTGGACCTTGTAGGTGTTGAACAGGTTGTTCAGCTTGTTGGTGAAGTGAATCGTGAGCGTGCTGATCGATCCGCCAACGTCATCCGTGTCGCGAATCTTGAGTCCAAGCACTTCCCCATCGGCGCTGACCGCCGCCTCGACGTCGAACTCCTGCTCGCACGAGTGACCACCCGCCATCATGTGCTCGCTGCGGTCCTCGATCCACTTCACGGGTCGGCCGGTCTTCATCGCCATCAGCGCTGTCAGCACGGCGTACTTCCGGATGAGATGAATCTTCTGGCCGAACCCGCCTCCCACGTCCGGGACGATCACGCGGACCGTATCGACACCGAGCGCTTCGGTCATCGCCTCGTAGACCACATCAGGCGATTGTGCGTTGCACCAGATCGTCAACAACTCCGGTGTGTGATGCGCGACGATGGCAAACGGCTCGAGCGGCGTCGAGCTGTAGCGATGAATCTTGAGAGTGTCGCGCACGACCCGATCGGCACGCGCAAAGGCGCCATCGACATCGCCGTACGAGACGTGGCCTTGCCAGGCCACGTTGCTCCCGAGTTCCTCGTAGATCGGCGCCGCGGAAGGGTCGGCGGCCGCTGCAATCGTCGAGGCCGCGGCCAGCGCCTCGTAGTCCACCTCGATCGCTTCCAGTGCGTCTTCGGCTCTGGCCCGGGTGTCAGCCGCGACCATCGCCACGGGCTCGCCAACATACCGAACCTTGCCAACAGCGCCCGAGTACTCCGGGATCGGCACCCGCAGTCCCGAAGCATAGCGGCCGGGCTTGAACGGCTTCGACAGCGCTTTCACCTCGCCCGGGGTCAGGACGCCCTTGACGCCAGGCAACTGCGCCGCCGCTTCGCCACGGACAGAGACGATGCGCGCGTGGGCGTACGGGCTCCGCAGGATGCACGCGTGCACCATGCGTGGCAGCGAGATATCGTCGACAAAACGTCCACGGCCCGACACGTGCCGAGGCGCCTCCTTGCTGCGAAGACGTCGTCCTATGTGCATGGCCGCAGGCGCGCTGCCGCTTCCTTCACCGCTTCGACAATCTGTACATAGCCCGTGCACATGCAGAGGTTGCTGGACAGCACCTGACGGATCTCAGACTCGGTGGGGTCCGGGTTGGCGCCGAGAAGCGCATGCACGGCCATCACGAAGCCAGGCGTGCAGAAGCCACATTGCAGCGCGAACTTCTCGACAAAGGCCTCCTGTACCGGACGCAGCGCCCCCCCCTCGGACAGTCCTTCGATCGTCGTCACCTCGCACCCCTCGGCTTGCACCGCAAGCATGAGACATGACTTGACGAGCGCACCATCCACGAGCACCGAGCAGGCACCGCATTCACCCACGACGCAGCCGACGTGTGTGCCGGTCAGCTCGAGCTGTTCCCGCAGAAAATGCACCAGGAGGGTTCGCGGCTCGACCTCGCCCTCGCAGGCCTCTCCGTTTACGGTCAGCAGCACCATCTGCTTCATCACAGCACTCCAAGGCCTGTCAGGAGGACGCCAGCCGGCAACGGAATGTGCAACAGCCTGACAAACAACCCGTAGATGAATCCCCACGACACCAGCGCGTACGCGGCAGCCACCACGGCCGGCTGCCGGGAGACCGTCACAAGATACAGCAGCGCGAAGAGCGGCACCGTGACCAGCGCACCGAGCAGCCAGAACATCAGAAAGAATGACGACATCCAGCCCGCGGCCGTGTGCCAGTCCTTCCGAGAGGCCGTCACAAACACCTCCGGTGCGTCATCCCCGCACGCGGCCCCCTCGCGCGGTCCGGTATGCGATGCGAGCGGCCCGGCTGTGCTGCCGCCATCCGCCTCACTCTGTTCTCGTGCACGCTCGTCAGGCGCCCGTCCGACAAGCGCCCGTCCGACAAGGATCACCACCGACAACCCGACGAGCACGACACCGATGAGTACGGGAAACACGGCGGTCCGAAACGGCCATGCGCTCGCCTGATACAGCACCAGGGCCCCCGCCGCCAGGAAGCCCACCGCGATGAAGCCATCGGCTGGTCGAAGCACAGGGCGCACGCCGCGGGCACGACGCCGCACGAGAGGCCAGACGAGGCCGGCAATCGCCACCGCCATGAACCCGATGACAAGCGGCCGAGTCAGCCAGCTCCACTCATAGAGCGAGTACGACAAGAACAGGTACCGTTCGGCGATGTCGCCCAGCACGAGCGCCAGCAGCATCGGCGCCCTGGGCCAGTTCCACTTGATGGCGCCAATGCCAACCACCGTGGCAACGAGCATCAGCAGGATGTCCGCCATGCTGTTGTGAGCGGTGTATGCGCCCAGTGCTGTGAGCACGAGCAGGAACGGCACGAGCAGACTGGCCTTCACGTAGGTCAGCTTGACGAGCTGATTGAGGAATAGAAATGAGACCGAGACGGCGATCACGTTGGAAAGAACGATGATCCAGACCATCGAGTACGTCACGTCGAGGTTGCTGGTCAGCATCGCCGGCCCTGGCACGAGTCCCTTCAGCAAGAACACGCTCAGCATGATGGCCATCGAGATGCTTCCAGGGATGCCGAAGGCCACGGTCGGAATGAGGTTGCCCCCTTCGCGCGAGTTGTTCACGGCCCCGGTCGCCAGCACACCTTCGACATTCCCTTTGCCAAAGGTCTCCGGGTGTTTCGATGTGTGCTGCGCGTGGGCATAGGCGATAAACTGCGACACAGCGCCGCCCATCCCTGGGATGACACCGATCCCGACGCCGATGGCGCTGGCTCGCAGCGTCAACCCCCAGTGTTCGAACGTGTCTCGCACCCCCTGCATCACACCGGAGATTCGCCGGTCCTCCCCGCGCTGGGCGATGCTGTCTCTCGTCATCATCAACTGCAGCACTTCCGCGCCACCGAAAAGGCCCACGACTACGGGCACCACATTGATGCCCTCCCACAGGTAGAGCTGCCCGAAGGTGAGACGCGGGATACTGCTTTGCGGATCGAGACCGACCAGAGCGAGGAGAAATCCACACGCCGCCATCAGCAGGCCTTTGACCAGATGCTGGCCCGCCAGCGACACGATGAAGCTCAACCCAAGCACGGTGAGCATGAGAAACTCGGGCGGTCCGAGAAGCAGTACCACCGGTCGGATGACCGGAACCGAGATCGCCAGCACCAGGGCGCCAACGAACGCGCCGACGAGTGAGGAAAAGAGCACCGCGCCCAGGGCGCGCCCCGCTTCTCCGCGGCGGGTCATCGGGTAGCCATCGAGCACGGTCGCGGCCGAGGTCGCCTCTCCGGGAATACCAAACAGCACGGATGTGATATCGCCGGTAGTCGCCGTCACCGCGTGCATGCCCAGGAGGAAGGCGAACGCCGAGATCGCATCCAGGGGATACACGAACGGCAGCATCATCGCGAGTGTGGCTGCGCCACCCAGGCCCGGCAGAATGCCCACGACCAGGCCGACGGCGATCCCGATGATCATGATCCCGAACGTGTGCGGCGCCAGCACCTGCGCCAGAGCGGAAAGGAAGACGTCCACTTAACAACTAGACGGTTGCGGGTCAGCGACAGACCCGGCGCGGCGGCTCATCAGTCCTTCTGTTTCGCCGAGGAACGCTCCTCGATCGGCCCGTCGTCCACCACGGCCGACGGGATCACAGTCTCGGGGAGCGGGAAGCGTGGGTCGGCGAACAACTCCTTCCACTTGGCGACCGTCGCGCGCATGCGCGCCGGGCTCGACTGCGCAACGCGAGGAAAGGTGGCGAGCTTCTCGAACGGGCGGCACGCGTCAATGAGGGCGCGGCTGTTGTACGGCACCGTCGGGTCCTCCAGCAACGGATCGACCTTGCTTCCCCACGACTTCCGCATGATGTCGATGTCGTCTGAAGGCTCGCAGCGCGTGCAGACGGCCCAGATCACCTCCTCGAGGTTCATGGGATCCACGTCGTCGTCCACGACGATCACGAACCGGTTCATGTAGGCCGCGGCCTGGCACTGGGCAGCGATGTAGCCAGCCTGCCGCGAGTGGCCACAGAAACGCTGAGTGATGGACACGACGATGAGCAGGCGGCCACCACCGGTCTCGTGCGCCCACACCCCTCGCACGTTGCGAACGCCAACCTTGCTCAGTTCGTCCTGGATCATCGCCGACTTGAGCAGAGCCCGCATGTAGGAGTAGTCGTTCGGCGGCTTCCCAGGGGGTGTGCCAAGAATGATCGGGTCGTTCCGGAAGTAGAGCCGCTCGATCTCGAGCGTTGGAACCGGGCGCAACGAACCAGAGTAGTAGCCGGTCCATTCACCGAACGGACCCTCGTGCAGCACCCGGTCCGGCCGAATCCATCCCTCGACCACGATCTCGGCATTGGCGGGCATCGGCAAGCCCGTCACCTGGCCTCGCACAACCTTCAGCTTGCTGCCAACCATGGCCCCGGCGTAGGCGTATTCGCTGATGGTGTTCGGCACCTCGGTGCCAGCCACCATGAGGAGCAACGGGTCGTGACCAAAAGACGCCAACACCGGCGCCTTCCCGGCCGTGGCGAACCAACGGTCGTATTGAGCGCGACCCTGCTTCCCGGCCTCGGCATTCACGGTGGCGGTGCGGCCCTCCTCCTGGACCATCATCCGGTACGCGCCAAGATTGATCCGTCCGGTGTCGGGGTCGCTCGTCACGACCGCCACGCCCGTGCCGATATACCGCCCGCCATCGTGCTCATGCCACAGAGGAGCCGGAAAGCGCGTCAGATCGACGTCCTTCCCCTGTACGACGTTCTCCAGAATCGGACCCGTCTCGACCCACGCCGGTTCGAAGCCGGTCGCGGCGGCTTCCCACTGTTGAGGCTTGCCGCGAAGCGCTTGCACGAGTCGCGCGGTGTCGAGGTTTTCGTCCAGCCCGAGCGTGACCGCCATGCGCCTCGCGTTGCTGACCGCGCCAGTCAATACGCGGTATCCATGCGGGTATCCGACGATGTCGTCGAAAAGGAGCGCCGCAGAAGGCTTGCGGCGATAGTTGATCTCGGAAATGGTGCCAATCTCGAGATCCCAGTGTGCCCCCGAGACGTGCTGCAGCTCGCCCAGGCGTTCAATGCGCGCGATCCACTCGCGGAGGTCGGCAGGGCGTGTCATCCGCTGACCCCATCCGGGATGGCGCGAGGCGCGTGTCGAAGCGTCACGGCTGGATAATCTGCCGGTACTTCGCCGCCATTTCAGGCGGCGTCGCCAGCACCTCAGCCAGGAGGTCCTGAATCTGATCGGCGCTCTTCGGTTGAAACTCCAGGTTCATGGCCCTGGCCTCGCCGAGAAACTCGGGATCACCGTACGTGGCCATGAGCGCCGCGCGCATGAGGCCGACTCGACCCGGATCTACGCCAGGCGGGAGGGCAAACGGCTTCGCCATGGCACCCGGGGCGTCGACCAACCGAAGGAGCGTCTTGCTGTCATCGTCCTTGGCAAACTCGAGCGCCAGCGGCACCTCCTGCAGGTCCGGGTGCCGCTCAGTGCCGTTCTGGACGAACACCTTCGCGTAGCCGTCTTTCAGCCACTGTCCCGACGCCGACTGCACCGATTCCCAGCCGAGGCACATCCCCTGGATCTCGCCTCGCTCGACGCCAACGCGCACGTCGTTGGTCGTCGGGTACCCCGCCACCGCCTTCAGGTTCGCCCCGGTCGCCGCCGCGAGCACTCTGGGCGCATCATAGGTATTCGATCCCGGACCGGTGCCGCCGACCGCGATCGGGATCGACTGCCCAATCATCTCTTTGAACATGGTGAGCGGCGCGTCGGATCTGACGAGGCAGACATTGGGGTCGTCGTAGGAACTGCCGAGCCAGTTGAACTGGCGAAGATCGAAATTGACGCCTTCTCCGCCGGTCAACTGGTTCATCATCTGTGCCTCGTGGAAAAGGCCGACGACCGTGCCGTCCTTCGCAGCGGCACTGAACACATGATTGGCCGCCACCAGGCCGCCCCCGCCAGGCATGTTGACGACGATGACCGTGGGCGTACCGGGAATGTGCTTGCCGATATGACGGGCTACCAGCCTGGCGGTCGTATCAAAGCCACCGCCGGCACCGGAACCGACGATGATGCTGACCGTCTGGCCCGCGTAGAAGTCCTCTGGTGTCGAGCTGGTGATCCCTGAGCCAGACCCCCCGCACGCGGCTACGAGAACGGCCGCGAGCAGGCTCAGAGTCGCGCGACACACGATCCGACACACGCCGTCTAGCGTATATCAATCCGATCTGGAGGCTCGCTCAGAAATGCGGTATAAGAGACTGGGTCTTCGCGCTCCTCGGCGGTGAAGCCCCCAAGACTGAACCAGACACACGACGCGCGGCCGCCGCCAGATTCCGCCACGTCCATCGATAGGGTCGACCCGAAGGTCTTTCGACGCTGATGCTACCGTCTCGTTCGCTGGGCTGCGCCCTGATGGTCTTGGTCTGCGCCGCCGCGTCCGCCGACGCCCAGCAGGTTGACACCGGCAGTACCGAGCGACCGACCGTCACGGCCACGCGCCTCGGCGAAGCCGACCGCGTCCAAATGGACGGTGTCCTCGATGAGTCGGCGTGGGCCCGGGCTGGACTCATCTCGAGCTTCACGCAGTCCGACCCACAGAACGGCGCGCCGGCGACCGAGCGTACGGAAATCCGAATTCTCTTCGACGAGGATCGCCTGTACATCGGCGCGGACTTCTTTGATTCGAACCCTTCGGCCCTTCTCGGCAACCAGATGGTCCGCGATGGTTCACTTGACGCCGATGACCGATTCATCTGGGTGCTCGACCCGCTCTACAGTCAGACGAACGGCTACTACTTCGAGGTCAACCCGGCCGGCGCCATGGGTGATGCTCAGCTGGTGACAGCGACCAGCAACGTCGGGACGACCCAGAATCGAGCGTGGGACGGCATCTGGATGGCCCGCGTCAGGCGCCACGACCGCGGCTGGACCGCGGAGATCGAGATCCCATTCCGTACCCTGAACTTCGACCCCCGACAACAGGCCTGGGGCGCGAACTTTCAGCGAACCGTGCGGCGGAAGAACGAGGAGAGCTTCTGGAGCAGCTGGGGCTACACGCAGGGCATCTACAGCCTCGACACCGCCGGCCGCATCGAGGGCCTGACGAACATCAGCCAGGGCCTTGGTCTCGACGTCAAGCCGTACGCGATCGGCAGCTATACCCAGGCGTCTGGTACACCGGCGACCGCCGATGGAAATGCCGGCCTGGATCTGCTCTACAGTGTCACGCCGCAGCTCAAGGCCAACCTGACGATCAATACCGACTTCGCGCAGACCGAGGTGGACGATCGGCAGGTCAACCTCACGCGGTTTCCGCTGTTCTTTCCGGAGAAGCGTGACTTCTTTCTCGAAGGGTCGGGCAATTTCGATTTTTCCAGTGAACCGCGCAACGACCTGACCGCCTTCTTCACGCGCCGGATCGGCATCGACGCCAACGGGCAGCCACAAAAGATCGACTATGGCGCGAAGGTCGGAGGCCAGGTCGGCAACTTCAACGTCGGGCTCATGCAGCTCCGCACCGCCTCGGAAGGCACCGCTCCCGGCGAAGACTTCTTCGTCGTCCGTCCGAAGCGCCGGTTCTTCAGCCAGTCGTACGTCGGACTCATCTACACGAACCGCTCGACCCGCGAGTCGGCGATCCCTGACCGCCACTCGGTGGGCGTGGACTTCCAGTTGGCGACGTCGCAGTTTCTCGGCAATCGCAATCTGGTCGTGGCCGGTCACTACATCAAGACGCCCGACGGTACCCCGGCCGGCGAGAACACGGCGTGGGGCCTCCGCTTCAACTACCCGAACGATCGCTGGCGGCTTCAGCTCAACACGCGGTGGTTCGACAAGAACTTCAACCCCGCGATCGGGTTCGCGGAGCGGGTCAACCACCGGAAGTATTCAGGGGTCCTTGAGTTCGCGCCGCGACCCAACAATCGGTGGCTCAGGCAGGTTGGCGGGCGGATATTCCCGGAACTCTTCACCGATACGGATGGTCAGTGGGTGGAGCGCAGCTACCAGATCCAGATCCTGCAGCTCGACTTTCAGTCAGGCGATACCGCGCGCGTCAATCTGAATCCCGTCTACAGCAAGTTGCAGGACGATTTCCGCATTGGACCTGGGCTGACGTTGCCGGTTGGCAGCGAGTACAACTACACGCGCTACGGATTCAACGTCACGACCGCGAATCGCCGCATGATCTCCGGCAACGTGAGCCACTCAGGAGGCACGTTCTTCTCCGGCGATCGCAAGGACTACTCTGCCTCGATCAACGTCAGACCCCGGCCCGGACTACTTGTCACGATGACGGCTT
>Ga0326597_10013173_pt1 | contig 10877 bp, 11 predicted proteins | sample RVTome_12_FD_203789 | JGI IMG/M metagenome (GOLD analysis project Ga0326597, IMG submission 203789) | Soil microbial communities from uranium-contaminated site in the Upper Colorado River Basin, Wyoming, United States - RVT100D185 | ecosystem: Environmental > Terrestrial > Soil > Contaminated >... | reverse complement strand
CTGCTGCCGACCGGCAAGGAGATCGAGGTCAGGATTCCCGCGGGCCTGGCCGACGGCCAGACCATCCGGTTGAAGGGGCAGGGAATGCCGGGCCCGCGCGGCGGCGCCGGCGACGCGCTGATCGCGATTTCGGTCGCCCCGCACAAGCTGTTCCAGCGCGACGGCGCGAACCTCCGAATTGAATTGCCGGTCACGCTTTACGAGGCCGTGCTCGGCGGCAAGGTCCGCGTGCCGACGCTCGACGGCGCGGTGGAGCTTGCGATTCCGCCGGGCACCAGCTCCGGCCGCACGCTACGGGTCAAGGGCAAGGGCCTGCCGGCTAAGGACGGCACCGGCGACCTCTACGCCACAGTGCGCATCGTGCTGCCCGAGCAAGCCGACGGCGAGCTCGAGGAACTGATGCGCAAGTGGCGCAGCGGCAAGTCCTACGATCCGCGCCGCGATATGAGCTGATCGGCTTCGCTGCGCGTGGTCGGCGAGGTGCGGCTCTCGATCTGGTCGTAGGCGGCGTTGGCGATCGACTTCAGGCGGGGCTTGTCCATCGGACCGCTGACCACCCAGCCGTAGCCGCCTTCGATCCAGTGCACCGCGCCGAAGTTGTTGTTGCTGTCGTAGCGGAACGCCGACCGCGGCGCGTTCAGCCGCGAGCAGTAGATGGTGAAGCGCTCGCCGCTTGCGCTTTCGTACATGAACAGCGCCGCCGGACCGTTGACGCCGGGCAGCAGGCGGCCGCCGAGAAGCTTGAGGTCGAAGGCGCCGAGATCGGGCGCCCGCAGCGTGGTGCCGACGCGGCGCGACAGCCAGGGCAGCAGGTGCTTCTCGCCCGCCTTGACCTCGATCGGATGGCGGACCTCGCCGATGTAGAGCCTGTGGGCGCCGAGTGCCTCGGCGGTGAACAGGCCGACTTCGCCGGGTGCTGCGGCGGAGGCGCCGCGCGCCATCCAGCCGGCGATGCCGCCGACCAGGAAGGCCGCCACCGCGGCGGCGGCGGCCACCGTGCCCCACGAGCGCTGCTTGCGCGTGATCCGTTGCAGCGTCAGCCGATCGGGCACCGGTTCGTCGACCACGCCGCCGTAACGGGCGCGAATGGCTTCGGCCTGCGCGCGCCACGCCGCAACGCGGGCGGCGTCGTCGGGATGGTTGGACAGCCACACCTCTACGGCCTCGCAGCGGTCCGCCGGCAGCTCACCGTCGACATAGACGTGCAACTCGTCTTCCGTCACAGGTGTGTTGTTATCGACCATGGCATTGATCCTTCTTCTTATTTGATGCGGCGAAGCGCGGGGCGTTCGCCGTCGAGATAGGCTTTGATCTGCACGCGGGCACGCGCCAGACGCGACATCACCGTGCCGATAGGCACGCCCTGAACTTCGGCGACTTCGCGATAAGTCAGGCCTTCCAGCACCACGAGCAGCAGCGCGGTGCGCTGTTCATCGACCAGCAATGCCAGCGCCCGCTCGATGTCGCGACCGCCGGCCTCCGGTCCCGCCGCGTCCGGCGCGTCGTTGTCGTCGATCGGCGTCATCACCGGGCGGCGCGCCAGCGAGCGCAGGCGGTTGCGGTTGAGGTTGGTCATGATGGTGTAGAGCCAGCTTCGCACGTCGCCGCCGTGAAACAGGTGCTCCGACCGAAGCGCTCGCACCAGGGCGTCCTGCACCAGATCGTCGGCGATCTCGGCGTCGCGCGTGAGTGCCCGCGCATAGCGTCGCAACGCCGGTATCGTCGCCTCGATGTCCTGGTGAAAGGTACTCACCGCAATCTCCTTGTCAGGCCCGCATGTGGACCGCGCACGTCGGCCTGAGGACGGAATTCCCGCCACGACCAACACCGGCCGTTCGGCACATATTCCATACCGTGAAAATGAACGCCGGCGCGTTGTCGCCGCAACTGTGCGCGCGCTAACCGTGTCCGAACGGCGAATCAAGGCCGCGCTTGATGGCCCCTATACGCTATGTCATAGGAGGCATCCCAGCGGTCGAGCATGATCGCGTCCGAATGCCGGTATCCCCTGTTCGGCTCATGCTCCAAGGCCGGTTACCGGCGGGTAGGGTTGGTCATGGCGGAAGCCTCGGGTCTCTTGCGCGGCAAGCGCGGCTTGATCTTCGGGGTCGCCAACAACCGGTCCTTGGCCTGGGGCATCGCCAGGGCCTGCCGCGCCCAGGGCGCCGAACTCGGCATCACCTATCAAGGCGACGCGCTGAAGAAGCGGGTCGAGCCGCTGGCGCAGGAGATCGGCGCGCGCATGCTCGGGCACTGCGACGTGTCGGAGCCGGCGACCATCGACGCGGCGTTCGCGGCGGCGCAGGAAGCCTGGGGTGCGATCGACTTCGTGGTGCACGCCATCGCCTATTCGGACAAGACCGAGCTCGACGGCCGCTACGTCGACACCACGCCGGAAAACTTCAGCAAGGCGCTGCAGGTGTCCTGCTATTCGTTCACCGCGATCGCCCAGCGCGCCGAGAAGATCATGCCGGACGGCGGTTCGATGCTGACGCTCACCTACTACGGTTCCGAGAAGTGGATTCCGCATTACAACGTCATGGGGGTCGCCAAGGCCGCGCTCGAGGCCTCGGTGCGCTATCTCGCCGCCGATCTCGGCACCAGGGGCATCCGCGTCAACGCCATCTCGGCCGGCCCGATCAAGACGCTGGCCGCCATGGGGGTGGGCGATTTTCGCTACATCCTGAAGTGGCACGAGCACAATGCGCCGCTGCGCCGCAACGTGACCGTCGACGACGTCGGCGACGCCGCGGTCTTTCTCCTGTCCGACATGTCGCGCAATATCACCGCGGAGATTCTTCACGTCGATGCCGGCTACAACATCATCGGCATGAAGCACCCCGAGGCGCCGGACATCGACATCACGATGGCCAAGGAATAGCGCGGCTCTGGAAATCCGGTCCGACCATGTCGCCTCCGACCCTCTATTTCGTCCGCCACGGGGTGACCGACTGGAACCAGGAGCGTCGGCTGCAGGGCCAGCAAGACATTCCGCTCAACGCGCTCGGTCGCGAGCAAGCCTCGCGCTGCGGCGTTCTCCTGCGCGAACTGCTGGCGCGGAACGGCCGATCCGTGGCCGAATTCGACTACGTCGCAAGCCCGCTCGGACGCGCCCGCGAAACCATGGAGTTGATGCGCGCGCAGCTCGGGCTCGATCCCGAGAGCTATCGCACCGACGCGCGGCTGATGGAGATGTCGTTCGGGCGCTGGGAAGGCTTCACCTTCGCCGAATTGCAGGCCACGGAAGCCGAGGCACTGTCGGCGCGCGAGCGCGACAAATGGGGCTTCGTGCTGCCGGGCGGGGAGAGCTACGCTCAGCTCGCGGTGCGGGTGCGCGAGTGGTACGCCGGCGTCGAGCGCGACACCGTGGTGGCCGCGCATGGCGGGGTGTGCCGGACGTTGATCGCCGATCTTGGGCTTGAGCGCCCGGAGGTTGCCTCGGCGGGCGAGATCGGCCAAGGCTGCGTCTACGTGTTCAGCGGCGAGGGCCTGGCGCGTCACGACTGATAGCGCGGCCGTGACGCCAAAAAGTCAGAGCGGCCGGACTTGCATCCAGCCGCTCGGGCGAAACACCTGACCCGGCATCCCGCAAATGACAGCCGGCGCGCGTTCGATGGCGAAGCGCGCCGCGGTCCAGATTAGCTGGACGACTTCTTCTTCGCAGCCTTCTTCTTCTTCGACTTCTTCTTCATAGCCATGGCAGCCATCCTATGATGAGATTTGATCTGCGGTCGGGTTGAGATGCGAACTTTGCGGACATTTACGTCCTCGCAGCCCGTCGCCCCCTAACCGTTGCGGACCATGCCACAGCGGCGGCGCGCTGGCAATCGAAAAATGGAAAAAACGCTTATATTTCCGTAGCTTAATGGACATTCACGTTGCCATTAACCGGCGTTCAGCGATCTGAACGGACGTTCATTTTCCGGGACCGGCTTTGACCCTGGAACGGACGCGGGCTACCACACGCCCTCACGCGGAACCTCCATGTCATTCAATACCTTCGGCCATCTCTTCCGGGTCACGACCTTTGGCGAAAGCCATGGGCCGGCGATCGGCTGCGTGGTCGACGGCTGTCCGCCCCGCATCCCGCTCAGCGAAGCCGACATCCAGCCCTACCTGGACAAGCGGCGGCCGGGCCAGTCGCGATTCACCACCCAGCGGCAGGAGCCGGATACGGTGAAAATCCTGTCCGGCGTGTTCGCCGACGAGGCAACCGGCCGCCAGGTCACCACCGGCACGCCGATTGCGCTTTTGATCGACAACGTCGATCAGCGCTCGCGGGACTATTCCGCCATCAAGGACGTCTATCGCCCGGGCCATGCCGGCTACACCTACGACGCCAAATACGGCCTGCACGACTACCGCGGCGGCGGCCGCGCCTCGGCGCGCGAGACCGCGATGCGGGTGGCGGCCGGCGCCATCGCGCGCAAGATCGTGCCCGGCCTCATCGTGCGCGGCGCGCTGGTTCAGATCGGGCCGCACAAGGTCGATCGCGCCGCCTGGAATTGGGCGGAGGTCGACAACAATCCGTTCTTCTGCCCCGACGCCAAGGCGGCGGCTGGCTTTGCGGATTTTCTCGACGGCGTGCGCAAGCGGGGCTCCTCGGTCGGTGCGATCATCGAGGTGGTGGCGGAGGGGGTGCCGGCCGGGCTTGGCGCGCCGGTCTATGACAAGCTTGACGGCGACCTTGCCGGCGCGCTGATGGGCATCAACGCGGTCAAGGGCGTCGAGATTGGCGCGGGCTTTGCCGCCGCGGAGTTGTCGGGCGAGGAGAATGCCGACGAAATGCGGATGGGCAACGACGGCAAGCCGCTGTTCCTGTCCAACAACGCCGGCGGCGTCCTCGGCGGAATTTCGACCGGGCAGCCGATCGTGGTGCGCTTTGCGGTCAAGCCGACCTCGTCGATCCTGGTCCCCAGGCGCACCGTCGACCGCTACGGCCGGGAAACCGAGGTGGTCACCAAGGGCCGCCACGATCCTTGCGTCGGCATCCGTGCGGTGCCGATCGGCGAGGCCATGGTGGCATGCGTGATTGCCGATCATTATCTGCGTCAACGCGGCCAAGTCGGCGAGGCGCCGGCGTGGCCGTTCAGGACGCCGCAGGCGTGAGGAATATCCGTGCCCGAGTCCCATGAACGCGTCGAATCCGCCCTTGCCGCCTTCGCCCGCGGCGAGATCGTCGTGGTCACCGACGACGACGACCGCGAGAACGAAGGCGATCTGTTCGTCGCCGCGTCGCTTTGCACGCCGGAAAAGATGGCCTTCATCATCCGCAACACCTCGGGCATCGTCTGCGCGCCGCTGTCGCCCGAGGAGGCGCGGCGGCTGCACCTCGATCCCATGGTGGCGACCAACGACGCCCCGCTCGGCACCGCGTTCACCGTGTCGGTCGACGTCCGCCACGGGCTTACCACCGGCATTTCCGCCGAGGAGCGCACCAACACCGTGCGCGCGCTGGCCAACGGCAACAGCGGCAGCGCGGATTTCGTCCGGCCGGGCCACGTCTTCCCGCTGGTCGCCAAGGAGGGTGGCGTGCTGATGCGCTCCGGGCACACCGAAGCCTGCATCGATATGTGCCGTCTGGCCGGGCTGCCGCCGGTCGGCGCGCTGTCTGAACTGATGAACGACGACGGCACGGTGATGCGCGGGCCGGGCGTCACCGACTTTGCCGAACGGCACAAGCTCAAGCAGATTTCGATCGCCGACCTCATCGCCTACCGCCAGGTGCGCGAGAAGCTGGTCAAGCGGGTCGGCGAGTTCCCGGTCAAGAGCGAGATCGGCACGCTCGCCGGCTACGCCTACGTCACGCCGTTCGACGCGGTGCATCACATGGCCGTGGTCTATGGCAAGATCGGCGACGGCAGGGACGTGCTGGCGCGGCTGCATCGCGCCGACATCATCCGCGACGTGTTCGGCGGCGCCAACCCGGTGCACGCGGCCCTGCAGCGGATCAGGCATGAGGGCCGCGGCGTCGTCGTGTTCCTGCGCGACGGCGCGGCAGGCGTTCCGACCCACGCCATTCCCACCGGCGAGGACAGTTCCGAGGCCGCGCGCACCCGGCAGTGGCGCGAGGTCGGGCTCGGCGCGCAGATTCTGAAAGACCTCGGAATTTCCTCGATCAGGCTTCTGACGTCGGCGAAGTTCACCTACGTCGGCCTCGCCGGCTTCGGCATCGAGATCACCGACACCGAAATGATGGATGGATAGCTCTGTCCAGAGGCATGGCGTGCCGAATTATTGCGCTTTCAAGCCCGGTGCCCACTAATTAGACTGGTCAAGTTTGTGGCAGGTTTTCGGGGGTGGCATGGCGGCCGCGGTTGGCCACCGTTTGCGCTTGGACGGCATTACGCACCGCTTCGGCGAGTTTGTCGCGGTCCGTGACGTAGACCTCGACATCGGCGGCGGCGAGCTTGTGGCCCTGCTTGGCCCGTCAGGCTGCGGCAAGTCCACGCTGCTGCGGATCATGTCTGGCTTCATCGGCCAGACCGAGGGCCGCGTCCTGTTCGACGACGCGCCGGTCGACCACCTGCCGCCCAATCGGCGCGGGGTCGGCATCGTGTTCCAGAACTACGCGCTGTTTCCGCACATGACGGTGCGGCAGAACGTGGCCTATGGCTTGCAAGCCAACCGCTGGCCGCGGGACAGGATCGCGGCGCGTGTGGATCTGATGCTCGACCTCGTGCATATGCGCGCCTTCGGCGACCGGCTGCCGCGGCAGTTGTCGGGTGGCCAGCAGCAGCGCATCGCGCTGGCACGCTGCCTTGCCACCGACCCGAAGGTGCTGCTGCTGGACGAGCCGTTCGGCGCGCTCGACAAGAACCTGCGCCTCGACATGCAGATCGAAGTGAAGCGGCTGCATCGCGACTACGGCATCACCACCATCCTGGTGACGCACGACCAGGAGGAGGCGCTGTCGATGGCGGACCGAATTGCCGTGATGAATCGCGGCGGCATCGAGCAGGTCGCAGCGCCGACCGACGTCTACGATCACCCGGCGACGCTGTTCGTCAACCAGTTCGTCGGCACCACAAACCTCATCCCAGGCAAGCTTGTCGGCGGCGACGCCAGCGGAAGCGACGTGGAGTTTGCCGGCGGCACGATCCGCGCGGCGCCGGTCAGTCTGAGGAAGGGCATGGACGTGATGGTGTCCGTGCGCCCGGAGCGACTGCTGGTGCAAGACGAGACCGGCCCCAACCAGATGACCGGCACCGTTACCATGGTCATGCCGCTCGGACCTCACGTGGTCTACGATGTGGAAGTCGCCGGCGGCACCGCCATCAAAATCAGCCAGGCCCGCGAAACCGCCGCCTTGCACGAGCGCGGCAGCGTCATCCGCTTCGCGCCGGCATCGGCCGCCGCCTGTCACGTATTCCCCGCACCATCCACCTGAACGAAAGGACCGAAGCATGACCAATCTCTTCAGCCGTCGCGAGCTTCTGGGCGCCGGCGCGGCGCTGGGCACGGCAACCCTGATCCCATCGCTGACTCTCGCGCAGAGCAAGCATCTGGTCGCCGCGACCTTCCCGGGGACCTGGAACGAGGCCCATCGCAAGTATCTCGCCCCGGCCTTCACCAAGCGGACCGGCGCCTCGGTCACCCAGTCGATCCTGCTCGGCAACGATCAGCTTTCGCGGCTCATCGCCGCCAAGGGCGGCAAGCCGCCGTTCGACGTCGCGCTGTTCGACAGCCCGCAGGTGCTGGACGCCGTCAAGCAGGGCCTGATCGCCGAATATCCCGTCGCCAAATCGCCGAACTACAAGGACCTCTTGCCCGATTTCAAGGACAAGTGGGGTCCGAGCATCTCGATGCAGATCATCGGCATCGGCTACAACCCCAAGAAGATCAAGACCCCGCCCAAGAGCTGGGACGAATTGTGGGACCCGAAGTACAAGGGACGCGTCGGTCTCACCGCGCTCAACAGCCAGCTCGGCATCGCGTTTCTTGCGGAGATCAACCGGCTGCGCGGCGGCAACGAGGGAAACTTCGAGCCGGCATTCAAGGCGCTCAAGGCGCTTTTGCCGAATGTCGGCGCGATCGGCGCCAATCTCGGCGCCTACGCCACGCTGTGGCAGCAGGAGCAGGTCGACATCGCGCCGTACAATTTCAACTTCGTGCAGACGCTGAAAGGCAAGGACGTGCCGGTGGAGCTGTCGATACCTTCCACGGGGCCGGTCGGCTGGTACACCAGCATGCACGTGGTGGCCGGCGCCGCCGAACCCGATCTCGCGGTTCAGTACATCGACACCCACCTCGACCCGGCGATCCAGGCGGCGATGCAGAAACCGCCGTACAATGTCATCTCCACCAACAGCAAAGTGCAGCTCGAAGGCGCGATCACCAAATCAATCGCCAAGAGCCACGCCGAGCTCGCCAAGGTGCGCTCGTTCGACTGGGTGAAGCTCAACCCGCAGCGCGGCGCGCTGATCGAGCGATTCAACCGGGAGATCAAGCTTTGATGTGAGCGCAGCGGCCCCGGCGCACGGCTGTCGCCGGGGCCACAGGCCGCGAGGCTGCCGCGTCAAGCTTCGATGAATGGGCGCGCGGCCGCAGCGCGGAGATCGTGGCAGGCGATGAAGCTCGACGATTTCAAGCTGGTGTTGCCGCTGGCGGCGCTCTTTGCCGCCTTCTTCATCGCGCCACTGTGCGTGCTGGTGGTGATGTCGCTGTCCACCGATTCGGACATGCAGGCCTACACCTCCGCGCATTACGTCAAGTTCTTCACCGACGCTTTCAACTATTCGATCCTGATCGACACCATCCTGCTGGGCGTAAAGGCGACGCTGGTCTGCCTGCTGTTCGGCTATCCGATCGCCTGGGTTGCCTCACGGGCCGGCGCGCGCTGGCAGAGCGTGCTGCTGTTCCTGGTGATCCTGCCGATCATGACCAGCGTCGTGGTGCGGACGTTTTCCTGGATCGTGATCCTCGGCCGCTACGGCGTGCTTAACCAGATCGTCACCGGGCTCGGGCTGAGCGAGGAGCCGCTTCGCCTGCTGTTCACCGAGGCCGGCGTGGTGATCGTCCTTGCCCAGGTGCAGATGCCGCTGATGGTGCTGCCGATCCTCACCGTCATGTCGAAGATCGACCCCAATCTCGCCGACGCTTCGCGCGCGCTTGGCGCGGGCGAGTGGCGCACGTTGTGGAAGGTGACGCTGCCGCTGTCGCTTCCCGGCGTGATCGCCGGCTGCATCCTGACCTATTCGGCCTGCGTCACCGCTTTCGTCACGCAGACGCTGATCGGCGGCGCGCGGCACGTCTACATGCCGCTGCACATCTACCAGCAGGCGATCGGCGCCAACAACTGGCCGTTTGCCGCAGCGATCTCCGTCGTGTTCATGATCGCCGTGCTGCTCATCGTCTATCTGCTCAACCAGCTCACGCGGCTGACGCCCGATGCCAAGACCTAGGCCGGCGACCGATTGGGAAGCGTGGTCGCTGCGCGCTGTGTTCATGGCGCTGACGGCGATTGCGGTGGTGTTCCTGATTGGGCCGAGCCTGATCGTGCTGCTCACCTCGCTCACCGCGTCGCAGTCGCTGCGCTTCCCGCCTGCGGGACTGTCGCTTCGCTGGTACGTGGCCCTGCTTCAGGCCGATCAGATGCAGGCGGCGGCCTGGACCAGCCTGGTCGTGGCGGTTTGGACCACGTTGATTTCTGCCGTGCTCGGCACTGCGGCGGCGCTGGCCATATCCCGAACGCGCAGTGCCCTGGGCAAGGCATTCGACATGCTGTTCATGTCGCCGCTGCTGCTGCCGGCGCTGGCCTTCGGCTTTGCCGCGCTGGTGTTCGTCTATCAGCTGGGGCTGCGGCCCAGCATCCCGCTCTTGGTGCTGGGCCATGTCGTGGTCTGCGTGCCGTTCGTACTGCGCACGACGCTGGCGGCGCTCACCCAGCTCGACCCCGCGCTGCTCGACGCCTCTGCGAGCCTTGGCGCCAGCCGGTTCATGACGTTCCGCCGCGTTACTCTGCCGCTGATCGGGCGCGGCGTCGGCGCGGGGTCGTTTCTGGCGTTCATGGCGTCATTCGACAACGTGCCGGTGTCGCTGTTCCTGGCCGACGAGCGCACCGAGGTGCTGCCGATTCACCTCTGGCAGCAGATCGAAACCAATCTCGATGTCCGGACCGCTGCCGCATCGGGCTTGATTGTGATCCTGACGCTGCTTCTCATGGTGTTGGCGGAGCGCTTTGCGGGCCTGACCCGTCAGATGCGCTAGTGGAGTGGATTTGACATTCGCTACCGATCTGACCGCAAACTCGAGAAGCGAATGCCAAATCCAAAACTCCACTAGCAATTTATACTTGCTGTGGTCCTTTGATTCTAACATTCGCAAAAGTGCCAGCCGAAATGGGATGCGAATGTTAGAATCGGACCACTAGTAGGGAGCCCGCTGTGCCCGGCCTTTCCATCCATGTGGTTGACGTGTCGCGGGGCGTGGTCGCCGCCGGCATGCTCGTCGCGGTTGACTTTATGGCCGGCGGCAGTGCGCCCAAAAGGATCGCGGAGGGCCGGATCTCGGCCAAAGGCACGCTCGACGACCCTGCGCTTGCCGGAACCCTGGAGACCGGAATCTATCGGGCGATATTCCAGGTTGCGGATTATTATCGCGCCGAAGGGGTTGCACTGCCAGCCGTGCCGTTCCTTGACGCCGTGCACTACGATTTCGGCATTGCCGATCCCCGACAGCACTATCACTTGCCGTTCAAGTGCACGCCCTGGGGCTATTCGTGTTTTCGCGGTGGCGCCTGAGATGCATGACGCTGGTTGGTGTGCCGAGACTGGAACCGGCTTTACTTGTGTCGCCTGGCATCGCCCGCCTTTTTCTTGGCGGCGCTCCGTGTCAGCATTCGCCAGGGGGCGAGAGGAGAATCACATGACGGCTCG
>Ga0326597_10013172_pt1 | contig 10877 bp, 10 predicted proteins | sample RVTome_12_FD_203789 | JGI IMG/M metagenome (GOLD analysis project Ga0326597, IMG submission 203789) | Soil microbial communities from uranium-contaminated site in the Upper Colorado River Basin, Wyoming, United States - RVT100D185 | ecosystem: Environmental > Terrestrial > Soil > Contaminated >... | reverse complement strand
ACCGACAAGAACAGCCGCGACATCGAAGCCTACCTTCGAGCGGTCACGACGGAGGTCGAGCTCCTCAGCCGGCGCAAGGCGCTCGAGCGCCCGCTCCAGTTCGTTTACTTTGGGGGCGGAACCCCGTCGTTCCTTTCGGCGGCGCAGATCGAGGCCCTGGTCGAAGGCCTGAAGAAGAGCATCTCCTGGGACTCCGCCGAGGAGGTCACGTTCGAATGCGAGCCGGGAACCCTGAGCCGCGCCAAGGTGAAAGCCCTCGCTTCGATCGGCGTGACTCGATTGAGCCTCGGTATCGAGAACTTCGACGACGAGGTGCTGCAGGAGAACGGCCGGGCCCACCTCTCGGGAGAGATCTACCGCGCCTGGGAGTGGATCGAGGAAGCCGACTTCCCCGCGGTCAACGTCGACCTCATCGCGGGGATGGTGGGCGAGACCAACGACAACTGGGATCGGTGCATCGAGAAAACGCTCGGGCTCTCCCCCGACAGCGTGACCGTCTATCAGATGGAGCTCCCGTTCAATACCGTCTACTCCCGCGAGATGCTCGACGGCGACGGCAAGACCCGCGTTGCCACCTGGTCTCAAAAGCGCGACTGGGTGCGTCAGGCGTTCGCGCGCTTCCAGGAGGCCGGATACCACGTCTCGAGCGGCTACACGCTCGTGCGCGATCCCGAACGATGCAAGTTCGTCTACCGCGACGCCCTCTGGCGGGGCGCGGACATGGTGGGGGTAGGGGTTGCTTCCTTCTCCCACGTCTCCTCCGTGCACTACCAGAACCTGGATCGCTTCGAGGACTACGTCGAGGCGCTCGCCCACGGTAAACTTCCTCTCTCGCGGGCTCTTCGGCTGTCCGACCGCGAAAGACTCATCCGCGAGCTGGTGCTCCAGATGAAGCTCGGTCGACTGGACGCTTCCTACTTCCGGGAGAAGTTCGGCGCCTCGATCCTCGAGGACTTCGCGGCTCCGTTCACGGCGCTGCGAGACGAGGGATACCTCGACTGGAACAAGGACCGGATCGAGCTTACTAGTGAGGGACTCCTTCGCGTCGACAGCTTGCTTCCCGAGTTCTTTCTCCCCCAGCACCGCGGCGCTCGCTACACGTAATCCAAGGACGACCCAGGAGGTCCGCCCTGGTGGAGCAGATTGTTGCGACGCGGCCCACCCCATGCGAAGATCCCGACGATGTCCACTCTTTCACGTTACGACGAAGTCATCTCGCTGCCTCGAGCCGTGAGGTTCCCGGTCGAGATGATCGCGCCGGACGGTTTCGACCCTGGCCGGCTCGAGACCTGGCCCCAGGTCGTGGGCCGCCTCGAGCACGTCGACGGGAGGCTCTTGTTCATGCCACCGTGCGGGGACTTCCAGCAAGACACGGCGACCGACGTCGTGATCACGCTCGGTGCTTGGGTGCGAAAGCATCGCGATTTCGTGCTGGGCACGAACGAAGCCGGGATGCGCCTCGGGGGCGCGACACGGGCCGCGGATGCCGCGATTTGGCGGCGGGCGGATCTCGGGGCCTACAGCGGTGGTCTCAGGCGAGTGCCTCCCTTGCTCGCGGTGGAAATTGCCGGTCCCGACGACGGGGACTCGGAAAACGCACTCCGCGAGAAAGCGAAGTGGTATCTCAGCGTCGGCGTCTTGATAGTTTGGATCCTCCTTCCGAGCCGCCGAGAAGCGCTCGTCATCACGATGAATGGAGAGAAGCGCTACAAGGGAAACGAGACCATCGAGGTCGAAAAGGCGCTTCCGGGCTTGAGCCCGAGAACGAGCGAGCTGTTCGTTCAAGTTCGCTCGCGCTCGAAGTAGGTCGGGACGGCGGTCCCCATCTACGGAGCGCGTCGCAGAATCTCGCGAGTTCTCATGATTCTTCCGTCCAGCTCGCGCCTCAGCAGGTTGAAATCCCAGCCGAGGTGGATGAGCTGGTAGCCTTCCGCCACCCGGGCGGCGACCTCTTCGGGCTCCGCCTCGGTCGCGAGGTAGACACCCTTCTCCTTACACATTGCAAGGATCGCCTTCGTGTCTTCCTCCGACAGGTGGACGGGCTCTATGGCGCCGAGCCCGGGAACGGCTGCGATCTCCCGCGCGTTCTCGACCCCTTTCGCCGATTCGATCATCGCGACCACGAAAAGCTCCCCCTCGGGATTCTGAGGCCAGGGCTCGCGGCGCTCGCGGGGGATGTTGAGCCCGCCGAGGCCCGTGGTCTCCGCCCGCCGGACCGCCGAGATGGCGAGCTCGAGATCCGAGGCGCTCTCGACGAAGGGGATCCAGACACCCATCGCCGGGCCGACCTTGAGCGACTCCGCGATCTCGTAGCGCGGGTCCCATCCCGCTCGATGGGCGAGCTTCACCAGAACCGTCGGGGCTTCGCGAGGCTCGGCGCGATAGCGCCGGCTGAAGTCCTCGATTTCGAGGAGGAACCGGCGTAGCGTCGGAAAGTCATAGACCTCGTGCTCGACGTCGGCCACGATGAAGTCGACGTCGCTCGTGGCGAGTACTTTCGAGATGCGCGGCGCCGCGGTCGCGCCCGTCCAGACGCCCACTGCCGGAGCTCCGGTCTCGAGGATCGAGATCAGGCGGTTTACGCGCCCCTGGGCTTCTGCGGCGACCGGCGCAAGAAGGAGTGCGACGACCAAGGCGATTGCATGCAATCTCATGGTTCCCTCTTTTATCACGGCCGCGGGGCCCCACCCCCGCGGCTCGCGCTGCGCTCGGGCTGAAGGCTCAACCGTGCTAGTTTATTCCAGCATGACGGCGCGCCGTTTCCCCGAAACCCCGGTGTTCTACCGGGACCTGGGTAAGCTCTTTCCCACGGCCGTACGCGGCGAGGGCATCTACCTCTTCGATTCCTCGGGAAAACGCTACCTCGACGCCTGCGGAGGGGCTTTGGTGGTGAGCCTCGGCCACGGCCGGAAGGACCTCGCGCGCGCGATGGCGGCGCAGGCGGGAGAGCTCGCCTACGTCCACGGCACCCAGTTCACGACCGATGCCATCGAGGAGTGGGCCGAAGGGCTAGCGCGTCTTCTACCCGAAGGTCTCTCGAAGCTCTATCTCGTCCCCGGGGGAAGCGAGGCGACCGAGACTGCGATCAAGCTCGCGAGGCAGTACCACATCGCGAGAGGCCGCGACTCGAAGTACCGCGCGCTCGCGGTGCGCCCGAGCTATCACGGGGGAACGCTCGGTGCTCTCTCGGTCACCGGCCGCGACTCGTTGCGCAAGCCCTACCTGCCGCTTCTTTCGAATCAGCACCACGCCCCGGCGCCCTACTGCTACCGGTGTCCCCTGGGAAAGAGCTATCCCGACTGCGGAGTCGCCTGCGCCGACGCGCTCTCCGATCTTATCGAGGAGGTGGGGCCGGAGACGGTCTCGGCGTTCTTCGTCGAGTCCGTAGGGGGCGCCGCCACCGGCGCCGCCGTGCCCCCTCCCGACTATCTCCCTCGTGTGCGCGAGATCTGCGATCGGCACGACGTCCTTCTCATCCTCGACGAGGTCCTCGTCGGCTACGGACGCACGGGAACGTTTCTCGCTTGCGAGCCTTCGGGGGTGGTTCCCGACGTCCTGCTCCTGGGAAAAGGCATCACCTCGGGCGTCCTTCCCGGAGGGGCCGTCGCCGTGCGGGAGACAATCGCCCGCACAATCAAGGAAAAGCTCGGGAGCTTCACTCATGGCTTCACGTTCTCGCACCATCCGGTCGTGGCCGCCGTCGCCCGCGAAGTGCTTTCGATCCTCGAGAGTGAGGACCTGGTCGCACGCGTGGCGCGGCTCGAGCGGCCGTTCTTCGCCGCCCTCGAAAGACTGAAGCGGTTCGCCTTCGTGGGGGACGTCCGCGGGCGCGGCCTCCTCGCGGGGATCGAGCTCGTGCGTGACAAGAAAACGAAAGATCCCTTCCCGCGGTCTAGGAAGCTCGTCGAGGAGGTTGCCTCCCGAGCTTTCGCCAAGGGGCTCATCATCTATTACGGGACGGGTATGGCGAACGGCGTCGACGGCGACACCGTGGTCCTCGGCCCGCCCTTCATCATCGAGGAGCGAGAGCTCGATGTCGTCGCCTCCCTTCTCGAAGAGACGTTCTCGGAGCTGAACCCATGACCACTTTGACCGCACCCTCGATCGTAACCAAGCTTCCCGGGCCGAAAGCGAAGGCGCTCATCGAGAAGGACGAGCGCTACGTCTCGCAGCATTTCAAGAAGGACTATCCCCTGGTGGTCGAGGAGGCGTCGGGGATGGTGGTGACCGATCCCGACGGGAACCGGTTCCTCGACTTCGCCGCGGGAATCGCCGTCTGCTCGACGGGCCACTGCCACCCGCGCGTCGTCGCCGCGATCCGCGAACAGGCGGGAAAGCTCCTCCACATGTGCCCGACGGACTTCTACACCCGGCCGGTGGCGGAGCTGGCGGAAAGGATCGCGCAAGTGGCGCCCGTCCGCAGCGGCGGAGGGAGTCCTCGCGTTTTCTTCACCAACTCCGGAGCGGAAGCGGTGGAATCCGCCATCAAGCTCGCGCGACTCCGGACGAAGCGGCAGAAGATCGTCGCGTTCTTCGGCGCCTTTCACGGAAGGACCATGGGCGCGGCGACTCTGACCGCGAGCAAGGCAGTGCAGAGGAAGGGCTACGCTCCCATGCTTCCCGAGGTGCACCACACGTACTACGCGCAGTGCTATCGATGCCCCGTGGGCCTCAGACCCGAGACCTGCGACGTCGAGTGTCTCGACCACCTGGAGAAGACGCTCTTCAAGACTATCGCCCCTCCTGAGGAGATCGCGGCCATCATCGTGGAGCCGGTCCAGGGAGAGGGAGGCTACTTCGTTCCGAAGAAAGAGTTCCTCACGAAGCTCCAGGCTCTCGCGAACGAGCACGGGATCCTCCTCATCGCCGATGAGGTCCAGGCGGGGATGGGGCGCACGGGGAAGCTCTTCGCCTGCGAGCATTTCGACATCACCCCCGACATCCTCGTCCTCGCGAAGGGCATCGCCTCGGGCATGCCCCTCGCGGCCATGGTCGCCGGCGACAAGCTCCTCCAGTGGAGCTCCGGCGGCCACGGAAGCACCTACGGTGGGAATGCCGTCTCCTGCGCCGCCGCGCTGGCGACCCTCGATCTGCTTCAGGAAGGGCTGACCGCGAACGCCGCAAAAGTGGGCGCGCACCTTCTCCGTCGGCTCGAGGAGCTGAAGGCGAAGCATCGGGTGATCGGCGACGCGCGCGGGCTCGGCCTCATGCTGGCGATCGATCTGGTGAAGGACCGCGAGAGCCGGGCGCCGGCGAGAGAGCTCGTCGATCCCATCCTCAAGGCCGCCTTCGAGCGCGGTCTCCTTCTCCTTGGCTGTGGGGAGAGCGCCATCCGGCTCGCGCCGCCGCTCATCGTGACGGAAGAGGAAGCGGACGTCGCGGTCCGAATTCTGGACGAGGCCCTGAAGGCGGTATGAAGCTTACGTCGATGCGCGATGCCATCGCGCGATTCGTCGAAGACGGCGATGCGGTGCTCGCGGAAGGCTTCACCCACCTCATCCCGTTCGCCGCGGGACACGAGATCATCCGTCAAGGGAAAAAAGACCTGACGCTTTGTCGGCTGACACCCGATCTGATCTACGACCAGATGGTGGCCGCGGGAGTTGCGAAGAAGCTCGTCTTCAGCTGGACCGGCAATCCCGGCGTCGGCTCCCTTCACGGTATCCGTCGGGCCGTCGAAAAGGGCGTTCCGCATGAGCTCGAGATCGAGGAGTACTCCCACTTCGGTCTCGCGACGCGGATCAAGGCGGGAGCTTCCGGACTTCCCTTCCTTCCGCTCCGCACGTATCACGGAACCGATCTTCCGAAGGTCAACCCGAGCATCCAGCCCATCCGTTGTCCCTTCACCGGCGAGCCGCTTTACGCCGTTCCCGCGCTGAACCCCGACGTCACCATCCTTCACGCGCAGCGCGCCGACGCCTCCGGAAACACCCAGGTCTGGGGTCTCACCGGAGTCCAGAAGGAAGCCGCGTTCGCCGCGAAGAAGGTCATCGTGGTGGTAGAGGAGATCGTCGACGAGGAGGCGATCCGCACCGATCCCAACCGGACGATGGTCCCGGGGGTCATCGTGGACGCGGTGGTCGAGGAGCCCTATGGAGCTCACCCGAGCTTCGTTCAGGGCTACTACGATCGCGACAACGAGTTCTACGTGGCGTGGGAGAACATCGGACGGACCGAGGAAGGGATGAAGGCCTACCTCGACGAGTGGGTCTACGGGGTCGAGGGCCGGAAGGAGTACGTCGTGAAGCTGGGAAGGTCGGTCCGCGAACGGCTCGCCCCCGATCCCTTCCCTTCGCCTTCGGTGAACTATGGCCTCTACCGCTGAGCCCACCCGCTCGGAGCTCATGGCTTTCACCGCCGCCCGAGAGATCGCGGACGGCGACGTGGTCTTCGTCGGAGTCGGCCTCCCCAATCTCGCGGTGAACCTCGCGCTCCGGCTCCACGCCCCGAAGGCTCAACTGGTGTACGAGGCGGGGGTCTACGGCGCGCGGCCGTCGCGGCTTCCGCTCTCGATTGGGGATCCCTGCCTCGTGAGCGGAGCCCTCCAGGTCATGCCGATGAACGAGTGCTTCCTCTACTTCCTCCAGGGAGGGCGCATCGACGTCGGCTTTCTCGGCGCGGCCCAGATCGATCGCTTCGGAAACCTCAACACCACGATCGTCGGCTCCGACTATCACCACCCCAAAGTCCGGCTTCCGGGCTCGGGAGGGGCGGCGGAGATCTCCTGGCTCGCGAAAAAGACGGTGATCCTGCTTCCGCAGAAGCGCAACAAGTTTCCCCAGAAGCTCGATTTCCGGACGAGCGTCGGACACCTCGACGGCGGCCGCTCGCGAGCGGAGCTCGGAGCTCCGGGAAGGGGGCCGGAGCGGGTCATCACCAACCTCGGGGTCTACGGCTTCGACCCCGAGAGCCGCGAGATGGTCCTCGAGGCGATCCATCCAGGAGTTAGCCTCGACGAGGTGCGCTCGGAAGTGAGCTGGCCGCTTCGGGTGAAGGAGCCGCTCGCGACGACGACGCTCCCTGATGCGACGGCTCTCTCGCTCCTCCGCGAAGAGCTCGACCCGAAAGGGATTTATCTCGGATGAAAAACGACGTGAACCTCCGCATTCCCGGACCCACTCCCTTGCCGCGCGAGGTGCGGGAGGCCCTCTCGCGCCAGATGTCGAACCACCGCGGAGCGGAGATGAAGGTCCTCGTCTCGGGCCTCTACGACAAGCTCGCGCGGTATCTCGAGACCGCGTACGAGATCTTCCTTCTCACCGCGAGCGGAACCGGAGGGCTCGAGGCCGCGGTCGCGAATCTCCTGAGCCCCGGAGAGCGGGTTCTCGGTGTGTCCGCCGGAGTCTTCGGCGAGAGGTTCTGCGCGATCGCTTCCGAGCTCGGCTGCGACCTGAAGCGCCTCTCGGTCGAGTGGGGAAAGACGGTCGACCCCGGGGAGCTGCGGAGAGCGATCCGGGAAGAGAAAAACCTGAAAGGAGTCCTTCTCACCCAGAACGAAACGTCGACCGGTGTGGCGTTGCCCATCGAGGATCTTGCGAAGGTCGTGCGCGAGGAGACGGAGGCGCACCTTCTCGTCGATGCCATCTCGAGCCTCGGCGCGATGCCGCTTCCCATGGAGGGCCTGGGAGTGGACCTGGTCATCACCGGATCCCAGAAGGCCTGGGGTGTCCCCCCGGGCATGTCGATGCTTTTCCTCGGCGCGCGGGCCCTCGAGGCGATGGATAGGGCGAAGACGCCCCGGTTCTACTTCGACCTCCGCCGCTATCGAAAGGCTCGCGACAAGGGGAACTTCCCATTCACTCCGGCCATCTCCCTCCTCTACGCCCTCGACGTCGCTCTCGACCTTCTCCTGAAGGAGGGCGCTTCGAACGTGCACGCGCGCCACCGGCGCGTCGCCGAGGCCGCGCGCAGGGAAGCCAAGGCGCTCGGCCTCGAGCTCTTCGCCGAGGAGCGCTTCTCTTCCCCCACGGTAACCGCCATCCATCTTCCTCCCGGGATCGACGAGCCGGCCCTCATGGAGCGGCTCCGCACGAAGCACCGGACGATCCTCGCGCGCGGCCAGGAGCGCCTCATGGGCCAGATCGTTCGCGTCGGACACCTCGGCTTCGTCGAGGAGCCCGAGATCCGGAGCGCTATCGACTCCCTCGGAATCGCTTTGAGAGAGATGGGCGTCCAGGTGTGACGCTCGCGGGCCTTGCGGCCGAGTGGAGGCCCATGCTCCGCCTGGCGATCCCGGTCGTCGTCGCGGAGCTTGGCTGGACGGCGATGTCCACGGTCGACACCATCATGGTCGGCAGGCTCAGTGCCGAAGCCATCGGCGCCGTCGCCCTCGGCTCGGCGCTTTTTCTAGGGGTGACCATCTTCGGTATGGGGCTCCTCCTCGGCCTCGATACCGTGATCTCCCAGGCCTACGGTGCGGGAAGGCTCCGCGACTGCCACCGGTCGCTCGTCCATGGGATTTATCTCGCGCTCTTGCTCGCGCTCCCGCTCACGCTCGTGCTTTACGCTCTGATGGCGCTCCTCCCACGGTTCGGGATCGAGCCTCGGGTCCTCGCGCTCACCCTCCCCTACATGAGGCCCGTGATCTGGAGCCTCCTCCCGCTCCTTCTCTACGCCGCCGCTCGTCGGTATCTCCAGGCCACGGGGCACGAGCGGGTGGTCATGGCGGCTTTGATCGCAGCCAATCTTCTGAACGCCCTCGTCAACTGGACGCTCATCTTCGGAAAGCTCGGCCTTCCCCGGTTGGGAGTCGGGGGCGCGGCCTGGGCGACGTTTCTCTCCCGCGTGTTCATGGCGGGATTTCTTCTCGTCGCGATCGTCTATTACGATCGGCGCGGTCCGAGAGAGCTCTTCCCTCTGCCTCTCGCGATCGAACGGGCGCGGCTCAAAAGGCTTCTGGACCTCGGGATCCCCGCGGCCCTCCAGATCACCGTCGAAGTCGCGCTCTTCAGCGCGGCGACCGCGCTCGCCGCCAGGCTCGACGCCGCGTCCCTCGCGGCGCACCAGATCGCGATCACCGTCGCCTCGACCACGTTCATGGTGCCCTACGGCGTCGCTTCCGCGGCCGCGGTGCGCGTCGGACAGGCGGTCGGACGCCGCGACCCCGAAGGAGTGGTGCGAGCGGGCTGGATGGCGATCCTTTTCGGAGTCGGCTTCATGGCGACCGCGGCACTCGCTCTCTGGCTCTTTCCCGGCCCGATCATCTCGTTCTTCACCACGGACGCGTCGGTTCTCGGAGTGGGAGTGTCGCTCCTCTCCGTGGCGGCGCTCTTCCAGCTCTTCGACGGTCTCCAGGTGGTCACCATCGGAGTCTTGAGAGGGCTCGGCGACACGCGCACCCCGATGGTCGCGGCCCTCATCGGCTACTGGGTGCTCGCGCTTCCCGCCGGCTGGGCCCTCGCCTTTCCCGCGGGCCTCGGCGTTCGCGGCCTCTGGTTCGGGATGCTCGTGGGGCTCTTCACCGTGGGGGTCTCGCTTCTCGGCGTCTGGCTTCGGCGTCTACGCACTAGAACGATCTGACGGCGTGGGCTTTGACATCAGATGCCCTTGATGTTAACATCATAGCATCATGTCCAGAACGACTCTCGATATCGACACGCCTCTTCTCGAGGAGCTCAAGAAGATGCAAAAGCAGAAGAAGAAGTCGCTGGGCGATCTCGTGTCCGAGCTCCTCGCGGAAGCGCTGGCGCACCGTTCCCGCCGCCGAGCGGCGCCGCGGGAATTTCGCTGGGTGAGCCGTGCGATGGGGGCGCGAATCGATATCTCCGACAAAGACGCGCTCTACGCCGCACTCGACGAGCGCGCGGAATAGCCGCGGTGAGCTACTCGATTGACGTGAATCTGTTGCTCTATGGCTCGGATGCGTCGAGTCCTTTTCACTCGCGAGCCCGCACTTTCCTCGAAACCTGCGCCGGCAAGGATGAGCCGCTCTACTTGTGCTACCTCACTTTGATGTCCTTTATCCGGATGTCGACGCACCCTCGGATCTTCACGAACGCCTTGACCCCCGCGGAGGCGATCGGAAACGTCCAAGCGCTGGCGCAATTGCCGCACGTGCGGCTCATCGGGGAACGAGACGGTTTTCTCGACGTCTATCGCGAAGTCACCAAGAAGGTCGCCGTGCGAGCGAACCTCGTGCCCGACGCCCATCTCGCCTCGATTCTGAGGCAGAACGGTGTCTCGACCCTGTACACGGCGAACGTGGATGACTTCCGAAGGCTCGGGTTTCCCGACGTCCGAAACCCGCTCGCCTGAGCATCTCACCGAGTTCCCGAGTAGCCGTCCGCCTCGAGCTCGTGGAAACGCCGGTCGTGGTCGGGCCAGCCGGCGAGAAGCGCGGGAACTCCCGACGCGAGCACCAGCCAGTTAAAGCGAAGAGGCCCGTAGTGCCAGTCGCGGATGGCGGCGCCGCGCTCCGCTTGCAGGCTGTGCACGAGCTCGTGGCCCCAGATGGGCCGTTCGTCGAGACGCTCGGCATCGATCCAGAGGACCCCGGGAACGTAGTAGCCGAGAAGCCCGGGCGGCGGACTTTGGTTCTGGAACACGAGGCTCCCGGAGAGAAGCGTTCGTTTCGCGTCGAACTCGTAGGGGTCGCCCGAAGCGAGGTAGTACGCGGAGAAGGCGGCGTTGATCGCGTCCACCTCGACCTTCGGCTTTCCGTTCCACTCGAAATGGACGAACGAGTGCGTGATCTCCCAGTGAGTGAGAAGGGATCGATCGAAGACCGGAAGTCCGTCGACGGAGCGTCTCGTGGTGAGCGATCCCTTCTGCGCCAGAGCCTTCCCCGCGAGGGCCCATTCCGGGTTTCTTCCGGCGATGCAGTATCCGGCGTGGGAAAGACCGCCCGCGAGGGCGCCGGACTGGACGGCTTCGCGAAG
>Ga0326597_10013171_pt1 | contig 10878 bp, 4 predicted proteins | sample RVTome_12_FD_203789 | JGI IMG/M metagenome (GOLD analysis project Ga0326597, IMG submission 203789) | Soil microbial communities from uranium-contaminated site in the Upper Colorado River Basin, Wyoming, United States - RVT100D185 | ecosystem: Environmental > Terrestrial > Soil > Contaminated >... | reverse complement strand
CGGGGGAGCCAGGCCGTGTCCCCCTTCGCCAGTTCCTAGCCCCGATCTCGATTGAGATTTCCTACCAGGAGGACCGCCTCAACGGCGACGAGAACAGCCTGATCGTCTTCTACTACGACGAGGTCTCTGGGACGTGGCAACCTCTGCCAACGCAAGTGGACATCGAGAACAACCTCGTCACGGCCCAGACTGACCACCTCTCCGTCTTCGACATCAACGCGCAGAACCTGGAGGCCGCCCGGCTGCCGGACATGGCCGCCTTCCAGACTTCGCTCTTCACCGGGGCCGCGACCTATTCGTATCCGCTCTGGGTTCCACCCGGCCCCGGCGGCCTCCAGCCCGACCTTGTTCTCACCTACAACAGTCAGACCGTCGACAGCGCCACGTCGGTGACCCAGGCCTCCTGGGTCGGCATGGGCTGGGACCTGAGCACTGGCGCCATCGTGCGCGACACGCACGGCACGATCGACTACGCCGGCGACGACACGTTCTCGTTCAGCGCCGGTGGGGTAAGCAGCCTGCTGCTGCCGGGCGCGGATGGTTATTACCACACGGTCGACGAGTCCTTCTGGCGGATCCAGTACTCCCCTGGACCACCGGATTCCTGGAAGGCGTGGGACGGGGCGGGGAATGAGTACCGATTCGAGGACCGCGCCCTATTCCCGGAATGCACTACGCCCACCACGGTGACGAACCGGACCTGGCGGTGGTCGCTGACCTCCATCCGCAATCCCTTCAACCAACAGCTCACATTCACATACGCCAAAGAGAGTAAGGACGTTTCGGGCTTCTGCGGGTCAGCCACGGCCACTATGGACGTGGCGGTGTATCCGGACACCGTTGTGTACCCGCACAACCGCTACCGGATTGTCTTCGTCCGCCAGAACGACCGCCTTGACTCCCTCGCCGATTGGACCGCAGACGCGTCGCGGGTCCAGTTCCAGCGGTCCCGACTCTCCAATGTGCGCATCGAGCGGGACGCGGACGGGAACGGATCGTTCGAAACGTTGATGCGTCGCTACGATCTCACGTTTGAAAGTCATCCGCCCAAGCGGGCGACGGCGGGCGTCTCTTGGCGGTATTTTTGCGACTCCTCCGGTTGTTCCGCCTATCAGGGCGGGTTGACCCTGGCCCGCGTGCAGGAATTTGGGGCGGGAGGCACGGCGAGCCTCCCCTCTCTCGAATTCACTTATTCCGGCAACCATCTCTATCGCGCCGAGAATGGCTATGGCGGCAAGGTCGAGTTCGATTACGAAACTTGGGCCGATGCAGGCGGGCCCAGGCAGGAAACCCAGACCTGTCAAGACCTTGGCTTCCAAGGCTGGACATACGGTCTGTGCAGCGACAGCACGTCCCAGGGCCGTTTCTACATCTTCCCCGGCTACAGCCTCTCGGTCAATACCAGCCTCGTCCAATCGTTCGCCCCTGGTGGGGCTTACCTCATCCAGGTGACCGCCCATGGCTGTAGCGGGTGTTCGGCGTCCCTGGAGGTCGGCATCCACGATGGAGTGACGGAGCGCTATCTGCCGACGACGGCATTGCCGGACGCTGGAACGCCAGTCACCATTCAGGGGACGATCACACTATCTCAAAACGCCACCCAGGCGCAAGTACTCCTGCGCGGGACGAGCCTGTCGTCGACGAACAGCTGGTCGGTCTCGAGCTATAGGATCACTGCTGTGATGACACGCTACCGCGTGACCGCGAAGCGTGTCTACGACGGGATCAACGCGGCGGCCCAGACATTCACCTATGCCTACACGGGAGCGGCCAGCAACGGCGCGGGCGCTCCGGAAGCGACTCGCTACGTCGAACCGTACTCCGAGTTCCGCGGGCACGCCGATGTGACCGAGACCGGCCCCGGTGGCCGCGTTACCACGAGTTTCTTCCACCAGCACGACCCCCGTCGAGGCCGCGCCCGAGAGACAGAGATTCGGACCAGCTCGCCCAATACGCTTCTCCGTGAGACGATCACCGATTACACCTTCGAGGAGCAAGCCGCGGCCTCAAATGACCCGGCAGTTTTCCCGCACAAACCGGACGGCGGCTTCTATTCCGATCTCCAAATCTGGTGGACCTACGTCACCCGGACAGAAGACCGCGTGTACAGACTCGACCAGACCTACGACGCTACTCAGACAGAGTATCTCTACCTGACGGCCGATCAGGGCGGGGCACAGCATGGAAATCTGACCCGCTCGATTGAATCGAGTCGGAACGGGACATTGTGGACTGCCTATCGGGGAACGCGGACCCTCTTCTATCCGGCAGACGACGCGACGACCTATCTTGTGAGCCTGCCAGCAGTAAGCGAGAGATTCTCCTGCGAAGGTGGCTGCGACTTCCAATCTGCCGATCTGCTTGCGACGACCTGGTACCTGTACGACGGCCGCGCGGCCCAGGACATCCCTCCGGCCGTTGGGAAGCTCACTGGGCAGCGGATTTGGGCGGACGGGCCATCGCAAGCCCCGCGGTTCCAGGACACGACATACGGCTACGACGCCTGGGGCAACACCACCTCCGAGACGGGCTGCACTGCCTACGGAACATCGGCGGCTCTTGCGTCCTCGGGCTGCCAGACGACGTCCATGACATACGATACGACTTATCACACCTATGCCACGGCCGAGACCAACCCGTTGGGCCATCAGACAATCTGGAGTTACGACTACACGCTGGCCGTCCCGACGCAGGAGACCGATCCCAACCTTGCGACGACAACCGCAAGTTACGATACCTTCGGCCGGATCACCTCGCTCCGACGCCCGGGCGATGAGACGGGCCCAGCCAGCCTCGCCATCTCCTACTTCGACGCCGCCCTCCCGTACTGGATCCAGGTTCGACAACGTACCACCGGCGCCTCGACGAACACTCTGCGCAACATCTACGACGGGCTTGGCCGCCGAGTTCAATCACAAACAGCTGGGGCCGCCCTGGCGGAGGGCACGAAGGACGTTATCGTCGATTTCACGTACAACGCGTATGGCGAAGTCACCCTGCAGAGTGCCCCATACGGAGTCTTGCCATGGTCCGGCTCCGGCAACCCGTACCGCAGCCCGCAGACCCAGCCCGGGACCACGACCGCCTACGATCAGCTCGGACGTCCGGTAAGCGTCACTGCCACGGACGGGAGCGCACAAGCATTCACCTACAACGGCCTGCAGACCACGAGCGCAGACGCCCTCAATCGAGCCGCGATTACGACGATGGACGTTTGGGGGCGGACGGGGCAGGTGAGCCCGCCTCTCCCGCCACCTGTGTCGTATGCCTATGACGTACTCGACCGCCTGAAGACGGCCTCAATGGGAGGGGGCACAGTCATCCTGGAGTACGACCCTGCCGGGCGCAAGTTATCCATGAGCGATCCGGACCTTGGCTTCTGGTCGTATGTCTACGACGCGGCAGGGAATCTCACCCGCCAGACCGACGCCCGCGGCTGCTCCACGGACTTCCGGTACGACGCCCTCGATCGCCTTGTCCTCAAGTCCTACGCAGGACCAGGAGCCTGCGGATCGACGGTCGCCGTCGGCTACTCCTACGACAGTGGATCCAACGGTATCGGCCGCCGCTCGGGCATGACCGATGTCTCGGGCACTAGCGCATGGACCTATGACGCGCGGGGCAGGATGACCTCCGAGACGAGGACCGTCGCAGGCGCAGGAACCTACCTGACCCAGTGGGGCTACGACTCGGCCGACCAGGTCGTGTGGATGCGCTACCCTGGAGGATCGAACGGCGAGCAGGGCGAGACCGTGTCGTTCAGCTACCACCCCCAGCAAGCGCTGGACGCAGTCACCAGCGACCTTGGAACCGCGTATGTCCAGGGGACCTCGTATGACGCGGCCGGCAGGGTCGAGCTCAGGAGCTTCTCCGGTGGCGCCTTCCAGACCGACTTCCGATACTTTCCCTGGACGACGCGGCCCGGCCAGGGCAGGCTCCAACAGATCATCTCGGGCATCCCCTCCGTCCTTGATTCTCTACAGGACCTCCACTACACCTACAACGATGTGGGCGATATCCTGAGCATCGTTGACGATCGGGCGGGACCACAGACTCAGACCTTCACCTACGATGTCCTCGACCGCCTCGAGACGGCAAGCGTCTCGGGCGGAACTAGCGGCCTCTACAGCGAATCGTATGGGTATGACTCGGGCACGGGCAATCTCGCCAGCAAAGGAGGCGACCCATACGCCTACAACGACCTCGCGCACGACCATGCCGTAACCCACCTTGGAGGCGTCGAGCGCTACCGCTATGACGCGACAGGAAACCAAGCGTGGCGTTCCTTCGACGGAAACACCCATGACCTGACCTACGACGGAGAAAACCGCCTAGTTGAGGTCCGCCAGGGCGGGACTGTGATCGCTGAGTTCCTGTACGACGGGAATGGGGAACTGGTGAGAGAGGTAAGCGGGGGCCAGACGACGGTCTACGTCGGGCGCCATCAGGAGGTCGTGCTTAGCCCGACCCCAGGACCGACGGCCACCCCTACGGCCAGTCCGAGTCCCAGCGCGACGCCCACCCACACCCTCACACCGACCGCGGCACCCGCGACTGCCTCCCCCACTCCGAGCGCCACTCGAACCAGCACGCCCACCCGGGCTGCCACGCTCACGCCGACAAGCACCGTAACCCCCACTTCCACAGGCGTGGCCACCGGAACCGGACTCACAGGCGAGTACTTCGACAACTCCAACCTCACAGTCCTCAAGGTGACTCGCGTGGATCCCACGGTCAACTTCAGCTGGGGATCCGGCTCGCCCGACCCTTCGATCGGACCGGAACAGTTCTCGGTCCGGTGGACGGGATACATGCAACCCCAGTTCACCGAGACGTATACCTTCTACGTCTATCACGACGACGGCGCCAGGCTCTGGGTGAACGGCCAACGTCTGTTCGATCGGTGGGTCGATTGCGTCTGCGAGACGACGGGGACGATCGCCCTCACCGCCGGTGTGAGGTACTCGATCAGGCTGGAGTACTACGACAATACTGCCGGTGCGACAGCCAAGCTCTCCTGGTCGAGCGCCTCGCAGCCCAAGCAGATCATTCCCCAGGCCCGCCTCTACGCAGCCCCACCTCCTTCACCCGTGGTCGGCGCCGGGTCGGGATTGCAGGGCGAGTACTTTGACAACGGCAACCTGACGGCGTGGAAGCTCACGCGCACTGACGCCACAGTGAACTTCGCTTGGGGGGACGGCTCGCCCGATCCCTCGATCGGCGCTAACAGCTTCTCCGTCCGCTGGACTGGGCTCGTGCAGCCGCAATACACCGAGACGTACACGTTCCACGTCTTCCACGACGACGGCGCCAGGTTGTGGGTGAACAACCAGTTGCTCGTAGACCGGTGGACGGACTGCTACTGCGAAACAAGCGGCTCGATCTCCCTCACTGCCGGTGTGAAGCACGCGATCCGGCTCGAGTACTACGACAACACGGCGGGCGCTACGGCCCGGCTCTCCTGGTCCAGCCCTCACCAGACGAAGCAGGTCGTTCCCAAGACCCAACTCTACCCGCCGGTGCCGCCGCCCACGCCCGTGCCCGGTGGAAGCGGGTCGGGACTGTCAGGCGAATACTTCAACAACACTGACTTCACCGCCTGGAAGCTGAACAGGACGGACGCCACGGTGAACTTCAACTGGGGCAGCGGGTCGCCGGCCTCCGGAATTGCGGGGGATACCTTCTCCGTCCGCTGGACGGGAGAAGTCCAACCGCAATACAACGAGACTTACACGTTCCACCTCCTGCATGACGATGGCGTCAGGCTGTGGGTAGACAACCAGCTTCTGATCAGCCACTGGGCGTCCTGCGGCGGCTGCAACTCGAGCGGCACAATCGCTCTCAGCGCCGGGGTCAAGTATCCGATCCGGCTGGAGTACTACGAGAACACTGGAGGGGCGCAAGTCGCACTGTCCTGGTCCAACATCTACTTGAGCAGGACGATCATCCCCCAGAGCCAGCTCTACCCGACTCCACCGGCGCCTACCGCCACGCCCGTTCCATCGGTGACACCCACAAGGACTCCGCTTCCCACGCCTGCGACCACCCCCACTGCTCCTCCTTCGGGCCTGATCTGGCGGTCGTATTACTTTGTCGGCACCCAACGCATCGCCATGCGGGTGTCAGGCGATCCGACCCCGGCGAACAACGGCGTCTTCTACCTGCTTGGAGACCATCTGGGCAGCTCGAACGTCATCGTGGACTCGACCGGGAACCTCGTTTCCGAGCTCCGCTACAAAGCATGGGGGGAGACGCGGTACTCCTCGGGGACCACTCCGACCGATTACCGGTACACCGGGCAGCGCGAAGAGGCGGGGATTGGGTTGTACTACTATCGGGCGAGGTGGTATGACCCTGCATTGGGGAGATTTGCGCAGGCAGACACCATTACAGCCGGATTAGGGCCCTCCGCCTGGGATCGGTACGCATATGCCCACAACAACCCCTTGCGCTACACCGACCCATCCGGGCACTGCATCTGGGACCTATGTCTTGTTGAGACGTTGACTGTTGCGGCCGCGGCCGCTGTACTCATAGGGGGGCTTGTAATCTACTACGCGTACTATGCCGAGGATCTCACGCGCTCCCTCAATGATGGAGTATCTGGCTTCCCCCTCACCCGCCCGGAGGGGTCGGGCGCCGAGGGACAGCCGCTTCAGTCTCCTCTCCCGCGCCTTGCTATCAACCCCGGGCCTAGGCTAGGGACAAATCCATCCATCGGCAGCAATGTGCTTTCCCAACCTCGAACACGATCGGAGGGTTTGTTCCTCTCCCGTCCTGCGCGCAGAACCCCGTCGCCCGATACGATCTTCCAGACCTCAGAGAGGTGGAAAATATACGAGGGTAGTACCTCGGAGGGAGAGCGGTACATTGGTAGAACAAGCAGGCGACAAGCGACTAGGGAGGCAGAGCACCGTCGGCGAGGCCGAGGCCTAACCTTGCGCGAAATCGACGAGGCTCTCACCTTGGAAGAGGCACGCTTCAAGGAACAGCTTCATATCAATCTTGCAGGAGGTATCAACAACCTGCTGAACAGGCGCAACGAGATTAACCCTCGTCGTTTCAAAGAGCTGCTTGACAAGTACTTCGCGGAGTGATGGAAATGGATCGCCAAGGATTGGAAACGGCATGCACAGAGTTTTGGGATTGGTTTGTGGCGAACGCGACAAACCTTAGGAGCCTTCTTGAGTCTGGCCAGACCGAGAGACTCGAACAGGAGATATCTCCGAGGGTTGACAAGGTGGACCCTGAAATTGCCTGGGAAGTCGGAAGAGATGAGGCCGGGCAGGCAAGTATCACCCTCACTGCAGAGGGGAATCCTCGATTGAGGGCCATCGTTGAGTGCCTCTTCCGCAACCGAAAGAGTATTCCTGACTGGACAGTCTATTCCTATCGCCAGCCCAAGACTCGATCCGCTCTCGAAGCCCTTCTGAGATCGCAAGGATACGACCTCAATCTGGAAGATGTATTCGTGTCTCCTGCCATTGCGCCATCCAAACACCGAGTGGATGTGACGGTCGTGTCGCCTGAGCTGGCCTCCGTTGAACCAGATTCTGAAAGGACGCGAGTTACATTCTTCATTTTGGACGGTCTTCTCGGCGAGGATCTTGTCGAGGGCTTGATAGGATCAGTCGAAGTGGCCGCCACAAAGGAGAAGAAAGCGATGCCAATCACCAAAATGCAGGGCTTCTTGAAGGAGCTTCTTGGGGGATAGGCCGTTGGTGGACTAACGACCCGCTATGACCTGCACCCATCCAAGCTGCCCAGGTGATCCTGGGGACTTGGTTTCCGAGTGTCGCGAGCTACTGGACATGGCTTATCGCAGAACCTTCGCAGGGCTCTGGGGCTAGCGCCTAGAACTCAGGTAGCCTGCCCTGCAGTGCATATGGCTCGCAGATCCTGCAGCCTGCAATCGCCCCGAACTTGCCTAGGTTTCCGTCGTAGGTGTGGACCTCAGGTGCACCAGCGGCTGATCTACCACTTGATCTCGGTCGTCGAGGAGGTGAGGCGGAAGCCAGCCCCGGCTTTCCTCATCGTTGGCCTGTGCGGGGCATGCACCGCCGGAGTAGCAATTGGCACACGGTCTGCGATTGAAGAGACACCCCCAGCGCCCGTGCGATCCACGATTACTCCAACTGAGACGGTAATCGGGACGGAAGTTTCAGCAAACGTTCCTTCGGGGCGACTCTATGCGTGGCTCTACGGCGTACTCAATGACTGTCAGTATGGCTTCATCGATCCCGTGGCATCCGATTCACCTTCTCTGCATCCGCTTTTCCCACAGGATGCGGACGTCCCAGGACCTTGCGAGGCAGTTGCACTGGGATTCTCGCGTTTCTCGGATCGCGTAGCCTACATAATTGTTGCAGGGCACGCTGAACTCTGGATGGGCGATGTCGGTTTGAAGGACGTGAAGCGAGTATGGACGGACTCAGAAGATCTTTTGGCATCGGTCGCCCTTCCCGAAGCCGGCAATATCCTTCGCGTAGAGTGGACGGCGAGTGACAATGCAATTCTCCTGACCGGCGAGCTCGTGGATGGTTCGCTTGTCCTCTACAGTTTGCCGGCAGCGACAGCTCGCGGTGGCCATGGTTCGTGTGATCGACTAACGTGGGGACAGCCGGGGATGGGATTCGAGATATGGTGTCGGATGGAACGACCAGATGGTCTCGCATATGTAGGCGTTGACTCAACAGGGTCGCTAAGGGCCTCCACGGCGCCCCCCGAGGGCTCGAACGTCGTAAGGGACTGGGCGCTCTCGAAAGAAGGAGATGCCGCCCTATACGCGACGGGCAATCTGAGGGTCGTTCTCGAGGCACCGGAGGCAAACGTCACCGAACTGCCGGTAACATATTCTCCTCTCATCGGGTATCCACACCGCCGAGGGCTGCAATGGTCTGCGAATGGTGAGCGTGTTCTCGTGTATGGATCCCCCGACGTAAGGTCGTATTGCCCGCCGTTTGCGGACTTAGCATTTGGGGACTTGGTGGAACGGCCTTGCTGGATTGTGTTCGACGCCTTGTCCGGCGACCTTGTTTGGTGGCCGCGCGACTCAGTTGCAGAGATGCTTTCAACTCGATGGCAACAGCTTGTGGGCGACCACGATGCGACCATATCCCCGGACGGTGAATGGCTATTCCTGTCTCTGCTTGATCCGCCGTTCAGATATGGCGTTGTCGCATCGATTAGTGGGGAAGAGTCCTTTCAGATTCACTCAGGGGATATTGACCTAGTGTCCTGGGCCGGCAAATAGGCACGCCCTGGCTTGGGTGGCCGCGGGATGTCGCCAGCATCCTGACGCCCTCAGGCTGGAGACCGGAAGCCCAGCGGCAGGCATGATCGCCTCAACGCGCCGACCGGGACGAGTACCCGCGGAAAGGGGCCCGGCACGAGCGGACGCCGGGAGGAAACGACCCGCGATCCTTCGAGGCGCTCCACCTCTTCGTCCACTCAGAGCTGGCGATCCGTTCAGAGCTGGCCTCGTTCAGACGCTTGGCAATGCGATTGGGTCAGCTCCGTTAGCAGCCGAATCGATGGCCGTCCTTCGACAAGTTCAGGGTGGCTGAAATGCTTGGAACCATGAGAGCGCCGACTCTCGCCCGAGGTGGCGAGGAACGATTTCTCTCCATCCCAAGAAGGCGCCATCCCCGAGCTACTCTTTGCCCCATTTCCGCACTAACTCCAGCCTTCCGTGCTGGAAACCTTCACGCCCATGGGTTCATCACCGCTACGAGCATGAAGTTGGCGGGGAAGGACAGCGATCCGCGGGCACGGCTGATCGTGACCACCCGATCTTCCAGCGGCTGGCGCATCACCTCCAGCACCCGGGGCTAGGGCGTGCAGTGCTCGTCAAGGCGGAGAGGTAACCACATACCTCAGGCGGCTCGTGGGACTGGAGTAAGAGGCAATGTCATCAGAGATTACTGTCAACTGGTTCGCCGTCAAACTCGCCCTTGAGGGAATCCCTGAGGATCTTTCCATTGAGGTGGTTGATGGCCTAATAGAGGATATCAACCTTCGCCCTTACCTTAGGAATCAGAGAGTGCAGTGGGACTCCGCAACTCGCAGAGTTGTGGTTAGCGTCGAAGTGGAGGATTTCACTAGAACCGGGGCGGAGTCTCGAATGACCGAGGACCTTCTTGAGATGGCCTCTGGCGTAGTCCCAGGATATGGGCCTATGAGGGTGAGCCTTGTCGGAACTTAAACGGCCGGTAGCGACTAGGTATCGTTGAACAATTCCGGAACCCGGCAAGGCACCGGCTTGGGTCGTCACATGGATTTGTCTTGCTGGAGTTGCACATCTCTAGTCGCATTCCCGCTCAGGAGGGAGGCGATGGGACCCCCTGATAGCGACCGGAGGCGCAGAAACGGATTCATCGCCGCCACGAGCATGAAGTTGGCCGGGAAGGACAGCGATCCGCGGGCGCGGCTGATCGCTCGGCTGTCCGCCGTCCGCTTCCCGCCGCCCGTTTCCCGCTATGGGACTTCCCCGCTTCCAGCTTCCAGCTGAGGGCATGCGCGCGCTGGTACCTGCCTCGGCGCGCTTGGCCTCAGCCCCTTCAGGCAATCAGGCCCATGGAGGGCCAACCGAAGTCCAGGGGGCCTAGAGCTGGGAACTGAAAACTGGAAGCTGGAGGCTGGAGGCTGGAGGCTGGTGGCTTAAGGCTTGAAGCTTGAGGCTCGTTCTTCTCTTCTATCCTCTCGCGCCTCCCCCTCCAGGCCCCCCTTCCCATTCCCATTCGCCTTCACCTGCGCCAGCAGCTCGCGCAGCGAGGGCCGAGGGCTGGCCGACGAGGTGTCGTCCCCCTGTGTCTCAGGGCGGGAGTGCCCGTTCTTCGGGGCGCGTTCCACCAGCAGCAGCGTGTCCGGCAGCCGCAC
>Ga0326597_10013170_pt1 | contig 10878 bp, 9 predicted proteins | sample RVTome_12_FD_203789 | JGI IMG/M metagenome (GOLD analysis project Ga0326597, IMG submission 203789) | Soil microbial communities from uranium-contaminated site in the Upper Colorado River Basin, Wyoming, United States - RVT100D185 | ecosystem: Environmental > Terrestrial > Soil > Contaminated >... | reverse complement strand
CCCTCGGACCGGCCCGAGAACTCCGTCGCAACAGAACCCGGCATGACGACGCTCACGCGGATGCCGTCGTAGCGGACCTCCTGCATCACGGATTCACTGAACGCCACGAGCCCGGCTTTCGACGCGCAGTAGGCGGCGCCGCCAGGAAAGTAGTTGCGGCCCGCGAGGCTCGCGATGTTGATGATCCAGCCGCCGCCCGAGCGGCGAAGCTCGGGAATGACGGCGCGCGTCATGTAGAACACCCCAGTGAGGTTGGTGCCGATGACGCGGTCCCAGTCGAGGTCGGTCATCGAGGCGGCGTTGACGAAGACGCCCACGCCCGCGTTGTTCACGAGCACGTCGATGCCGCCGAAGCGGCGGGACGTCTCGGTGACGAGCGTTTCGACCGCCAGCCGGTCGCGAACGTCCACGGCCATGCCGGCCACGCCCGAGGCGTCGGTCGTGTCGCGGCCGAGCGCGCGGACGGCCAGGTCCACGCGAGCCTGGTCGCGGCCGGTAATCATGACGCGGCCGCCCTCGGCCAGAAGGGCCTTCGCGATGGCAAGTCCAATGCCGCGTGTGCCGCCGGTGACGATTGATCTGTGCATGCGAGGGTCCGAGGGTCCGAGGGTCCGAGGGTCCGACGGTCCGAGGGTCCGAAGGTCCCATTACAATACGCTTTCATGGCGAGGGTGGCCATCCTTGGAGCCGGCGATCTGGGCGGCGCGATCGCCCAGCGGCTTGCGGAGCGCGCGCGCGTCGGGGCCGTGTGCCTGATCGACGAGGCCGCGGGCGTGGCCGCGGGCAAGGCGCTCGACATTCGGCAGTCTGGACCTGTCCTGCGTTCGGATGTGCACGTGACGGCGGAGTCGGACGTGCTGGCCGCTGTCGGTGCCGCGGTGATCGTGCTCGCCGGTGACGTCGGGGGCGGCGAGTGGACGGGCGCCCGTGGGTTGTCGCTGATTGAAAAGCTCGAGCGGGCCGGGTCCAGGTCGCCGCTGGTCTTTGCCGGACCCGGACAGGCGGAGCTGATGGAAGCCTGCGCGGCGAAGCTCGGCGTGGCTGCCAACCGGATGATGGGCACGGCGGTCGGCGCGACCGTTGGCGCCGCGCGAGCGCTCGCCGGCGCCGAGATCGATCAGTCGGGCGTGGACGTGTCGATCGCGCTGGCCGGGCGTCCGCCGTCGCTGGTCATCGGGTGGTCGGCGGCGCGGGTCGGCGGCACGCTCCTGTCGGAGCGGCTGCCGGCGCACCGCATGCTGGCCATCTCGTCAACGATCGGCCGGCTGTGGCCGCCGGGGCCGCACGCGATTGCGTCAGCGACGGCGCCGGTCGTCGAGGCGCTGGTGGCCGGCTCGAGGCGGCAGCATCAGGCCCTGGCGATCCTCGAGGGCGAGTACGGGGTGCGGGGGATCGCGGCGATGCTGCTCCTGACGCTCGGCCACGGCCGCATCCTGGACCGCCGCGAGCCGACGCTGAGCCCGCGGGAACGCGTCAGCGTCGGGTTCTGATCCGATCGCGAAGGTCTGAGTCGGCCACAGCAAGCAGCGGCCGGAGTTCGGCTTCAACCGCCTCCGCCTCGCGTGTTCTCCCTGTGTCCCGCAACAGCCGCGCCAGCTCGGCGCGCCCGCGGATCCAGATGTACCCGCTGGAACGCCCTGTCGTCAGCTCTGTGGCAGCATCCGCTCGCCGGCTGAAGCCGGCGAGCAGCACGTCGATCGCCCGCTGAACGTCGCCTTCCATCTCCCAGGCCCTGGCCAGGTCGAACATCAGACCCAACCGCCCCCTGTTGAAGTTGGTGGGGCCGGGTCCGGGGACCAACCACGAGTTGAGAACCTCAATCGCCTCGCGGCTCCTCCCCTGAGCCAGCATCAGCCTGGCCTCGACCGGCCTCGGCCGCGCGGGCTTCGGCAGCTTGCGCAGTTCCTCCCCGGCCTCCGCGATTAGCCCCGCGCGAATGAGGTCATCGGCCCGTGCTGGGTCTACCGTCTCCCGGTACTCGGTCGTGAGGAACTTGCGCAACCCGTCGATGTCGCCCCGTTCCGCCAGCACGCTTGCCCTCAGGACGTTCCGGCTGTTCGGAGTCGCCGACAAGGCAGCCGCCTCCTCCGCCTGGCCGTATCGGCCAAGTGTGAGGTACAGCCAGGTGAGGGCAATGGCGAATGGCGTGCGCTCCTCCGGGAGGATCTCGCCGGCCCGGGAGGCCGCGGCATCGACGGCGGCCAGGGCGCCCGCGGCGTCCTGCTCGAGCCACGCCGCATTGGCCTCGAACAGGCGAACCGCGACCGATCGGACTGCCATGTTCATCTGGGCCTGACGCTGGGCTCGCAGGAGCTCGTCGGGCAGGAAGGCATTGGCCGCGCGTTCGTTGTAGCGGCGCGCGACAGCCACGTCGCCGCGGCCGAGCAGGATCTGAGCGGCCTCGACGTTGACCTCGAAGTGCCTGGGCCGGCGGTCGGCCAGCAGGACCTGGATATCTTCGGCCTCCCGGCGCCGCCCAAGACCGATGTAGACGATTCGAAGGAACTCGGCCGCCCATAGATGGTCCGACTGGAGCGCCAGCACGGCCTGGTAGCGCTCGGCCGCCTTTTCGAGGTTCGCTCGACCTCGAGCGGGATCGGTCGCCCGCGCTCTCAGGTAGTACAGGTTCGCGACCGCGAAGTTCTGCTCAACCGGCGAGGCCGCGGCAGATTGTCGAACGGCCTCCTCCGCGAGCGGAAGGTAGTCGGACGGCGGACGACCCTGATTCTGGAACAGGAGGGCCATCGATCGGAGCGCCAGGGCTGACGCAAAACGCGGATCCTCGCCGGTGGCCTCCTCGAGCAATTGCTCCGCCGCGCCGTACCGGCCTGCGTTGTAGAGCGACACCGCCTGTGAATAGAGCTGCAGCGCGCGAATCGATGGCGTCGTTACACGCTCAAGTTCCTCTCGATCGGCTCGGATCGACTGTGTGGCCTCGCCGAGCGCGGCACGCAGCGCCAACGCCTGCCTGCGAACCGCTTGCAGCACGCCCGACTCTCCCGCGGCATCTTCCACGAAACTCGCAACGATCGCGGCGTCGGCCGGGTTGATGACAAGAAACGTCAATCGGTAGGCAGCACCGACCTTGTCGACGCCGCCGGCAACGAGCGCGGCAATCCCGCCGTCGCGCAGTGCCACCTCCCGCCCGATGGCCCGATCGAGGCGTGTGTCGGCCGGGAGGGCCATGAGCCGCAGCGAATCCTCCACGCGGTCACGAGGCACGATGTTCACGAACGCCGAGACCGCGAGCTCGCGCTCGAGTCCCGCCTCGATCGGGCCGTCGAGCAACGGATTGCCGGTTCGATTGTCGACCGGAATGACGAGGACCCAGTCGCGTGCCTCGAAGGGCAGCAACACGCGTGTGAACCAGCCAGCCTGCCAGCCCATCAGGCCCACGACGACTGTTCCGATCAGTCCGGCGGCTACGGCTGCAGTCAGGCGAGCGGCGCGCGAGCGGCCGCCAGGCGTTCGCTGCAACCAGAGGGAGAGCGCGGCTTCCACCTCCCCGGCGCGCGCCGGGCGCTTCGCAGGGTCCACCTGAGTAAGCTTCTCGATGACCGCCGCGACAGGCTCCGGCAGGCCGGTCGAGCGGACGTCGCCGCGCTCGCTGGATTCGTGCGCCCGCCGAATCTCCGCGAGCGTCCGTCCGTGCACCGGGTAACCGCCTGTGGCCAGATGGAAGAGCAGGACTCCCAGGCTGTAGAGATCGCTTGCGGGCGTCGCCGGTTGATGGGCGAAGATCTCCGGCGCAAGATACGCAGGCGTGCCCGCAAGTCCGCGAAGAGCCTGGCCGGAATCCTCGAGATCGCGCCCCGTGCCGAAGTCGCCGAGCACGACCCGCCCGCGCCGGTCGCGCATGACGTTGGTGGCTTTCACGTCCCGGTGCACGAGGCCGGCCTCGTGCACGGCGGCGAGCGCCCGCGCCAGCTCGATGCCGGCCTCCGCAACGGCGGCCGCGGCGAAGGGCCCCCGATCGGCCAGCTCCGCCTCAAGCGTGCGGCCTTCGACGAACTCCATCCAGATGCCGGTCCGGTCGCCAATGCGCTGCGCGCCGTAAATCGTCACGACGTTCGGGTGGCGCACGCGCGCGGCCAGCCGGCCTTCCTCGATGACGAGCGCGGCGTCCTCGTCGTCGAGACCCGGAGTCGTGTCGTCCAGGGCCGGAGTCGCGGTCCGGTGTCGAAGGATCTTGAGCGCGACCTCGCGATCGAGGCTCGGGTCGAACGCGCGATAGACGTCGCCGAAGCGACCGCTTCCCACCCGTTCGAGGATGCGAAGGGATCCCCAGGTGGCCGGTACGTCGGTCACGGCGGCCGGCCCGACTGACGGCACGTCCCAACCTGACACGCTGGCATCCGAGCCGTCTGCCGCGCCGTGGACGCGCGCGATCTCCGCGATGCTGCGCAGCCGCGCGATGACCGCGCGGGTCCGCTCGTCGGCAGCCGACGATTCGGCGCTCGACCAGTCCGGCGTCCCGCCGTCGGCGACCGCGGCGGCCAGATCGGTCAGGTCACGGGCGGATCCGGGCATGTTCCCCCGATGGAAAGTGTAGCGCCGGCCGTCATCGCTCGGACGGCCGGCACCCTGAACGGGCGGGAAGCGCCGCTTCCCGCGTCAGCAGCCGCCCGAAGCGGTGAACGTCAACTCGAATGGCATGAAGAACAGGCCCTCGTCGACCCGGCCCTTCCGGACGCCGGACTTCATGAACGCCTGATGATCATCGTCGTTGAAGATCCAAGTGCAGGGGCTGATCCTGATGACGACGACCTCCCTCGAGCCGTTGTCACCGCCCGGCACGCTGGGATTCGCGCGGTTGAAGTTGAGCACGTAGCCTCTCCCATTGGGATCCTCGAAGATCCCGATGTTGAAGCGCGCCCACCTCGATTCCCCAACCGGTATCCCGAGAAGGCCGTTGTCGATCTCATTGCCGTCGCCATCGACGACATTCGACTGAATCTCGTAGTAGTCCTCATTCGGCGTGTACCGGTTATCGTTGACCCAGTCCCACTCGCAGGCCTCACCACACGAGCCTACCTGCCCACGAAAGTCGAGGGTCAGCGCGTTGATGCCGCCACGGAATCCGAGCCAGAGTTCGCCGTTCGAAGTCCTGAGGTGGGCCCCTGAGCCACTCTCCGGTTCGCCAAGCCCGGCGTAGTTACTACCGTCGCCCAAGAGACCATCGGCGAACGCACCCGCGTCGCAGGTGTCGCCAACATTGCAGCGGAATTCGGCCGTTCCGGGGTGGCTCGAAGGCGGTTTCGGCTTGCCGCCGCCACCTCCGCGTTGAGCTACGAGCGGGCCTGAAACCAATGCCGCAACTGCGAGGGCGGCCAGGACTGAGACGATCGATCGTATCGTGCGGACCATATCCCTTCCTCCTGTGAATGTCGGCTCGTACTTCAAAACTCGGTCCGGGGGTGAACCGAACGGATTAGGATTGGCCCGTTATTGACATGGCGACCGAAGACTCCAGGGGAGAGCCCTGCGCGACCGACCTGACCGCCGACCTGATCCAGCGGGCCCGGGCCGGCGACCGGGATGCGCTCGAAGAGCTGTTTGCCCGGCACACGCCGCTCCTTCGCCGCTGGGCGGCGGGGCGGCTGCCCCGGTGGGCTCGGGATGCCGTGGACACGGTCGACCTCGTTCAGGAGACGATGCTGGGGGCGTTTCGCAACCTGGCTGGGTTCGAGCCGCGTGGCGAAGGTGCGCTGCAGGCGTACCTGAGGCAGGCGTTTGTCAATAGGCTGCGGACGCGGTTGCGCGATTCAGCCGTCAGGCCGCCAGCTGCTGCCCTCGATTCGGGGATGGTCGACGACGGGACGTCGCCGCTCGAGGCGGCCATCGGGCGCGAGACGCTCGAGCGCTACGAGACCGCCCTGGCACGGATGGACCCCGACGTACGCGCGGCCATTGTCGCGCGCGTCGAGCTTCGGCTGAGCTACGCGGAAACCGCGGAGCTGCTCGACAAGCCGTCGGCCGATGCGGCGCGGATGTTCGTGGCGCGTGCGCTCGTCAAACTGGCGGAAGCGATGTAGGGGGTCGGGTCTGTTTTCCACAGAAAACAGACCCGACCCCCTCCACGATGGCGGCCTCGACGTCGGGCATCGGCACCGGCCGCCCGAGCAGTCGTTCCAGTGACGTCACGCCGCGATCGGTGATCCCGCATGGCACGATCAGCTCGAAGTGCCGCAGGTCGCCGCCGACGTTCAGCGCGAACCCGTGGCTCGTGATCCAGCGGCTGATACGCACGCCAATCGCCGCCAGCTTGTCCTCGCGGCCCGGCTGGCCGACCCACACGCCGGTCAGTCCCTTGACGCGCCGGGCCTCGACACCAAACGTCCTCACCGCGCGGATCAACACTTCCTCGAGGTCGCGCACGTACCGGTGCACGTCGCAGCGATCGGGCTTCAGGTCGAAGATGGGATACCCGACGAGCTGGCCGGGGCCGTGGTAGGTCACGTCGCCGCCGCGGCCCGTCTCGTGTACGGTGACGCCCTCTTCAACCAGCCGGTCCGCCGACGCGACGATGTGCGACGGCCCGCGCCTGGTCTTGACGCCGAGCGTGATCACGGGCGGATGCTCAAGGAGAAGCAGAGTGTCACCGATCCGGCCGGCCCGCCGCTCTTCGACGAGCGCCTTCTGCAGGTCGAGCGCTTCCTGATAGTCGATTCGGCCGAGCCTGCGGACGTCGATCGGGCGCGTCACGGGAAGGGGCGGGCTTCAGCCCGCCCGACGGTGGGATCTCACAGCCAGGACTCCTCGAAGCCCTGGAGCCGATCTTTGAGCGCCTGCAGGAAGCGGCCGGCGTCGGCGCCGTCGATCAGCCGATGATCGTAGCCGAGCGTGAGCCAGCACATCGGCCGCACGGTCATCTTGTCCTCGTCAACCACGACGACGCGCTTGTCCACGCTGCCGACGCCGAGAATCGCGACCTGCGGCTGGCTGATGATCGGCAGCCCGAACACGGCGCCGAAGATTCCCGGATTTGTGATCGTGAACGTGCCGGCTTGTACGTCCTCCGGCTTGAGCTGCTTGGTGCGGGCGCGGTGCGCCAGGTCCTGAATCGCGCGGCACAGGCCGAGCATGTTGCGCTCGTCCGCGTTCCGGATGACCGGCACGATGAGCCCCTGGTCGAGCGCGACCGCGATGCCGAGGTTGATGTCGCGCTTGTAGACGATGTTGTCGCCGTCGAGCGAGGCGTTACTGAACGGGAACTGACGGATGGTGTCCACGGTCGCCTTGGCGATGAACGCCGTGTAGGTCAGCTTCGCGCCGGCCGCCTCGTACTCGGCCTTCCTGCGCTTCCGGATCTCGTCGACGCGCCCGAAGTCCACTTCGTACGCCGAGTAGACGTGCGGCGACGTGTGGATGCTCATCACCATGTGCTCGGCGATCTTCTTGCGCATCACGCCCATCTTCTCGATGCGCACGTTCTCACCGGGCTGGAAAACGGGTGCGGCGGGTGCGCCAGGTGCGGCGGCCGCCGTGCGTCCGCCGCTGTCGATGTAGGAGAGGATGTCTTTCCTGGTCACGCGGCCCGCGATGCCCGTGCCGTTGAGCTCGGTGATGTCGATGCCGTGCTCTTTCGCGATCTTGCGGACGACGGGCGAGGACTTCTGGCGTCTTAGCTCGGCCAAGGTTCCGGGTTCCAAGTTCCGGGTTTCGGGTTCGGCGTTCCCGGTTCGCGGTTCCCGGTTCGCAGTTCGCGTCTCGTGTGGCGCGTTCACCGCACCTGGCACATCCGCCGCACCCGCCGCACCCTCCGCACCCTCCGCACCCTCCGCACCCGTCCTCTCCCCGATGACGGCGACGACGCTGTTGACCGGGACCGTTTCGCCCTCCTGCACCTTGATGTCGAGGACGACGCCGGCGCCCGGCGCGGGGATCTCGGCATCGACCTTGTCGGTGGAGATCTCGAAGAGCGGCTCGTCCTTGTCAACGGCGTCACCCACCTTCTTGATCCAGCGAACGATCGTCCCTTCGGCGATCGACTCGCCCATCTGGGGCATTAAAACGTCAGTTGGCATCTCGGTTCTCGGTTCGCGGTGCGCGGTTCACGGTGCGCGGTGAGCAGTTCGCGGTTCTCCCTCTCAGCGCCCGGTCAACCGCTCGGTCGCACCCCCGCACCCCCGCACTCCCGCACCTCGCACTGTCACAAGTGTATCGCCGCTCCGTGCGTGGCGTGCGCGGCCTCGCCCACGGCCTCCGACATGGTCGGATGGGCGTGGATCGTGCGGACGAGCTCCTCGACAGTGGCCTCGAGCCGAAGGGCGACGGCGGCCTCGGCCACGAGCTCGGTCGCACGAGGGCCGATCATGTGCACGCCGAGCAGTTGATCGTACTTCCTCTCCGCGACGATCTTGACGAACCCCTCGGTCTCGCCCGCGATCTTCGCGCGGCCGAGCACGCCGAACGGGAACGTGCCGACGCGCACGTCGTAGCCGCGCTCGACGGCCTCCCGCTCGGTCAGACCGACGCTGCCGATCTCCGGATCGCAGTAGGTGCAGGCCGGCACCTGATCGTAGTCGAGCGGACGGGCGTCGCGTCCCGCGAGCCGCTCGGCGAGCACGACGCCTTCGGCCGAGGAGAGATGCGCCAGCTGCGGATGCGCGGCGGCGCCCATCGTGATCACGTCGCCGATGGCGGACACACCGGGCACGTTCGTCCGGAACAGCTCGTCGACTTTCACGTAGCCGCGCTCGAGCGTCAGCCCGGCCTCATCGGCGCCGAGGCCGTCGGTGACCGGCCCGCGCCCCGTGGCCACGAGCAGCGTCTCGACAGTCAGCGACTCCGCCTTGCCGCCCGCGTTCTGCACCTCGAGCGTCACCGCGCCGTTCTTCACGACCGCCGACGTGACGCGGGCGCCGGTGCGCACGCCAATCTTCCGTTTACGAAACGCCTTCTCCAGCTCGGCCGAGATCGCCTCGTCTTCGTTCGGCACGAGGCGCGGCAAGAGCTCGATGATCGTCACCTCGCTGCCGAAGCTGTGGAACACCGACGCGAACTCCACGCCAACAGCGCCGCTGCCCATCACGGCAATCGACTTCGGCAGCGCGGCCAGGTGTATCGCCTCGTCGCTGGTGATCACCTGCTTCTTGTCGATCGTGATCCCGGGGACGCTTCGCGGGGCCGATCCGGTCGCGACGACAATCTCCTTCGCGGACAGCGTCCGCGCATGCGCGCCCGTGACTTCCACCTGGCCCCTGCCGGCCAGGCGCGCCGATCCCTTCACCCACTCGATCGCGTTCTTCTTGAACAGGTACTCGACGCCCTTCGTGAGCCCGGTGACGATCCGGTCCTTGCGCGCGTGCACCTTGACGAGATCGATCGCGGGCTTCGCGTCGCCGCCGCCGAACGTGATGCCCCATGTCGCCGCGTCCCTGGCGATCTTCAGCGCGTGCGCGTGCTCGAGCAGCGCCTTCGTCGGAATGCATCCCCAGTTGAGGCAGGTGCCGCCGAGCGACGGCTGCCGCTCGACGACCGCGACCTTCAAACCGAGCTGCGCGGCCCGAATCGCGGCCACGTACCCGCCGGTTCCCGATCCAATGACGATGACGTCGAGCTGCTTCACGCGGATCCTCGCGGGGAAGGGGGACGCGGGCGGGTTCAGGGCTTAGGGCTTGGGGCTTAGGGGAAGGGAGCCCGGCGTTCGTCGCGCTCGAACGCCGGGCTTCGAATCCGTTTACTTGCGGGGCAATACCGCGTCTTTGAGCTGCTTGGCGATACGCGCCTTCACGACGGTCTTTGCCGGAATCTTGATGGGTTCTCCCGTGGCCGGGTTGCGGCCCTCTCGCGCTTTCCGCCTCTGGACAACCAGCTTGCACATCCCCGGAAGGACGAACTCGCCGGACCGCTTCAGTTCCTTCTCGGACAGACGGAGCAGTTCCTCGAACAGATCGCGCACCTGAGTGCGCTTCATGTCGAACTTGTCCGCGAAGTGCGCGAACAACTCCATCTTGCCCATTCGCCGGGCGTCTGCCATGCCTTCTTCTCCCTGGCTGAGGCGCGCATCAGTAGAGGCTGTCGTACGAACCGAGCGCGCCGACGGTCCGACAGCAAACACAACAAAAACGGGCCGAATCGTACCCCTGCGCCGGAAACGATGTCAATCGAGAAACCGCGGGTTGGCGCCCGTAAACAGCCGGTCCGCGCCGCCGCGCACGGCAGCACCACTCGCGTAAGTGGGTCCATCCCGAGCGGTTACGCCGACACGCGGGCCGGGCGCCGCAACGCGCGGCAACCGCGCACGGGGAATCGCGAACCGCTGCTAGTATCGAGCGATGCCGATCGAGACTTTCCCCAACGCGCGTCCCGACCGGGACTACGAAGTCCAGATCCGCTGCCCCGAATTCACGTCGATGTGCCCGAAAACCGGCCTCCCCGACTTCGGCGAGATTCTCATCCGGTACGTCCCGGACGAGTCGTGCGTCGAGCTGAAATCGCTCAAGTACTACCTGCTCGAGTACCGCGACAAGGGCGTGTTCTACGAGACGCTGACCAACCAGATCCTCGACGACCTGGTAGCCGCCTGCCGGCCGCGCCACATGACCGTCACGGGTGCGTTCACGGCGCGCGGTGGGATCACGACGACAGTGGTGGCAGAACACACCAAGAAGTGAAATCGGGGAATCGGACGATCGGGGAATCGGGGATGCACGGTGTACCGATCGAAGCCGAAATCGATCTGCACACGTTTCTGCCGCGCGACATTCCGTCCGTTGTCGAGGAGTACATCAATGCGGCTCATGACTCGGGGCTGCGGATGGTCCGGCTGATCCACGGCCGCGGGCGGGGCGTGCAGCGCGGCATCGTGCAGCAGGCGCTCGACCGGCATCCGCTCGTCGCGGAGTTCTGGGACGACACCGGTGCGCACCTCGG
>Ga0326597_10013169_pt1 | contig 10879 bp, 8 predicted proteins | sample RVTome_12_FD_203789 | JGI IMG/M metagenome (GOLD analysis project Ga0326597, IMG submission 203789) | Soil microbial communities from uranium-contaminated site in the Upper Colorado River Basin, Wyoming, United States - RVT100D185 | ecosystem: Environmental > Terrestrial > Soil > Contaminated >... | reverse complement strand
TGGTCTGCAGCCGCAGGGATGGAGCCAATGGAAGCAGGGGCCGACAACATTCGCTGCTCAACAATGAGGGTGTCTGCTGTATACTGGCTGAGCATCAGCCCCGAGAACATGCCGGCGCCTTTTGTGAGGAACGCTGGAAGCCCGACACTCAGAGCCGGATTTGCAAGTCGGTTCAGCCTTCGCTCGGAAAGAACACACACCATCGTGACTGCCGCGCCTATCATGTCCATTGGCAGAGAAACCGGTGTACCCTGGAAGTTCGCACCCGTGAGCGTCAACTTCGCATCCGGCAGGAAGATCGGGTTGTCGCCAACGCCGTTCAGCTCGGTCTCGACCTGCTTCATAGCAAAAGCCACAGCGTCATGTGCTGCACCGATGACCTGCGGACTGGAGCGCATAGAGTAGGCATCCTGCACCTTGGTTTTCATTTTGCCGGTAAGGAGGTCGCTTCCTTCGATGCACTTCATGATCGACTTCGCACTCCGCACTGCGCCGGGAAACCCCCGCAATTGATGCAGCCGCGCGTCGTACGGTTTCATGTTCGCGTAGAGCGCTTCCAGGGTCATTGCACAGGCGATCTCCGCCTGCTTCAGCCAGCGGTTGATATCATGGAGGTGCAGCGCACTCATCGCGGTCAACACGTTCGAGCCGTTGATAATAGCAAGTCCATCGCGTGCTTCCAACCCAGGAATGGGGATACCCGCACGTTCTAATGCTTCTGCCCCGTGAAGCCGCTCCCCCCGATAGAACGCTTCTCCCTCTCCCATCATCAACAGTGCGACCTGCGCCATCGGCGCGAGATCTCCGCTCGCACCCACTGAGCCCTTCTGACACACAACGGGAGTGACGCCCTTGTTCAGCATCTCGACCAGCGTGAGCGTAATTTCCGGACGACAGCCGGAGTTTCCGTGCGCATGCACATTGATGCGGCCAGCCATTGCTCCGCGGACATACTCGATCGGCGCGGGATCTCCAATCCCAGCCGCATGATTGTAGATAAGGTACTTCTGGAACTGCTTGACCTGCTCGTCGTTCAGAACGATTTCCGAAAACTCTCCGATGCCCGTGTTTACTCCGTACATTATCTCGTGCGCCTGGATTTTCTCTTCGAGCATCTTCCGGCAAACCTTGATGCGCTCGAGCGCCTTGGGGTCCAGCGTAACTTGTTCACCACCACGGGCTATGCGAACGAGTTTCTCAATCGTCAGAGATGCTCCATCGAGCACAATGGACATCGTGTCTTCCTTTCAGTGATTAGAGCCGCAAGAAGATCCGATATGGCAAAGGAGCGCAACCTAAGGCTTAGAGCCTTCTGCGAGCATCAGAAGAACCTGTTGAATGAACTTGTCTCGTGGAATCGTCACCTGCACGCCGCGGGACAACTTGAGCCATTCATCCCGCTCTCTTCCATCAGTGGACTTCTTTTTGTCCTGAAGCTGTGCACCCAGTTTCAGGTTCTTGATGGTCACCTCACCTTTGGCAAACTCATCGCTCCCTATGATGAGAGCAATGGGAATCTGCTGACGGTTCGCGTACTGGAGCTGTTTACCAAGACTCTTCTCATCGCCAAGATACATTTCCGTATTGATGTTCGCCTGACGCAGCTCTCGCGTGACCTTCTCGTACTCCGCCACCTTTTGAGGTTCCATCACCGTCACGATGACCTGTGCCGTAGAAGGAGATTCATCGACGAGACCCAGTTTCTGCATCGCGGCAAGCAGCCGGTCCACACCGATCGAGGCGCCGGTGGCCGGGATCTTCTTGCCAAGAAAACGCTCGACCAGACCGTCATACCTTCCCCCTCCAAAGACCGACCCAAACTCTGGTGCATCATCAAGCGTGGCTTCAAAGACGGGGCCCGTATAATAGTCGAGACCGCGGGCAATACTCAAATCCAGGATGACATTCTCATCAGGGATCCTCAGCGCTTCGAGGGAATTGCAGATGAACCGAATTTCGCCTATTGCCTCATTCGCCGACTCCACATTCTTGAAGAGGTCTGAGATAGATGATAGGACTAGTTTCCTTGCACCTTGAGGTAGGAGAAGGAACTCCTTTATCCGTGCGACTTGTTCTCCTGCGAGGCCGAGCCCCGCAATCTTGTCACCGGAAGGGTCTGTTCTTCCCTTTGTCAGCTCAGCAGCCACTCCATCGATGCCGATCTTATCGAGCTTGTCGAGTACACGGAACACCTTGTGGCCGGATTTGTGCGGGATGCCGGCAAAGTCCATCAGACTGTCCAGAATCTTGCGACTGCTGAACCTGATTTTGAACCGCTCGACCCCCAGAGCCTTCAGGGTATCGTACATGCCACAGATAATCTCCGTGTCTGCGGCCGTGGAGGACGTTCCCACGGAGTCAAGGTCGAACTGGACGAACTCCCTGAACCGTCCTGGATCCGGCTTGTCTGCGCGCCAGACTGGTGCAACCTGATAACGACGGAAGGGGAGCACGAGGTCGGGATACTGGGCGACAACACGCGCCAGCGGGACTGTCAGATCGAATCGGAGCGCAACGTGCTCGTCCTCGGGGTTCTTGAAGTGGAAGATCTGCTTCTGGATCTCGTCCCCGTAACCGATGAGTGTGACGAGGTATTCCTGCGCAGGGGTCTCCAGGGGCTGGAACCCGTACAGCTCATAAACCTTCCGTATCGTCGAGATCATCTTCTGCCGCGCATTCATTTGCGCAGGAAGATAGTCCCTGAACCCACGCAACAGCCTCGGCTCGACGATTTTTTCAGCAGCCATTACCGGGAATTTCCTTTAGGGTCGTGAGAGGAGGGAACAGTAGCGACGACTGGACTCGAACCAGTGACCCCAGATACACAATCTGGTGCTCCCCGCCCGCCTGACCACTTCTGTGCGAAATCAGCGCCCGAACGACCGAGTTGTACTTGGTTTTGTTCGGTCGGGCGGGTAACCAACTGAGCTAAGCTACGACAGCAAGTCTTGACCAAATCCCTTACGCCTGAGCCTTGTCGAGGAACCGTCGACCTGCAGCCGTCTTGAAATAGCGCTCTCGTTCTCTCGCCAGAGGTCTATTGACAAACCCCTCCTTGTAAATCAAGTCAAAGGGTCGACGACCCTTAGTCGAATGTGCGCGACCCGCATTGTGATCTGCTATTCTTCTCTTCACATCATCGGACAGACCAACGTATCGCTTGCAATCCTTCAATGATCGAAGGACATATACCCACCAGATACGCCCTCTTTCCGTGTCCATACAGAAGCCAACCACCTGTTAAGAGATGTACCGACGACTGGACTCGAACCAGTGACCCCCAGATCCACAATCTGGTGCTCTAACCAACTGAGCTACGTCGGCAATTTCAATCTTCACTGCTTGGATTTCGCCACCGAATACGTTGACAACGGCTACGATTATGTTGTGAACGATTTCGCAGCACAAACAACCGCTCGGATAACCAACTGTCCGCTTTGGCGACCTGGCTCTTTGTTGCGGCCGTCCTAAATACCACAATCTGGTGCTCCCCGCCCCCCTGACCTATTTCATCACTCGAACAGGCAGTCGGGGGTCCCACGCGAACGACCGATCTCTGCTTGGTTCTGTTCGGTCGGGCGGGTAACCAACTGAGCTACGTCGGCAAGGGTCCTTGACCTGCATGAGTTATGTTGATTCGCATGATGAATATAGCCGATTTCTCCAACAATATCAACGACGTACAAGTCAGATGATCTTGCCGATGGACTTTCAAATCAGTAGATTTGTTTGCGAATAGAACTCTCCGCCTTTTTTTTGCACGTACGGAAAAAGAGCCGGGCTGCCACGGTAGACGCCACCCCGGAAACAGGAATTGTCAAACCGCTGTTGTTAAGGACAGGAGAGTTGGGAACAAGAAATGAAGTCAGCCTGAGCGACCTCAAAGTAACGACTGCAAGGAAGTCACTTGCTCACCATGAAGATTAGGAGGGGCAACATGACACATTCATCACACGCCGTACTGGGAATAATCCTCACGCTTCTCTGCCTACCAGTTTTCTCCCTCTACGAAGCAGTAGGCCAAATCACCAGCAATGTTACCATACAAACAAGCGACAGCGTTGCGCTTGAGGCGACAATAACCTGGCCGGCTCAGATTCCACCTTCCGGAGGCTTCCCAGGGATTGTCCTTGTTCATGGCTTCGGTGGCAGCAAGGCCGACATGAGCGAAATTGCCCTAGCAATGGCTGTGCTAGGATATGCTTCAATCGCGTACAGTGTACGAGGACAGGGGAACTCCGGTGGACTTTCCACTGTGAGCGGAGCGCGCGAAGTGCAGGATCTTCGAGAAGTGATCCAGTACTTTCGCAACACGGTCTTTGTCAACTCCAACAACCTTGGGGTGACCGGAGGTTCTCAAGGTGGCATACATGCATGGATGGCGGCAGTCTATGGGATGCCAGGCGTGAAGGCCGTTGTGCCGTTGATCGCGACACCCGATTTCGCGCATGCACTCGTCCCCAACGGCTGCATCAAGTACGGGCTCCCACGCGAGATGACCATCGGCTCCGTTCGCTACAGTCCGGAACGGGATATCGTCCGCAATTACATCATCGCCGACCAGTATGACAGTGTGCTGAGTTACATCAATGCACGGGATCTTGCCCATCTTGTACACAACGTGCAGATCCCGGTGTTGCAGGGGCTCGGTTGGGCGGATTTTCTCTTCCCGGTCAACGGCGGTATTGCCGCTGCGACGAACCTCGCATCCCGTCATGTGCCGATATGGTCGTACTACGGAACGAACGGTCATGGCGAGGAGATTGACCCCGAAGAAGCGCTATTCCTCGCCGACCTCATGGTGAGCTGGTTCGATCACTGGCTCAGAGGATATTCTCTTTCGCAGGATTCGCTTCCCGTGGTCCACTACGCAGATGACCGGCCTGGCTGGCCTCGGCACACGACGATCGTCTGGCCTCCTCTGCCGCACGATACACTAACGCTGTATCTGACTGACCAAGGTCTGTCCTGGAATCCACCAACAACCGATGTAACTCTCCCGTTCTCGTTATCGCATGACTCCGCTTATACCCCCATGATGGGATGGGATGACCTGTATGGAGGTGCGAACTTCATGGCTGCGTTCACAAGCTCGCCGGTACGTCTGATCTCGCCCCCACTGAGTATGGATATTGAAGTGACAGGCATTCCATGGGGGCGCATATCCGTTCAAAGCAACTCGGGAAAATTTCAGGCGCACGTCCGGTTTTATGACGTGGTTGTGGCGGCAGATACCACCTGGAGATTAATGAGCAGGTCGATGAACGGTATACGGCAAAGTACACCAGCGCAATGGCACGAGATCGACGTCGTGGGGACGGCTCTGTCGCATGTTATTCCTCATGGCCACAGAATTGGGGTGGAGATCACATCACTGGATTTGCTTCACGCGGATCGTGCCAATACCGTCCCATACTTCGCATCGTCTCATTCTTTCGTTCAGTCAACCACGTCCTCTCCATCCTTTATTAGTCTACCTGTCGTCGGTACGGTTGTGACAGTGGCGGAGAACCGAGTCCCCTTTGATGTTTTCAGGTTGTCTCAGAATTATCCCAACCCCTTCAACCCAACAACCAACTTTCAATTTTCAATTGCCAATTCACAATTTACGGTTCTGAAGGTCTACGACGTGCTTGGACGGGAAGTAACGACGCTCATCAACGATCAGCTGGCACCGGGAGAGTACACAGTTAATTGGGACGCAAGAGGTCAGGCAAGTGGTGTATATTTTTACCGATTGAGCGCCGGTGACTTCGTGACGACGAGAAAGATGATCCTAAGCAAATAAATTTGCTACACCGGCGAGACTGCGATCTGTTCGTCTGCGGGCGGATCGGACTCATCAGGTTGAGTAGTTGCCTGAGAAGCAGATCCATCAAGCGTCATCGAGTTAATGTTGGAGGCCGGGAGCCTCTGCCAGGGTTTGCTGCTGATCCACTTCACCGCTTCGGTAATGAGCCAGAGAAAAAGAAGAACCGCGAGCGCCGTTGCAATCCAGACAGCAACATCGGAGTCAGTTTTTAGCAGCACGAAGATTGCCGTCATATAGCCCTCCTTTTTGTAAGCGCCGACAAATCGCTATTTCCTCTTCCGCTGTCCGTTCAGATAATTCGGCAACTCGCTGAAGAAGTGGACCGACGTCCTGATGCCGCCAAAGAAGTTGTCCAGGTTAAGAAACTCATCCGGTGCATGAGCATTCTCGTCTGGAAGTCCGAACCCAAGGAGCACAGTATCCAATCCGAGCAATTGCTTGAACTGCACAACGATGGGGATTGAGCCTCCCTCCCGTTGGTACAATGGCTTCTTCCCGAAGCCCTTCTCAAGCGCCGCAACCGCTGCCTTCACACCCGGACTATCAATCGGGGTAATCGCTGCCTCGCCGCCGTGGAGTGCTCTCACCGTGACACGTACGGTCTTCGGCGCTATCCTTTTGATGTGGTTCTCGAAGAGCTTTGCAGCCTTTGCCGACTTCTGATCCGGTACGAGCCGCATCGAGATTTTTGCCGATGCCTTCGACGGAAGGACGGTCTTCGCTCCTTCACCTGTAAACCCTCCCCAGATCCCGTTGCATTCAAGTGTTGGCCGTGCCCAAACCCGTTCAAGAGTCGTGAACACTTTTTCGCCGTACAACTTCTGGACGCCCAACTCCTTCGCGTATTTCTTATCGTTCCATGGAAGCTTCCTGAACGCCTGCCTCTCCTTCTTTGAAAGAGGGCGCACGTCCTTGTAAAATCCCGGAATAGTGATCTTGCCGTTCTTGTCGTGAAGCTGCGCGATGATCTCACTGAGTGCCTGGATGGGATTGTGCACGGTCCCTCCGAACGACCCAGAGTGCAGGTCCTTGTTCGGTCCGACAAGGTCGATCTGCATATACGCCAACCCGCGCAGGCCATAGCAAATCGATGGTACACCCTTGGCAAACATCGACGAATCCGAAATCAGCACGAGGTCGGCCTTGAGCAAGTCTTTGTGTTCTTTCACGAACGGCTCGAGATGTTCGCTCCCGATCTCCTCCTCTCCTTCGATTAAGAGCTTCAGGTTGATGGGAAGAGAGCCCACATTCTTCAGATATGCTTCAATACTCTTGAGGTGGATAAAGACTTGCCCCTTGTCGTCCGCCGAGCCGCGGGCATAGAGGTTCTCCCCTCGAATCGTCGCTTCGAACGGTGGAGATGTCCAGAGCTCCAACGGCTCTGGCGGCTGCACATCGTAATGACCGTAGAGCAACACAGTCGGCTTACCCGGTGCGCCCAGCCAGTCGGCATACACGACCGGATGCCCCGCCGTTGGAAAGATCTGCACGTTCTGCAGGCCGACATTCCTCATATGATCTGCAACCCAGTGTGCACATCGCTGGATGTCCGCAGCATGTTCCTTCTTGGTGCTAACACTCGGGATGGCAAGCAGGTCTTTGAGCTCGCTCAGGTACCGGTCTTTGTTCTGGTCAACGTAGGTGAGAATGTTGTTCATGTCGTTCTCCGGAGTGAAAAGATAAGTTGAACGTCGCTCGTAATATACGAAAGACCGGAGCGTCGGTCAACCAGACCGACCTATCTTGCTAATGTGTGGGAGAATGGATATAGTAGACCGTCGTCGCCGGCAATCTCACCGTCACGATCTCAATACCATTCACCGGAGCAGCCATGATCATCGACATCAACGACGTTCCAATGAACATTATAGAGACCGGCGACGCCAATGCGATGCCGGTCCTGTTCCTCCACGGATTTCCGTTCAGTCATGAGATGTGGAAACCACAGCTCGAAGTGGTCGGACAAAAGTACCGGGCGATTGCATACGATATCCGGGGACATGGACTCAGCTACGTGGGAGAAGGTCAATACACGATCGAGGGCCATGTCGATGATCTGATTGCGGTGTTGGATACCTTGAAGATCTCCAAAGCTGTGATCGTGGGACTTTCAATGGGCGGTTACATAACCCTCAGGGCGCTCGAAAGGAATCCGGAGCGGTTCCGGGCGACGGTACTATGCGATACCCGGAGCGAGGCGGATTCGAATGAAGCCAAGTTGAAGCGGTTCGCAGCCATTGCTGCCGTCAACAAGTTTGGCTCAGAGAAGTTCGCCGATGACTTTGTGAAGGTTGTCTTCGCCTCCGAATCCTTCAAGACAAAACCCGAGGTTACCGAGAGTATACGAAAGACAATCCAGGAGACGCCCGAGCTGAGCATCGTGGGAACGCTGCTGGCACTCGCGTCAAGAACTGATACAACTCCCTCCCTCTCAAACATCAAGGTCCCCACACTGATCCTCGTCGGCGAGCATGATGTGACCACGCCTCCCGCTGCTGCACAGGCAATGAACGAACGCATCCCCGGCTCAGAGCTCCACATCGTCCCACAGGCAGCACACATGAGCAACCTGGAGAACCCGGACACCTTCAACGAGAAACTCCTTTTGTTCCTGAAGCGTGTCTCACACATGCCTTCATGAAGAACGTCCTTGTCACGGGCGGAACAGGTTTTGTAGGGTCCAATCTTTCCGAGCACCTTCTCCATCTCGGCTGCGACGTAAGGATACTGCGGCGGGAGAACTCTGACCTCCGCGCAATCAACGGCGTCGACGTCGAGCATTGTATTGGCAACGTGGGCGACATCAATTCGCTGAGGAATGCCATGCGGGGTTGTGACACCGTCTTTCACACCGCTGCGATGGTGACATTCTCCCGCCGCCGCAAGGACGAGCAACACGATGTCAATGTCATTGGAACACGCAACGTCGTGGAGGCATGCATCAAGTGTGGAGTGGATACGCTCGTGCATACAAGCTCCGTCGCAGCGATCGGGTATCCCGAACCGGGGCAGCTTGCGACAGAAGAGACAGCGTTCAACTGGGGAGAAGCGAGCGGGTACAAGCGGTCCAAGCTTCTTGCCGAACGAGAGGTGCTTGCGGGCGTGAGGAGGGGATTACGAGCTGTCATGGTCAATCCTTCACCGATTGTCGGCGAGAGGGATCTCCACCTGCACGGCGGACAACTCGTGCGGGACATGAAGAAAGGACGGGTGTTGTTTTACATCGATGGCGGGATGAGCATTGTGTATGTCGGCGATGTCGTGACCGGACACATACATGCAGCAGAGCGCGGACGAACTGGTGAGCGCTATATACTCTGCGGCGAGAACCTCACGCACAGGGAGATATTCCTCAGGACCGCAAAGCTCGTCGGCGGACGACCACCGATTGCGAAACTGCCGATCCCTCTGCTACGCCTTGGTGCACGCGCTATTGAATCTACGGCGGGAATACTCGGCAGGGAGCCGTGGTTATCAAGCGACCTCGTCGCTGGCGCGGGGCGGTTCAACTGGTTCTCATGCGAGAAGGCAAGGCGGGAGCTTGACTACAAGATCACCTCGTTCGATACAGCGATCCTCGCGGCATATCGCTGGTACAAGGAAAATGATTTCCTGTGAGGACAGATTGTAGTCAGAACAACGTATAAATAAACGGTGCAAGGGCCGAGCCCTGCGTGAACACCAAGAGCATGCCAAGCAGCAACAACATCATGATGATTGGGCCGAGCCACCACTTCTTCCGCACCTTCATAAACGCCCAGAGCTCACCAACCATTGAAAGTTTGTTACCCATACTGCCTCACATATAAACTGGTGGAAACCTTTGTCTTATCTGTATTCGTATTTCGATCCTTGTTTCGGGTTCAGGGTGAGTGCTTCAAATTTTCAGAATAGTCTCTCAAACGTTTTCGGATCGAATGGCTTACGTTCCTTCTTCACCCAGTAACTCTTTGCATTTGGGTCGATCTTCTCGTCAAGCAGATCCTTCCCCATCATCCTCATGAGCAGTCCGACCGGCGTGATGACAAGATAGAAGAACAACCCGAGCAACAGCCTCGTATTGAACCATCCGAGGGCGAAGGCAAACGTCATCCAGCCGACATGGATCGGTTTCATGACGGGATATGCGACGCGAGAGGTAACGAACAACACCGCACCAATCCCCGCGAGCCACTTCCATGTGTTGCTCTCAAATCCCTGCTCCCAGTTCCATTCCAGCCAGCCGCCGACATGGCTACGGACGAGGAAGAAGATCACGCCAAAGAAACAGCCTGCGATCAGGAATGCCTTCCCCGTCTTCCGTACCGCTTCAGGTGATCTGTCGATCTTAATCAAGCTCGAACTCCTTCATCCAGTCGGTGTCCTGTTCCAAGGGCTTCTGCCCGTTTTTCTCTACAATGAAACTCCCAATCACCAGGTAATCCATGTGCGTACGCATGAGACACTTGTAGGCCTCCTCCGGTCTGCACACGATTGGCTCGCCCCGGACATTGAATGACGTGTTGATAATGACCGGACAGCCGGTCTTCGTGTAAAACGCATCGATCATGTCATAGTACAGAGGGTTGGTATCGCGATGCACCGTCTGAACGCGTGCAGAATAGTCGATGTGGGTGACGGCCGGAATGACGGACCGCGGGACGTTCAGCTTGTCAACGCCGAAGAGGGCCTCCTGTTCGGGCGACATCTGAATCTTGTGTTCATCCAGAACCGGAGCGACCAGCAGCATGTACGGACTATCGACATCCATCTGGAAGTACTCCGACACCTTCTCACGCAACACAGAGGGGGCAAAAGGCCGGAATGACTCGCGGAACTTGATCTTCAGGTTCATCACCGACTGCATCTTCGGCGAGCGTGCGTCTCCGATGATACTCCGGGATCCAAGCGCCCGCGGTCCAAACTCCATCCTTCCCTGGAACCAGCCGATGACATTCTCCTGCGCGACAAGCTCCGCTACTGTCTCGGGAAGGTCTTCGCGTGATACCTTGCGATACCCGATCTCATTCATCTTCAGGAACCGCTCGATCTCCTCATCCGTATATTCCGGGCCGAGGTATGAGCCGA
>Ga0326597_10013168_pt1 | contig 10879 bp, 7 predicted proteins | sample RVTome_12_FD_203789 | JGI IMG/M metagenome (GOLD analysis project Ga0326597, IMG submission 203789) | Soil microbial communities from uranium-contaminated site in the Upper Colorado River Basin, Wyoming, United States - RVT100D185 | ecosystem: Environmental > Terrestrial > Soil > Contaminated >... | reverse complement strand
CTGCAGGGGCACCACCGCAATCACCGACGTCAGATACTCTCCGAGGTCCGGGATGTAGATCACGTCGTTTGCCTTCTCGGCGATGCCCTCGTCGCCTTCGGTCGCGATCGCAATCACGGCACCTTCTCTCGAACGAACCTGTTCGAGATTGGAAATCACCTTTTCGTAGAGAAATCCGCGATTCGCAATCACGACGACCGGCATGTTCTCGTCGATCAGCGCAATCGGACCGTGCTTCATCTCTCCAGCCGCGTAGCCCTCAGCGTGGATGTAGGAGATCTCCTTCAGCTTGAGCGCACCCTCCAGAGCAATCGGATACATGATCCCGCGACCCAGGAAGAGAAAATTCGTCGAGTGGAAATATTTCTGGGCGATCTGGCGGATCTGATCGTCGAGGTCGAGCACAGTTTCGATCAATCTTGGGAGCCGCATCAGGTCTTGAAGGCGTCCGCGTGCCTGATCGCGATCGAGCGTTGCGCGCGCGATTCCGAGCTTGAGGGCCAGCAGGTAGTGGGCCACGATCTGGGTGGTGAAGGCCTTCGTGGACGCAACGCCGATCTCGGGCCCCGCGTGGGTGTAGAGCACGTCATCGCTCTCGCGGGAGATCGTCGATTCGCGTGTGTTGCAGATCGAGATGACGCGCGCGCCCCGGCGTTTCCCCTCGCGCAAGGCCGCCAGCGTATCCGCGGTCTCTCCCGACTGCGATACCGGGATCAATAAACAACCTTCGTTGAGCGCGGGCCGTCGGTAGCGGAACTCGCTCGCCAGATCGACTTCCGTGGGGATTCCGGCAAGTTGCTCATAGAGAAACTTCCCCACCATGCACGAGTAATAGGCCGTACCGCAAGCCACGAGGTGGATCCGGGGAACGCGTTCGACCACCTCACGGTGAATGTTGATGCCGTCGAGATCGACGTCGCAATCTTCCTCGGAGACTCGGGTCCCGATCGTGTCCATCACGGCTCTCGGCTGCTCGAAGATCTCCTTTTGCATGAAGCGGTCATAGCCGCCCTTCTCCGCGGATACCGGATCCCATTGGATCGCCATCGGCTCGCGCTCGAACGGGCGCCCCTCGGAGTCGATCAGGGTCACATCCTCGGCGGACAACACTGCAAACTCGCCGTCCCGCAACGAGATCATCTCCCGCGTGTAGGGAAGGATCGCGGGAATGTCACTCGCGAGAAACGCTTCCTTCTCGCCGAGCCCGAGGATGATCGGACTGCCACCGTTCTTTGCGGCAATTACACGATGTGGATCGACATTCGAGATCACAGCGAATGCGTAGGAACCCGAGAGTCGCGAGCACGCCGCGCGAGCGGCCGTCAGTAGATCATCTCCCGCTTCCACGCGTTGATCGATCAGATGCGCGATCAACTCGGTGTCCGTATCGGATTCCACGGTTCGTCCGGCACCCTCGAGTTCGGCCCGCAGCTGCCGGTAGTTTTCGACGATTCCGTTGTGGACGATCGACACCGACCCCGAGCAATGCGGGTGGGCGTTGCGCTCCGATGGCTTTCCGTGGGTCGCCCAGCGCGTGTGCCCGATGCCGATCTGGCCCGCGACCGGTTTGTCGCGCAGCACCCCCTCGAGATTCGCCAGCTTTCCGAGCGCGCGACGAACAAGGATGGCGCCTTCATCGAGGATCGCCACACCCGCTGAGTCGTAGCCGCGGTACTCGAGGCGTCGCAGCCCGTCGATCAGCACATCCATCGCCGGACGCTTGAGGCCGACATATCCCACGATTCCACACATGCTGAACTCCTCTGGCGGCGCGGAAGAAGGCCGCTAGCCGGCCTCTTCCTCGTCGTTTCGCCTCCGCTTCGAATCACCAGCCGCGCCGCGCCTTGCCCCCCAACCCTCGACGTTTCGCTGCCGCGCTCGCTCCACGGCCAACGCATCGTCTGGAACCTCGCTCGCAATGGTGGAGCCAGCCGCCACGGCGGCGTTTCTTCCAATCTCGACGGGAGCAATCAGATTCGCGTTGCAGCCGATGTTCGCACCTTCGCCCACGGTCGTTCGACTCTTCTCCCGCCAGTTGTAGTTGACGGTGATGGAACCGCAGCCAAAGCTCGCTCGGGCTCCGACGTCGGCATCACCGATATAAGATAGGTGATCTGCTTTCACGCCGTCGCCGAGCACGCTGTTCTTGATCTCGACATAGTTTCCAATTCGCACTCCGCGCCCGAGCACACTGCCCGGGCGAAGATGGGCATTGGGTCCGATGACGGCGTCGTCGCCCACATGACTGGATTCGATCATGCAACCGGGCTTGAGATGCACACCAACGCCGATGCAACTCTCGCCTTGGATCGAACAGCCCGGCTCGATCACGCTGTCTCTTCCGATCTCGACGCCCACGTCGATGTAGGTTGCCCCCGGGTCGACAATGGTGACGCCGTCCAACATCAATTGATCCAGCTTCCGGCGCCGGATCGCCGCAGCGGCCGCAGCGAGTTCGATCCGCGTATTCACGCCGATGGCCTCTTCGGGATTCTCCATCCGCAGCGCCTCGACCCGCAGCCCATCGCGTACCGACAGGCCAACCAGATCGGTTAGGTAGATCTCGCCCTGTTGGTTTCGATCGCCGATCTGGGCCAGCGTTTTCCAGAGCAGTTCTGCCGAGAGCAGATAGACGCCGGTGTTGCGCTCGCGGATCGCCAGTTCTTCGGGCGTCGCGTCGGTCGCTTCAACGATGCGCGCGACGCAACCAGCCTCGTCGCGAATCACGATTCCGGGAACCTCGACCTCAGCGGTCAACAGGACCAGGTCTGCCTGCACCCGCGCCTTGGTCGAAACCATCTGCGCGAGGGTCTCGGACCGGATCAGCGGTGTGTCGCCGTAGAGGATGAGTACGTCGCCGTTGAATCGCTCGAGAACCGGTTCGGCTTGCGCGACCGCGTGGCCGGTCCCCCGCTGTTCTTCCTGGAGGACGAACGTCGCGCGCTCCGCGAAGGCCTCGCGGACGCGGCCCGCGTCGCGCCCCACGACCACCACGAGCCGCTCGGGATCCAGCGACTCGGCGGCCGCGAGCGGAAAGGAAAGCATGGGCCGCCCGGCGAGCGGGTGCAGCACCTTGGCGAGCCCGGATTTCATCCGGGTTCCCTTGCCGGCGGCCAGAACCACGACCGCGATGGGAGGCAGCTTCGAAGCCATCGATTTCCTCTTTCGGTCTCTCGCGGCCGAGATCTGACGCGATCTTCTCGGATGTCGCGAGATCGGCTCGCGGGCCCCAGGAGTGCTCTCTGCTGCCCGCGCGTGGCGATCAGGGTACTCCGCCAGCCGGATCCGGGGTAGAGCGCCCCTTGGGCTTCGCGACGGGCTCGAAGCTTGCGGAGCTTCGATCACCTTCTCTAGATTGACGGCGGCGACGCGCCCAAAGAGGTGTACCCCATCCACATCGACGGCAATACCCGTGGTCTCAAGTCCAGCCAGGTAAGCCGGCTGGAGCGGCTCACCCGGCGCCGCGTTCCGGTCGACCGCGTCGTGAGCCACGAACTCGCTCGCGAACTCACGGAGATCAGTTTCGAGATCGGCCGCCAGGTCGGAGTCCTCGTCGATCGCCGCGGCGAAGTCACCCACGTGATGTGCGGGACTTCGAAGTCGATCGAACTTCCCGATTGGGGTCGATTGCGGGCCGGCCTCGGCCGCCTTCGCGGGCTGCGCTGCATTCATACACACCTTCGCGACGAAGGTCTCGATCGAGACGACTTGACGGACCTCGCACTGCTGCGCCTCGACGCGATGGTCGCGATCACGATGGACGAGCGCGGTTTGCCGAAGTTGGCTCACGTCGGATCTCTACGGCCCGTCGCGAATGGTGGAGATTCAGTCGAGCTGCTCGCACCGACGCCGCCCGCAAATCTGGACGTCGATTTCCTGGCGTGGATTCGCGACATCGAAGACGAGCTCGGCCGCCTGGATCGGACGCGCAAGATTGGCAGTTCTGAGGGTGCGATCCTGGTGTCGGTCTCGGCGGGCCGATCTGCAGACGAACTCGAGGGCCACCTCGCCGAACTCGTCGAACTCGCGCGGTCTGCCGGCGTGGAGGTCGTCGATACGGTCACCCAGCAGCGCAATCGCGTCGATCCGCGCTTCGTCATCGGCCCGGGCAAACTCCAGGATCTCGTGATCCACGCGCTCCAGAGCGGTGTCGACCTCGTGATCTTCGATCAAAGCCTGAGCCCGACCCAAGCGCGAAACCTCGCGCAGCGGCTGGACCTGCGCGTGATCGATCGCACCCAGCTGATCCTCGACATCTTCGCCCAGCACGCCGTCAGCCGCGACGGCAAGCTCCAGGTTGAACTCGCCCAGCTGCGCTACCGGATGCCCCGCCTCGCGCAACGCGAGGATGTCTCGCTCTCGCGCCTCGCCGGCGGCATCGGCGGCCGAGGTCCCGGCGAGACCAAACTCGAGGTCGACCGCCGACGGGTTCGCGAGCGCGTCGCGCGACTGGAGCGCGAGCTCGAGAAACTGCGCGACCAACGGCAGTCTCGCAGGCGCCAACGCGCACGCCGCGGGATCCCGGTGCTCTCCATCGTCGGCTACACGAATGCGGGCAAGAGCACGCTGTTGAAAGCGCTCACGAACACCGAAGCCCACGTCGCCGACGCGCTTTTCGCGACGCTCGATCCCGCCTCGCGCCGGCTTCGGTTTCCGCGGGATCGCGAGGTGATCATTACGGACACCGTCGGCTTCATCCGCGACCTGCCGCCGGAATTGGTCACGGCATTTCGAGCGACGCTCGAAGAGTTGACGGACGCGGATCTCCTGCTCCACGTCGTGGACGTCGCGACTCCGGATTGGGAGCGGCGGATCACCATCGTACGGCAGGTCCTCGATGAGATCGGCATCTCGGCCGCACCCGAGCTGCTGGTCTTCAACCAGATCGACCGGCTGCCCGCCGGCGAAGCCAAGGCACTGCTCGAGAGTCACGCTGGTGTTGCAATCTCGGCCCTGAAGCGAATCGGCCTGCAGGATCTGCTCTCGGATGCAGAAGAGCTACTATGGACCGAAGCGGAATTCCCGAGCGAGGAAGACCGCGAGCGAAAGCGCATCCCACCTCTCGCCGCCGACGGAATTTGATGACGCGACCCAGAGCAAAGATCATCGGTACCGGTATGTGCGTCCCGGATCGCGTCGTTACCAACGACGACCTCGCGAAGCGAATGAACACCAGCGACGAGTGGATCCGGCAACGCACGGGTATCGAAGAGCGGCGCTATATCGACCCCGGGCAACTGCCCGCCGACCTCGCCTGCGCGGCTTCGAAACGCGCGCTCGAAGCCGCGCAGCTCGGCCCGGAGGACATCGATTGCATCGTGCTGGCCACACTCTCCGCGCAGGCGGACTTTCCCGGCACGTCCTTCTTCCTCCACGAAAAGCTCGGCGTCTCGGAGACACCGTGCTTCGACGTGCGCGCACAGTGCAGTGGATTTCTCTACGGGCTGGCCGTCGCCAACGGCTTCATTCGCTCGGGAATGTACCGGCGTGTCCTCGTCGTGGGCTGCGAAGTCCACTCCACGGGTATCGACATCAGCGACGAAGGGCGGGACGTTGCCGTGATCTTCGGCGACGGCGCAGGTGCCGTTCTACTCGAGGCAACCGAAGGCGAGCGGGATCGCGCAGGGCTGCTCGAAATCCGGCTCCACGCCGAGGGCAAGTTCGCGAAGAAACTCTGGATCGAGGCGCCTGGCTCCGGCCTTGCGCCGAATCGGATCGACCACAAGCTGCTCGACGAGCGGCGCCACTTTCCACACATGGAAGGGCGCTTCGTCTTCAAGCACGCGGTAACGCGCATGCCCGAGGTCCTGCTCGAGGTGCTCAGCGCCGCGAGCCTGAAGCTCGAAGACGTCGATCTCTTCCTGTTCCACCAGGCCAATCTGCGGATCAACGAGTTCGTGATGGAGCAGATGGGCATCCCACCCGAGCGCTGCAGCAACAACATCCAGCGCTACGGAAATTGTTCATCGGCCTCGATTCCGATGCTGCTCGACGAGGCCGTGCGAGCGGGACGGCTCGAGTCGGGCCAGGTCGTGTCGATGACGAGCTTCGGATCCGGATTCTCCTGGGCGAGCGCGGTCCTGCGCTGGTAGGAGCCATGCCGCATTGCGTCTCGTGGCGGCCTCACGCACGATCCGATTGATCAGACAACTATCTGACTTAATTAATATTTTTTGTTTTCTGAGAACACTTGACGCGATAACGCACCGTGTTATTTTCGTCGCTACCCCCATTTGCCCGCGCAATCGACGCGGGCCGGGCAACACGGAAGGACACTCCAATGGCAGAACCCAAGACCCAGAGCGAAGCACGTGAAAACCGCATCAACGAAGCCGTTCAATTCGTCGACGACGAATTCCAGCGCATCCAAAAAGAGCTGAAGGCGCGGCGGAAGTCGGTTGAGAGGGAATTCGCGACCAAGCGAAAGACCGTCGAAAAACGCACCCGCAAGGAACTCAGGCGGATCCAGACGGAGCTGAAGAAGAACCCGATCGTGAAGCGTGCAGACGAGGTCCGCAAGGATGTCGGCAAGCAGGTCGAGACGCGCGTCGAGGCGCTACTCGGACTGATGCAGGTCGCCGCAAAGTCGGACATGCAGAGACTCAACAAGAAGCTGACCGCGCTGAATCGACGCCTGAAGGCAATCGAGGACAGCCAGATCCTCGCGACGTCGGACGCGCAGCGTTTCAACGAGAAGCTGACCGCGCTGAATCGACGCCTGAAGGCAATCGAGGACAGCCGCAAGACCAACGGAAGCTCGGCTTCGATCTAGTCGCGAGGGGCGCCGCCCGTCGGAAGTCGGGCGGCGCCCCGGTTGCTGAAAGCACTGCAGCGGACGGCCCCGGGGTATTCTTTCGGCTAGGCTGTGGCCGACATACCCGCCCGAGGATCCCATGGCCGACTACACCGGTGTCGACTTCCTTCGCATCGACGAAATGCTGGCCGACGAAGAGCGCGCCGCGCGCGACTCGGTGCGCGAGTTCGTATCGAAGGAATTCCTGCCGCTGCTACAGGAACACATCCGGCAGGACGGCTCGTTTCCGATGCAGCTCGTCCCAATGATGGGCGAACTCGGACTTTTTGGAACGAACCTCAAGGGCTACGGCTGCGCGGGTATGAACAACGTCGCCTACGGACTCGCGATGCAGGAACTCGAGCGCGGCGACTCCGGACTGCGCTCGTTCGCCTCCGTGCAGGGCGCGCTCTGCATGTACCCGATCTACACCTACGGGACGCAAGCCCAGAAAGAGCGCTGGCTACCGGCCATGGCGGAAGGTCGCGAGATCGGCTGCTTCGGACTCACCGAACCCGACGCCGGCAGTCACGTCGGCGCCATGCTCACGAAGGCCGAAAAGCGCGGGGGCAGCTGGGTGCTCAACGGTACCAAGCGCTGGATCACGAACGGATCGGTCGCGTCGGTCGCGATCGTCTGGGCGAAGACCGAAGACGGCGTCCGCGGCTTCCTCATCGAGACGGATCGGCCCGGCTTCGAAGCCCGCGACATCAAGGGCAAATTCTCGCTGCGCGCGTCCGTGACGTCGGAACTCTTCTTGACGGACGTCGAAGTTCCCGACGAGAACCTGCTTCCGGGCGCGAAGGGGCTCGCGGGTCCGCTCGGTTGCCTCAACCAGGCGCGCTACGGGATCGCCTGGGGCGCAATCGGCGCCGCGATGGCGTGTTACGACGAGATCCTGCGTTACTCGCAGGAGCGCATCGTGCAGGGCGGACCGCTCGCCGGCAAGCAACTCACGCAGGAAAAGCTGGTCTACATGCTCACCGAGATCACCAAGGCCCAGCTGCTGATCCTGCGCATCGCGCGCATCAAGGACGAAGGCAAGCTTCACCACACGATGGTGTCGATGGCCAAGCGCAACAACGTGGACGTCGCGCTCCATGTGGCCCGGATGGCGCGCGACCTGCTCGGCGCGAACGGCATCGTCGACGACTACCAGTCGATGCGCCACATGGTGAACCTCGAAACCGTCCGCACCTACGAGGGCACCCACGACATCCACACCCTGATCCTCGGGGAGCACATCACCGGGGTGCGCGCGCTCTAACCCGGGGCCGTGGGGCGATTCGCGTGTGAGCCAGGGCCGATTGCGCCCGCTGCGGGTGTCCTTGCGTTCGGCCGACCGGGGACTCGAATCGGTTCAAATCCGGTCCGTCGATGCGCCCCCGAGGGGCAGATGCGGGCCCCGAGGGCTCTTCGGTAGCGGGTGGGGGCTGGACTCCAGCGGAAGACGGCCCGATCCCTCGGGGGCGCGTGGGGCCTTCTCCGAGCGTTTTGGCAGAAATCCCGCGATTGCTCAGCCAGATGATCGCCCTCTTTGCTCATTACTGAAGTATTTGAATTTAAAAGATTTGTTTTGATTCTGGCGAAGAAAAATCTCAAGAAATTATCCGTGCGTGGTAATATACCCACATGTTGATCTATGGAAAATCTTCTGTGTGGTCGTATCCCCACAGGTAGACATAGAGTTGCTTGCGGTTGGCTGATTTGGGAGAAGCTCTGATGATTTCGTATTTGACTCGGTTTGCATTCACCGCGCTCGCGCTGGTGGGTTTTGCGGGGTCCGCACAAGCGTTGCAATTCGCTGACGTCACGCTCAACGACTGCGACGCAATGGGGTGTGAGGGTGCAACCCTCTACCTGTCGGTCCAGGAGGAAGTGGGCGGCAGCTGGTTCGTGACCTACACGATCAACACAGATAACTATACCGGCGACCGACTCGGCTTCAACCAGATCGGCTTCAAGGCGATCGACGGCTGGACGACCGGAACGGTCCTCAGCTCGCCCGTCGGCTCGCTGACCGACTGGAATCCGATCTTCGAAAGCCCGATTGCCTCGAACTCCCTCTGTGAGAAGACGAACGGCGATACCGACAAGGTGTGCATCCACGGGTTCGTGGACATCACGGCGGGCGGCAACTACACGTGGACGTTCCGACTCGACGGCGGGACGCTGTTCACCGACACCGCGGAATGGCATCTCGGCGCCCAGTTCGCGAACGGCCATTACCGCGCTACGGGAAAGATCATCTCGGCAGAGGGCGGCTCACCGCCCGTGCCCGAGCCCACGGCCGCGGTGCTCTTCGGACTGGGTGCGATCTTGGTGACACGGAGCATGCGGCGCCGCTAACCGTTTCGATCGACACATTGCGAAGGGGCTGGTCTCCAGAAGGAGTCCAGCCCCTTCAGCTTTTGGTTGTATCCGATAGATCGTTCTCGACGCGCCGGTTGGTCGAGCACCGAAGATGCTGCCCGCGTTGCTTTCGTCCGCCCTGTTGCCCCAATTCGCGCTGCGTTTCCCTATGATCGACGACATTCCCTGACCATCTCGGGTCGCATTTGATTGCCGGCAGACTCCTCGCGCTTGGAACACTGATCTTCGTCGGCGAGGTCATGTTCGGCCTGCCCTTTCATATCCCGAGATACTTCCGAGCGACCATCCTCGAAGTGTTCGGGCTGTCGAACGCCCAGCTCGGCGACCTGTTCGCCGTCTACGGCGTCACCGCGACGCTGGCCTATTTCCCCGGTGGCCCGCTGGCCGACCGATTCCCCGCGCGAAAGCTGATGGCGATGTCCCTGTTCGCCACCGGGATCGGCGGGCTCTACCTGTCCACGATCCCCGGACCGCTCGGAATGGCGGTCCTGTACGGCTACTGGGGGCTGACCACGATCCTGCTGTTCTGGGCTGCGTTGATCCGCGCGACCCGCACGTGGGGAGGCGACTCCGAGCAGGGGCGCGCGTTCGGCATTCTCGACGGCGGCCGCGGCCTCGTTGCAGCCGGTCTCGCAAGCCTTGCTGTGATCGCGTTCGGTTGGCTCCTCCCCGCGGAAGCGGACGCCGTGACCGCCGCCGAGCGAGTGGCCGCGCTGAAAGCGGTGATTCATTTCTATACCGCAGCAACCCTCATCGCCGGACTTCTGTGCTGGATCTCGATACCGGATCAAGACGCTCGACGAGGACCCTATCGGACCAGACCGCTGAGTGGGATCGCAGAGGTCCTGCGCGCGCCCCGAGTCTGGGCCCAGGCGATGCTCGTGGTCTGCGCGTACTGCGGCTACAAGGGGCTCGACAACTATTCACTCTACGCTGTTCAGGTTCTCGGCATGAGCGAACTCGACGCAGCGCGCTTCACCGCCGCAACCGCTTATATCCGGCCCGTCGCGGCAATCGCGGCGGGATTGCTGGCGGACCGCTTCACGGCGCGCAGGGTGATCGCGGGACTTTTCATCGCAATGATGATCAGCTATGGCGCGCTGTCGAGAATCGCGCCGTCCCCCGTTTTCGCGAACATCCTGTACGCGAACATCTTCGTCAGCTGCTTCGGTGTATTTGGCCTGCGCGGCGTCTATTTCGCTTTGCTCGAGGAGACCCGAATTCCCAGCGATCGCACCGGCACGGCGGTCGGCCTGATCTCGGTCGTGGGCTACACGCCCGAAATCTTCTTCGGGCCGATTTCCGGCCGCATCCTCGACCACTCTCCTGGCGTCGCTGGCCACCTGAACTACTTCCTGTTGCTCAGCGGAATTTCGGCCGTCGGCTTGGTGATCGTCCTGATCTTGATGTCGCTGCTGAAGAACACTTCCACGCCGGCGGGCCCATGAATCACGCCACACCGTGCCTCGAAGGGAAAGCCTGAATCGAAATTTCAACCTGACGTGGTGTCTCTCCGAAAAGGTCTTTCTAGAAGGTCGAGCGTTCAGTTACCCTGCGGAATCGTGGTATATTCCGAATTGCCAGCGAGTCGATTTTGATCCCCAAAGCGAAGGATTGGCGACCGATGAGCGGCCACCCCGAACAATCGAGATCAGAATCTACCCATCCGATTCCTGAGGTCAGCGACGCTCGGCAAGAGCGGATGTCGGTCGA
>Ga0326597_10013167_pt1 | contig 10879 bp, 8 predicted proteins | sample RVTome_12_FD_203789 | JGI IMG/M metagenome (GOLD analysis project Ga0326597, IMG submission 203789) | Soil microbial communities from uranium-contaminated site in the Upper Colorado River Basin, Wyoming, United States - RVT100D185 | ecosystem: Environmental > Terrestrial > Soil > Contaminated >... | reverse complement strand
CGCGCGTATCCGTAGCCGGGGAGATCCACGAGGTAGAAGGGCGGCGTCCGTCCCCGTCTGACCCGGTAAACGTTCGCCAGCCTGGTCTTGCCCGGTGCCGCGCTCGTGCGCGCCATGCGCTGGCGCAACGCGGCGTTGATCAGGCTCGACTTGCCGACATTCGAGCGCCCGACGAGCGCGACCTCGCTCAGCCTGTCGCGCGGGAAGTCTTCGAGCCGCGCGGCGCTCCTCACGAACTCGGCGCTGATGTTCACCTGCTTAGGGTCAGGTGGGTCGGGTAGGGCCTACCCGCCCTGCCCGCCCGTTAATGTGTGATGGTGTCGTCGGCGAGCGGGCCTTCGCCCTGCACCGCCTGGGCTTCTCCCGGCAGGCGCCCGACCAGTGGCTCGGTGAGCGCGATCTTCAGGACTTCGTCCATGGTCTGGACCATGAACACGTTGAGCGTATCGAGCACGTTCTTCGGGATGTCCGCGAGGTCCTTCTCGTTGTCCTTCGGCAGAATGATGTTCTTGATGCCGGCCCGGTGGGCGCCGAGCACCTTCTCCTTCACGCCGCCGATCGGCAGGACCTTGCCGCGCAGCGTGATCTCGCCGGTCATCGCCACGTCCCTGCGCACCGGGATCCGGGTGAGCGCCGAGACGAGCGCCGTCGCGAGCGTGATGCCGGCTGACGGCCCGTCCTTGGGGATCGCGCCCTCGGGCACGTGCACGTGGACGTCCGCCTTCCGGTTGAAGTCCTTGGGAATCCCGAACTCCTCGGCCTTCGTGCGCACGTAGCTCATCGCGGCCTGCGCCGACTCCTGCATCACGTCGCCGAGCTTGCCGGTGAGCGTGAGGTGGCCCTTGCCGGGCATGAGCGTCGCTTCCGTCACGAGAATCTCGCCGCCGACCTCGGTCCACGCCAGGCCCGTCGCGATGCCGATCTCGTTCGACTCCTCGGCGAGGGTCGTCCGGTAGCGCGGCACGCCGAGGTACTCGGTGACTCTCGCGGCCGTCACCTCCTCGCGGAAGCCCTTGCCCTCGGACACGACCTTGCGGGCCACCTTCCGGCAGATCGAGGAGATCTCCCGCTCGAGGTTCCGCACGCCGGCCTCGCGCGTGTACCGCTGGATGATCGCCTGGAACGCCTCATCGTCGAACGAGATGTTGTCGGTGGTCAGGCCGACGCCCTCGATGGCCTTGGGCATGAGGAACCGCCGCGCGATCTCCACCTTCTCGATCTCGGTGTAGCCGGCGAGCTGCAGGACCTCCATGCGGTCGCGCAGCGCCTGCGGCACCGTGTGCAGGACGTTCGCCGTGCAGATGAACATCACGTGCGACAGGTCGTATTCGACGTCGAGGTAGTGATCGAGGAAGGTGTTGTTCTGCTCCGGATCGAGCACTTCGAGCAGGGCCGCCGAGGGATCCCCGCGGAAGTCCATCGACATCTTGTCGACCTCGTCGAGCAGGAACACCGGGTTCATCGTGCCGGCCTTCTTCATCATCTGGATGATCTGGCCGGGGAACGCGCCGATGTAGGTGCGGCGGTGGCCGCGGACCTCGGCCTCGTCGCGGACGCCGCCGAGCGACAGGCGCACGAACTTGCGGTTCATCGCTCGGGCGATGGACTTGGCGAGCGAGGTCTTGCCGACGCCGGGAGGCCCCGAGAAGGTGAGGATCGTCGCCTTCGGCTTCTTGACGAGCGCGCGCACGGCCAGGAACTCGAGGATGCGCTCCTTGATCTTCTCGAGGCCGTAGTGATCTTCGTTCAGGATCTCCTCGGCGCGCTTGAGGTCGCGGCTCTCGCGCGTCTTCTTGAACCAGGGCACCGCGATCAGCCAGTCGAGGTAGTTCCGCGACACCGTGGCCTCGGCCGACATCGGCGGCATGGCCTCGAGGCGCTTCAGCTCCTGAAGCGCCTTCTCCTCGGTGTCCTTGGGCATCCGGGCCTGTTCGATCTTCTTCTTCAGGTCGTCGACCTCGTTGCCCTTCTCGTCCTTGCGGCCCAGTTCCTTCTGGATCGCCTTCATCTTCTCGTTGAGGTAGTACTCCTTCTGCGCCTTCTCCATCTGCTTCTTGACGCGCGACTGGATGCGGCGGTCGACCTGGAGCTTGTCCACCTCGATCTCGAGGATGCCGGCGATGCGGTTCAGGCGCTCGAGCGGCGACACGATCTCGAGCAGGTTCTGCTTCTCGTCCACGCCGACCACCAGGTGCGCCGAGATCGTGTCGGCGAGCTTGCTCGGGTCGTCCACGCGGACGGCGGCGATCATGGCGTCGTAGTGCAGGTTGTTCGACAGCTTCACGTACTGCTCGAAGAGCGACACCACGCGGCTCATCGTGCTCTCGGCGTCGTCGCCGGCGTCGCGCTGCTTCGGCAGCACCTTCACCACCACGCGGTAGAAGCCCTTGTCTTCCTTCCATTCGATCGCGCGGGCGCGATCGACGCCCTCGACGAGGACCTTGATGTTGCCGTCGGGGAGCTTGAGGCTCTGCACGACGTTGGCCACGCAGCCCATCGTGTAGATGTCGGCCGGCTGCGGGTCGTCGACCGACGCATCGTGCTGCGCCGCGAGGAAGATCCGCTTGTCCTTGAGCAGCGCGTGCTCGAGCGCCCGGGTCGAGCTCGGCCGCCCGATGACGAACGGCATCATCATGTGCGGGAACACGACGACGTCGCGGAGCGGAACGATCGGCAGGGTCTCGTAGACTTCCATGGAATCCTTATATCAGGCTTCGGGCCCGTGTGGCTTTCGGGCCCGTGTAGCCGCCGGCCTTCAGGCCGGCGGGATTTCCGCGACCCTGAAAGGGTCGCGGCTACTAGCCCGCCTTCTCGATGAGCGCAATCGGCTTGTCCTTCGCCAGCACGGTCTCGCGCGTGATAGCGACCTCGCGGACCTTCTTCTGGTTCGGGACCTGGTACATCAGGTCGAGCATCAGGTCCTCGATGATCATCCGGAGGCCCCGGGCGCCAATCTTGCGCTCGAGCGCCAACTCGGCAATCGCCTCGAGGGCGTCGTCGGTGAAGCGCAGCTTCACGTTTTCGTACTCGAAGAGTTTGACGTACTGCCGCGTGATGGCGTTGCGTGGCTGGGTGAGGATCTGGATGAGCGCCGCCTTGTCGAGCTCGTGCAGCGTGCCGACGACCGGCAGCCGGCCGACGAACTCGGGGATGAGCCCGTAGCGGATGAGATCCTGCGGCTCGAGCTGCTCGAGCGTCGCCCCGATGTCGCGGCCGCGCAGCGACTTCACGTCCGACCGGAACCCGAGCGTCTTCTTCCCGACCCGGCGCTCGATGGCCTTGTCGAGGCCCACGAACGCGCCCCCGCAGATGAACAGGATGTTCGTCGTGTCGACCTGGAAGAACTCCTGGTGCGGGTGCTTCCGGCCCCCCTGGGGCGGCACGTTCGCGACCGTGCCCTCGAGGATCTTGAGCAGCGCCTGCTGAACGCCCTCGCCCGACACGTCGCGCGTGATGGACGGGTTCTCGTCCTTGCGGCAGATCTTGTCGACCTCGTCGATGTAGATGATCCCCTGCTGGCACTTCTCGATGTCGCCGCCGGCCGCCTGCAGGAGCTTGAGGATGATGTTCTCGACGTCCTCGCCGACGTACCCGGCCTCGGTCAGCGTCGTCGCGTCGACGATGGTGAAGGGGACCGAGAGGAGCTTGGCGAGCGTCTGGGCGAGGAGCGTCTTCCCCGTGCCCGTCGGCCCGATGAGCAGGATGTTCGACTTCGTCAACTCGATGTCGTTCCGGCTCTTCGGCTGCTTCTGGATCTCGATCCGCTTGTAGTGGTTGTAGACCGCGACCGCGAGCTTCTTCTTGGTCCGATCCTGGCCGATGACGTATTCGTCGAGGAACTTCTTGATTTCCTGGGGCGTCGGCAGCGACGAGCGGACGCCCCGGTTCTCGAACCGGTTGTCGTCCGCGATGATGTCGTTGCAGACCTCGACGCACTCGTCGCAGATGAAGACGGTGGGGCCGGCAATGAGCTTCCGGACGTCGTTCTGATCCTTGTTGCAGAACGAGCAGCGCAGGACTTCGGCGTCGCCGGTCTTCTTCACCATCGGGGCACGTCCCGCGGGGCCGTCAGGCACCGGTCTCAGGCCCGCTTGCGGATGACATCGTCAATGATACCGTATTCCCTGCCCTGGTCGGCCGTCATGATGTAGTCGCGTTCCGTATCGTCCTGGATACGGCGCTCGGACTGCCCGGTGTGGTGGACCAGGATGGCATTGATCCGCTCCCGCATCCGGAGGATCTCGCGGGCCGCAATGTCAATATCGGTCGCTTGGCCCCCGAGTCCAGACATCAGCGGCTGGTGGATGACAATTCGTGCATTCGGCAGCGAAAACCGCTTGCCCTTCGCGCCCGCCGCGAGCAGGACCGCCGCCATCGACGCCGCCTGGCCGATGCAGTAGGTCTGCACGTCCGGCTTGATGAACTGCATCGTGTCGTAGATCGCCAGGCCCGCCGTAATCGAGCCCCCCGGGCTGTTGATGTACAGGAGGATGTCCCGGTCCGGGTCCTCGGCCTCGAGGAAGAGCATCTGCGCGATGGCGAGGTTCGCGATCTGGTCGTCGATCGGGGTCCCGACGAAGATGATGCTGTCCTTGAGCAGCCGCGAGAAGATGTCGTACGCACGCTCGCCGCGGTTGGTCTGCTCGACCACCATCGGGACGAGCTGCATCCGCGGATCGGGAAGCTGATGACGCATGCCTTTAATATCGGTGGATGGCGCCTGCGCGTGAAGCTGTGGGCTGGAGGGGCGTGTTAGTCACCGGCGATTGTAGCACGCGAGAGGACGAGGTCAATCGTCTTCTCCCGCCGCAACCCCGCCGCGACGCGCGAGAGGCCGCCCTCCTTCTCGAGCGCCGCCCGCACGACGGCCGGCGTCCGTTCCGTGCGCTCCGCGTAGCGCCCGATCTCCCGCTCGAGCTCGGCCTCGGTCACCTCGACCCGCTCGCGCCGCGCGCCTTCGTCGAGGACGAGCGCGCTCGCCACCGCCTCGGCCGCCACGTCCCGCTGGCTCTCACGGAAGGCCTGCCAGTCGATGCCGGCCTGCCGGGGATCGATGCCCTGGTCGACGAGCCGCCGCGCGAACTCCTCGATCCGCCGGTCGATCTCGCGATCGACGAGCGAGGCCGGCGCCTCGAAGGGCAGGCGCGCCGCCAGCTGCTTCATGAGATCGGCGCGTAGCTCGCGCTCGACGGTGTGCCTCGCCTCGTGCGCGAGGTCGTCGCGGACGCGGGCGCGCAGGGCGTCGAGCGACTCGAACTCGCCCAGGTCCTTCGCGAACGCGTCGTCCAGGTCGGGCTTGACCCGCCGGGCGATGGCCTTCACGCGCGCCGTGTAGGTGACGTCGGTGCCGGCGAGCTCCGCGCTCGGGTACTCGGCGGGGAAGTGGATCGCGAAGGTCTTCGTCGCACCGGTCTCGAGACCCAGGAGGTGCTCGTCGAACCCCGGCGGGTTGACCGCGGATCCCAGCTCGACCCGCACGTCGGCGTGCGTCTCGGTCCGGCCGGACGCCTCGCGGCGATCGAGATCGAGCGTGGCGAGGTCGCCGGACGCGATGCCGCGATCCTCGACGGGCTCCAAACGCGCCGCCCTCGTCCGCAGCCGCTCGAGGGCGTCCGCGACGGCCGTATCCTCGACGCGGGCGGACCCGCGCCGGAGCGACAGCGTGCTCCAGTCGCCGGGGTCGAATGGCGGCACGGTGTCGAAGGAGGCGGTGAAGATGAGCGCCTGGCCCTCATCGACCGACACGTCGCGGACGTCGGGCGTGTCGACGGCCTCGACGCCGTGCTCGCGCAGCGCGCGCTCCACGGCGCGCGGAATCAGATCGTGCGCGACGTCGTGGAGGATCTGGTCCTTGAACCGGGTACGGACGACGCGCGCCGGCGCCTTGCCGGGGCGAAAGCCCGGGATCCGGGCCTTCTTCGAGAGGTCCCGGGCCAGCCGTTCGATCTCGGCGTCCACCACGTCGCTCGGGATCTCGACGCGCAGGTTCTTCCGGGTCTCATTGACGTCCACGAGGTCGGTTTTCATCGGTCTACAGGCTGCGGGCTTCGGGGTTTGGTGCGAAAGGGGGGAGTCGAACCCCCAAGGCCTTGCGGCCACCGGGTCCTAAGCCCGGCGCGTCTGCCAGTTCCGCCACTTTCGCAGGACCGGTTCGTGACTATGCTACCATCCGCGCCCACATGGCCGCCGGTCCACGCCGCGACGAACCCCGCGACGGCCCTTCGCGCACCGATTTCTACCACGGCCTCTTTACGTGCCCCGAGTGCCGCGAGCTCGTCTGGCTCTCGGGACTCTGAGCGCACACGTTCTTCGTTCGACGTGCTCCGTTCTGAACCGTGCGACGTCTTCTTGTCATCGGGCTCGCGGCCGCTCTCGCCGCCATGCCCCTGCCTCCCGAGGCGATCGAACGTCTCTACTCGACCTCTGCGTACGCGCAGCTCCAGCGCGGCCTGACCGGGGCGTCGAACGCCGTCCCGTTCGCGCTGTTCGACGTCGCGTGCGTGGCCGTCGTGCTCGGGTGGATCGCTGCCACGGCACGGGACCTCCTCCGGCGGCGCACGCACGGCGGGATCGCGCTCCTCGGCCGGCTGGTCCTGCGAACGCTCGTCGTCGCGGCCGGCGTCTATCTCGCGTTCCTCGTCCTGTGGGGCCTCAACTACCGCCGCGTGCCACTCGCGACCAAGCTGGAGCTCGACCCGGCCTCGGTCTCCGGCGAGGCCGTCCGCCAACTGGCCGAGGACGCCGTGGCCGCGCTGAACGCGCTGTACGACGAGGCGGTGTCCGATCGCACGCCGCCCGTCTCGCCGATCGATCCGCGCCTCGCGCGTGCATTTCTCGGTGCGCAGGAGGCGCTCGGCGTCCCGCGTCCTGCCCGGCCCGCGCGCCCGAAGCACACGCTGCTCGATCCGTACTTCCGGGCGGGCGCGGTTCAGGGCATGACCGCGCCGTTCTTCCTCGAGACGCTCGTGCCCTCCGATCTCCTGCCCGTCGAACGCCCGGCCGTCATCGCGCACGAATGGAGTCACCTCGCCGGTTTCGCCGACGAGGCCGAGGCGGGCTTCGTCGCGTGGCTCACCTGCCTCCGCGCTCCGCCGGGCGCGCGCTACAGCGGCTGGCTCTCGCTCTACGTCGAGGCGAGCAACGCCCTGCCGGCCGCCGACCGTGACGCGGTGAGGGCCCGCCTGGGTCCGGGCCCGCGCGACGACCTCCGGGCGATCGCCGAGCGGTGGCGACGGAACGTCCGCCCCGCCGTCTCGTCGGCGGGCTGGCGGATGTACGACCGGTACCTGAGGGCCAACCGCGTCGAAGCCGGCGCGGCGAGCTACGGCCACGTCCTGCGGCTGGTCGTCGGGACGGAACTGGGCAGAGAGGCCAGGAAGGGCGGGTAGGTCTGGTAGGGCAGGTAGGTCTGGTAGGTCTGGTAGGTCTGGTAGGGCGGGTGGGTCGGGTGGGCCGGGTAGGGCGGGTGTCTGTCTGTAGCCGCCGGCCTTTCAGGCCGGCGGACCACGCCGCGACCCTGAAAGGGTCGCGGCTACAGCGGGACCGGCGTCGCCGCCATGATGGGGCCGCCGCGCTCGTCGTCCTTGTAGTACACGCGCTCGAGGAAGAGGCCCGATGGCGGCGCCGTCAGCCTGGCGGGCAGGTCCGACCTCGACGTGAGCAGCCGCGCGGCGTCCGTCGTCTCGAGGTCGCCGCGGCCGATGCCGGCGAGGACGCCAGCCATGCGGCGCACCATCTTCCAGAGGAAGTGCGACCCCTCCACCGACACGAGCAGGAGCGCGCCGTCTGCGACCACCTCCACGCGATCCACGAGCACCAGCGTCGACGTCGGGGCGTCTTCGTCCTTGGCCGCAAAGGCCTCGAAGTCGCGCATGCCGACAAAGGCCTGGGCCGCCTCCCGCATGCGTGCCGTGTCCAGGCGGTCCTTGATCCACCAGACGAACGGCTTCGCGAACGCGGTCCGACGCGTGGCGATCTGGTACAGATAGCGCCGTGCCACGGCGTCGTGCCGCGCGTGGAAGCGGTGCGGGACGATCGAGGCCAGGAGCACATTGATGTCGGCGGGCAGCTCGTCGTTCAGGCGCTGACGGAGGAGGACGGGCGAGAGCGTCGTGCTGACATCGAGGTGCGCGACCTGGGCCAGTGCGTGCACGCCGGCGTCGGTGCGGCCCGATCCGCCGAGCTCGAAGTCCGTGCGCCCGGTCACCGTGCGGACCGCGCGGTCGATCTCGCCCTGTACGGTTCTGGCATTCTTCTGGATTTGCCAGCCGCTGTAGCGCGTGCCGGCATACTCGACGGTCAGCTTGAAGCGGGGCACGGAGGGATCTTAGGTCGGTAGGGCGGGTCGGCCATGTAGGCGCGGGCCTTTCAGGCCCGCGTGGGGCGGGTAGGTCAGGTAGGCCGGGTAGGGCGGGTGGGGCTGGTCAGCAAGGGCAAGGGCCGGTGTAGCCGCGGGCCTTTCAGGCCCGCGGGTGGGACTCGCTTCTTTTCTGTGATGATGGTGTCGCGGCTGCGCTCGTGCGCGTCGATCTGATGAGTCCTGACAATGGGGCCGCAACGCGGCGCACGTCTACGTCGAGAGACTGGGACGTCTGCTCGTCCAGATACCCGAGGCGTCGCGCGACATGGAGGCAATAGCCCACTTCGGCCAGCGACGCTTCTGCGATGTGCAGAAATTGCAGTCGCTCACGACGGTGCCGGCGCGCAGATCCTTCCACGATGTTCGCAGGGACCGAATAGGCGGCGCGCCGCAACTGGCTGCCGAGCTCGTATCGTTCGATCGCCGGAAAAGCGCGCACGCTCAACTGATGCAGCCTGATGAACAGATCGTCGGCCCGCTGCCAGGCGACAAGAGAATGGTGAGGCAAGCCCGACACGGGGCGTGGAAGATCAACACTCGTGCCGAATACCCCACCAGACCCACCCGCCCTACCTGACCGACCCGACCGACCCGGCCGACTCGCCCCACCCGACCTACCCGATCTACCCGCCCTGCCCGCCCCACGCGGGCCTGAAAGGCCCGCGCCTACACCAGACTGAAAGGCCCGCGCCTACACCAGACCCACCCGCCCCACCAGACCCACCCGCCCCACCTGGCCGACCCGCCCCACCAGACCCACCCGCCCCACCCGACCGACCCGGCCGAGTGAATGATAGAGTGCTGCGAGCAGGAGGGCTCGAGCGCGATGGGGAAGGACGTGGGTTCAGCGGGGGCTACGCACGTGGCGCTGCTCGGATTCGGCACCGTCGGCCAGGCGGTGACGCGGATCCTCTGCAGCGGCGAGTTGCCGGAGGTCCGGCTGACGCACATCTTCAACCGCAACGTCTCGGCAAAGCGGGCCGACTGGGTGCCGCCGTCGGTCACGTGGACCGAGTCGGTCGACGACATCCTGTACTCCGACGTCGACGTCATCGTCGAAGTCGCAGGCGGCCTGCACCCGGCCTACGAGTGGGTCAAGGGCGCGCTGCTCGCCGGGAAGTCCGTCGTCACCGCCAACAAGCAGCTCATCGCGCACCACGGCACCGAGCTCCTGGACCTCGCGCGGTCGAAGGGCTGCGACGTGCGGTTCGAGGCCTCCGTGGCCGGAGGCATCCCGATCCTACGTGCCCTGCAGGAAGGCCTCGCCGGCGATCGACTCGTCGAAGTGAGGGGCATCCTGAACGGCACCTGCGCGTACATCCTGAGCCGCATGCAGGCCGATCGCATCTCCTTTGCCGACGCGCTCGCCGAAGCGCAGGCGGCCGGGTACGCGGAAGCCGATCCCAGCGAGGACGTGGACGGCGCCGATGCCGCGGCCAAGCTCGCGATCATCGCGGCCGTCGGGTTGCGGCGCCCCGTGCGCGTCGGCGACATCGCAACCCGATCCATCCGGCCGATCGAGGCCGTGGACTTCGAGTACGCGCGCGAGCTGGGATGCACGATCCGCCAGATCGCGCGCGCGGCCGCCGAGGACACGGGCAAGGTGTTCGCCGCGGTCCGGCCCGCGCTCGTGCCCTTGTCGTCGCTCTTCGGCCGCGTCGAGGGCAGCCAGAACCTCATCACCGTGCGCGGCGTGTTCGGGGGCGAGACCTCGTTTCTCGGGTCCGGCGCCGGCGGATCGCCGACGGCGGTCGCCGTCGTGTCCGACGTCCTGTCAATCAGCCGGTCGCGGCGGCGCGGCGGAAGCGAGGCCCCGGCGGCGGTCGCCGAGACGAGAATCTGCGAGGTCAGCGGCGATTTCGTGGCGCCGCACTACGTGCGGTTCACGGTCAACGACCGGCCGGGCATCCTCACGCAGGTGTCGGCGGCCTACGCGCGGTACGGCATCAACATCGAAGGCGTCCTGCAGCTCCCGCGGTTCCGGAAGGATCGGTTGCCGTTTGTCACGACGCTCGAGGAGTGCCCCGAGTCGGTGCTCGATCTGGCCTTGGCCGAGATCGCGCAGGGCGACTACCACGTCCAGCCGCCGCTCGCGCTGCCCATCTTCTCGTAGGGCGTCGACCCACCCGACCCACCCGGCCTACCCGACCCACCCGCCTTTGGGGGGGTCGCCGTTCTGATACAACGCTTTAGATTGGCCCCTCGTAACTACCTTAATTGTCTTTTTGTGTCGTGTATTGTCATGACAAAAAGGTCAGTTTAGTTGACTATTGAGCAGTCCATGAAGTAGTTTGGCATTGGCTCTTCTCCCCTGAAGCGCTACCGTTCTCGTCCGTTCGAGCCGAGAACGAAGGGTGGCGATCGGTCCTCCCGGCGGTATCATTTTCGCCCCCGCCCGACGTTCAGGGCTGTAAGTCAGAGGGCGAAGCTGTCTCCGTATCCTCCCGCCCGCTACCGTATGAACCACCTGAGGTACATGACCATCGCGCTGGCGGTCTGGACACTTGCCGGCTGCGGTGC
>Ga0326597_10013166_pt1 | contig 10879 bp, 11 predicted proteins | sample RVTome_12_FD_203789 | JGI IMG/M metagenome (GOLD analysis project Ga0326597, IMG submission 203789) | Soil microbial communities from uranium-contaminated site in the Upper Colorado River Basin, Wyoming, United States - RVT100D185 | ecosystem: Environmental > Terrestrial > Soil > Contaminated >... | reverse complement strand
CGACGTTCCCGCGGAGGGCATCGTCTTCATCGACGTCGACAAGGAGACGGGCCTGCTCGCGACGCCCTCCTGCCCGAAGGTCATCGCCGAAGCCTTCATCCCCGGCACCGAGCCCCAGGAGCGCTGCGCGGCGCACTGAGGGCGCACCGAGGGGTCAGGCCTTGAATTGACCCTCGAGAAGCTCGTCTACCTCGACGGGCACCAAGGAGTGCCCGCCGCTCGATAGCTCGAGCCTCGCGCTCGACGAGCGGCCACGCTCTCCTACCTGCTCCCCGACGGTCGCGACGGACCCGACAACCCGCCGTCCGGCGGGAAGCACGAACCGCCGCTCGGCGGGTTGTGTCGACCGGACAGAGCGCCGACCTTTGCATGAATGGGTACGTCGTCCGTGTGGTTCTATCAACGAAGAAGAAGAGAGGGGTGCCGCGTGGAGCAGAATCCGATGCCGCTGAACTTCGTCAATCGCCGTGAGTTCACCCAGAGGAGCGCACTGGCGCTCCTTTCCGGTGTGGCGATCACCCTGAGCGGCTGCGGAGGGGAAGACGCGGCCGCAGGGCCGACCCCTCCCGCGGCCGATCGCACAGCCGCCATCTCCAGCAACCACGGCCACGCCGCGGTGGTCACCGGCGCCGAGCTGATCGCGGGCCGGGATCTGATTCTGGACATCCGCGGCGCGTCCAACCACCCCCACACGGTATCGCTGACCACGTCCGATCTGGAGGCGATCGCCGCGGGACGCCAGGTGGTGCGAAGCTCGTCGACCGATCAGGCCCACGGGCACACGGTGACCTTCAACTGAAGGCGTTGCCGGAACGATGGCGAGCTCATCGTCGCGTCCATCCGCTGGCTGAGGAGGTCGTGATCTGCAGAACTGGGGGCGAACAAGTGGAGGCAGGAGAACCATGAGCGTCGACATCGCCGTGCTCGACACGGACCTGAACACGCTGATTCTGTCGGGGAGGGCTCTCGAGGGTCTCGACAAACACTACGCCGAGGACGCCGTGATGCAGGAGAACCTGGACCCTCCCACCGTAGGCAAGGAGGCCAACCGCAGGCGCGAGACCGCCTTCATCGAGTCGGTGGCGCGCGTCCGCGAGGTCACCCTGCACAGCTCCGCGACCAACGGGAGCGTCTCCTTCTCGGAGTGGACCCTCGACCTCGACCTGAAGGACGGCTCTCGGTTGAAGCTGCGGCAGGTCGCCACCAGGCGCTGGCGGGACGGCCGCATCATCCACGAGCGCTTCTACTACAAGGCCTGAAGCAAGGAAGAACGATTGGACGGGTACGCTCCCAGCTGCTCGGGGCGACACGGAGGCTGGCGGGCGCCTCTACCTTGCAGCGCAAGGTCCGCGCGTCTGGGTCCTCGACAACCGGCGCCCGCGCTCCCCCCGGACCAGGATCCGCGGGGTGGTGCCCTCCGACAACCCGCCATCCGGCGGGCCCGGAAGCTCTCTCGCCCCTCCAAGTCGACCGCCGTGGATGCCAGCGCGTTGCGGTCTATCAAATGACCGCCTCACCGCCATCGACGACCAACTCACCCCCGGTCATCCAAGCGGACTCGTCGGAGGCGAGGAACACCGCAGCTCCAGCGAAGTCCTCCGGCCGTCCGGTCCGGCCCAGGGGGATGTCCTTGCCCCGCTCGTGCCACAGATCCGGCTTGTCGCGCCATTGGTTCGCGTTCGCCTTGGTGGCGGTCAGGCCCGGCGAGATGGTGTTCACCCGTATGTTGAACGGCGCCAACTCGTAGGCAGTGCTGCGCGTGAGCATCACCAGGCCGGCCTTGCTGCACTGGTAGTGGGCCATCGCGCTGATCGCCTTGCTTGCGCTGATGGAGCTGATGTTGACGATGCTCCCGCCCATGCCGGCCGCGCGCATGCGTGCGGCATAGGCTTGGGTGGCAAAGAATGGAAATCGGAGGTTCACGGCCATCAACCGCTCGTATTCCGCCACGCTGGTGTCGAGGAAGGCGCTGCGCGTGGCGGTCGCCGCATTGTTGACGAGGATGTCGGCGACACCCAGCGCCGCGGTGCTGCGCTCCACCAGCCGGCTCGCGCTGTCCGGCTCGGCGGCGTCGAGCAGCATGTAATCCGCCTGCACCCCGCAGCCCCGGAACACCGCGCGTGCCGCGTCTGCCGCTTCGGTGTCTGCACGTGCGGTGAAGAACAAGTCGGCGCCCTCCCGGGCGAAAGCCTCCGCGATGGCTCGGCCGATTCCGTTGGCCGCGCCGGTGATGACGGCGCGCCTTCCCTTCAGACGCCCCGCCGACATCCACCCCCTCCCCTAGCGGGCCGCCCCGGCCGCGGCCACCAGCGCCCGAGGGCCAGCGGGCGCCTGGCCTCGGCTCCAGCGGAGCAGCGCGACGCGCCCCGACACCCCCGCGACCCGATACAGCTCCTCGAGCATGCTCTTCACCGTGGACGGAGCCAGATGCATGCGAGTCGCGATCTCCTTGTTACTCAGCCCCTCCCCGAGGACCTCGAGCAGCTCGACCTGGCGGAGCGTCACGCGGCCGCGCGCGCCGGCCGAAGCCTGAGGACCCACCACGGCGAGGAACACCGGCGCACCCCCGCGCGGGGAGCAGGGGCTCACGTGGACCTGCAAGTCCAGCTCGGGAAGGGTCAGCTGGCCGGCGCCCGAGGGGGCGGCTCGGATCCACCGACCGACCTTCTCCTGGAACTCCGGAGACCGGGCCAACAGGCGCTCGCCCGCGGCGGAAACCCCGACGACGTGCCCGGCCCCCGAGAAGAGGAGGGCCGTGTCGCCACGGCTGGACAAGAGCTGCTCCAGGGCGTGAAGCGCCGGCGGCGCGTTCGCGACCAGCGCGGCAACACGAAGGGCAGCGGCGAGGGATGGTGCCAGGGCGCGGACACGTTCGCGCTCCTCGTCGCTGAAGCCCTCCTCCCCGAGCGGTACGAGAACGTTCGCACCGCCGACCGGCTCGCTGCCCAGGGCGGCGACCAGGAGGCCCCACTCCTGCACCTCGAGGGCCCGGAGAGCCGTACGCCGGTCGAGCAGCCGCCTCAGCTCCTCGGGCGTCATGAGACCGTCTCCGACAACCTCGGTCCAACACTTCGACTCGCGAGCGGCCCGCCGGATCACGGGCAGGAAGATCTCGCGAAACAGGCCACGGCAGGCGGGTGAGTCCGCCACCTCGGCGCCTCCCATAAAGTGCCTCGAGACCCGCAGTCGGCGCGCAGGGAAGCCCTCGAGCGTGTAGCTCTTGACGAGGAAGCGAGGCGCCGCCTGGGAGAGGGCCTGCCCGACTCGACCCACGATCTCGCTCTCGTTCGAGACGAGACGTGCGGCTTGAGTGATGCGTTCCACCTCGACCCCGGTCTCTTGCCGCCCTGCGGAGGCCTCGCTCGGCACCCGCATGCCTCCGGGTGGGACTGCTTCGCTAGCGACCGGTATCATGGTTCGACCTCGCTCCTGCCCCTATCCCTAACCGCTTATGCTACTATGTTCAGGTTAGCAATCCTAGCCCCCCCCGGGTAGAGGGGGCTTGGGGACAGGAGGGCCTCCAGAAGATGACGCGACATGGGGTCGGCTTCCAGCTCATCGCAGGCAACATGGCGGTCGACCTCGCCAACATGCTCGACCACCGTCCCAGCGGACGCCCCAAGGACCTTCTGCCTACTTATGTCGACCTCGCCACGTGGAGCGAACAGACCGGTGCAGTCTCGAGAGCGGTCGCGGCACGTCTGCGGCGCCAAGCGGCTCGCCGGCCCGCGGAGGCGCGCAGGGCTTTGGCCGCGGTGCGCAGCGTCCGCGAGGTGCTCTACGCGCTCTTCTCCGCCGCCGCGCGGGGCGAGGCCACGCCCGCCGACCCGCTCGCCGCGCTCAACGCACGACTCGGCCGGGCTTTGGCTCGGTCTCGCCTGGTGCCCGGGCGCCAGGGTCTCCAATGGGGCTGGAGCCGGGAACACTCGCTGGACGCGATGCTACCTCCGGTCCTACGTGCCGCTGCGGACCTGCTCATCGGCGCGCCGGCCGGCGCACTCCGGGAGTGCGCCTCGGAGAGATGCCGATGGCTGTTCGTAGACGAAAGTCCCAGCCGGCGGCGGCGGTGGTGCGACATGGCGGTCTGTGGTAATCGCGCCAAAGTCAAGCGGCACTACGCGCGAAGGTGGGCGAGGCGGGCCAACAGGGGGAGCGCGGAGCGGCGTGCGTCCTCCCGCGCTCGCCGCTAGAGAGCGCCAGGCTTCCTGCGTTCGGACGTGGGGCCGTGGCGGAAGGCTGGGCAAGGCTCAGAGCCCCTCCATGAAGACGCCATTCGACCTCACGGCCGAGAGCCGAAGTGATTTCAGCTCCCGGTACTCCTCCGAGTCGTACCAGCGGTGGGCATGCTCGAGGCTTGGGAACTCGAGCATCACAGGGTACGTGGGCCGCCACTGCCCCTCCACGACATCCGTCCCGCCGCCGAGGACGACGTAGCGGCCGCCATACCGCTGGACGGTCGGAAGGACGCGGCTCTTGTACTCCTCCAACTTCGCCCCGTCGGTCACCTCGAGGTTGTCGAAGAGGCAGTAGGCTGACATAGGGACTCCTTCCATCTGATCCGAGAGCCTGTTATTCCTCGCTCCCCGGCCGGCGCAGGCCGCACGGGCTCCACACCGTGTAGGGGGCAGTCGCGCGGAGGGACAGCGGGACCGCGACCATCGCGCACGCAGAAAAGCGTTGCCGCCTGGCGCTCGCCGCGTCGGTCAATCACGGCTGAGCCTGACATCGACCTCGCGCTCGACGTAACGCCATTCCACCGTGGCCCGCAGCAAGCCCACAAGCTCTTCGAAGGCGGTCGCGTCGGACGGGGAGTACTCGAACCAGGTGAGGAAGTCGAACGACTCGCCCAGGTCCCGGCAGTGGTAGAGCCGCCGCGCGACGGCCGGAAGGTAGCGCAGGCCAGTCGCGATGTGGCGAGAGCGCTCCTCGAGCGTGATCGTCCACGCCGCCGCCGACGACTTCGCGACACAGCCCGCAGGGAACGCTGGCCGTCGCCTCGGCTGTGGCGTGATCGGTGTGGTGGCGCCCTGAGGTGACGAGCGCCGGGGCTATGGGCGGCCACGGTAGCGCACGGCGTCTCCCCTCCGTCACGAAGATCCTCGCGACCCGCTACTTGAGCTCGACGATGAGCTCGTGCAGTTCGGTCGAGCCGACGTTGTCCCCGGCATGTGCGGTGGCGTTGCTGAAGGAGATCTGCCCTGCGGGCAGGTCCAGCTCCGTCACCCGACCCTCGGTCGAAGTCATGCGCATCCGTGCCGGGCTCAGGACGAGGACGAGGTAAGCGGGATGAGAGTGCATCGGCTCCTTTTCCCCGGGCCGGAGCCGAAGCTCGCGGACGCGGAGCCGATCGTTCTCAAACCGGACCACGCTCCTCATCGCGTCATTCCTCCCTCCGACCTTCAGGCCGTCCGCTCGGCGCGGAATGCGTCGACGATCGCCGCCGCGGCCATCTTGATGTCATTCTCGGCCGTCGACCAGTTGGACACCGAGATCCTCGCCGCCTCGCGGCCGGCCCAACGCGTGCCCCCGAGCCAGCATCTCCCCTCGCGCTGGATGCGTGCGATCGTGGCGCGCGTCAGAGCGTCCACGTCCCGCCCGTCAGGTGCGTCGAACCCCACCAGAACCTGGTTCAGCACCACGTCGTTGAGGATCCGGACGCCCGGTTCCGCGGCGAGGCCCTCGGCCATGAGCCGCGCGAGCTTGCAGCTCCGCTCCACGAGGCGCGCCAGCCCACGGCGCCCCAGGGTCCGGAGCGCCGCGTAGAGCGTGAATGCGCGCGCCCGGCGCGAGGCCTCGGGCGTCCAGTCGAGCCCGTCACGCTCCGCGCCCGAAGCCTGGACCAGGTAGGCCGCACGGGCGGTGAGGGCCGCGCGGTGGGATTCGGCGTCGGTTACGATCGCGATCCCGGAGTCGAACGGGACGTTCAGCCACTTGTGCGCGTCCGTGGCCCAGGAGTCGGCCATCGCGAGCCCCGCCACGTGGCGACGCAGCTCCGGGCTGGCGGCCGCCCACAGCCCGAAGGCGCCGTCCACGTGGACCCATGCGCCCCTGGCATGAGCCAGCTCCGCGATCTCGCCGATCGGGTCACAGGCACCCGTGTTCACATTGCCGGCCTGCACGCAGACGATAGTGGGCCGCCCGGAGGCCCGGAGAAGCGTGGCGAGAGCGTCCGGCCGCATCCGACCTTGGGCGTCGGCCGGAACCTCCTCGATCCGGCGCACACCGATCCCGAGCATGCGCAAGGCGGAGAGGATGGTGAAGTGGGCCTGGGCCCCCAAGATCACGCGAAGGTCGGGGGCTCCGATGAGCCCGTCCTGCTCCACGTCCCAGCCGAAGCGCTTCAAGACGGAATGCCGCGCCGCCGCGAGCCCCGTGAAGTTCGCCATCTGGCAGCCGGTCACCAGGCCGACGCTCGCGGTAGCCGGAAGGCCGAGGATGTCGAGCAGCCAAGCGGCAACGACCTCCTCGACCACCGCCGCCGCGGGGGATTGGGCGTAAAGGCATGCGTTCTGGTCCCAGGCCGACGTGAGCCAGTCCGCCGCGAGCGTCACGGGGAGGCTCCCGCCGATCACGAAGCCGTAGTAGTGAGGGCCCGCGCTGGCCACGAGTCCCGGCTCGACGTCGGAGGCGAGCTCGCGGATCACCTGGCTCGCCTCCACGCCCTCCTCGGGGAGAGGGCGCTCCACACGGCTCCGGAGCTGGTCCACGGGTGTCGTAACTCCTACGGGGCGCTGCGCCAAGCCGTCGAGATAGGTGGTCGCCAGCTCCAGCGCCTGCGTGAGAAGGGTATGGTGCGTCATCCAGACTCTCCCTCAGCGACCCAACACGGCGAATGCTCGCGCCGGGAATGTCCCGCAGCCTCGAACCTTGACGGGCACGGTGAAGAACAGAAAGCCCGTGGCCGGTAGCCGGTCGAGACCGGTGAGATGCTCCACGATGGGGATCCCGGCGGCGAGCAATGTCGTGTGGACGGGTCGTCGGCCGTTGGCCGTGTCGTCGATGTTCAGGGAGTCGATGCCGACGAGGGCTGCTCCGCAGCGGACCAAGTAGGTGGCCACGTCCTCGGTCAGGAACAGACGCATGTCCCGGACGACGTAGTCCGCCAGCTCGTCGTCCGAAATGCCCTCTCCCTGGATGTCGAGCCGGAAGCCCTCCCCTTTGACACCGCCGCCGTTCGCGAACTCGATCTCGAAGTCGAAGAGCACGCGGCGCTCCGAAGTCGTCGACTCTTTCGGCGGCATCACGATGTCCCTCCCGCATCGCGTCTCTGCCACGCTCAGAACCGCCGACGCACCAGGTACGACGCCTTGATGAAGAGCGTCTGGCGGTTCCTCCGGAGCGGCAGCGACGAGTCGGCGCCGGGAGACGTCATGTCCTCGTTCAGCCCGACGTAGACCGACGTGCCGGGGCTCGGACTCCACCCCAGCAGGAATTGGCCCCGGAGCCCCGCCGTCAGCGTGTCGTAGTCGAGTTGAAGGCGAGTGAAGGTCGCGGCGGAGAACTGCCAGTTGCCCGTGAGGCTGTAGATGTTCGAGTCGAACGCCACGCGGTCGGTATCCCAGCGGATCTGCCTGGTCTTCTTGTAGCCCAGGGAGATCCGAGCCCCACTCGTGGGCTGGTAGGTGAAACTCGCGGTGAGGTTCAGTTGGCTCGCTTGACCCGGGTCGCGGGGAGCGCGCGGATTCACGAGTGCTTTGGGGCTCACCCGCGGGTAGCGGGGCAGGGCCCCCAGGTCGAAGTCAAAGACCCCCGACGACCAGCCGATGTCGTCGAGGCCGAAGGAGTACTTCTTGCTGGGCGTCGTGCGGACGGACATGCCGATGGCCTGGTGGGGTGCTCGCCGGTAGGGGAGCCCGTCGAAGGCACCCCGCTGGGTTGCGGAGCGCTTGGGGCCGAACTCCTCCTCGAAGACCTTCTCGGTGCCGAAGAAGCCGAAGACCCGGAGCTGGGTCTGGCGCTTCAGGTTGAAGAGGGTCTGGAAGTGCGGCCCCACGTTCTGGAGCTGGCCCTTCCAGTTGAACCGAAAGAGCATCCGGCTCTGGGCGCTCCACGAAACGAGGCCCTCGCCCGGCTTCTTGTCCGACTCGTAGCGGCCGAGGAGCGTCCATGAGTTGGAGTCCAGGCGGCGGGCGAAGCCGATGTCCGTCCGGAAGTCCGCCGAGCGGCCCTCGCCGTTGAGGTTCACGTGGACGTGCCGGCTCTGGAACGTGTAGTTCAGGAAGTAGCCCAAGCCGTAACCCGTCCGGTAATCGCTTCGGTTCACCACGGGGTCGTAGAAGGCGCGTCTGGACTGGGTCCCGAGGGCCTGGAGAGTGAGGAGCTGCTGCTTGTCGATTCGGACGATGGCGTCCACCCCCGTCGTCTGGTTGTACTTCTCCACGAAGTTCGAAGTGGTGGCGACGAAGCCGACCTTCGAGTCTTTCCCCAGGTCCCTCTGGTAGCGCACCGCCCCCACGTAGGCGTTCTTGTCGAAGAACTTGTCGACCCGAGCCCGGTTCGCGGGGTTGGCCAACTCGTCCTTCGTGAAGTTCCCCGGGGCGTCGTCGGACGCGAACAGGACGCCGAAGCCGTGGGGGCCCGACTCGCCGGTGAGCTTCGTGGCGAAGGCCGGGTCCACGACGGCCCGGGTGTGGAGGGCGTTCAGGGGAGTCTGAAAGATCTCGCGCCCCTCGAGGAAGAAGGGGCGCTTCTCCGGGAAGAAGATGGGGAAGCGCTCGTTGGCCGTGACCACGATCTGGTCCGCCTCCACCTGGGCGAAATCCGGGTTGAGGGCGAGGTCGGCCGTGACCTTGGGGCTGAGGCCGACGCGGGCGGTCACTCCCGGGTCAGCGTCCACGGAATCGTGGACGAAACGAGGGGTCCTCCCCGCCGGGGCGAAAACCTCCTGGCGTCCCAGGTCCGAGGCGGTGAAGCTCGGGATCACCTCGATCGCGCGTCCCCTCGAGACGTCCTCGATCCCTGTGATGAGCCCCGCCTGGTTCAGGGTGCCGGAGCGGTCGCGGGAGATGGGCATCCACGAGTTCAGCTCGTCGTTGTAGCGCTTGATCCGGCGGAAGAAGTGCACCCCCCAAGACTTCCCCTTCCCCGCCTCGAAGCGGAGGGAGCGGAGGGGGATCGCGACCTCCACGACGTAGCCGTCGGGGGTCAGGGTCCCCTTGGACTCCATGACCACGTCGAAGCTGAAGTCCTCGGTGCTCCCCACCGTGAGGATCCCGTCGGGAGGGACGCCGACCACGGAGCCCTGGTTCAGGATCCCCCGTCCTTCGATGAAGATCCCGTCCTGCTGGACCCCGAGGGGGTTGAAGATGAGCTCGTACGCCTGTCGGCGATCGTTGAAGGTGTCGAGGTACATCCCGACGTAGTCATCGGCCACCACCGCGTCACGCTTGGCCACCGTGGCCCGTATCCCCCCGGGTTCGTCGAAGGCGCGGAAGGCGACGTAGAGGGCCTTTTCGTCGTAGGCCATCCGGACCTCGGTGGGACTCGACGGGTCGATGTTGTCGCCGGGGAGGACCTGGTGGAAGTCCTTGAAGACGGCCGCCGACTGCCACTCCGTCTCGCCGAGCCGCCCGTCTATGACCGGCGGCTCGCTGACCTTGGGTACGTGCACGGCTTCGGCGGGTCGGTCGAGGCGCGCGGCGGCCTTGGTTGCCGCGATTGGCGCTGCGGCTCCGTCCCCAGCCAGAGCGGGAACCGCCCAGACGGCCCAAACGCCTACGATCACCATGCTTGTGCTCCTAGACTTCGCACCCATCGCCGAGGACTCTCACAACAACTGCGACCGATTGCCCCACCATGGGCGAATCTCGGCATTCCCGGTTGCCGCCACAACCCGCCAAGTGGCGGGAAGTCTCAAGACACAAGCCTCGACGCTTCTTCAGCCTGCGGTCCGCTCGCGGTGCCGCCTCCGATCACGATGAGGTCGGCCCCCATTGGGAAGTCGGTCAAGCGAGGCAGTCGGCCAAGAACCTCACCAGCCGCCGCGCGATGCTGCCATCGGGGTCGAGGGTGGGGTTGAAGATCGCCAGATCGATGCCCCTGGCCCGGCCGGTGGCGAGCGCTGCCTGCACGATGGCGGTGAGTTGTGCCCAGGTGGACGGGGCGTCGATGATCGCGATGGATCTCACGCGATCACCGATGCTGTGATCGGGCATTCGTCCAGCGGGCAGCCGCCCTCGTCACACCATCGTCGAAGGCCATGCCGCGCCCGTCCCGGGAAAGCCGCCAGGGGGTTCCCGCCAGAGGCCCGCTCTGTGAAGGCGTCGCCGACGTAGTACCGGTAGCGCACCACGAGCGACAATCGGACCGCAGGATTGCCGCCACAACCCGCCAAGTGGCGGGCATGCCCAAGACGCCCGTTCGCTCCTGCAGCGTACCGTGCGGGTCGGGCGGGTGGCGGCGGTCTCCAACGACCGCCTTGAAACCGTGCGCCCCCCGATCTACACTCTTGCTTTCGCCGGGCGCTTAACTCAGCGGTAGAGTGCCACCTTCACACGGTGGAAGTCGTAGGTTCGAATCCTACAGCGCCCACCAGGACGAAAGAATCCCCCCAAGGTACCGGTGACCCCCACGGACGACGCCCCCCCGCGCCGCTCGTACAGGTACTACGAGTTCGTGATGGCGGCCTTCGTCACCGTACTGCTGTGCTCGGGCATCATCGGCGCTGCGAAGGTGGCGCAGATCGGCGGCTTCAAGTTCGGGGCGGGCGTCCTCTTCTTCCCGATCAGCTACATCTTCGGGGACGTCCTCACGGAGGTGTACGGCTACGCGCGAGCGCGACGGGTGGTGTGGTCGGGCTTCGCCGCCCTCATCTTCGCGTCCTTCATGAGCGCGGCCATCCTCGCCTTCCCGCCCGCCGAGGGCTGGCCCCACCAGGCCG
>Ga0326597_10013165_pt1 | contig 10879 bp, 14 predicted proteins | sample RVTome_12_FD_203789 | JGI IMG/M metagenome (GOLD analysis project Ga0326597, IMG submission 203789) | Soil microbial communities from uranium-contaminated site in the Upper Colorado River Basin, Wyoming, United States - RVT100D185 | ecosystem: Environmental > Terrestrial > Soil > Contaminated >... | reverse complement strand
ATTTGTGCGCTCGCCGCTGTGGCGCCGGCCATGACGGACAGCGTTTGAGAGCGGCTCGACCCAGGGTAAGTGTGGCAACTTTCGTATTATTTATCATATATAACATATAGTTATATTGTAGATGCGATGGAAACCGGCGTTCCGTGGGCGGACTTTTCCGGTCACGATGGGGCCCCGGGCGCGAGTCGCAACACTGCCGGGAGGGACGCGTGGCGGCATTACTGGAAGCGCCCGGAAAGTCTGCAACCGGTGGCAGCGGTCACTATCGGCCACTATGGAATATGCTCGGTATCACTGCGTACAGGAAGAACAGGAAGGGGTGCGCGCTCCTTGCGCGGGCCACGAGCTCGGCGTCGGCCTGCCGGTTTTCGGCCGAGAGGGAATGGATCAACCCGTCCACGCCGCCGCCGCGAATGGTCCTGGCAAAACCCGGCTGGTAAGTCGAAATCAGGCTGATGCCGGCGATCTTGATGTCGTAGACCTTCCACCCGGCCGTCGTCTTCTCCATTGCGTAGTCCAGCGTCGTGCGTTCGGCGCCGGGCTGCGTCAGGGTGGACTTGACCGTGACCTCGGTGGCATTGCGTGCCGCGCGCAGCGGTTTGTACTCGATCGCCTGGTCGCGATAGCTCGACAGCGCGGTGGAAAAGGTGCGCACCAGCAGCGTCCTGTACTCCGCGGTGAGCGCCTGCTTTTGCGCTTGTGTCGCCAGGCGCCAGTTGCGCGCCACGGCGATTCTCGTCATGCGGGGAAAGTCGAAGTGCGGCAGAATCCGCGTTTCGACCAGCTCGGCGACCTTCGCCGGGTTGCCTGCCTGGATGTCCCCGTCCTGCCGGATGAGGGCGATCACTTCCGAAGTGACCGCCTTCAGCAGCACGTCCGGCGCGGTGCCGGGTGCCGGCGTCACCGGCGGATACGCCGGGACCGGTTGCGTTGCGTACGACGGGCTTGACCACCCGGCCAGGACGGCGAGCGCTGCGAGACTCGTGAATAGCAAACTGCGCATCGAAGGCGACCTCATTCAGCCCTACGGCGGGACGGGGGAACGACAGCCCCCGCCGGACGTGATCAATCGTTGCTTCGATTATCGTCATCCGCGCGCACCACACTGTGCGCTGGCGTACAGAGCACGCCGCGGCAGCTGGGATATACGAAAGTGATATGGACACCAGGCAAGTTGACGTTGCAGTCATCGGCGCCGGCACGGCAGGCCTTGCCGCGTACCGCGCCGCCAGGGCGGCAGGGGCCAGCGCCGCGATTATCGAAGGCGGCGACGATGGCACCACCTGCGCGCGCGTGGGCTGCATGCCAAGCAAGCTCCTCATCGCCGCCGCCGGGGCCGCCCATGCCGTCGGCAAGGCGCCGGGTTTTGGCGTCCATGTCGATGGCGTTGTCCGCGTCGACGGCCGCGAGATCATGGATCGCGTCCGGCGCGAGCGCGACCGCTTTGTCGGTTTCGTGCTGCGCGACGTTCAGGACATTCCGGACGCGGACCGCATTCGCGGCCATGCCCGTTTCGTGGACAACCATACGATCGCGGTCGCTGACCATACGCGCATCGCGGCCAAAGGCATCGTCATCGCGACCGGCTCGCGGGCGACTTACCCGGACTCGTTCAAGGCCCTCGGTGAGCGCCTCATCATCAGCGACAATGTCTTCGACTGGCACGATCTGCCCAAGGCCGTGGCCGTCATGGGCCCGGGCATCGTTGGCCTCGAGCTGGGCCAGGCGCTGCATCGCCTGGGGGTTCGCGTTGCCGTGCTGGGACGCGGCGGCCGCGTCGGCCCCATCGGCGACCCGGAGATACTGGCTTACGCCATCGCGGCGTTCAACGAAGAATTCACGCTGGAGCCCGACGCGCACATGGCCGCCATGGAGCGTCAAGGCGACCGCGTCGCGATCCAGCGCGCGAAGCCCGATGGTTCCCAGGAGATCGAATTCTTCGACTGTGTCCTGGCTGCCACCGGCCGCTCGCCCAACGTGATGGGCATCGGCCTCGACCGGACCACGCTCAAGCTCGACGCCAAAGGCGTGCCCTCGTTCGATCCTGCGACCGCACGGACCGTGAGCCCGGACGGGGCCAGCCCGATTTTCATCGCGGGCGATGCCGGAAACTTTATCCCGCTACTCCATGAGGCGGCCGACGAGGGGCGCATTGCCGGCGCGAACGCCGCGCGTTTCGCGCGGGGCTTGCCGGTGAGTCCCGGCCTGCGCCGCGCGCCGATCGGCATCGTGTTCACCGATCCGCAAATCGGCATCGTGGGCGGCGGATTCCATGCCCTGAAACCCGGGACCTTCGCCACCGGGAAGGCCAGCTTCGAGGACCAGGGCCGCTCGCGCATCCTGCTCAGGAACAAGGGCTTGTTGAATGTCTACGGCGATCTCGCCACCGGGCGCTTTCTCGGCGCGGAAATGCTGGCCCCCGCCGCCGAGCACCTGGCGCACCTGCTGGCCTGGGCGCTGCAGGGCAGGATGACGGTCGCGCAGCTGCTCGAGATGCCGTACTACCATCCAGTCATCGAGGAAGGTTTGCGCACGGCATTGCGCGACCTGAGCACGAAACTGAGCGCCAGGCCGCGCGCTGCGCAGGCCAATGCCAGCAAGGCTGCCTGATTTGCCGGTACACGACTGATGGTCGCTGGATGGCCGGGGCCGTTCGACGACAGTCATCCGAGCCGGGCCGGGCCGGAGCATGCACTCCGGAAACACTCACTTCCTGAACGGAATGCTCAAGTAGAAGCCGAAGGCAGCGACCTCGTTGTAATGCCCGAACTTCGGAAAGTAAACGGCGTTCAGTTTGACGCGGCCGAAATCGTAGGTCACCAGCGGGATCATGCTGATAAAGGCTACGCCGTCGTTGTAAGTCCGGCTGTTGACGGCGGCGAGGGCGGCGCCAATCCTCCAGCGCTCGCCAAATTTGAACTGGTAGCCCAGCGCCGCGAACTTCGCCCAGTTTCGCCCCGAATCCTGGTACGCGCCCACTTCGGCAAAGGTAACGCCGCGCGCGTCATTCGCCAGCTCGTAATGAAGACCCAGCCCGGGATTGACTTCGTTGTCCAGGTTCAAACGGTGAACGGCCTTGCGATCGGGATGGTACGAAAGTCCGTACACATTGAGCTCGAGCGCATCGGGATTGAGTCAGTTATCGGCCGGCCGAACCTCGCGTGGAGAGCCCGCCGGGGAGGCTTCCGTCGCGCCGTCGGCCGCCGCTGCAGCAGTCGACACGCCGCAGGTCAGCGCCGCGGCGACAACGTGCAGCATCCAACGAGGGCAATCTCTCATCCGCGGCCCCGGCCTTGAAGGGGGACGCGAGTATGTTCTTTCGCTCCCTAAGCCACAACGAGTGATTTTGTCCGTACGCTGGCGTACGCAAGGCGGAAAGTCCTTCGCGGCCCTGTGCATCGGCGCACACGGACGGAACGCGACCAACGGGCTCAGGTGATCGAGGGCCGGGTGGTCGCGGCGCGCCCCGGAGCGGGCCCGTGTTTCTGTGCGCGAATGGCTGCCGGGCAAGGACCCGGCAGCTCAACCCGGACTCCTCGTCAACGCACGTGGCGCGAACCGCGTGTTCGTCGAACTGCGCCGTGCCGGTTCGATCGCGCGCTTCCCGTCGATCATCCGGGTGCTCTGTGTGCAACCGTACATACAGGCCATTCTCATCCCTGTAGGCTCGCCCACATCCCGCTTGTTGGTTTTTCCAGGCAGACCATAGACACATGAACCCAGCTCCTATTGCAAACGAACTGCTCGCGGCCCTGCCGCGCAAGGACTACCTGCGCCTGTTGCCCGGTCTCGTGAAGGTCCCGCTGACTTTCGGCGAGGTGCTCTGCGAGCCGGGCAAGCTGATCCGGCACGTCTACTTTCCCAATGACTCCATCGTGTCCCTGCTGACGATCGTGGACGATCACATGGCCCTGGAAGTGGGACTCGTCGGCCGCGAAGGGATGGTCGGTATTCCCCTGGCGCTGGGATACAACCATTCTGCCGTTCGCTCGCTGGTGCAGGGAAGCGGAGCGGCCCTGCGGATGAAAGCCGGGCGCTTCCAAAGGGAACTGCGCCAGAGTTTGCCATTGCAGCGAATAATGCACCGCTATACCCACGTGCTGATGGCCCAGATCACGCAGACCGCTGCCTGCAACCGGTTTCACCTGGTGGAGGCGCGCCTCGCGCGCTGGCTGCTGATGACGCGCGACCGCCTGCAATCCGACCAGTTTCGCCTGACCCAGGAGTTTCTCGCGCACATGCTGGGCGTGCGCCGGGTCGGCGTCACCAAGGCGGCCGGCGCCCTGCAAGAGCGCAAGCTGATCAACTACAGCCGGGGTGATATCAGCATCCTCGACGGGGACGGCCTGGAGGCGACCGCGTGCCAGTGTTACCAGATCGTCAAGAAACTGCAGGATCGATCACAAGGCAGCCCAGCGGACCGCGGGAGACCGCTGGCGGACCGCGAGAGACCGCTGGCGGACCGCGGGAGACCGCTGGCGGACCGCGGGAGACCGCTGCCCGCAACAATGGCTTGATGCAGGCCTATCGCAATCCAACCGGAACCGACTACACGGAGTAAACGTCATGGCTGTGAATCTGGACCCGAATAAGGCAAAGGCATCTGCACTGTCCACCCCGACCCGCGCCCCCGGCGCTGACGATTTTCCGGGCGACTTTGCGAGGGTGAAAGACTCGGTCATCCGGCCGGCGCTCGAGGGCATTGCGATCACGCTCCTGGAGCGCGGGGACGACATCAACATCTCCGAGGACGAGCACGGCAAGATCTCGATCCACATCGTGCCCGCGGGCGTCAACAAATCCATCCACCCGTATGACTGGTTCCCCACGCTTTCCTTCTTTGGCGCCCCGTTCACGAAAACCATCGGAATGCAGGGCCGCAACGCGAGGCGCAATTCAGAGGGCGGCTCCGGTCGGCGTGGCGAATTCAAGCTGTCGCAGGTCACCAAGGAGTTCGTGGAGAAAGAACTGATGAAGTTCATCGGTGAGATCGCGAATTGGTAAGTCTCGCGGCACTGGACGGGACGCTGGTATTTTCGGGACAAAAGGCCGGTCAGTGAAAATGATTAAGGACGAAGCGCGAGTGCCTCCCGGAGCACGGCCGCTCACCCTGCTCTATGTCGAAGACAATCCGGCGAGCCTGAAACTGGTCGAGCTATTCATCGCGCGCCGTCCCGATATACGCCTGCTGAGCGCCGTGAACGGGAAAAGCGGTCTCGAGATTGCGCGGGACTCTCGACCGGAAGTTATCGTGATGGACATCAATCTGCCTGACATCAGCGGCTTCAACGCACTGGAAAGTCTGCGCTCCGACCCAACCACGGCGCACATCCCCGTCATTGCCCTCAGCGCCAACGCGCTGCAGCTTAACGCCGAGAGTGGCCTGGAGGCGGGATTTTTCCGCTATCTCACCAAGCCGATCCAATTCAACGAGTTTATGGAGACGCTGGATTTGGCGCTGGCCCGTGCAGAAAAAAGCGGCGCCAGGAGACAGAAAAACAACGAGGGATCAACGGCCTAATCGGCGAGATCGCCTAATCGGTAAAGTAAAACCCCGCCGGAGCGGGGTCTTTTCGAATCTCGGGCGATTACCTTGTTAGGGTCACCGGTAAGTCTCACCAGACTTCCGGCGGCCATTACCGCTTGTGCGCTATGTTCACGAGTTGTCCGTAGGCCTTCTCATCCGCTTCGCCCTGCTTCCGCGTCGAATCCTTGATCAGCGCCAGGAGCGCCTTGATGTCCTGCGAAATTTCGGAAAGGCTGTTAAGCATCTGCTGCTCTTCGGCGCTGGTCATGTCTGACGCTCCTGGTGATGTGGAAAAGAACCCGGAGACTGATCAATCCCGCCGGGCTGGATCGTTCAAGTATACAAGGCCTCACACGGGCCTGCCACCCATCTAAATCATCCTGTTTGCGCCCGGGGCCGTCTGTTCGTTTGCGCACATAATGGATTGCAGGCGGGGGGGGTGCGGCCCAATCCCGCAACAGAAAAAAACCGGCTATGGCAGCCGGTCTTTTTTCGCGCGCTCACGCTTGAGAGGCGCGGCGCGTAATGCACAGCTTAGTCGTTGATTTTTTCCCACTGGTTGCCGATAAGGCCACCGACCGCCGCACCGCCGATGATTCCGGCCGTGCTGCCGCCGGTGATGAGTCCGCCGCCGACAGCGCCTACGCCGGCGCCGATCGCGGTGCTCTGGTCCCGCGTTGACATACCGCTGCAACCACCCAAGCCGAGCAACACTGCCAGGGCAACCGCACTGACTGTACATTTATGCATCGTTTTCATTGGAAGTCCTCTTTCTCAAAATTCGGTTATGAATCAATTACCCATGCGATTATCACCGTCTGCCGGCAAGTTCTCTGTGCGGCGGCGCGCTTAGCGGAAACTAACCATGGCTACAGGCGCGCCGTGCGCCCGCAGGTCTCAGCGAGCGGGTTCCGCCGCGGCACGTTCCATTGGCGCCGGGCACTGCGCCCCCTGCTGGAGGCTGCCGAACCCCAGTGCGTACTGCCGGGTGAACTCCGCCCCCAGGAAGAAAATCTGCGCCGAGTAATAGACCCACAGCAGCAATGCGATGAGCGACCCGGCCGCGCCAAAGCTCGAGGCCACGCCGCTGTTGCCCAGGTACAGGCCGATCGCGTACTTGCCCAGGCTGAACAGTCCCGCCGTGAAAACGGCGCCGATCCAGACATCGCGCCACGACAGCGGCGCGTTGGGCAGCACTTTGTAGATCACCGCAAACAGGCAGGCAATGACCCCGAATGCAATCGCCGAGGAGAGAGTAGCGAAGATGCCGTAAGAGCTGCTCCAGATCCCGCCCGCATACCGTTCAAGCACGGCGAGGGCTGCGCTCAGCACGAGGGAAACGAGCAGCAGGAAGGCCAGCACCAGCACCAGTCCAAAGGAATGAAGCCGGGTTCGCAAGAACGTGATGACGGCCAGCCCTTTGGGCGGTTCGATGCCCCACAGTTCATCGAGGCTGCCCTTCAGTTCGACGAAGACGCTGGTGGCGCCTACCAGCAACAGGACGCTCGCCACCATGGTCGCCACGAGCCCGGTGGCGGGATTCTGCGCGCCCGCCAGCAATGCCTGGATCGCCTGCGCGCCATTGCGTCCGACCAGCCCCTCGACCTGCGCGATGATCTCGCCCTGGGCCGCTTCGACGCCAAAAAAATAGCCGGAGCCCGCGATGGCAAGGATCAGAATAGGCGCCATGGAAAACAATGTATAAAAAGCCAGCGCCGCGCCCTTGCTGCCGGCGCGATGATTGATCCAGGAGTGCAGGGACCTGGCCACTACCGCATACATGCGGCTCAACCAGCCAGCGCACTGCAATCGCGGGTGCGCGCCATGAAGGGTGGCCGGAATCACGGGGCTAGCGCCGTTCCAGCTTGTTGCACCTGCCGGCAAGTACCTTTGCTGGCCTCGGATCAAGCATCGTCAGGACCCCCCGCATTTCTGGAGAGATAGCTGGAACGGCACTAGCGCCCGAGCAGCTCGCCGGCGGGTTTCAGCGATTCGACGCGATCGCAGATGACCTTGGCGATCGCGACCAGCGGCGCCCCGAGCAGCAGGCCCCAGATGCCCCACAACCAGCCGAAGAACAGCAGCGCGATGAACAGCATCGCGGCGTTCACTCTGGCGAACCGGCTTTGCAGCCAGGTCATGAACACGAACCCGATGGCGCTGGCCACCAGCAGCGATACGCCCGCGACCGCGAGCGCATTGAGCAGCGAGCCGAATTGCAGGAAAGCGGCCACGCCGCTGGCGAACGCGATCAATGCCGGCCCCAGGTACGGAACGAAGTGCAGCACGCCGGCGGCGACGCCCCACAGGCCCGCCTGTTCCATTCCCAGCGCCTCGAACGCGAGCCAGGTCGCCACCGCCAGCAGGGTATTCGACACCAGCATGGCGAACAGGTAGCGCTGGACCTGTGCGTCGATCTCCTCGAGTATCCGCACGACATCCTTCTTGCGCGAAAGGGACGGCCCGACGAGCTGCAGCAGCTTGCGCCGGAAGTGCCCGCCCGAGGCGAGCAGGAAATAGGTGAGCAGGACCACGATCGGCGCCTGCGCGGCGACGGTGATCACCAGCGCGGACTGCGCGAGCATGTAGTCGCGCAGCCAGGCGGTGGGTTCCGTATCCCGGGCCGCGATTGCGCGCGCGGCCGGCTTCCCTTTTCCGCCGGCGGCCTCGGCGGTGGCGCCCTCGAGTTCCTTGGCGGCCTCCTGCATGTTCTGCAGCGCCGTCGGGCCGCTCGTGCGCGCGGCGCTCAGGTTCTGCCGCAGCTTGCGCGCGGCCTCGGGCAGCTTCTCGATCATCGTCGCCGCATCGTCGCTCAACGAGTAAGCGACCCAGGATGCGCCGCCGACCAGCGCAGCCAGCACCAGTGCCGCCGCCGCGGGACGCGGCACGCGAATCGTCTTGAGCCATTCCACCACCGGGCCCAACGCGTAGCTCGCCAGAATGCCGATCAATAGCGGGACGAAGAAGGCGCGCGCCAGGTACAGCGCGGCGACGAGCGCGATGACCGCCAGCACGCCGAGCGCCGCGCCCATGCGCCAATAGCGGGGCTTGCGTTCCGCTTCCGCCACGGGTTGCGCGGCCGGCACGGACGCCCCGGACGCCGTGGCAGACTCGCCTGCGGCATCGGGCAAGGGCAGCGTCCCGGCGCCGGCCGTCGCGATCGTCATGGTTGCGGCGGCCCGGTGCCGGCGATGAAGATCAATCGCTCCCCGGCCCGCCATCGCGCCGGGTTCGCCTGCTCGATCATGCGGCTCGATCCGTCAGCCATGCGGACAAGAATTACGTTGTTTCCGGTCGACACAATCATGCCGCATTCGGGGCACCTTGGACCGACAAGCGCATTAACCGCCGCCACCGGAGCGTCCTGGTCGAACGCCGGAATGTCGCCGGCGTTTCCGACCAGGCCCGGGCCCCAACCTATCACGCGCGCAATGGCGAACGTGCTGAACAGGACTACTGCGATGCCCGTGATGAACAGCGCCGGGTAGAGGAACTTGTCGACTCGCGTAGTCATGCCACGGCCGTCTGGATTGACGGATTTCTAGCGCCTTGCGGCCAGAAATCCGATCAATATGCCGGCGGCGGCGGCAACCCCGATCGCGGGCCACGGATTGTCGTGCACGTAACGGTTGGCGGCGACGGCGGTTTCCCTCGACTTCTCGACCGCTGCCTGGGATGCGTCGGCCAGTCTCGCCTTGGCGCTGCCCAGCTTCTTCTCGAATTTCTGCCGTGCTACCGCGAAGCCTTCGCCGGATACTTCCGCGGCAGCCTTGAGCAGATCTTCGCCATCGGCGATCACCGACCTGATATCGCCCGCCATCCTGCTCTTGGCTCGATTGAATTCATCCACTTGATTCATCATGGTTATCTCCTTTAATTCGTTCATTAACGTTCGATATTCGCTGTTTTCAATCTGTCCTGCCGGTTCTTGTCCCAGAGCGATTTGATGAGGCCCTCAATGCCGCCATCGCGCACCTTGCTGGCAAAAGTGTCGCGATAGGTCGTGACCAGGCTGATGCCGGCGATCTTGATGTCGTAGACCTTCCAGCCTGCCAGCGTCTTCTCCATGTCGTAATCGATGGTCATCCGTTCGGCGCCGGCCTGTTTCACATCGGACCTGACCGTGACCTCGGTGGCTTCGGGCGCCGCGCGCAGCGGCCGGTACTCGATCACCTGGTCGCGATAGGCCGCCAGCGCGACGGAATACGTGCGCACCAGCAGCGTCTTGAACTCCGTGGTAAGCGCCTCCTGCTGCTCGGGTGTCGTCAGGCGCCAATTGCGCGCCACGGCGATTTGCGTCATGCGGGGAAAGTCGAAGTGCGGCAGAATCCGCGTTTCGACCAGCTCGGCGACCTTCGCCGGGTTGCCCGCCTGGATGTCCAGGTCCTGCCGGATGATGGCGAGGACTTCCAGGGTGACCGTCTTCAGCAGCACGTCCGGCGCGACGTCCTGGGCGAAAGCGACCGGCGCCGTGAGCGCCGCGATCAACACCAGCGCGGATTTGAGGTTCAACTTGTGCACGGCGTTCCTTTAATAACTCAATATGATCAATTGGAGACTATAGTCAGACCAGTTCCAGCCCAATGCCGTTGTGCCTGAGCTTCTTGCCCCTGGGCAGCATCAGGTAAGGCGCGGCTTCCTCGGCGGTGAGGCCATAGGCAAAGCTCATCGAGCCGCGGCTCGAGCCGCCGACGCCGTGGCCGCGAAACACGCTCAAGCGCGTGAAGAGAAATGTCCCGGTGGAGCCGTCACTGCACTGCATCTGCCCCGAACCACCCCGTACGGTGCTGCTGGTGAACTGTCCGAAACAGGCGAGACCGGGCTCTTTCTGCGAACGAATGACGAGCGTTCCCGCCCCGTTGAGATGCCCTTCGGCCTCGCCCACGAACAGGTCATCGGCCAGTATCGCTATGACCGCGCGCGTCGCCGAAAACAGCCCCGCGCCCGCCGGTACGGCCGGGAACGCCAGGCCGAGTCCAGCGACCAGAACGGTAATCCATAGTTTGCGCATTGAAGCCGACCCCGATTGTGAATGGCGCCCGCCAGGGGAGCTAAGCTCCCCTGGCGGTCATTCATCGTTAGGTCGAGTATGGCAACCGCCTCGGGAATGCGCTGTGCGCTGGCACACAAAGGCGCAATGCGGGGCCAGGGCCTGACCGGCAAGGGGCCCGGAAGTGACCGCCTTTACTGCTTGATGCTCATTTCATTGCCGACGCCGCTCACGCCGGCGATGCCGCGGGTCACTTCGATGGCACGGTCGATCTGGCCCTGGTTATCGGCGAAGCCGCTCAACTGGACCTGGCCCTTGCGCGTTTCGACAGTGAAATTTAAGATTCGAAAATAGCGGGCTGG